>JABAOE010004682.1_pt3 | contig 12801 bp, 11 predicted proteins | sample 7062141 | NCBI WGS metagenome assembly JABAOE01 (sample SAMN14538627, study PRJNA623070) | marine sediment metagenome | biome: marine biome [ENVO:00000428]; feature: marine pelagic biome [ENVO:01000023]; material: deep marine sediment [ENVO:00002113] | place: India: Gulf of Khambhat ...
TGCGCCCACAAAAATCATGAGTCCACCAACTAGCCGCCCTCCCAAAACGCCAACGGGGAGCACCTTCTCAAGGAACACAAACACTGTGATCCCGATAATCCACACGAAGTTCATGACGCCGCCAACAAAGAGCAGCCCCATGAGTGCCCAACAACATCCCAAGCAAAACGCCCCATGCTCGAGTCCCATTAGAAATGCACCGACTACCCCCGGCCTCCAATGATGGGAGATGAAATGAATCGGAGAACGACAATGCGTGAGGCAGGCTCTTTTCCATGGCGTCAGTTGGTAGATCCCGGCCGCAATCAGGATCCCTGCACCCAGTCCCCCGCTCGTCATAACCATCATAGGGGACAAGAGGGCCACCTCATGGAGTGCCCACTGGACGATGGTCGCACCAATACTAAACAAAGCCCAGATCAGCAGGTAGCCTGACACAAATACCGCTGTGGGAGCGAGTAGCGTCCCTTCGCTGGATGCCTTCCGGACAACAGCGGCGTACATCAGTGTCATGGGAGTCGCAGCAGGGAGCATCATTCCCACCATCATAATGCTCCACATGAGAAACATGGACACGAAATCCGCCATGTTCCACGAAGTTATCCCAACGATCGTCTCTAGCCCTCCGGCCCCCATGTTCTCCATCTGGGCCGAGATTCTCATCAAGTAAACCCACGCGAGTCCAGTTACGCTTACTAGCCCGAGAAGGATCACAGTCCGGTCTCGCCTTAGAAGCGTAGGGGCAGCAGAAAACATCTGAGATAACACCATTACGGCGTAGTGCGGTTAAGAAGGCGGGAGGCTAATCCTGCCGGGCAACTATCGAATCACCCCGTCTTGGTTCATGTGGAGGACATTGAACTGACCGTAGCTGCCAGACAGCTGCATCTGAATCCCAGCTTGAACTCGAGATGTTCCTGTGCCCATCTCCGCAGTGGTGTACTCAAAGCCGTCGGGCAACTGAATACGCGCTCTGGAGTGCCCTCCTGTGTGTGGATTGACGATCGGAGAGCCTTCTGACTCTACTAACCCAGGGACGCTCAACTTCGCCGTCCGTGCTTCCACGTCAACGGCGAGCTTGATGGAGGCCACAAGCGGCTCCAATACCTGAGTCATGGTGCTGTTATAGACATAGAAGTGGGTGGCACCCGGGGCCGTTGACTCGCCATGGACGATCTTTCGGAGCGCTTCACGTTGCGCGGAATTTGCACGTTCATCAAGGATGGCCTGCTGAGTTCCATTCCCTTGCGCAATCTCCCCAGGCCACTGAACCAGTAGGACGAAGTTTAGCCCATCAAGGCGCGTTTCGTTGAAATGACCTTCTTCAATGTGACCAGCTACGACCGCCTCGCAATGACCGTGCGTCGAAGGCGCATTGAACTGGCAGGGACACCCCCACGCACACACACAGTTGCCATATTCTTTCCCACGAATCATCCATCGATCAGCCATTTTTAATCCTCAATTCCGTTAGAAGAATGGCCTGTCCCCTGCTGTGACTAGAATAATCGGACGACTATGCCTATTTATTACAGATGATGAAGACAACGCAAGAGGGTATATTAGCGCCGTCCCCTCCATGGAAATTTAGTACTTTTCGATGAACGCTGATAGTGGGAGTCGTGTCGATCTTGACCAAGACAGTGCGCCTAGCTTACCGTTGCCCAACGCGGTCCTCTTATTGAGTCCTCATGGCATTAAAGGGAAAGGGAGGAAATATGGCTGGAGCAAAAGTAATCGTAATCTACCCTCGCCCGACAGATATTGAAGCCTTCGAGACGGTGTATCAGAAAGAGCACGTCCCTATGGCAGTTCAGAAACTGGGGGGCAAGACTAAGATTGTTGCGAGCAAGGTCGTGGCATCTCCTCAAGGAACACCGCCGTTTTACCGGATTGCCGAGATCCATTTCCCTTCGATGGCAGCCCTGGAATCCTGCGCGGCTTCAGCAGGGGCAAAGGAGACCTTTGCGCATGCGGCGACAATTTCCACTGGAGGACCACCGACCTTCCTCGTCGCTGAAGAGGAGACCTTCACTTTCTAAAATGGATTCCACGTATGCAACTTCACCAGATCTACGTCCTTGACGCAAACAACGTGGGTAAGCCCATATCAATATTTCGCCCTATTTCTCACGAAGTGCTTGACACTGTACCCGCCTAGGCTATTGATTTGTTCTGGGCCGTGTAGGGATCACACCTACGGTCCCCTGATTAAGAGTCCTGCCGAAGATCTACCTGATGACACTCAGCAGAAGGAATCAGCAGCAAAAAAGGAAGATTCATGATGCCCGAGATCCCCATAGATCATGGTCTGTGAGGATGTTTTGGCACCAGCTTGGCACCTAGATCTTGACGTGACCGGGGGATAATTTCATCCGCTGACTAGAACCAACTTGTTCTGGCCGACAGAAGCCCTTATCAATCATACACCTTTGTAGCTTAGAAAAAAATCGTGGAGGGGCTTGACAATTCATTTCAGACGGTATAGTCTGCAATCACGATTTACGAGCGTGGAGTGTTCAGGATGGCGCGACCACAAGAATTTAATCCGCAAGAAGCCCTGCAGACCGCGATTAATTTGTTCTGGGAAAAAGGGTACTACGACGCGTCTGTCGATGAAGTGGTCAAGCGGTCGGGGGTCGCCAAGTACGGTATCTATGGGACATTTGGGACAAAACGGGAGCTCTTCATGAAGGCGCTTGCCCAATATGCCCAGGATCGGCGCCACGATCTCCAACGACCACTACGAGAACCAGACGCGTCCCTGCCTGCGGTCTTGGCCTTTTTTCAGAAGGTGCCAGAGCGGGTCACAGCCAAGAGCCATCCAGGTGGGTGCCTCTTGTGCAACATCGGCATGGAGCTGGGTTCGAGAGATCCGGAAATTCGCGACTTCATTAAGGGAGTGTTTCGGGATTTTGCGCACGTCGTCAGGCAATGTCTCGAACGTGCCGTGCAGAAGGGGGAACTCGCCAAGTCGACGGACCTGGCATCCCTGGCCGCCTACCTGGTGACCGAGCTCCGCACAGCACTCATGTTGGCGAGGAGCGGCCATTCACGTCGAGAGATCGAAGGGCATTTTGACGTAGCGCTCCAGGTACTGAGGTGATATTTTTTTACCCATTCCAGACGCTATCGTCTGCTATACACACGGAGGTGTCCGATGAATTGTGACCGATGCCAAGGGTTGATGGTGCACGAACTAATTTGGGACCCACAGGGGATGAGCAGCGGCCTGCGTGCGACCGGCTATCGCTGCGTACTCTGCGGAGACGTCGTAGACGCTGTGATCCTTGACAACAGACGGCGGTCGACCGCATCCGTCGGATCCTCTTCGGGTACCGGTCTTCACAAGCACCCGCTTATGGCGGCGTGACCCACAAGGACGACTGTCTCAGTCACACGTAGTTGGGTCGGGAGCCGATCGACGAGGAGAAGGGCCGGGACTGCCCGAGCAGATCTCGTGGCGACCGCCGGCGGCACAGGTGGAGCCCATGAACGTGTCGGTTTATGTTCACGCAGGGACTAAGGCGAGCTTAACTGCTTGGCCAGGAGGGAGAGTCGCATTGGGAGACCCCGTGTCACTTGAGGCGTGGCCCTATACAGCGCAAATTTTTTTGCCATTTTCAGACGCTACCGTCTGTAACTACCTAGGAGGAACTAGACCATGACTACCCCAAAGGAAAGTCCCACGGGGACTGAAGACAAACAAACTCGCACTGACCACCTGGCGTCATCAATCGTCAATTTTGTCATTCGCTACCCCTGGCTCACGATTCTCGCCACCCTCCTGCTGGTGGTCTCTACTGGGACCGGCCTCCGCTTCATCGAGTTCTCGACGAATTATCGCGTCTTCTTTAGCCCGCAAAACCCCGAGCTGGTCGCATTTGAAAACTTCCAGCAGACCTACACCAAGAATGACAACATTCTTTTCACACTCAAACCTGAGCACGACGCGACTTTCACTCCTCGTATGACGGAGGCGATCGAAGCCCTCACGGCAGAGGCGTGGCAGATTCCGTATGCGATCCGCGTCGATTCCGTCACGAATTTCCAACATAGCTGGGCTGATGGTGACACGCTCACGGTCGAGGATCTGGTCCGCAATGGGGCAGAACTCCCGCAGCAAAAGCTCGATCGGAAACGCGAGATCGCCGTTGCCGAGCCCTTACTCTTCGGCAAGTTACTGGCCCGTGATGTGGGTGCCACAGGCATCAATGTCACCCTCCAGTATCCAGAAAAGAGCGAGGCGGAAGTACCTGAGGCAGTCGCCGTTGCTCGCGAGATTTCAGCCAAAATCGAACGTAAGTTTCCGGATATCACTGTCGCCATTTCGGGCGTCTCGATGCTGAATAACGCCTTTGCGGAAGCCGGTGTTCAGGATTCGATGACGCTGATTCCGAGCATGTACCTGGTCCTCCTTGTCGCCATGGTGCTGGCGTTACGAAGTATGAGCGGCACGGTCACCACGTTGCTCGTGATTCTGTTCTCAACCGTGATCGCGGTGGGAATTGCGGGGCATATGGGGATCAGGCTGGACCCGATCTCAGTGCTAGCTACGATTGTCATCATGACCCTGGCCGTGGCGGACAGCATCCACATCCTGGTGACCATGTTGACCCGCATGGGGCAGGGTCGGCCCAAGCTCGCGGCCCTGCGGGACAGCGTCCAGATCAACTTTCTTCCCGTGCTGATCACCAGCATCACCACGATCGTAGGATTCCTGAGCCTCAACTACTCCGACGCCCCCCCCTTCTGGTACCTCGGCAACATCACGGCGATGGGCATTGCTGCCGCCTGGGTGCTGTCGCTGACATTTTTACCGGCAGTTATCAGCCTGTTGCCTATAACGGCTCGCGTGGTCGGCATAACTGGGCCACAGGCCTCGATGGGCTGGCTTGCCCGTCTCGTGACCTCACAGTACAAACTCGCGCTCTGGGGAACAGGGCTGATAGCGGTGGCCTTTATTGCCCTATTACCCCGTATTGAGCTGAACGACCAATGGGTCGAGTACTTTGACCACCGTGTCGAGTTCCGCAATCACACCGACTTCACGACCGATCACCTCAGCGGCATTTATGTGATCGAGCATTCCCTTGAGGCCGATGGGCCAGAAGGCATTAACGATCCAGTCTATTTGCGCAATCTCGAGGGCTTCACCGACTGGCTGCGTGCCCAGCCTGAAGTGGAACACGTCTATACCTACACGGACATCATCAAACGGCTGAATAAGAATATGCATGAGGATCAGCCGGGATGGTACCGGGTGCCAGATAATCGCGATCTGGCAGCCCAGTACCTGTTCCTCTATGAAATTTCGCTGCCATTCGGTCTGGATTTGACGGATCGAATTAGCGTCGATAAATCCGCCACCCGGGTTACCACAACGCTCAAAAACATCACGACCGCCGAAGTCCGAACGTTTTTGACGCGCACGGAAGCGTGGTTAACAAGCCATACCCCTGCATACATGTGGGCCAAGCCCACCAGCGCCACCGTCATGTTCTCGTTCATTTCCCAACGCAACATCGAGAGCATGTTCATGGGAAACCTCATGGCCGTGGGACTGATCGCGCTCATTCTGATGGTCAGTTTACGTAGCGTGGGACTGGGGGCGTTGAGCCTGATCCCGAATGTGCTCCCGATCCTCATGGCCTTCGGCGTGTGGGGTCTACTCGTGGGCCAAGTCGGCATGGCCGCTGCGACCGTCTCAGCGACGGCCTTAGGGGTGGTCGTCGATAGCACCGTGCATTTTTTGACGAAGTATCTCCGAGCCAGGAGACAGGAAGGCTTGGACAAACCTGCAGCCATCGAATACGCCTTCAACACGGTTGGTCTGGCCATTCTGCTCAATACGCTGATCCTTGCGTCGGGGTTCTTGGTCCTCGCGTTTTCAACCTTCAAGGTCAATGTCGAGATGGGCGTTCTGACGGCAATCGCCATCGTACTGGCGCTCGTGATCGATTTTCTCTTTCTTCCAGCCCTGCTCATGCTGGGGCACACACAACAAAGGAGGCATCGCCATGAAAGCACACAGTTGGCACCCGCAGTTTAAATCCTTAACGGTTCTTGGCCTCGGGCTCTTATGGGCTGTCGCCCCTGTCTCTGCAGCGACACCTGCAGACAAGGGCTACGACATTGCCGCCAGGAGTGACCGCAGCGACCGTGGATTCCGTGACAGTACGGTCGAGCTGAAAATGATCTTGAGGAATAAGGCAGGCCAAGAGGCAACTCGAGATCTGAGAATCACGACTCTCGAGATACCTGACGAAGAGGTAGGAGACAACAGTCTAATTGTGTTTGCGAGTCCCCCCGATATCGACGGCACCGCGTTGTTGTCGCATGCGAAGATTCTCGACCCCGATGATCAATGGCTCTACTTACCGGCATTGAAACGGGTGAAACGCATTTCGTCGGTCAACAAGTCAGGGCCATTTGTCGGAAGCGAGTTCGCCTTCGAAGATTTCACAGCATTGGAGCTGAACAAATACGACTACAAATACCTCCGCACGGAGGCCTGCGGAGAGCTTACCTGTGATGTGATCGAACAATCTCCCCGCTACGAATACTCCGGGTACACGAAACAAGTGTCCTGGATTGATCAAGAGACGTACCAGATCCGAAAGATCGAGTTTTATGACCGCCGGGGCGATCTGCTGAAGACGCTCACGCTCGAGGACTATCGGTTGTACGAAGAGAACTACTGGCGGGCGCACAAGTTGGTCATGGTCAATCAGCAAACCGGCAAAAGTACCGATCTAGTGTTTGACCAATTCACGTTCAAAACCGGCTTAGGGAGTAAACACTTCGTGAAGGGAGTTCTTCGACGCCTTCGGTAACGCGATGATGATCGAGATGAAGCACTATGCGACGAACCATGATGATAGTCACGGCATTGGTGTTGGGAGCGGGCTCCGTGCAGGCGAGTGAGGTCCGGTTTTCCGGGTCGTTAGGAGGTGAGATGAGGACCTTTGTGGAACAACCTCAGTTTCCAAACCAGCTTGAGCACGCTCAGCCATCGCTCAGCATCACACCAGAAGTAGCCTATGACACGCCAAGCGGAGCCCATCAGTTCCGCTTGGCACCCTTTCTGCGGCTGGATAGCCGGGATGACCAACGAACCCATGTCGATATTCGAGAAGCCTTCTGGCGCTATGTCGGCCAAGACTGGGAAGTCCTTCTTGGCGTGAATAAGGTGTTTTGGGGCGTAACAGAATCTCGACATCTCGTGAATATCATCAATCAAATCGATTTCGTTGAGGACATTGATGAAGAGGATCACCTTGGGCAACCCATGCTCAATCTTGCGACGCAACGGGAGTGGGGGCGTCTCGATCTATTCACTCTGCCACGGTTTCGAGAGCGGACATTTCCAGGTGAGATTGGCCGACTTCGGTTTCGTCTTCCGGTGGATACTGATGCTCCTGAATTTGAATCGAGCATGAAGGAATGGCATGTGGATCATGCGCTCCGCTATTCCCATTACATTGGGGACTGGGACGTTGGGGCTTATGTCTTCTATGGCACCGGTCGTGAGCCACGGTTTGTACCGAACGCCAACGGGACGCGCCTGACCCCATTTTATGACCTCATTACGCAAGGAGGTCTGGATGTGCAGTATACCCATGGCCCCTGGCTCTGGAAATTTGAAGGGATTGTTCGAGACGGCCAGGGATCGACCTTTGGCGCTGCGGTAGCGGGGGTCGAATATACCCTATTCCAGGTGTTTGACACCGCAGCTGATCTTGGCTTGCTCTTTGAGTACCTCTATGATGGCCGTGATCCGCAGGAGGCCCCCGTCACCTTCTTTGAGGACGATCTGTTCTTTGGAACCCGCCTGGCATTTAACGACATCCACGACACTGCCGTGCTTGTTGGTGGGATTATTGATCGAGAAGATCAGTCGACTGCGCTGTTCGTTGAGGCTGAACGACGCCTGGGACAGCAATGGAAGCTCGAATTGGAATCCCGGGCCTTCGTGAATGCGGGCAGGACGAACCCCTTGTCCGGTTTCCGGCAAGATAGCTTCATTACCGTCCGGCTTTCGTTTGGGTTTTAGAGGTCTGGTCACACAATCTCGGAGCTTACAAAGGAATTCTTCATCACCAGCCCGCTGATAAGTAGGATACGGAAGGTGTTGAGAAAATTGGTGGGCCGTGTAGGGGTCGAACCTACGGCCCGCTGATTAAGAGTCCTGCCGAAGACCAACCTGAGGACACTCAGCAGAAGGAATCAGCAGCAAAAGAGGAAGATTCGTGATCCAAAAGATCCTCATAGGTCATGGTGTGTCAGGGTGTTTTGGCACCAGCTTGGCACCACCAAAGTTATCAGCGACCCTATGAAAGATCTTTAGGATAAGCGGGTCTATAAGACGGGCGACCTGGAGCGACCTTTGGCCCACCTGCCCCTTTGAAACTTCGCGCATAGAAGGAGGCAATCTGGGATCGCCGTCCAATATTGAGCTTCATACAAATATTGTTGATGTAGTTCCTCACCGTTGCTATGTGTAATTGGAGAGATTCAGCAATTTCTTTATTGGTTAGCCCCTGGGCCACCAGGGGCAGGAGGCGTTGTTCTTGTGGCGAGAAAAACGGACGTCCTGATTTTCCGGGCTTGATCTTGGTCCCCTGCAGCCATTCCAGGGACTGTCTCGTCACGCGAGGGTCAATGAGACTCTGACCTGAAGCGACAGTCCGAATGGCACGGATGAGCTCATCGGAGGTGATGTCCTTCATAAGGAAACCATGGACGCCGGAGAGAAGCGCTTCCAGTACCGTGTGGTCATCGCCGAAGCTTGTCAAAAACAGCACACGGGTGGTGGGGCAATTGGCGAGAATGTCGCGTGCGGCGTCCACCCCACTGCCGTCAGGCAAGCTGATGTCGAGGAGTACGACATCGGGCTTGAGCTGAAAGACCAATTTCTTGGCTTCACCCTGCCGGTCGGCCTGGCCGACGACCGTTATCCCTGGCGTGTTGTCAAGAACGTGGGCGAGCCCCATTCTCAGCAATTCATGGTCATCTGCGATCACAATACGAATTAGCTTGAATTTAGGTTTGGCCATCCCCTTGCTCCATCGGGACTTCTACCGTTATACACGTTCCTTTTCCCGGTGCGCTGTCAACGGTACATCGACCGTGAATTTTCTTGGCCCGAGCAGACATATTGGCCAGTCCATATCCTCGGTGGGGTTGGCCATTGGGTGAGAAGCCGACGCCATCGTCGCAAATCATTAATCGGATCGTAGTCCCTCTATGACTGAGCCGCACCGAGCAGTGTGTGGCCTGGGCATGGCGTATACTGTTGCTCAGGGCCTCCCGTATGATACTGAGCAAGTGTTCCCCTTGCGTGGGGGTAATTACCGAGAGCGTGGCATCCTCGATCTCAAAGCTCGGAGCAACGTGGTTAGTGGCAGAACATGACGCGATGAGCTGCCGCAGCGCCTGTGAAAACTTATTCTTGAGTGGGCTCTGTTGCTTAAGTGACCGAATGAACTGCCGAATCTCACGAACTTGATGGTTGAGTTGATCAATGGCGTGTGTCATGTAGGCTTTCGACCTTCGAATGGATTTCCCCATAATCTGCTTGCCGGCTTCTAATTGCATGCCGACTGCATAGAGCGATTGCAGAAGGTGATCGTGCAAATCCTGGCTTAACTGCTCACGCGCTTCTTTTGCGCGCTTCTGCTCGGTAATGTCTTGCACCGCAGCAAGCTGGAGAGAACTGGGATGATCGGCTAACTCCACACCAGTGGTATTCACAGACACCCAAATAATCTCACCCGATTTGCGGATGTATCGCTTTTCTAACGCGTAGGCAGTTCGTTCTCCCCGATAAAATTGGTCTGTCAAGATAACGTTGGCATGGAGATCATCTGGGTATGTATAGTGCGCGTAGGTGCGGCCCACTAACTCGTCTTCATCATACCCAGTCAGCTCGCAGAAGGCTTTGTTAGCACGAAGCACACGCCGTTCTCTATCAAAAACTACGAGCCCGATTGGAGCCTCAGCGACGAAGCGATGAAGCCGGTCCTCACTTGCTCGCAATGCCATCTCGACTTGTTGGTGTTCAAGAAGGAGCTTCTCCAACTCCAGATTCTTGTTATGGAGTGCGCTCTCCACCTGCTTGCGCTCAATGACCTCTCGCTCCAAGGCATTGCAGGAAACCATTGTGGCCTGCAAACGCTCCGTCATTTCGTCAAAAGAACGGGATAGTTCACCGACTTCATCTTTTCCTCCAATGGCAGTTTTATATTGCAAATTTCCACTGCCGATTATCTTTGCCCCTTGCGCTAGTCGCTTTAGTGGCCTTGATATACTACGAGAGATAATATTACTCGCTAAGAATCCTGTGAGGACAATAGATGCCAAAGATAGAATTACAATGGGAATTAACACGGACAACTGCTGCCTGCCAGCTTGGATGTCTGAAGAGAGAACAATTACCTTACTGAACTGATCCCCCGCGCTTGCCTTATTGATATGCGCTAGTTGATTGATAAAAGCATCATAGTTCTCACGTAATACTTCGTATTCAGCGCTGCGTAGTAATGCTTTCGCCCTCTTGATCTCCCCTTGGTCTATGAATCTAAAAACGTTTCTTTCAATCCTCTCAAGATTGCTTTCTGCCACACTTATATCGAATACCCGTGTTGCCCATATTGAGTTTCTAAGGGCGCCGTTGATCGATCGCTGAAGTTTTTTGGCAAGAAATCTGTATTTCACTTTCGTCATTTCATTCGGCCCCTGGACGTACATTGCCGTCGCTTGTTCCATGTCTCTTCGTGAGGTGGTCATCATCAATGTAGACTGCTCTACGCTCCCCACCTTGCTTAACGCAGCTGCACTCTGTTCCAGGCCCTTTATCAGTGGTGTTATAGAGTTATTCAAGAAAAGGAAAGACGTCCCTACTAGCGAGACGGCCATGAGTAATACGAAGCCTTGCAGACATGCGAGTTTGGAACGGATAGTCATCGAAGTTCTAGTGTGTTTAATTCGGCTAAAATTCCAGGAGCATGGATATTTTCTAAATTGACCGGAATCTCAACGATTCCGTGTTTGACAAAGAAATCACAAATGAATTTCCCACTAGTATACAACGACGTTGGATTAGGTGAGTCGATAAACGCTTGTCTGTTTTCCCGAAGATTCGGGAAGATGTTTCCTTCCTCAATGGAATCTCGCAAGGAACCTGCAGGAACACCAGTTGCTTCAGACATGATGGCGTAGGACAGACTCTCATTGTCTCGTCGGAAGGTAAGGGCTTTCAGCAACGCCTTCACCACGCCCCGCACCTCCTGTTCCCGTTGTTCGATCACCTCTGTGTGCACCATGAGGACGTCCGTAATAATGCCTGGTGCATCTGCAGAGGTCGCCAGTAATCGATTGCCCTCAGCAAGCCCTTTGGACTTATACGGCTCCCAGGTTTGTCCCGCATCTATTGTGCCCTGCCGTAATGCGATAGGCACCTCACTGCCAACCACAGGCACCACATGGACGTCCTCTTCGGCGATCCCATTGTCCCTGAGAAGTTCTGCAAGAAAAATATGGTTAAAACCGTATAACTTATCGACGCTGACCGTTTTCGCTACTAAGTCTGCGACGGTTTTGATGTTGGGTTTACTGAGCACCACATCTGCACCATTGGAAAAATCCACGACGTAAACAATCTTTAACGGAACCCCTTGGGAAGCCAATAAAATCGCATCCGATTGCAGTCCGAAGGCGGCATCAGCCTTTCCTTCTACAAACGCTTGCAAGTTCGCAGGAACATCTTCTCGTAATGTGAGTTCAGCATTGACTCCTTCATCACGAAAAAAGCCTTGTTCTTGTGCGATAAAGCTATGGTAGTACCCTGGATATGACGCCATGGTTATTTGAAAGAGTTCACCCACTGGCGGTGTGGTGCGAAGGCGTACCTTCCACCAGGTAAACCCAGCAACCATGACGAGCACCACGAGTACAAATGCGGTGAGATATTTTGTATTTATCATTGGCTCATGCTCGCAGCTTGACTGAGGAGATGGGCCAAGTAGTGCACGGAGATACGGCGAAACGGGGCATAGTTTGGCCTGGAACCAGCCCCCGTTGCAATGGCCATTTTTCTACTACCCGAGTTAATTTCTGATACCGTGTAGACCCCTTTAGCCTACCGTTCCCGAAATAGCAGCATGGGGCCCGGCTGGTCTAATGGGAATTTTCCTTGGAATAACACAGCGTTGTATGTCACCACTCCTTACATGGGGCAGCACCAGTGGGGACGAAGCTGAAAGGCCAAGAGCACCTCGGTGGGGAGACCGACACTAGGAGATAGTCAAAAGCAGAGGGAAGGTGTGGATGTATACCTGCGATATGGTTCACTTTCCCGTCCCGAAGCTGTGGGCCGGGAAATACGACCATCTGTGCCTGGCTTTCACCGCTTAGCCAGGATCTGAGTTATGCGCTTCGCCACGGCCATGGCTTGCAATGTTTGCTTACTCCTCCGCCGCGCCACCTGTCGCCGTTCAAGTGGCGTTGGGAGCTTGGTGACGACATGTCGCTCTTTTTTGACCAATGTGGGGTTATAGAAGTGCATGATGCAATCTCTCTCTGCGCTTTCAGTGCTCGAGCTTCCGTTCTCTCCCACTACATTGCACAATCAGACTCACCACAAAACCCTCCCGTCACCAGGACGAGTCCTCCAGAACATGTCCCAGTGACGGGAGGAGTGGTGTTCCCAGTCGAGCAGTCAGCGCACGATGGCGCCCACGACTGGGAAGCGATTACTGATTCTTCCTGCGATGCCGGCGCCATCCCGCGAGCGTGAGG
>JABAOE010009407.1_pt3 | contig 12800 bp, 13 predicted proteins | sample 7062141 | NCBI WGS metagenome assembly JABAOE01 (sample SAMN14538627, study PRJNA623070) | marine sediment metagenome | biome: marine biome [ENVO:00000428]; feature: marine pelagic biome [ENVO:01000023]; material: deep marine sediment [ENVO:00002113] | place: India: Gulf of Khambhat ...
TCCGGCCAGTTGGCAGCATTGTAAGCCAGCAGCTTGGGAAAGGTGTCATGGGTTTTGACGTCTGTAAATTCTACTAGCGGAGCCATCAAGCCACCTCCCCCGCTTCAACATCATCGGTTTCATCAAGTCCCACACCGAGATAGGCGGTTTTTACCTGCTCGTTGCCCATTACTTCTGAAGGCAAGCCCTCGGCAATTTTTCTGCCGAAATCGAGAACCATGACGCGGTGTGAAATATCCATGACAACACCCATGTCATGTTCGATCATGATTACGGTCATGCCCCACTCTTCATTCAGATCGATGATATAGCGGGCCATGTCTTCTTTCTCTTCCAGGTTCATTCCCGCCATCGGCTCGTCGAGCAGGATCAGGTCAGGGCGCAGGGCAACAGCACGTGCCAACTCGACACGCTTGCGCAAACCGTAAGAAAGGGTTCCTGCAACCTCTTTACGGATGTGAGATATCTCCAAAAAATCGATAATGTCTTCTACTTCACGGCGGTGACGCAATTCTTCATTTCGAGCACCGGAGAACCAGTATAATGGACCGGTCAGAAAGTTGTTTTTCATCAGGTGGTGACGACCGACCATGATATTGTCCAGAACCGTCATGTGATTGAACAGCGCGAGGTTCTGGAAAGTCCTGCCTATGCCGAGGTTACATCGATCGTTGGGTTTCAGGCCGATGATCTTCTGCCCTTTGAAACTAATCGACCCTTTGTTCGGCTGATAACGTCCTGAGACGCAATTGAGCATTGATGTCTTGCCGGCACCATTCGGGCCTATGATCGAAAAAAGTTCACCGGGGGAAACTTCAAAAGACACTTCACGAAGGGCGTGCACACCTCCGAAAGAAAGGAATACATCCTCAACCTTTAACAGGGGTTGACTTTCGGTCATAGCAACTTCTTTCCTTGAATCTCCAGAGTTGTAAGGAATGTTTTAACAGCTACGCAAAAGCATAACACGAACATGTGCAAAACAAATACCAAACAATGTTTTAATATCTTAAATGGCTCTGCGATGAAAATCAACTCCCTGTTTTTATAATACTTTACAGAAAATTAAAGGTATCCAACATTACTGGTGGCAGGATTTCTAGCGGTAGCGACTGTTAACACTTTTATAACAACTGTTAAAAGAGATGACAGCGCCACTACCATATGTGTGAAACGCTACAAGAATGGAGCCCTGGCACAGGCAAAAGCGCATGAAACAGGTGGGAATATAAATTCAGGGTTATCTCGTCGGGAAAGCTTTATTGCAGATTATATTTCTGTAGTTTTTTGTAAAGACCGGGGCGCGAGATGCCAAGAAGGTTGGCAGCAACGAGCTTGTTGCCTCCGACCTTGTCCATAGCGCTCACAATCAGGTTTCTTTCAATCTCCTCCATCACTTCCTGCAGCGTTTTTTCACCAAGAGCCTTGATCGTGTGCATGGTAACGACTCTGTTCTCCTCGGCACTAGAGACATTAAAGTCCTGAACTTCAGCTATTGGCCCGGGTAAATCGTAGAGCCTGATAAAGGGGCCGTTGACCATATTGAATGCGCTCTCGATAGCACTGCGAAGCTCCCGTACATTCCCCGGAAAGGGATAGGCTTTCAATGCAGTCCAGGCTTTTGAACTGAGGCCCTGTACGTTCATGTCAAATTCAGAGTTGAAATGATCTATGAAATGCCTGGTCAAGTGAAAAATATCTTCAAGACGCTGCTTTAGAGGCGGGATGTGCAGGGAGACAACGTTGACACGATAATAAAGATCGGAACGCAGCTTGTTGTCCTTCACCAACGACAAGGCATCGCAGTTGGTGGCAACAATGAAGCGCACATCAACAAAGCGTATCGCCTGGCTCCCCAGAGGTGCGACTTCTCGCTCCTGAAGCACCCGCAAAAGCTTTGCTTGCATTGGCAGAGGCATTTCGCTGATTTCATCCAAGAACAGCGTACCGCCGTGGGCCTGTTCAAATTTTCCGATCTGCCCACCGCGCCTTGCTCCGGAAAAAGCACCTTCGACATAACCAAAAAGCTCTGATTCGAGGAGGTTCTCCGGGATAGCCGCGCAATTGACTCTCACAAAAGGAGCGTCTCTGCGGGGGCTTGCATTATGTATAGCATGAGCAAAGAGCTCCTTGCCTGTTCCACTCTCGCCGGTGAGCAGTACGGTTGATGACCTCTCGGCAACCCTGACCAGCCTCTCTTTAAGCTCCTGCATTGTCTGACCGTGGCAGACAATTTCATCAACACTGTACAAAGCGCTCGGGCGGTGACTGGATAGCGCGCCCCTTCTGGTCAGCTTCTCTTCCGCTGAGGTCGTCTTGGAACTGTAGCGTGACGTATCCAGGCCTTCTCTCAACAAAGCCTTGCCATAGGCTCCGAATGACGTCCCATTTTTGATCAGAGGCCATCGACTGGCGATTATCTCTCGACCGTTCAGCGTATGAGCTTCACCGATCTCAGCCTTGCCGGATTGCATCACCTTTGGCAAACGTGAAAGAGTTGATTCCGGGTACACCTCGTTAACGTGGCAACCGACCATCTCAGACACCTGCAACGCCAGGAGGCTGGCGAACTCCTGGTTGACCATCAGGATAAACCCTGCACTGTCAATCAGCAGTATCCCGCCACCGGCATCAAGTGAAAAAGGGTCTATCGACTGCACAAAATCATGCAGGACGACGGCCGCCTGATCACTGCGGCCATAACCGCAAAATTCAAGTCGACCAGATGCAGAGCCTTCTTCATCTTCCTCGCGGTAATAGTCAACCGTGTACCAACGATCATCAATCGGAATCGGCAGCGCCCTGAAACAAAAGTCTTTGGCAAGGAGAGCATAGAGGTGACGCAGGGCCTCTATCTGCTCAAGGCTTGTGCCAATCAGATCTGACTGCTCCGTCGCTCCGAACAGATTACACCCGTTCGTCGTGACAATTTTCTGATGACGATCAAGACCAAGCACGAGCTGTACAGGTTTTTGTTTTGAGCGCCCTTCAGTGCTCACGCTTCTCAAAGAAACTGATGATCTCATAAGGGTGGAAGACTCCAAAAATAATAAAGTTTCAACCTTGAACGCAGGCGAAGTCCGCAAACCTGGATGTCAGTTTTGGCGAGGTATAATAATAACATTGTTTTACATATCTTGGTAAAGAAAGTTTCCTGACAGGGCCATGCCAAATGCACTTCCCACAAGTCAGAACCCAGTTCATTACATACCCCACAGCTGCCCCTGCACTTCCTTGCCTGATTCGACGGCATTGACACCTGAAGCAGAGAAAAGCTTCGCGTCAATGGAACTTACCAGGATACGCCATCTGTGATATATTAAAATACTTGTAAATCAGAAAGCTCCGCTCACCGATAAAAACCGGGGCTCTTAAGTCAATATCTTGAACCGTGTGCAGACATGACAGCATCTGAACTCGCTGCGCTGATTGAGGAGTTCGAATACATCCTCGCAAAAATCAGCAAGCACCTGAAAAACAACCAGTACGTCTACCTTCGCGTGTTCGACAGTTGGGCCGAGGGATACAACAGTATTGCCACACGACTCAACGATGACGGAACCATTCGGGTGCCTTTATTCAAACTCAGCCCGATTGATTATTCCACTTCGGGGAAATCAATCAAGGAAGAGTGCATCAAAAGATTTGTCAAGACCATCACCTGTCAGGTCAGCAGGCTGGAAGACAAAATCAATGAACTTAACAGCGTCGATGACAAACGACTTTCAACCAGCTCGCTTGAACGCTTTTTCCCGGGCAAAAACGACACGCAACCTCTCGAAAGAGCAATGGTCGAAGAACACGTTATGGTTGTCTTGCCGGCTGAAAAGTCAGAGCGTAAAATCAACCATGATGTGATAAAGTCTGCCCTGGATACTTTCAGTCTCCCTGCAAGTCTTAACAACCATGCCGAACTGGACGATGACTCGCTCAGTCAAATGTGTCGTGATCTGCATCACAGCCGTTTAGTCATCATCGACATCTCCGGTCACTCGGCCAACGCGATGCTTGCACTCGGACTGGCCTACGGCAGCGGCAAACCGGTTGTCATACTGCAGCCAGAATCAGAAACGGAATTCGGCAAAGCATACAGCTTAGGACACTTGAAATATTCGCAGGACACAGATATCAGAGCGGCCCTCGAAGCGATCCTTTCCGAACTATTGTCGCTGCAATCGGCGACGTAACCTGACAAGCGAGCACAGGGAGAACGGCGATGCCTGACAAACAGCCTAAATTCTGCAAAGATTCCCGGGCCGTCAAGGCCCTTATGGTCCTACCTCCGGACACCAACCACTACGGCACCATGTTCGGCGGCAAAGTAATGGCAAATATCGACGATGTAGCCGCGATAGCGGCGACCCGGCATGCCCGGACATCGGTTGTTACAGCATCGACTGACTCGGTCGATTTCCTGCACCCGATTCGAGAAGGGCAATCCGTTTGCCTGGAAGCTTTCGTCGTCTGGACACACAGAGCCGCAGTAGAAGTTTTTGTCAAGGTCATCGCCGAGGATATGCTCACCGGAGAACGCACCGTTTGCGCAACCTCTTTCGTGACATTTGTCGCCCTGGACGTTAACGGTGAAAAACAGACAGTTCCTGGCGTCATCCCCGAAACCGAGTTGGAAAAGTTATTGTACAATGAGGCTCCGGAGCGGGCTAAAAAACGTATGGCGAAACGCGCAGCATCAAAAGCCCTGGCTAAAAAATTCGGCACGGAAAGCCCGTAGTTCTCTTAACGGCAAACCCTCATTCAACTTCTCCAAGCGGCCAAAGACCTTGGTCCTTCAGAACCTTGCGCAAGACTTGAAGGCCCTGATTCATGGCCGGCACACCACTGTAGACAGCAGTCTGGAATATCACTTCTGCTAGTTCACGCGGTTTGCAGCCGACATTGAGTGCGGCACGCAGATGGAGTTCCAGCTCCTCCTTCTTTTCCATCGCGGTCAGCGTCGCAACAGCGACCATCTGTCGCACCGGATGGGGCAACACCTCCCGAGCATACATCTGTCCGGTGATGAACATCGAGAGATCGCGTGCCAGGCTGCTGTCGAAAGATTTCCAGAGTTCGTAAGGTTTTTCCGATTCGACTCCGTTGAAATAGAGCTTGGCGGTTTCGGCCGTTTTCCTTGCGATATCGTCAGACATGATACATCCTTTTCTAAACCCTCCTGCCGCCAGCGCGTGTGCTTTGACAGGATGGCGAATTTTATTATTTTCCAGCGGGCTTCCTTGCAACTGCTTCTATCAAGGCGATACGATCCTCTTCGAGATTACGCACCTGATTTTCAGCCATAAGCTTGAAATCGTCTCCCAACAGGACATGTATCCCCAACGGGGGAGCACCCTGATTCCGCAACTTCTCTCCCATGCGCTTAAACCAGCTCCGCCCCATATCCGTGGTGTCCTGCCAATGTTCGATTTCAAAACCTGCCTCTTCGATAGCATCGGACATCTGCTCAGGCCTGACCAGGAAGCTTTGCGTGGCATCTCGCGCCCATGGTACAGGATAGTAGACATCTCCCCCGATCCCGGCCAGCACATCATAACAGGCCAACATCCCTCCCGGCTTAAGCACCCTCATAGCTTCAAGATAAAAAGACTCTTTATCAGCTATGTTCATCATCGCATGCTGGGTCCAAACGAGATCGAAAGAGGCATCTGCAAATGGCATAGAGAGCACGTCACCGCGACAGTAGCCCACCATGGCCTCGAGATTCAGCCTGGCTGCCAGCATGGCAGCGACGCGGCAATAGGCTGCGGTGATATCCAACCCGGTGACTCGACAGCCGTACTCTGATGACAAATACCTTGCAGCACCGCCAATCCCACAGCCCGCATCAAGAACATGCATTGCGCTATCGAGATGCAGTCTGCCGGCAAGTTCGAGCGTCGCTCTGCGGCCACGCACATGGAACTCATCAATGGCTACAAGATCCTCGATCACCAGTTGTTCAGGGTTCTTGCCGGCCGCTACCAAAGCCCTCATTACAGCAACTTCGAGATCATGGGGTGCATAGTGATCAGCCAGGCTGTCGGCTCGTGCATTCATGAGGTCTATTCCGTACCGTCGCTTGCCGGCAAACAGGATGCGCCCGGCCGCTGAGGCAGGGCGCATCTACAAATTCATTAACCTTTGATGATGCGGGGCAGCAGCATCTGGTGAATCGGAGTGATCGACTTGGGATTCTGGTAATTGGCACCGGCAAATGCCTTGATGTACTTTCGCAATTCGGTCAGCCTGACAATCTCATCGACAAACCCTGACTTGGCACAGTAAGCGGGACGGGACTTTTCCTGATAGTCGTTGATCATCTGATTCATTTTGTCCAGTATCGGGGCCAGGTCGTTGCCGGCCTCATCTTCCTTGACCAGGCGACGGGCATAAGAAGCTGCAGCAGCTGTCTCTCCATGCATGACGTAAATCTCGGTAAGCGGCGTTCCGAGAGTGAATGCGTTATTGTTGTTGGCCTGCGGGCCACACATGATGTAATGAGCCGCCGCAGTTCCTTTGCGCAGGACAATGCACATCATCGACAGCTCTGTCTGCTCGATCGAGTAGACGAGAGACTGTCCAAGGGCAAGCAGTTCAGCCTCTTCGGCAAGATCGCCGACATCAATGCCGGTGGTATCCTGCAGCCAGACGATCGGCAGGTTGTCACGTCCACAGAGGGTGACAAACTCGCTTTGCTTGATCAAGCCCTCGCGGTAGTGCTTGCCGCCAACACCCGGGTAGGCCCCTTCGGCGTACGCCGGATAATCGGAATATATGCCCTGATTGTTGCCGATAAAAGCGACCGGGAAACCATCAATCTTGGCGATGCCGGTAAAGACTTCGCGGCCATAACCAGGGCGATACTCCATAAACTCACTATTGTCAGTCAGTCGGGCAAGGATTTGAATGGCGTCATATGGGCGCTTCTGATTGGCAGGCAAAAGCATGTCAAGATCTTCGACCGGTAGCCGCGGTTCAGCCGGTTTCGCAACACGAAACATGGTCGGTTCGTAAGCCGGCATCATTCGCATGTACTCCTTGATGCCATCGAGGACTCCCTGCTCGGTATCATGGACCTCACGAAAGAAGGCGGTCTGGTCGAAGTGGGTCTCGACCCGTCCCGGCGCCTTTCCGCGAAAGTTCTTGGTCCCTTCAATCAGCGCCCGTGCGGCTTCCTCATCTATGTGCCCCCTAGGGTTCATGCCACCGACGATACCGGCACCTCCCACGGCAATGTTTGCGCCATCATGAGCCAACAGGATAGTCGGGCTGATGCCCTGGTAGCCGCCGCCTGCCGGATTCGTCCCATAGATGCCGTTCAGAATCGGAATCCCCAAGTGGTTAAGGTCGGCATGGCGGTAAAAAGGCGCACCGTTGGAGCGTCGCCCGGCATAGACAGTCTCCTGCTCCATGAGCTTTACGCCACTGCAGTTGGTCAGCCAGACAAGCGGCACATTAAGCCGCTTGGCCATATCCGTCACCATGAGAATGTTTTCGGCCTGTCCGGCAATCCACGCTCCGGCCATAACCTTATTATCAAAACCAATGATAACCGCCCACTTCCCTTCAATCTTGCCTATACCGTTGACGACACCGGTACAGCCCTCTTCGTTGTCAGTCGGATTGTAGAGAGTATGCAAAGGGCACCAGGTGCCATCGTCGACCAGGTAGTCGAGGCGGTCATAGATTGTCATTCCGCCACGAGCGTGCACCTTTTCCGCAGGGATGCCCGCGTTTCTGACCCGCTCCACCTCACCGGCGATGATGCCTTCCTGTTCCCGCACCAGAGCAACATTTTCCTGGGAGCGCCGCACCTCTCCTTCCCTGAGCTCTTTGCCGATCTCGGGCATTTTTTCGAAGTACGGACGCAGTGGTGTTTGTTTGCGTGACATGGCAAATCCCTTTCCCTGTGCAACAGTAAAAGCTTCCGTCTCTGCACGTCCCTGAACGATGATGGCAGGGCGTAGAGCAGCAGACCCTTTAAGACAACAGTTCTACAGACAGATGCCGGCAATGTTTTTTATTGTGCCTTGGACATTGTCTGGGCTGTGTATATTCAACATACCGCCTGCCAGTTTGCTTTCTGAATACCTTTATGTAGCCAGTATCAGCAGATAACGGACAAGCCGCATGGATTTAACCGATGACGGCGAGGACATCTCCCTCGTTGACCGCGTCACCTTCCTTGACCTTGATTTCGGTAATAGTGCCACTGTCGTCACAATAGATGGGCGTCTCCATCTTCAAAGCTTCGAGAATGATCACTTCATCATCCAATTCGACCTTGTCGCCCACAGCGATGAGGATTTTCCAGACGTTCCCGGAAATAGGTGCAAGCAATTCAGGCATCGTTTTTCTCCTTAAGGTTTAGTGTTTTATGACTCAACTCAACGAAACAGCTTTAACCGAGGTTTTTCAACAAAATCGCTGCTGCCACAACCGTACCGATCACACCGGCGACATTGGGCCCCATGGCGTGCATGAGGAGATAATTGCGCCGGTTGGCTTCAGAACCAACCTTGTGAACGCAACGGGCAGCCATCGGTACAGCGGAGACACCGGCAGCCCCGATCAGCGGATTGATCTTGTCCTTGAGGAACAGATTCATGAACTTGGCCATGAGCAGCCCCGAGGCCGTACTGATTATGAAGGCGAACAGCCCAAGGAAAAAGATGAAGAGCACCTTGGGGTTGAGAAAGGTCTCAGCAGTCATAGTCGCGCCGACCGAAAGCCCCAGGAAGATCGTGACGATATTCATCAATTCATTGGACGATGCCTTGGTCAGGCGCTCAACGACACCTGACTCCTTAAACAGGTTGCCGAGCATCAGCATCGAGATAAGCGGCGCCGAGGCAGGGACCAGCAGCATGATGGTCATGGCGGAGATAATCGGGAAACAGATCTTCTGCAGCCTGCTGACAGGCCGCAGCTTGCTCATGACGATCTTGCGTTCATGATCGGTGGTCAACAGCTTCATCATCGGCGGCTGAATTATCGGCACCAGGGCCATGTAAGCATAGGCCGATACAGCCGTGGCGCCGAGCAAATGGGGCGCGAGTTTTGAAGTCAGGTAGATGGTCGTCGGCCCATCGGCCCCGCCAATGATCGCTATCGAGGCTGCCTCATTGAGCTCGAAACCGAACAGGATTGCCGCGAAGAATGTGACGTAGAGGCCTACCTGGGCACCGGCGCCAAGCAGCAGCGTCTTCGGGTTGGCAATCAAAGGACCGAAATCGATCATCGCGCCAAGACCGAGAAAAATCAGCGGCGGGATAATGTCCTGTTCTATCCCGTAATGATAGAAGAACCAGATCAGGCCATGCTCGGGCTCCATGAGAAAAGTAAGCGGCAGGTTGACGACAAGTATGCCGAAAGATATTGGCAGCAGCAGCAAGGGCTCGTACTGTTTCTTCACAGCAAGATACAGAAGGACAAAAGCCACAAGCCACATAATGAGATTCCCCAAGGTCAGGCTCACAGCGCCGCTTGAGATGATAAGTTCTTTAAAGATTGTAAACATAGTCCCTCTCAGCCCTTGCTTTCGTTGTCGTTGCCACGCGGTTGGGCTGCGTCGTCTCCGGGTTTATTGTGGTTTTCGACCAGGTCGATCACCCGGGTGCTGAGCTGGGTCAGCAGCTGCAGAATCACCATAACCAGATATACGCCGATGATGCCGCTGCCGAAAATCTCCATTACCTTGGTCCAATCAGTCATACCTGACTCCCTTTCCTGCTAGCGCTTGACCGAAGAGGCTAACGGTTGGCGACATCACCGAGTGCGATTCCGGAAATGATCGTCTTCTGGATATTGCTGGTCCCCTCGACGACCCTGAGCGACTGCGCGTCTCGAAGGAAGCGCTCTGCCGGGTATTCTGTCGAAAAACCGTAGCTGCCGAAGATTTTCATCGTGTCGCTGGCGGCATGGACAGCGGCTTCTGACGCAAACAGCTTGGCGATAGATGTTTGCTGCTGGTTGGGCAGCCCTTGATCCTTGAGCCAGGCAGCCCGATACACGAGCAACTTGGCGGCTTCATGTTCAGCGACCATATCGGCAATTTGTGACTGGATCATCTGGTATGCACCGATCTTCTTGCCAAACTGGGTGCGTTCATTTGCATACTCTATAGCGGCATCAATTGCCCCACCTGCTATACCAAGGGCCCCCGCGGCACAACTGATACGGGTGTTATTGAGCTGCCACATGCATATCTGGAAACCTTGCCCCACCTCACCGAGAACACTCTCTTTAGGGATCCTGGCCTTGTTGAAAGCAATCTCGCCAGTAGGTGCACAGTGCAGTCCCAGCTTGGTTTCGATCGGCGCTGTCGTGATCCCCTCGTTGTCTTTCAGATTGACAACAAAGCACGTCATTCCCTTGTATTTCTGGCTTTTATCGGTAAATGCGTAAAGCAGACCCCAGTCACCGACATGGGCATTTGAAATCCACATTTTCTGGCCATTGATCTCCCAATGATCGCCACGGTCGATTGCAGTAGTCCCCATACTGGCCACATCAGAGCCGGAGTTAGGTTCAGTAATAGCAAAAAACCCGCAGGATTCTGCATTAACCCACTCCGGGATGAAACGCCGCTTCTGCTCCTCGTTACCGAACTTGTTAACGGTTACAGCAGGACCGATATTCTGCATATTGAAAGGCAAACGCCACGAGCCACTCACCTTGGCGATCTGCTCTGCCAACAACACAGACTCCAGGAAACCAAAACCATTGCCTTCGTATTCTTCCGGCAAAGCGCAACCGAAAAAGCCAAGTGACGCCATCTTTTTTACCAGCTCAGGACGGTATCTATGATTTGCCTCATCATCCTTGAGATTGGGAAGAATCTCTTTATGTGCAAACTCCTTGGCCATTTCCTGCATCATCCGCTGCTCATCAGTTAAACCAAACTGCATACCGACCTCCCTCTAACAACTTTTCTTTTGGTAGATAAATTTCCCATTTTGCACGTTCGAAACAGGTGACCTGTGAACTAATAATTTTCAAGACGACGGGCAATATCAGCCAGGCGCGGGCCGATATCCTGCTCTAATTTCTCGCGGCTGAGCTGCCATGCGGGGCCGCCACAGTTCAGCGCCAGGACAGTCCTGTCTGCCTGCAGGAGCGGTACTGCAACAGAATTGACATTTTCCCGCCAATCACCGAGCGAAAAGCAGAAGCCCCTGGCACGATGGTCAATCGCGCCCTGCTCTATCCCAGACTTTACTTTTGACCACTTACCCCTTGGCGTCGCGTTACGTATCTCTTCTATCAAGTCAATGCGCTCGTCTTCAGGCAATCCGCAGAGCAATGCTCTCCCCATGGCAGTACTGGCAATGCTGGTCCGCGCCCCGATATCTATGCGCAGGGCGATCATGTTCGCACGGGCCACGCAGTTTTCCAGGTAGACCATATACAGACCATCGCGGGCGGCCAGCGATACTGAGGCTTCCGAGTAATCGGCCAATTCCTGCATAAGCGGCCTCGCAGCCTTGAGGATATCCATATTGCCGAGCATGGAATAGCCAAGCGAGAGCACCGCAGGGCCGAGGCTGTACTGGTTGAAACGTTTGGAGTGATTCAGGTAACCAAGAGTTGTCAGGGTATTTGTCAGTCGTGAAACAGTTGCCTTGGGGAGCCCTGTTCGTTCGGCTATCTCCTGGTTGCCGAGAAAACGGTCACCCGGTCGAAAACAGCGCAGTACATTCAACCCTCTCGCCAGTGCGGTGATCACCTGGGGGCTTTTTTCTACTGATTTATCACTGTCTCGATCCATCGCCTGTTGTCTCCCGGTCAATACATTTGCCGATGTTTATACATTCTCACCATGACCTGCATAATTCCATACGACCAATAAACGTGTCAACACTTTTTTGGAATCTATTTCCGTATAGTGGAATTCAAAACCATTTTAGAGATTAACCACACCACCGAAGAAGGAATACAGGCAATTGCTTGATTAAAGATGACAGGGGAAACAAGACACTACTGATGATTCGATATCTATATATCCAGGAACGCCATATTGAAGTCATCAAAGCCGACGACGAGACAGCGGTCAAGAAGTTTCGGTTCCTTCCAGAGGACGCTGAAGAGTTCGTTGACCATCAGACCGGCAATGGTCACAACGTTATCGGGCGTAACCGGGATACTGCCCTGCGGCTGCAAGGCTCCGGAAAAGATTTTATCGAATGGCTGCGAACGCCCGGCCATGAGAGTCAGGACCTGGCCGTTGGCGCCGCTGAGACCGCCATGCACGAAGCAAGTGCCATCGGGCACAGCCCGGTAGAGAGCGAAGCGACTTTGATAATTATCCAGACAGTCAGCGACAGCGTCAACGCCGCCAGGGACCTGGAATCCATCATCAATCCGGCCTGGGAGCTCAATAATCCGGGTTGATGAATTGATCTGGCTCAGGCGCTGCCCGGCCAATGGCAGCTTGGCCTGGCCGACATCTTTCTCGCAATAAAGGGTCTGGCGATTCAGGTCGGGCCAATCGAGCAGCCCATCGTCGACCAGGTAGATACAGCCGACACCAGCGCGAACCATCAGTTGGCTGACTGTCGCTCCCAGCCCGCCTACCCCTGCGACCAGCAGGCAAGAATCTTTGATGATCCCCTGCTTCTTTTCCCCCCAATGGAGGACTTGACGATCATAGCGATCAGCTTCAGGCAAGGTCACCCCCCGGCACCAGGCGGGAAAAATGCGAGCACATCGCCATCGTCGACAGGCGTTTTCAGGCCCTGCAGATGCAGTATGTTTTTACGATTTACCAGGATAATGGTGCCAGCGTGAGGCGCGCCCTGCTC
>JABAOE010003836.1_pt2 | contig 12796 bp, 19 predicted proteins | sample 7062141 | NCBI WGS metagenome assembly JABAOE01 (sample SAMN14538627, study PRJNA623070) | marine sediment metagenome | biome: marine biome [ENVO:00000428]; feature: marine pelagic biome [ENVO:01000023]; material: deep marine sediment [ENVO:00002113] | place: India: Gulf of Khambhat ...
TTCCGAAACACTCTTTTGCGTTTCAGACTCTACTTGCTCGACCTCGTCCTGCGCCTGTTTGACTTCTTCTTCAATAAAGTTGACCTGCTTGGAAACGCTCTGCTCAATCTCCTCAGCCGCTTCCTTCATTGAGGACTGCAACTTGCGCAGTTCGTCGAGCTCAACTTCGCGGTTGATGTCGGCCTTTATTTCACTGACATAACGCTGCATACGCCCAACGAGGTGGCCAAGCGTACGAGCGACGCGTGGCAACCGTTCCGGACCAATGACGATCAAGCCGATAACGGCAATGATCATCAATTCGGAAATACCGAAATTAAACATCGACCCGCTCGCGCAGCCGCCAAAAAGCTCAGCTCTTCGACTCTTCCTTTACCTCGCCCTCGATGGTCTCGCCTTTCGCCGCATCCGTTTCAAGTTTTGCGGTCGCAGTGGTCTCCTCCTCGGTTTTGATCCCTTCCTTAAATCCCTTGACCGCTTTGCCAAGGTCAGAACCGAGATTTCCGAGTTTCTTGGTGCCAAAAACCAACACCACGACTACCAACACAATCAACCAATGCCAAATACTGAATGTTCCCATTTGCTTCGCCCCTAAAAGTTCAATTACTTCGACTTTTGGATCATTCCCGGGAGCGGCTTTTCCCCCCCGAGAATATGAACGTGGAGATGATAGACGTCCTGTCGCCCTACGCTCCCGGTATTGACAATCGTCCGGAACCCGCTTGTTGATCCCTGCGCCCTCGCTAACTGCCCGGTCATCACCATGATACGCCCGAGCACGCCTTGGTCTTCTTCCTGCGCATCGCTAAGCGAAGGAATGTGTTTTTTGGGGATGATCATGAAATGTACTGGCGCGGCCGGATTAATGTCATGGAACGCAAGAATTTCATCATCCTCATACACCTTGCTGCTCGGGATGTCGCCCCGAACGATCTTGCAAAAGATACAGTCCTGTTCACTCACGCTCGTCAACCTTGGAGAATCCTGAACAACCACCGTCAGGCAGAATCAAAGAGGCCTAACTCGACACCGGCCGACTTCTTTTTTCCTCTATGCCCGACATGCCTTCCCGGCGCCCTAGCTCATCGAGAACATCGTCGGGACTCAATCCGTGATACGCAAGCATCACCAGACAATGAAACCACAAATCTGCAGTCTCTCGTACTAACTGGAGTTTATCACCGTCTTTCGCCGCCAGGAGTGTCTCGGCCGACTCCTCCGCGATCTTCTTGAGGATAGTGTCCTGCCCTTTTTCAAACAGGTTCGCCACGTAAGAACTGTCGGAATCGGCGGTCCGTCGCGACTCGATGACAGCCGCCAACCTGCTAAGAATACTGTTATCACTCATGACTTTGCATAAATTTGATTGGGTTCTACAAGAACCGGTTGCGTAACGATCCAGTCACCCGCTTCGAGTTTCCTAAAGAAACAGTTTGCCCGTCCGGTATGGCACGCTATTCCACCCGCCTGGTCAACCTTGAGCAGAACCACATCGCCATCACAATCGATGAATACTTCTTTGACACGCTGAACGTGGCCAGATTCCTCACCTTTTCGCCACAATTGAGATCGAGATCGCGACCAATACACTGCACGAGAACTATCAACTGTTTCCAGCAGCGCCTCCCGATTCATCCAGGCCACCATCAGCACCACTCCGCTGGTTGCGTCCTGGGCAATGGCGGGAATCAGACCGTTCTCGCCCCAGCAAACCTTATCGATCCAGTCCGTGCTCATGCGCGCACCTCAATGTCTGATTCCGCGAGACGCTTTTTGACGTCCGCGACCGTAAGCTCGCCGTAATGAAAAACACTCGCGGCCAGAAGTGCGTCGGCACCGCCGCGAACAACACCATCGACAAAGTCCTCCACGTTGCCGACTCCGCCACTAGCGATGATCGGGACGTCCAACGCTTCGGAGAACGCGCGGGTGAGCTCAAGATCGAATCCCTCCTTGGTGCCGTCCCGATCCATGCTCGTCAACAATATTTCGCCTGCTCCTGCTCGCTGCATGGACCGCCCCCATTCAAGTGCATCGATGCCGGTCGGCCTGCGACCGCCATGAGTAAAAACTTCCCACCGCAGTGGTGTCGCATCAACGACGCGCCGCGCATCGACCGCCACGACAATACACTGCGAACCGAAACGAGCCGCTGCTTCTTCAACAAGTTTCGGATTGAGAACGGCAGCCGTGTTGATGCTGACCTTGTCCGCTCCGGCATTTAGCAGACTGCGTACATCGTCCACCGATCGCACGCCGCCACCGACTGTAAGCGGAATAAAAACCTGCGCGGCGACTTCCTCAATAACATGGACAATCAGCCCACGCTCATCACTGCTGGCCGTAATATCGAGAAAACACAACTCGTCGGCCCCTTGCTGATCGTAACGCCGAGCAATCTCAACAGGGTCTCCTGCATCACGCAACCCAACAAAATTGACACCCTTGACGACTCGGCCTCCGGTCACATCGAGGCAGGGAATGATGCGCTTGGCGAGGCCCATGACAGATCGGAACGGCGTCGACTTTATCCGGTGGCGCGGCCGTCGCCAGTCGACTGATCATGACTCTGCGCCAGCTTCTGCGCCGCTGCGAAATCAAGCTTGCCTTCATAGATTGCACGACCCGTTATTGCCCCCATAATGCCTTCCCCCTCGATCTTACACAGTGATTCGACATCCTCGAGCGAGTTAATGCCGCCACTGGCAATGACTGGCACTGTCAGAGCGCGCGCCAACTCCACTGTCGCTTCGCTGTTTACACCTGTCATCATTCCGTCGCGCCCGATGTCCGTGTAGATCACTGCCTCGATGCCATAATCCTGGAACTTCTGGGCCAAATCGATGACGTCATGCCCGGTCATCTTTGACCAACCCTCAACAGCGACCTTTCCGTCACGGGCATCGAGCGCCACGATCACATGGCCGGGAAATGCGTAACAGGCATCGTGCAGGAAACCGGGTACTTTAACGGCAGCTGTACCAACAACGATGTAGGACACACCATCATCCAGATAGCGCTCGATGGTATCCAGGTCACGAATGCCGCCGCCGAGTTGGACGGGAATGTCGTCCCCGACCGCCGCCACGACCGCTTTGATCGCCTCCTCGTTCTTCGGCTTGCCAGCGAATGCGCCGTTGAGATCAACGAGGTGCAGACGCTTCGCACCCTGCTTCACCCAATGCCTGGCCATGGCTGCCGGGTCTTCCGAAAACACAGTCGCTTCGTTCATATCGCCTTGTTTAAGGCGAACGCAATGCCCATCCTTCAGATCGATCGCGGGAATGATTAACATGGTTAGAAAGAATGTTTACGTACTATCACAGATGAAAGCTGAGGAGGCCCGTGATGAAGCGGCAACACAGCCAAACAGGCTGCCGGCACGGATCGAATCAAACGCTAGCTGTTCCGAATGTGCTTTCCTTTGACCTATCGGCGGAGCCGTTCCAGCTCACAAAATTTGACAATAGCCTGAGGCCCGCAGACTGGCTCTTTTCAGGGTGAAATTGCACGGCAAAAATGTTATTGCGTGTGACGGCACTCGTAAAGGCAAATGGATAGTAGGTCGTGCCGGCCACGACATCTTCGCCCGTCGTCTCAACATAATAACTGTGCACGAAATAAAACCGGCTGCCATCCTCAATGCCTTGCCACATGGCATGCGCTCGATTCTGGAAAACCTGATTCCAACCCATGTGCGGTACCTTCAGCTTGTTACCCGCATCATCGTGCATTCTCTGCGGCGGGAAACGCCTCGCGCAACCGGGTAGCAATCCCAGCCCGTCGATATCACCTTCCTCGCTGTGTTCAAACAGCATTTGCAAGCCGATGCACAGACCCAGAAACGGCTTCTGTCGTGACGCGGCGATGATGGGTTCGCGCAGACCGCGCGCCTCCAACTCACGCATACAGTCGGGCATCGCGCCTTGCCCGGGGAAAACAACCCGATCTGCCTCGGCAATATCGTGTGCATCACTGGTGACGAGGACAATACTGTCGGGAGCAACATGCTCGAGCGCCTTCGCCACCGAGCGAAGATTACCCATGCCATAGTCAACTACTGCGATCTTGGCCATAAGGCTACCGACTCGAGGCTTCTACAGCCTTCCCTTCGTCGACGGCAGCGCCTGGCTGGCGCGCGAATCGACCTCGGTCGCCGCACGCAACGCGCGACCGAAGGCCTTGAAAATGGTTTCGGCCTGATGGTGCGCGTTGTCTCCCGTCAGATTATCCAGGTGCAATGTGACCTGCGCGTGATTAACGAAGCCCTGAAAAAATTCGTGAATCAAGTCGACGTCGAACTCTCCGATTGTTGCACGGACATAGTCAACACGATATTGCAGTCCCGGGCGACCCGACAAATCGACCACGGCGCGCGACAGCGCCTCGTCCAGAGGCACATAGGCGTGACCATAGCGCCGGACACCCTTCTTGTCGCCGAGCGCTTTTGAAAAAGCCTGACCAAGGGTAATACCAACATCCTCGACCGTGTGGTGGGCATCGATATGTAGATCCCCTTTGGCGTCAACATGCAGGTCAACCAACCCATGTCGTGCGACCTGATCAAGCATATGATCAAAAAATCCGATGCCCGTTGATAGCTTGGACTGACCGCTGCCATCCAAATTGAGTTCAACGGCGATTTGTGTCTCAAGCGTGTTGCGAGTGACTTTTGCCTTACGCATTGCGGGTGACTTTTTCAACAGAGTTCAATCCTAACCCAAATTGCCCCGTGTGGCGCGGCAGCCTTATTCAAGCAGTTCACGCAACGCCGCAAGCAAGGCTTCGCATTGGGCGTCCGTACCAACCGTGATGCGCAGGTAAGGGGCGATCCGCGCGGGCTTGCGAAAGTGGCGAACGATCACGCCACGCTCACGCAGGCTAGCCAACAACTCGGGGGCTTGCCGCGTGCCATGTCGGGCGAATACAAAATTCGCGGCCGAAGGTAACACGTCGAAACCAAGTTCACCCAAGCCCGCGACCAGTCGGCCGCGACTAGCAGCGATCATTCGACCAGTCTTGTCAACATAGCTTGCATCTTCTATGCCGGCAATTGCTGCTTTCTGAGCCAGGCGGTCAAGCGGATACGAATTGAAGCTGTCTTTGACCCGGTCAAGACCCGCAATCAATTCAGGGGCACCAATCGCATAACCAACGCGAAGGCCCGCCAATGAATGCGATTTGGACAAGGTATGCGTAACCAGAAGCTGCGGAAAGTCATTCACCAACGGCACCACCGAGTCGCAACCGAAATCCACGTAAGCTTCATCAATGACGACGACAGACTTGGTGTTTTCCTCCAATAACCGCCTTATTGCCGACACTTGGAGCGCGAGTCCGGTCGGCGCATTGGGGTTGGGAAAAATAATGCCACCGTTATCCCGCATATAGTCATCAACGTCGATTTCGAAATGCGCGTTCAGCGCAATTTCTTCATAGGGCGTCCTGAAGAGGCGACAGTAGACGGGATAAAAACTGTAAGTTACATCCGGAAAAAGCACCGGTTCGCGATGCGTCAGCAAGGCCCGGAACGTGTGCGCCAGCACTTCATCTGAGCCATTACCTACAAAGACATTGTCCGGCGTGAGGTCATGTCGTCGGGCGATTGCCGCACGCAGTTCACGACTGACCGGATCCGGATATAAGCGCAACGAGTCGTCGATATTACTGCGCAATACTTCGAGCACCTTTGGGCTAGGGCCGTAAGGATTTTCGTTCGTGTTCAGCTTCACCACTTCGACGCCCTCGGTCTGCTCTCCGGGGACGTACGGCGTGAGACTGTGAACCACGTCGCTCCAAAATCGGCTCATGTCAAATACGCAGCCGTGCCGCTTGCGCATGGGCTGACAATCCTTCACCTTCGGCAATCTCTGCGGCCACCACGCCTAACGTGGCTGCCCCTTCCCGAGAGACGGAAATCAGGCTGGTGCGCTTTTGAAAATCGTATACACCCAACGGCGACGAAAAACGCGCGGTGCGCGAGGTAGGCAGAACATGGTTTGGGCCAGCGCAGTAGTCTCCCAAGGATTCCGACGCATAGCGGCCAAGAAAAATTGCACCGGCATGACGAATGCGTTCGAGCAGCGAATCGGGATCAGCGACGGATAACTCCAAATGTTCGGGCGCGATCTGATTGGCAATGTCGCACGCTTCTTCGAGGTTGGCGACTTGAATCAAGGCACCGCGATCGCTCAACGACGACTGGATGATCTGCCGTCGAGGCATATCGGCCAACAGCCGCTCGATGCGTCCAGAAACACGATCAAGGAAAGCTGCATCCGGGCTGAGCAAGATCGCCTGGGCCATTTCGTCGTGCTCTGCTTGGGAAAATAAATCCATAGCAACCCAGTCAGGGTCTGTTGCGCCGTCACAAATGACCAGGATCTCGGATGGCCCCGCCACCATGTCGATACCGACGACGCCAAATACGCGCCGTTTTGCCGCTGCGACGTACGCATTGCCGGGACCAACAATCTTGTCGACCTGGGGCACCGTTTCGGTACCAAATGCCAGAGCGGCAATCGCTTGGGCGCCGCCGATAGTAAACACACGGTCAACGCCAGCAACATGGGCCGCCGCGAGCACCAGATCGTTGCGTTGCCCGGCCGGCGTAGGCACCACCATAACCACTTCACCAACGCCAGCCACCTTCGCCGGGATCGTGTTCATCAGTACCGTCGACGGATACGCCGCCTTGCCTCCCGGCACATACACGCCCACCCTGTCGAGCGCCGTGACTTTCTGCCCGAGGCGGGTGCCATCAGCTTCGGTAAAGGTCCAAGATTCTGCTCGCTGCTTCTCGTGGTAGCTACGAATCCGCGACGCAGCCAGTTCCAGCGCATCGCGCTGTCGTTTTGGTAGATCGAGCAACGCTCCGCGTAAAGTGTCCTTCGGCAACATCAACTCGTTGACCGAATCGACTTTAAGCTTGTCAAAGCGATTGGTGTATTCGATTAGCGCTCGGTCGCCTCGTTCGCGCACCGCGAGCAGGATTTCAGTCACCACCGATTCAATGCTCTCGTCCTGTGTTGCCTCGAACGCCAGCAAACGGCCAAGCCGCTCGCCAAAATCGGCATCACTGGTCGACAGCCGCCTAATCAGCCTCATTGCTTTGCTCCGGCTACGGCTGCAGAAAACGCTTCGAGTATCGGTTGAACGTTTTTGCGCTTGAGCTTCAGCGCGGCCTGGTTCAGGATCAGCCGTGAACTGATCGGCATGATTTCCTCGACGGGACGCAAATTGTTGGCCTTCAGGGTATTGCCAGTTGAAACGAGGTCAACAATCGCATCGGCAAGACCAGCTAGCGGTGCTAGCTCCATAGAGCCATACAGCTTGATCAAATCAACGTGCACGCCCTTTGCTCCAAAATGCTCCCGCGCAGTCCTGACATATTTCGTAGCCACACGTAAGCGTGCGCCTTTACGCACAGCTGATTCGTAATCGAACTTATCAGCGACTGCAACCATCATGCGACAGCGCCCGATGCCCAGATCCAGGGGCTGATATAACCCGTCTCCACCGTGCTCGAGCAGTACATCCTTGCCGGCAATACCGATGTCCGCCGTCCCGTACTGAACATAGGTCGGCACGTCAGAGGCCCGCACGATGATGATCTTCAGGTCAGCGCGACTGGTAGCAATGACCAGTTTCCGGGACTTCTCCGGGTCATCTAATGGCTCGATTCCCGCAGCCTTGAGCAGAGGCAGCGTTTCATCGAATATCCGACCTTTTGACAAAGCCAGTGTAATCACGTTCGTATCGCCTACCAAAACACAGTTCCTATTCTTTTGGCCATCACCAGAAAATACTTGCCAGCCCAGCGGTGCCGACGCCGATCGCGTTGCCACTGCTTAACACCGTTCTACTACTCCATCTGATGGTCGACAACACAGCGCTGGCGGAAAAACTTAATTGGCGCGCTTGATACGCGCCCCTAACTGGCTGAGCTTCTCCTCAATACACTCGTAACCACGGTCGAGATGGTAAATCCTGTCGACCAACGTTTCGCCCTCGGCGATCAACCCCGCTATCACCAGACTCGCCGACGCCCGCAGGTCGGTCGCCATCACCCGCGCGCCCTGCAATCGCTCGACTCCCTGAACGACCGCGATATTTCCCTCTACGTCAATATCTGCACCGAGGCGCTTCAACTCCTGGGCATGCATGAAACGGTTCTCGAAAATCGTTTCGGTAATCACACTGGTACCCTCGGCAACCGAGTTGAGCGCCATGAGTTGCGCCTGCATGTCAGTGGGGAAAGCCGGATAGGGTGCGGTGCGCGCACTCACGGCACCGGGCTTGCCGAGACCGCGCAAGGACACCCAGTCCTCTCCATATTCGACCTCGGCACCGGTCTCCCGCAGTTTTGCGATGACCGACCCCAGAATATCGGCCCGCGCACCGCGTAGTTTCACCTCGCCTCCGGTGGCTGCCGCCGCTACCAGAAAAGTCCCGCTCTCGATGCGATCCGGCATAACCCGGTAGTCTGCCCCGTGCAGACGATCAACACCCTCGATCATGATACTGTCCGTGCCGGCACCGCTGATGCGCGCGCCCATGCCATTGAGACATTCTGCGAGATCAGCCACCTCGGGCTCGAGAGCCGCATTGTCAATGATCGTAGCGCCATCCGCGAGCGTCGCCGCCATCATCAGGTTTTCCGTCCCAGTGACCGTGACCAGGTCCATTTCGATGCGCCTGCCCCGTAAGCGCTTTGCGCGCGCGTGGATATAGCCGCGCTCGATTTCAACTTGCGCCCCGAGTGCTTCGAGCCCCTTAATATGCTGATCGACGGGCCGTTGACCGATGGCACATCCACCGGGCAAAGATACGCGCGCTTCTCCAAAACGCGCCACCAGCGGGCCGAGCACAAGTATTGATGCGCGCATCGTCTTGACCAAATCGTACGGCGCGACTCGCTGCTCGATACGGGCCGCATTCAGGCTGACTCCGAGCTTCTCGTCCAGGGACACCTCGACACCCATTTGCCCGAGCAGCGTGAGCATTGTTGTTACGTCACGCAAGTGCGGGAGATTCTGAACGCGCAGTATCTCCGGAGTCAGGATCGAGGCGCACAAGATCGGCAACGCCGCATTCTTGGCTCCAGACACTCTAACCTCACCGGAGAGAGGAATGCCCCCCTGAATGACCAGCTTGTCCACAGCGGCTTCTGCCGGCTATTGTTCGGCCCACTGCTCGGGGGTCAAAGTTCGCATTGACAATGCGTGTATTTCCTCACGCATGCGTTCGCCAAGCGCGCGATAGACGACCTGATGCTGTTGGACGCGGCTCTTGTTGCGAAATTCGGGACTGACAATGACCGCTTCAAAATGCTGGCCGTCGCCAACCACCTCTACGTGATCGCAGGCAAGACTTTGCTGGATGTATGACTTTACGGTTTCAGGAGTAAGCATGTTATCGGTCACAGCGTGGCGTCAGGCACGTAGCTTGTACCCGCCCCTAATGAGCTGCAAAGTCGCGAATGATAAGGCCAAAAGGGCGCTGCCCACAATCGCCAGGCTCGAATAGGGCGAAATATCGGATATGCCAAAGAAGCCATAGCGAAACCCGTCAATCATGTAGAAAAACGGGTTGAGCTTCGACACCTTCTGCCACACCTCGGGCAACGAATGAATCGAATAAAAAACACCTGAAAGAAACGTAAGCGGAACAATAATGAAGTTTTGAAATGCTGCGATCTGATCAAATTTTTCGGCCCATATCCCGGCCAGCATTCCAAGTGTCCCCAACATCGCTGCGCCCAGTAGTGCGAAGACAAAGACCCAGACCGGCTGCGCCAGAGGGAGGGACACAAACGGCCATGTCGCCAACAGGACACCAGCACCAACCAGAAGCCCTCGCACGCAGGCTGCCAGGACGTACGCAAGATAGAACTCGATGTGCGACAACGGCGGCAGCAACACGAATACGATGTTTCCGGTGATCTTGGACTGGGCGATGCTCGACGAGGTGTTTGCAAAAGCGTTTTGCAGCAGCGACATCATTGCCAGCCCGGGGATCAGGAAGCTGCCGTAACCGACGCCGGGATAGACCTGGATTCGCCCCTGAAGCACATGCGAGAAAATCAGCAGGTACAGCATGGCTGTCAGAATCGGCGCAGCAACAGTTTGGAAAGACACTTTCCAAAATCGCAGGTTTTCCTTGTACAACAAGGTCAGAAAACCGCGCAAGCTATTCTCCACGCATGATCGACACAAAAACCTCTTCCAGGTCGGGTTGTGTCAGTTCCATACCCGCGATCTCGCGATTACACTTCCGCAGTTCCGCCAGGACTTCCTCGACTTGGGCACAGTCGCGCAGTGCCAGTACCCACTCGCCATTGCTGGCCGGCGCCGCAAGCAGCGGCTGCAACTGCTGGGGAAGAGACTCGCCTGCCATGCGCAAACGCATCTTGAGGCCGGAAAAACGCTTGAGCAGATTTTCCGTTGAATCCAGCACCACCATACGCCCTTGTTTGAGCATGCCGGTGCGCGTACAGAGCGATTCCGCCTCCTCCAAATAGTGTGTGGTCAGCACAATGGTGTGGCCATCCTGGTTGAGTTTGCGAACAAAATCCCAAAGCGCCTGGCGAAGGTCAACATCAACGCCAGCCGTTGGCTCATCGAGAATAATGACTGGCGGCTTGTGTACCAGAGCCTGTGCTACCAGCACGCGGCGCTTCATGCCGCCGGACAAGGAGCGCATGTTGACATCAGCCTTGTTTGTCAGATCGAGCCGCTCGAGGATTTCATCGATCCACTCATCGTTGCGCCAAAGACCGTGATAGCCCGATTGCAGTCGCAATGTCTCGCGCACCGTGAAAAACGGATCGAACACGAGTTCCTGCGGCACCACTCCGAGCGAGCGACGCGCCTGTCGATAGGCCGAGATGACGTCATGCCCCATTACGCGAAGCGAACCACCGTCGGCTTTTGCCAACCCGGCAATGAGGTTGATCAAAGTCGTTTTGCCTGCTCCATTGGGGCCAAGCAGGGCAAAAAATTCGCCTTGTGTCACCTGCAGATCGATCGCCGACAGCGCCTGCACGGCGCCGAACGCCTTGCTCACGCCCCGCACTTCAATCGCTGGCAACATGTTGCATCGCCTTCGCTCTAGTGTCGCTGGCCGCCGGACCGCTGGCGCACGCTGCTACACGCCAGACCCCGGGGCTACTCTGCATCGAGCAAAATCAGATTTTCGACACCGTACAGACTGGTTAGACTCCTAACCGCCTCGCCGAGGTTAACGAAGCGCACTTCTGCACCGCCGGCCCGAGCCCGCCGGGACCATTCGAGCATGAGACTGACCGAGGCGGAGTCGATCTCGTTGACTTCGGAAAAATCGAACAGTGTCTGTTTTTTGCCAAGATACTTGTCCCCCGCTTGAAGCAGAGCCGTCGCGTTTTCCATGGTCACCGGACCGCTAACAAGCAAACGTCCGTTTCCCTCACGAATCATTGTTTGTCGGCCGCAGCGGATAATTCCCCTGCGTTCTTCTGAATCAGGCTGTCAATTAGGCCGTCTATTCCAGCGCGCTGGATTTCCTGCGAAAAGATGTTCCTGTAGTTGATGATCAGACTGGCACCACCGACTCGTACGTCAAACACCTTCCACCCCGCGTCGGTCAACTGCATGTCATAGTCGACGTTGACCGGCTGGGCACCTCCGGGCAGCCGGATCAAGGTGCTGACCGTCGCATCCTTCGCATCATTGTTTATACGCAGCGGTTTGTACTCGATATAGATTGCCTTGTACATGGTGAAAGCCGATGCGTAGGAACGGATCAGCAGCACGCGAAATTCCCGGATCAACGTGCTACGCTGCTCCGGCGTCGCCTGGCGCCAGGGTCGACCGACCGCCAGCCGCGTCATTCGCGGGAAATCGAAGTGCGGCGCTATCTTCTGTTCCATCACTTCGGCGATCCTCGCCACATCGCCGCTCTGAACCCGCTTGTCGCTGCGGATGATCTCCAGTACCTCATCGATGGTTTGCCGCACCAGCACGTCGGGGGGGTCCTGCGCCGCAGCCGCCGCTGACATTCCGACGGTCAGCACAAAAATGACCACCGAAAAGCGTTTGGTCAAACAATTAATCATGTTTTGCTCTCCATGTTCGGGGTCAGAGGCCTGAACCCTTCAGTTACCCAAACCGCCCTCGGCTGGTTTGCCGTACAGGAATTGCCCGATCACTTTCTCGAGCACGATTGCCGATTGCGTGAGCCGCACACCGTCACCATCTTTGAGATTCTCGGTGTTCGCCGCCACCGTCGATGCCAATAAACTGGTCTCCCAGCAATCCCGAAGTCAGAATCGAAACCGAGCTGTCTTTCGGGAACTCGTAGCGTTTATCAATGCGCATGATTACTACCGCACGCAGCGACTTATTGTCGAAGCCAATTTTCTCGACCCGGCCAACCACGACACCGGCACTTTTCACGGGCGCGCGCACCTTGAGTCCGCCGATATTGTCGAACTGCGCCCTAATTTCGTAGCCATCAGACACGCTGACCGAACTTGCGTTCCCCACTTTGAGAGCGAGCACCAAAAGTCCGATCAGGCCGGCCGTGACAAAAACTCCTACCCACAAATCGATCGTCGTGCGCTCCATTGCTCAAACTCCAGTAAACATGAAAGCGGTGAGGACAAAATCGAGCGCCAGGACCGCAAGCGCCGAGGTCACGACGGTACGGGTAACGGCATGAGACACGCCCTCAGCAGTTGGTGGTGCATCGTAGCCTTCAAACACAGCAATTGCCGTCACGGCGCCACCAAACACAATACTTTTTATCACACCATTGA
>JABAOE010002011.1_pt4 | contig 12795 bp, 17 predicted proteins | sample 7062141 | NCBI WGS metagenome assembly JABAOE01 (sample SAMN14538627, study PRJNA623070) | marine sediment metagenome | biome: marine biome [ENVO:00000428]; feature: marine pelagic biome [ENVO:01000023]; material: deep marine sediment [ENVO:00002113] | place: India: Gulf of Khambhat ...
CCTGCTGCGTGTCGAGCCGGAGGCCGACGACGCGCAAAAGGCCGAGGTGCGCGCCAAGGCCGACTCGATCCTGGCTCGGCTGCAGGCGGGTGAGCCGTTCGAGCCCCTGGCTCAAACGCTGTCCGAAGACCCGATCTCGGCGGCCAGGGGAGGCGATCTGGACTTCTTCGAGCGCGACCGCATGGTGCCGGAATTCGCTGAAGCGGTCTTCTCCACGGCCGTCGGTGAGCTGGCTCCCGTGACCGAGACGCAGTTCGGCTTCCACATCATTCAGGTCACCGACTCCCGGGCGGCAGGGACCGACCCCTTCGAGGTGGTTCGCGAGGAGATCGAGTCGCGCCTCAAAGCCCGTCGAACGCAGGAGAAAGTCGGAGCGGAATCCGACCGGATCGCCGCGCGCGTCGCGTCGGGAGAATCGTTCGACGGCGTCGCCGCCGCCGAGGGGCTCCAGGTCGGCGAGCGGTTCGTGGAACGAGGCAACACCCTGACCGAGCTCGGCGTGATCCGCCCGGACGCCGTCGATCAGATCTTCGCCCTGGACACGGGTGCGACGAGCGCGCCCCTGGACACCCGCAGCGGCAAGATCATCGTCAGCGTGATCGAGGTGACCGCAGCAACGGTCGCCCCGTTCGAGGAGGTCGAGAGTCAGGTCCGCCAGGACGTGCTCGAAGAAAAGATGCGGCAGTCCGCGTACGACATGGCGGTGACGGCCACGAGCGGAGACTGGGACCTGGCGAGCGCGGCCAAGGCCCTCGACCTGGAGGTGCAGGACTCCGGCGATCTTGCACCCGGGGCCGCGCCATCCGGTGCGGGCGGTGGCACCGAGGAGCTCCAAGGGACGCTGTTCGGGGACCAGGTCCGGATCGGAGACCGCGGTGTGCTCCGCGTGCCGGCCGGCGCACTGGTGTATGCCGTGACGGGCCGCGAGCCGTTCGATCCGGTGTCCTTCCAGTCGGCCAAGCCGGGCCTGACGGTCGAGCTCGAGTCCGATCGCAAGAACGCCCTGCGGGAGTCGATCCTGACCAAGCTGCGCGACCGTCACGAAGTGGAGATCAACCAGACGCTCGTCGGTCAGATCGACGGCATCCGCTGACGGGGCGTGCCGAGCAACGCTAGTCGACCGTCCAGAGCGATTCGAGAGAGTCGATGACCTCCTGCAGGTCGAACGGCTTGGACAGGAAGCCGACACCGTAGGTCGCGTAGTAGCCGAGGTTCTGATCCGACTGGTCGAGCCCGGAGCAGAACAGCGTGTTGTGAGCCAGCTCCCCGTCGATCTGGCGGATCTCACGGTGGAGCGCCAGGCCGTTCATGTCGGGCAGCGCGAAGTCGAGGATCGCCGCATCGTAGATGCGGTCGTGGATGGCGCGGAGCGCATCCCGGCCTGTCCCCGCACCGTCGACCTCGTAGCCCACCCGTTCCAGAGCGGTCTTCAGCATGTCGACGATTTGCGGATCGTCATCGACGACGAGAATGCGTTTCTTAGTTGACATGCGATGCGCTACCTCGCTGACCGTTCGACGGGAATCTAAATCCCGCGCATCGCGCGATCAATCCGAGCGGCCCGAAATCAGGTCAACGGATAGAGCGAATCGTTTGGATTCTTCTAGCTCGGGTTCGCCTCCCCGAACCAGCGGCGGTGCTCGTCGTAGGCGTAGCGGTCGGTCATCCCGGCGATGTGATCGGCGACGGCGCGCAGCAGGCCCTCGCTCCGCGCGCGGGCCCGGGCATCCTCGGGAAGCAACTGCTCGTTGCTCATGTAGTGGGCGAAGAGCTCGCGCAACAGGCGGCTGGACTCCCGTTTGGTGTGCTCGATGCGCCGGTGGTGATACAGCCGCTCGTGAAGGAACCTCTTGAGCGCGGCGTTACCCTCCAACACGTCCGCCGACAGGCCGACCAGCTGCGTACCGTGCCGGCGCACGTCGTCGACCGTCGACACGCCGCTTTCGCTCACGCGCTCTCGGGTGATCGTGATGAGATCCGAGACCAGACGATCGATCATGCCGCGAAGCGCCGTGGTCTGCAGTTGACGGTCGGTCGCCCCCGCGTGCTCGCGGCGTGCTCGGGCCAGCGGCTCACCGAACAACGGGACCTCGGACTCGAGCTCCTCGATGTCGAGCAGTCCCGAGGCGAGACCGTCGTCGACGTCGTGGTGGTTGTAGGCGATCTCGTCGACGAGATCGATCAGCTGCGCCTCGAGCGGCGGCTGGAGGTCGGGCCGGTACTCCTCGAACTCGGGTGCCCGCTCCGTGTCGATCGGTCCCGAGTGCTTGGCGATGCCCTCGCGCACCTCCCACGTCAGGTTGAGCCCGGGGAAGTCCGGGTAGCGATCCTCGAGGTGCTCGACGATCCGCAGCGTCTGGCGGTTGTGGTTGAAGCCCCCGTGGTCCGCGAGCAGCTCGTCGAGCACGTCTTCACCCAGATGCCCGAACGGTGTGTGTCCCAGGTCGTGGGACAGCGCGAGGGACTCGACGAGATCCTCGTTGATGCGCAGCGCCCGGGCGACGGTTCGGCCGATCTGGGAGACCTCGATCGTGTGGGTCAGCCGCGTCCGGTAGTGGTCGCCCTCGTGGTTGACGAACACCTGCGTCTTGTACTCGAGCCGGCGGAAGGCGCGCGAGTGGATGATCCGGTCGCGGTCTCTTTGATACGGCGAGCGATAGTCGTGGTGCGGTTCGGTATGCCGCCTGCCGCGGCTTCCGTCGGAGCTCTGAGCGAAGGACGCCAGACCGGTGGCGTCGCGGATGGCCCGGCTCACGCCTTACATCGAGAAGCTGTGGCCACAGCCGCAGGTCCCGGTCGCGGAGGGGTTGTCGATCTTGAACCCGGAACCCTGCAGACCGTCGACATAGTCGATGCGCACTCCGTCCAGGTAGTGCACCGACATCGCGTCGACGAACACGTTGAGGCCCTGGAACTCGAGGAGCTGATCGTTTTCCTTCTGTTCTTTTTCCCAGGTCAGCCCGTACTGGAAACCGGAACAGCCGCCGCCCTGAACGGCCACGCGCAGACCGTAGCCCTGTTTGTTCTCCGCGGCCAACAGTTGCTTGACCTTGCTGATTGCGTTGTCGGTGATTTGCAGCATTCCCGCTCAACCTCCTGGCTTTAGAAAGTAAGACAGGGTCGGAGTTCTGTCAACGACGACAACGCCGAAAAGGCGTGCCCGGGCCTGTTCTTGCAGAATCTTCGAACGTTCCGCTATGCTCTCGGCCCAGGTGGGAGGAGAGGAATGGACGCCCAGGTACAACACGAGAAGATCCAGTTGCACCTCGTGCTGCCGTACAAGTTTCAGCCCACGGACGAACCGCGCGTCAAGCAGTTGTTGGACCGTGGTTACCGGATCGTGCAACTGCAACGCGTGACCGATCGCGAGGTGCTGATCACCCTCACCGACCAACCGGCCTGATCGGTCAATCGCCCGGCTCGAGCACCAGGAACACACGCATCTCGTCGACCAGGCGTTGGTAGTGCTCCGGGTTGGCCGGACTCAAGCCCTGTTCGTTGATCAGCATGACCTGGGCGGCGAGCCACTCTTTCCAGCAGGCCACGCAGGTGTGCGCGGCGACCGCCTGGCCCACCTCACCGGGCAACGGGGGCCGTTCCAGACCGTCCGCGGACCGTTTGCACCTTGAACACTCGACCTGCGGCATGCGCGTCTCTCCGAAAACCGATACCTTAGCACCTCAATCAAGGGGACGACGCATGGCCAAGCAGCAGAAGCTCTCGATCAAGATGCCGGAGAAGGTGCTCCCCGGGGTGTACGCCAACCAGATGCTGGTGAGCCACACGCGCGAGGAGTTCGTGATCGATTTCGTCAACCAGTTCCCTCCGGAAGGGGTGGTCAACGCCCGGGTCATCGTCAGCCCCGGTCATCTCAAACGCATGATCCGAGCGCTGAGCGACAACCTCAACCGCTACGAGTCGCGGCACGGGATGATCATCGAAGCGAGCGACCCGCAGACGCCGGAGGGGATGCAGAACTGACCTGCCGCTAGCGGGCCAACTCGGTCAACAGATGCGGGATCTCGGGCAGGATCAGCCGCGTCAGCGCGAGCTCGACCGCCTTGGTCGAACCGGGCATCAGAAACACGGGCTTGCCGTGTGCGATCCCCGCCGCCGCGCGGGACAACATCGAACGCGAGGCCACCTCGTCGTAGGACAACACTCGGAACAACTCGCCGAAGCCGTCGAGCCGGCGGATCAGCAGATCGGACAGCGCCTCGTAACTTCGATCGCGTGACGAAATCCCGGTTCCTCCGCAAACCAGCACCACGTGCACCTCGGAATCCTCGAGCCACCCGCTCACGCGCGTGCGCACCCGGTCCGGTTCGTCGGGGACGATGTCCCGGGCCACGATGCGGTGTTCCGCGGCTTCGATCAGTTCGACCGCGCGGTCGCCCGAGCGGTCGTCGGACGGGGTCCGCGTATCGCTGACCGTCAGCCAGGCGACGCCGGCGTGCACGGGCGCCCGCGGCTCGTGCGGGTGTGTCAGAGCGATTCCAACCAGCGAATCAGCGTCGCCGTCCCCGCCCCCGTGGCGCCCGCGTCGCGCTCCGGGGCCGCGGTCTCCGCGAACGCGGGTCCGGCGATGTCGAGATGGGCCCAGGGCAATTCGCGCGGGACGAACTCGCCGAGAAACAGCGCCGCCGTGATGGCTCCACCCCACCTGCCTCCGACGTTGTGCAGGTCGGCCGGACCGTGCTGGAGCAGTGCGAGATACTCGTCGGGCAACGGCAGTTGCCAGATCTTCTCGCCCGCATCCCCGGCCGCGGTCAGCAATCCGTCGCGCATCTTCTCGTCGCGAGTGAAGAGCCCGGTGATCTCCGTTCCCAGCGCGACCACGACCGCCCCGGTCAGCGTCGCGACGTCGACCATGCAGTCGGGCTTCAGCTTGGCCGCCGCCCAGGCCAGCAGATCGCACATCACCAACCGCCCCTCGGCGTCGGTGTTGCCGACCTCCACGGTCTTGCCCGCGTAGGTGTCGAGGATATCCCCGGGCTTGTAGGCATCGCCGCCGGTCATGTTCTCGACAAGACCGAGCAACCCGTGAACCTCCGCGCGGCAGCCGGTCTGCGCGATCGAGGTCATCGCCGAGAGCACCGCGGCGGCTCCCGCCATGTCGGCCTTCATCGTCAACATGCCGGACGTCGGCTTGAGGTTCAGCCCCCCGCTATCGAACGTCACGCCCTTGCCCACGAGGACGACCTTCTTGCGCGCCTTGGCCTTCGGCTTGCAGACGAGGTGCACGACCTTCGGCGGCTCGGTGCTGCCGCGAGAGACGTTGAGCAGAGCGCGCATCCCCAGGCGCGAGAGTTCGGCCTTGCCCAGCACCTTGCAGCGCATCCCGTAGCGTTTGGCCTGCCGAGCCGCCGCGCGAGCCATCACCGAGGGCGTCATGCGTGACGGAGCCTCGTTGACGAGATCGCGAGCGAAACAGACGGCATCGGCCGAGATCTCCGCGCGCCGCACGGCGCTGCGCGCGGACGCCGGTCGGGACGGCCCGCACAGCTCGACGGCGAGGAGCGTGGCGTGCTTGCGGTCGGTGTCGTGGATGTACTTCTCGAACCGGTAGTTACCGAGCTTGACGCCCTCGACCGCAGCACGCGCCTGCGCCGCGCTCGACTCCCCCGTCAACCCCGGGACGGCAATCGCCAGACGCTTCGCGCGGACCCGGGCGGCCTGACGCGCCGCGCGCGCGACGCCCGCGCGAAGCGCCTGGGTCTGCCGGCCGCGATCGGGTCCCAGGCCGAGCACGAGGAACCGCGGCGTGGCGTACTTGCCGTTGCTGCTCCAGCTGAGACGATCGCCGACACCGCCCCTGAAGCCGACCGCCTTCATTTGCCGGCCCAGCTCGTTGCGCAGTCCGGCGTCGGCGAGGCCGAGGGGCGCTCGATCGCCCTCGTGGGCGAAGCAGACGGCGACGTCGGCTCGCGCTTTGGACAGGTCGTTGGACGTGACGCGGATACGCATGCCGCTCCTCTGCCGCCGGATCCCGCGCCCGCGGGTCGTCCGAAAACGCGTACTCTAACGGACCGCTCGGAGCCCGGTCAACGGTGCCGGGTAGGCGCGGCGATCCCCAGGTCCTCGAGCAACGCGAGCACGCGAACGTGAAGCTGTTCGAGGTCCCCGTCGTTGTCGAGATGGCGGTCGGCGAGCGCGAACGTTGCGTCGAGCTGCTGGGCCGCGCGATCGGAGCTGTTCTCCTGGGCCTCCCGGGCCTCGAACTCCTCGAGGGTCCGCGGATCGCCCGGGCGGGCGCGCTTGACGGAACGTTCGAAGCGTAACCGGATCGGAGCGCGGACGCCGACGAGCACGAAGAACGGAAGTTCGCGCAGCACGGCGACCTCGGCGGGGTTGCGGATCGAATCGATCACGCTGCGACGACCCAGCCTGGGAAGCAGACCCCTGGCCAGCACGCCCGGACCGCCCGTGGCACGCATCTCGGTACCCAACCGGATGAGGTGCTCGCGTTCGGGGGGCAGGCCGCGACGCCGCGCCTCTTCCCGGATGACGTCCGAGAGGGAGAACGTTTCGAAGCCCCGGGTTGCCAGGAACGCGCAGACCGCACCCTTGCCCGAGGCGTTGGGCCCTGTCACTCCGATGGCGATAGAAGATTCGGTCAGGGTCAGTCCGCTTTACCCTGTTTGTTCGAGTGCTCCGGCGCCGCCTGGCCCTTCTTGCGACTGCCCTTCATCGTGATGCTGACCGGTGTGACGGCGTTCGGTTTCCCGGAGCGTGAGGGGAGGACATTGCCGATGACGTGGCGGTTACCCACCTGGGTCGTTCCGGTAAAGGTCGCAAGGTCTCCCTGCCGGGTCGGATTCTGAGAGAAGACACGCATGTTGCCGTTGACCCTCATCTTCTGACGCGCCGGGCCGCGATGCCCCATCGGCGCGTAGCCGGCCAGCCCGGTCTTCTCGTCGGTCGTCACCGGTGTCGGCGACTCTTCGACCCCGTGCATCGGGAGCTCCCGCATGTCGATGTCGCGCCGGATCCCCTGCACCGGGAACGTGCCGCTGGCGGAGGGAACCTGCTGGTTCGCGGCGCTGCCGTAGCTCCGTTTGACCAGGACGTTCTTGCCGGCAATCTCGACTCGGTCGATCGTGGCTTGCGGGAATTCCAACATGTTGTTGGCGCCCAGATCGACCCGCACCATTCCCTCGTCCGTCACCACGTGTGAGCGGATGGCCATGGTCTGGCCACTCGTGAAGTAGATGATCTCCTCGGCGACACCCGGAAGCGCGATCAGAGCGACCGCCAGGCCGAGCACAATCTTGCTGAGCCGCATCGAATCCCCCGCTGCAAGTACCTCCTGAGTGTACCGTGACTGTGAAGCGGCGACAACGTAAAGTCCGGTAAGACACCGGGTTGCGGGCCTTGGCCGGTCCACGTAAACTGAGCCGGATGAAGCTCTCGATCAGCCGGATTCCGGTTCTCGTCGGCATTTTTTCCGTTGTTTTGGCTGCGGATTGCACCTCCGCTGAAAACCCCAAGCCGCCGGCGATTCCGGCCCATTTCGAGGTCAAGGTGGACCCCGTCGTCGTCTCCCCGGGCAGCGAGGCGACCGTCCTGCTGCAACTGTCCCCCGTCGATGGGGTCAAGATCAATCGGTACCCGCGGGTGCGTCTCGAGGTCCCTCACACCGAGGGGCTCGTGGACGAGACCGAGGGCTCGGTCGGGAACGACAAGGCTCCGCCGCCCGGTCAGATGGACGCCAACTATTTCGAGCAGGTGGACCCGGTCCGCGTGACGCTCGCGATCGACGACTCGGCGCCCGACGGAACCCACGAGATCCCGGCCAAGTTGACCTACTTCTACTGTGTGACGGCGAGTGGTTTCTGCGCGCCCAAGACCGTCCCGGTCGACATCACCCTGCGCGTCGAATAAGCCCCACCGGCAGCCGTGAACAAGACGCAGCGAATCGCGATCGCAGGACTCGTCGCGTTCGCGGGGCTGGCGCTCTGGTTGGCGCTGCGAAATCCGGAACCGTCCCCCTTGCCCCCCGGTCCGGACCACGTGTGGCGTGACACGGACCAATGCCTCGAGTGCCACGGCGCGGACGGGGGCCTGCCGCGATCGCAGAACCACCCGATCGGGCGAGAATGCATGCGCTGTCACTCGCCGGCACGCTGACGCTTCAGACTTCGATGCTGTCGAGCACGGCGAGCATCTCCGACACGACCATCGCGGTCGCGCCCCAGAGCTTCTGATCCTCGATGGCGACGAAGGGGACGCGGTAGCTGCGCCCGCCAAACTCGCGGGTTTCGCTGCCCCTGCGGTCCGGATCCCTCAGCTGATCGATCGGCACCTCGTAGAGCTGCTGGACCTCGCCCGGGTCCGGCTCGAACGACAGCCGTCGGGAGCCCAGACCGACCACGGGATGAAGTGCAAAATCGCTGACCGGGATGTACAACGGAGACAGCGTCCCGAGCACCTCCACCGCCGCGGCGTCGAGCCCGATCTCTTCCTGCGCCTCCCTCAGCGCCGTGTCGGCGAGACTCTCTCCCGTCTCGGCCGCGCCGCCCGGTAGCGACAGCTGCCCGGCGTGCTGTTGCAGAGCGGCGTTGCGCAACGTCAGCACGGTGTGCACCGATCCGTTTTTCCGATACAGCAGTAACAGACCGGCCCCCGGGCGGGCCGTCGGCGGGATATGGCCCGGGATCCAGCCGAAGCGAGGCTCGGGAGACAAGCGTAGCTGCGCGTCCACGCCCGGCAACGGCTCCGAGAGCTGCTTCTTCAATCGTCGGCCGAGTTCTCCGAAGTCCGTCATGGGATCAGAATAGACGACTCTGATCGCCGCTCCTTGCCGGAACCCGAAAAGAATCGACATCCAGATCGGGTCGGTCCGGGTTGAGTCCCAGACGCCGGCACGCGGTCTCGAACCGCTTGCGCAGGAGCTCGGCGAAGGGTCCCGTGCCGCGCATCCGACGTCCCCACTCGGCCCGGTAGAGCCGTCCGCCTCGCATCTGCCGGACGATGCTCAACACGTGTCGCGCTTTGTCCGGGTAGTGCGTTTCGAGCCACTCCTCGAACAGCGGAGCCACCTCGTGGGGCAAGCGCAAGAGAATGTAGCCGGCCTGCTCGACGCCACGTTCCCGCGCGAGCTGCAAGATGCTTTCGAGCTCGTGATCGTTGAGCGCCGGAATCATCGGTGCGACCAGGACCCCGCAGGGCACAGCGGCGCCGTTGAGCGCGGCGAGCGCATCGAGGCGACGCTCCGGCGTGCTGGCGCGCGGCTCCATGGTGCGGGCGAGCTCTCGATCGAGCGTCGTGACCGAGACGTAGACGTGGACGCGATTCGCCGCGGCCATGGCTTCGAGGATGTCGAGGTCGCGGAGTATCAGGACCGATTTGGTGACGATCGTGGCGGGGTGACGGTACTCCTCCAGCACCTCCAGGATCCCGCGCGTGATCTCGTAACGGCGCTCGATGGGCTGATAGGGATCCGTGTTCGTTCCCAGAGCGATCGGTCGCGGCCTGTAGCCCGGCTTGCGAAGCGCCTCCCGCAGCAGATCCGGTGCGTTCGGCTTGGCGAACAGCTTCGACTCGAAATCGAGGCCCGGGCTGAGGTCGAGGTACGCGTGCGTGGGACGCGCGAAGCAGTAAATGCAGCCGTGCTCGCACCCGCGGTAGGGGTTGAGCGACACCTCGAAGGGGATATCGGGCGACGTGTTCGTGGTGAGGATCGACCGCGCTCGCTCTTCGCTCACCTCGGTGCGCAACCCGCCCGGGTCGATCCCGTCGTTGCCCCAGCCGTCGTCGAACGGATCGACGCGGCGAACCTCGAAACGACCCGCCGGATTACCCACCGCTCCGCGCCCGCGGTTGGAGGTTCGATCTGTCGTGGGCACGCCCCGCGCTCTACCGGCTAGTTGACCTTCGAGAAGATCACCTGCATGGCGAGCTGCGGTTTCCCTTCGCCGCGGGTGTGCCACTCCTCGTAGGTGTATTGGGAGGTGCTCAGCACCGTCAGGATCGTTTTTCGTTCGACCATTTCGCCGGTTTGCGGATCCTTGAACTCGCCCACGCTGGTCACGACGTCGTTGCCCTCGTGGCTGCAGTCCCCGGAGACGTAGGTCGCCCCGGTGTTGGTGGTATCCATCCAGAAGCTGAAGTGATGGCCCAGGTCGAGGTCGTAACCATCGAGCCCGATGCCCTTCATCTTCCGCCCGTCGAACTCGCCGGTGTAACTCGTCTGCAGTGCCCGCCCCTCGAGCACCAACTCGCTGTCGGCCATGCCTTCGGAATCGACCGGCTCCGCGCCGGGTCCGGGATGGAGGCGGACCCGCGTCTGCCAGTTGCCCACGAGCTTGTGGAGCATCGCATGATGCGGGCTCAACGCTTTCTCGAGCGTATCCGGGTCGGTGGACTTTCGGTGGCGGACCTCGGGGAAGTCGCGGTGCTGGATCTCGACCCACTCCCCGTCCGCGTTCTGGATCATGTTCCTGGAGTCGATCGGTTTACCGGTCTTCGTCGTTTCTTTCTTCGGCTCGTCCGCCGGCTTGTCCTCCTGGGCCCAGGCGCTGGCCCAGCTGCCGAGCAGGAGCGCCGCGGCGAGGAAGCCGAGCGACAGCCAGCGTGCGGTTCTTTGGAATGGGTAGATCCTGGTCATGGCTCTCTCCGTCCGGTCGTGAGTTCTTGGCCTCGTGCGATAAGACTTTGTCCCGTGTCGGGTGTTTTCGCCAATCTCACCGCCTGAGAACTCCCCCTTGGGCGCGCCCGGAAGCGCCGGAAACCTCGAACTTACGCTCATCCGGCCCCCGGCGCTTCCAGCGCGAGGGAGGAGTATGGCGAAAACGGAAGGCGAAAGCAAGACGAAAATCGTGCCCCGGCTGGCCGCTCCCCCGGGCGGTTTGATATAACCCGCCCGCCGCGCTTTTTGCCGACGTAGCTCAGCTGGTAGAGCAGCTGATTCGTAATCAGCAGGTCAGCGGTTCGAGTCCGCTCGTCGGCTCCATGGTGCGCTTCCGCTCATTCCACCGACATGGATGCTGCCACCCCTTGGGGTCCTTCAAGCCCGCGTCGTCGGGGTCGGTTGGAGAAAGCGTTGTTTAGAGCGACCGCGACCCCGCTCGTCGGCTCCATGTCTTCGAAGACTACCGTTCGGGCGATACGACCACCCGCCGGCGCCCACGCTGGCACAGGCGGGGATCGAATAGCGCCGCGACGTCGATAGGTTTGAAGCGAGATTCATTCTCGCGCAACCCGCTTCTTCCCGTCGACGACGATGGTCGCGAAGTCAGGATCTCCAACCGGACTCGGGAAATCTTCGGCGAGTTTCCTTCGAGGTCGACTGGGGATTCCATGCTCCTCCAGCTTGCGTAACCACCGAAGGGCCCTTGAAACGTCCCGGGAATCCCGGGGACCGAACTACTTGACTCCCGCCACCATGGCTGGAGCCATCTGCTGCGGATGTTACATCGCTTCGTACTCGACCGGCGGCACCTAGCCGATCGGCTCGAGGAAGGGTTCGGACAGCGCGTGGATCATCTCCCCCCGCTTGTCAACATTGGACTGCCTTGTTCCCACAACGTCTCACCGTTTACAATCCACGGCGAGGATCAAGCCCATGCCACGCTCAGACCAGTCTGGTGGATATCGTCCCCAATCACCGGACACCGACGCGACGGCGGAGCGCTATCTGTTCGAACGGCTCCGTAGATTGCCCCCGTGGCGCAAGGCGGAGATGCTCTCCGCTTCCACGCGGGCCGCGTACGGCTTGGCCATGGCAGGTCTGCGCCAGCGTTACCCTGCCGGGTCGGAATCGGAGTTGCGCAAGCGCTACGCCGCTCTCGTTCTCGGTCGGGATGCTTCGATCGCCCTGTTCGGTTGGGATCCCAAGCGAGAAGGGTGGTGACACCGCCGGATCCGGTCGCCTTGGCGTTGATCCTGGCTCGCATCCTGGAGCGGCTGGGCGTCCCCTACTGCATCGGTGGCTCGGTGGCCTCGTCGGTGTACGGCGAAGTTCGCACGACGCTCGACGTCGACGTTGTAGCGGATCTTGACCCCGAGCACATCGATGCGCTCGTTGCCGCGGTCGAATCCGACTTCCATGTTGTCGACGAAGCGATCCACCGTGCCGTTCGCGAGCGCTCGAGCTTCAACTTGATCCACGAAGAGACGCTCGTCAAGGCCGACGTATACGTCCCGCCCGATGACCCGACGCACCGCGAGCAGTTCGCGCGAAGCCGCCGCGTCGCGCTGCGCTCCGAGCCCGGCTCGGAGGTCGAGTTGGTTTCTCCCGAGGACGTCGTGATCCACAAGCTGCGATGGTACGAAATGGGGGGACAGGTCTCGGATCGCCAGTGGCGCGACATTCTGGGCGTATTGAAAGTGCAAGGGGCGAGCCTGGATCTCGCCTACCTGGAGCGCACGGCGACGATTCTCGGTCTTTCGGAGTTGTTGGCCCGAGCCCGGTCGGAAGCGACTTAGGGATGCCAGCGTAAGTACTTTCAAGTGGAACGCGACTTACGTGGACGAACGCCGCGGGACAACCAGGGAACTCCAGGGGCAATTGCGGGACAAGAGCGAAATCACGCAAGCCTGCATCACGCTCTGGGAGGTTATCGATTCGCGTCGAGATGGAACGCGGTAAGTATCTGCTGAGAAGCAACTTGCGCGGACACACGATCACGGCCGGAAAGAGATAACCTCCAACAGAAAACCCGCTCCGCGAAAAACCGTCGACGCGAAACCTCCCACAAACCTCCCAGAGGCTGGAATTCAAAGAGAAGAACTGGCAACACCGGCTCATTCGTCATCAGCAGGTCAGCGGTTCGACTCCTCTCGTCGGCTCCA
>JABAOE010017959.1_pt1 | contig 12790 bp, 13 predicted proteins | sample 7062141 | NCBI WGS metagenome assembly JABAOE01 (sample SAMN14538627, study PRJNA623070) | marine sediment metagenome | biome: marine biome [ENVO:00000428]; feature: marine pelagic biome [ENVO:01000023]; material: deep marine sediment [ENVO:00002113] | place: India: Gulf of Khambhat ...
ATGCCGAACAGCGCCCTGGCAGGATTGTGATCAAGCTTCAGCAGCGCCTCATAGGTCTCAATCGCCTTGGCCAGCTTGCCGCCAAGCTCATAACACCGGGCGAGGTCATAGACCGCATCGGGCCGGTCGGGGACCAGCGCCACGGCCTTTCTCAGATGCCGCTCCGCCCGGCCCGGATCGGCGTCGTCGAGATGCGTCTTGCCGAGCATATGGCGGATCGTCGCATTGTTCGGCTGCAGCTTCATGGCCCGCGTCAGATAGTCGATCGCGATATCGTAGACGTCATGTTGCGCGGCGATCACGCCAACCAGGAACAGGGCCTCCAGGTTCTGCGGATCGATCTTGAGCACCGCTTCCACCTGGTCGATGGCCTGCGCGCCGCGGCCGGCCTGGGCGAGCTGCTGCGCCTTGTTGAGCATCGCCCTTATGGCGAATTCATTGGCGGCATTCGGTCGCCTCGGCGACCGGCCGGGCGGCCTGTTCCTTGCGCCGGGCAGGGGTGTTTGAAGCGGATTGGCCATCTTGGTACCGGGTTTTCAAATGCCATCATTGTCCGGATCGGGCGGAGCGGCATCGCGCCGTCTCTGTGCGACCGTCCACCGGCGCTGTCGCCGATCCCCATCCCGAATTCCTTGGGTTGCATGCCACACAATGACGGCGTCGGCAATCGGACCTTGAATCACGATTGTCTCTGGCCGCTCACGAACACGCCCTGTCGCAGCGCAGGGCAAAGGCCTTGATCCTCTCAAGGCTTGCCGTGTCGCGCAACAGCGGCGCATGGCCCTGACCGGGCACCGTGACCTGTTCGAAATGATGATGACGGGCCGCCATCGCCGCCACGGTGTCGGCGCTGAGGATATCGGAGTTCTCGCCGCGCACCGACAGCACCGGAATCCCGCCCAGGCTGTCGAATTGCGGCCACAGCACCGGTACTGAGGCCTCAAAATCGATATTTTTCACGGTATTGACGAGCTTCGGGTCGAAATCCAGCCGGATCTGGCCGTCGGCTTCCACGAAGATGGCGCGGGTGAAGGCGCGCCAGTCATCATCGTCAAGCGCCGGAAAATGCGCCGAATTGACCCGGCGGATAGCCCGCTCCGCCGCATCCCACGACGCCATGGCCCGGTTGCCGGTCAGATAGCGCTTGATGCGAGCCAGCCCGGTCCCCTCAATGACCGGGCCAATATCGTTGAGCACGACACCGGCCATCAGGCCGGGCCTGAGGGCGCCGAGTATCATGGCGATCAGCCCGCCGCGCGAGGTTCCCACCAGCACGGCTTCCGCAATGCCGAGCGCCGCCGCCGCCGCCATGACGTCATGCGCCTCCGTCAGCGGGGTATAGTTGCGCCAGTTGCGATCGTGATCGGAGCGGCCACGGCCGCGATAATCGAGCGCAAAGACCTGCCGGGGGTGGTCGGCATCATCGGCGAAATAGCGGCCGAGCGCGATGAAATCACGCGAATTGCGGGACAGGCCGGCAAGGCACAGGACCGGCAGCCGACGCGGCTGATGCATCCCGAAGATGCGCGCCGCCAGCATCGATCCGTCCTGCGCGGAAAACCGGATCACCCGGCCATCGGCGATACCGGCACTGCCGCCCCCCGTCGCCGTCATTCAGTTCGCCGGCCGGCCGCGCTCAAGGTCGGCGCTGATCGACAGCGGATAGCCAAGGCGGGATTTGTAGGCCTGCAGGTTTTCCATGACCTTTTGAACGTAATCGCGCGTTTCATCGAACGGGATTCGTTCAACCCAGTCGATCGGGTCGGTCTGGCCGCCGCGCGGGTCGCCATAGTCCTTGACCCAGCGCAGGGCGCGGGCGGGGCCGGCATTGTAGCCGGCGAAAGCAAGGATGTAGGAACCACGAAGATTGCCGAGAAGCTCGCCCAGATGCGCCGCGCCCAGGGTGGCATTGTAGGCGGCATCGCCCGTCAGCCGCGGCAGCGAATAGGGCACGCCGACCATCCGCGCAGTCGCCCGCGCCGTCGCCGGCATCAGCTGCATGAGGCCGCGCGCGCCGGCATGACTGACGGCCTTAGGATTGAAGGCGCTTTCCTGCTTGGCGATGGCATAGATGATTGCCCGGTGGATGCTCTGCGGAACGACGATGCCGGACGGCACGCCGAGGAAGGGTGCATAAAGCCCGCCGACGGCCATGCCGCGCCGGTCGGCTCTCTTGGCAACCGACAACGCCGTGCCGATCCGTCCGATCCGCCGGGCCAGCAATGCCGCCAGCGTCACTTCGCCGGGGCTCTGGATGGTTTCGGCAAGCTGCCTGAAGAACGGTGCCGTGCGGTGAGTGTGGCCGGCTGCCGCCAGCCGCTTGATGACGCTGACGGTTTCGCTGTCGGCAAATCGCAGGCGGTCGGCAGCCGTCGGGCCGGGCGACGCCTCAAGACCGGTCGTTGTCAGGCCGAGTTTCTCGCGCGCCAGCTGGCCGTAGAAAACCGAGCCATATTTCCCGGCAATCTCGTAGCTCGCCCGAGCTGCCTGATCGTCACCGGCCGCTTCCTGCGCCCGGCCGAGCCAGTATTGGGCGCGCGCGATGGAGCGCGACGTGGTTGCCACCTTCAATATTGCGGCAAAGTGTTGTTGCGCCAGATGCGGATAATCGAGAAATCGCAGCGCCAACCAGCCGGCGTGGAACTCCGCCTCGGCGATGTCCCTTGCCGAACGCGCCGAGTGTCCCGCCGCAACACGGTAGGCCAGCGCCGGATAGCCCTTGTCCAGCAGCATGCGAGCCAGGTCGCGGCGTTCGTCCCACCAGCGGCCCTGATCGATCAGCAGGCGCTGGTCGCCGGAGACGCTGAGCATGATGCGGGCCGCTTTGATCGGCTTGTTGGTCCGGCGAAACAGCCGGGCCCGCGCCAGCTTGTAGGGCAGCGCTTTTCTGAGGCTCGGCGGCACATTGCTTAACAGCTTCGCCGGCTTGCGCTTGTTTCGGCCGAACGCGGCAATCGCCGCGCGCGCCAGCTTGTCATAGCCGGGCCCGAGCCGTCTGCCCTGGGCGACGGCCGCCTGCAGTTTGCGGGCATAGACGAGCTGGTCAAACCGGATCCGGTGATCCTCGCGGCTCAGGATCGCTTTGTAACGACTGGCGAGCCTCGCCGCCTGGGCATTGCCCAGCGCGTCGTTTCGCCAGATGTCGCGGATCAGGGCGGTCGCTTCCGCCTTGCGCCCGGCCGTCAGCAGGGCATCGGCAAGTGTGACGCGACCTGCCGTCGTGAGCGGGTCGTGAGCGGTAAAAAACCGCAGCACCGATTTCCTGCCGGGCCCGGTCTTCAGGAATGCCTGCTCGGCACGAAGCTGCAGCAGGTCCGGCCCGGGCCAGCCGGCATGGCTGGCTTTGATTTCCAGGATGGCCTCGGCGCGCAGACCGGAATTGGGCGCCCGGGCGATCACCCAGTCGGCGATTTTCCTGTCGAGCGGGTCCTCAAGCTGCCGTGTCCTTCGCCTTGCCTCGTCATAGCGGTCGGCCTTGACCGCATCCAGCACGCCCTTCAGCGCCGGCGCCGGTTTAAGACCGAAGGGCTGGCGCAGATCGCCGATCTCCCTTGGCAGGCTCGCAGGCGTGAAGCGGGCCGGCGTCACCGGGCGCGGCCTAGGCAGCAAGCCGTTGCCGGGCCGGGCGCGCGGCAAGGCCAGGCCGGCGCCGGCGAATGCCACGGTCTTTGTGATGGGCTGCGGATTCGGCAGAACGACCGACTTCGTGGCCTCGTCGGCGACGGCGCCGGGGGCGAGGCCGACGGGCACGATAGCCGCGACAAAGCGGGCGACACGCAAGCATCGCGCCGCCGTCATGGCAAATGTTGGTTCACCAGGCATCGTCACGGCATTTTAAACATAACGTCTTGTCAGTATATCATTGGTGAAGATTGCTTGCTCTGCAACCGGTGCGGCACTATCGTCCGCCACAAAACCGGCAAGAACCGTCCGGCTGAGGCTTTTTTATGTTCAAGGGCTCAATTCCCGCTTTGGTGACGCCGATGCGCGGCGGCGAGGTCGACGAGGACTCGTTGCGCGCCTTCATCGACTGGCAGATCGGTGAAGGCAGTGACGGGGCCTGGTGCCGGTGGGCACGACCGGCGAATCACCGACACTGTCGCACGCCGAGCACAAGCGTGTCGTTGAGGTGTGTATCGAGGTGGCCGACGGGCGCGTTCCCGTCATTGCCGGGGCCGGCTCAAACAACACCCGCGAAGCGGTCGATTTGGCGATTCATGCCGAAGAGGCGGGCGCCGACGCGGTTCTGGTCGTCACCCCCTATTACAACAAGCCGAGCCAGAAGGGGCTCTATGCCCATTTCCGCGCCGTCGCCGAGGCCATATCGATCCCGGTCATCATCTACAACATTCCGCCGCGCTCCATCATCGATATGAGCGTTGCAACGATGAAGCGGCTGTTTGACGACTGCGAAAACGTAATCGGCGTCAAGGATGCGACCGCCAATCTGGTGCGCATCAGCTTGCAGCGTCAGGAAATCGGGCCGCAATTCAATCAGCTTTCCGGAGAGGATCCGACCGCGCTGGGGTTCATGGCGCATGGCGGTCACGGCTGCATTTCGGTAACGGCCAATGTCGCGCCGAAGCTGTGTTCTGAGTTCCAGGCGGCCTGCCGCGACGGCGATTTCGCCAAGGCGCTGAGCTATCAGGACCGGCTGATGCCGCTGCATGCGGCGCTTTTCCTGGAGCCGAGTCCGGCGCCGACGAAATATGCGCTTTCCGTGCTGGGAAAGATGGCCGACGAGGTGCGCTCGCCGATCGTCACGGTTGGCGACGAGACGCGGACCGCCGTCGAAGGCGCCATGCGCCATGCCGGGCTTCTTAACTGAGGTCATGGCCAGGAAGCCCGATCGCAAACGGACCATCATCGCCGACAACAGGAAGGCCCGCTTCAACTATGAGATCGGCGAGGTGTTGGAGGCCGGCATTGCCCTGTCGGGCACGGAAGTCAAAAGCCTGCGACAGTCAAAGGCGAATATCGCCGAATCCTACGTCAGCCCGGAAGCCGGCGAGATCTGGCTGATCAACGCCTATATTCCCGAATATCAGAAGGCCAGCCGCTTTAATCACCAGCCGCGCCGGCCGCGCAAGCTGCTGTTGCACAAGCGCGAGATTGCCAGGCTCATTGTCGCCGCCCAGCAGCAGGGCATGACGATCGTTCCGCTGAAGCTTTATTTCAATGACCGAGGCGTCGCCAAGGTCGAGATTGCCCTGGCGCGCGGCAAGAAGATCCACGACAAGCGCGAAACGGAAAAGAAACGCGACTGGCAGCGCGAAAAGGCGCGGCTTATGAGGGAGCGAGGATGATGGCTGACGATCCGAATGTGTTTCCTGAGGACCTGCCGGTGCCGCAGGACGACGGCGCCGCGGCGCATCTGGCCGGCATGGCCGTTCCGGCCGTCGCCCTGACGGCCACCGACGGCAGCACGGTCAACCTGGTCGCCCTTGCCGGCCAAACCGTGGTTTACGCCTATCCGCGCACCGGACGGCCCGGCCAGGCCTTGCCCGCCGGCTGGGACGACATACCCGGGGCGCGCGGCTGCACGCCGCAATCGTGCGGCTTTCGCGATCATTTCGCCGAACTGAAGGACGCCGGCGCCACCGCCGTTTTCGGCCTGTCCACCCAGGACGGCGCCTATCAGCGCGAGGCCCGCGACCGCCTGCAACTGCCGTTCGAATTGCTCTCAGACGAGAATCTCGCCTTGTCAAAAGCGCTTGACCTGCCGCTGTTTGAGGCCGACGGCATGACGCTAATGAAGCGGCTGACCCTGATTATCCGCGACGGCCGCATCGAGCATGTCTTCTACCCGGTCTTTCCGCCCGACCGCAGCGCCGCCGACGTTGCCGAATGGCTGCGCGACCATCCGCTATAGTTGCCGTCACTTGACCGGCAGACCTTCTCTGATGGCCGCGAAGACGGCCTCGAACATCTGCGGCGTCAGCACCCGCGTATTGGTGTTATAGCGCGAGCAGTGATAGCTGTCGTAGAGCCTGAGGCCGTCGCCCACATCGTGCACGGCACCATGGCCGAAAGGTGCGTCCCTGGGCCTTAGACCCAGTGTCCGCGCGACGCTGTCATGGGCGATCCGGCCCAGCGCCAGGAGCGCTTTGAGGTTCGGCATCTGCTTGATTGTGGCGCCAAGAAACGGCCGGCACTGGGCAATTTCCCTCGCCGCCGGCTTGTTCTGCGGCGGCACGCAGCGCACGGCATTGGTGACCGCTGCGTCGAGCAGTTCAAGGCCGTCGTCCGGCCGCGCTTCGTAGCGGCCTCGGGCAAAGCCGAATTTGATGAGCGTTGCGTAAAGCAGATCGCCGGCGAAATCGCCGGTAAAGGGCCGGCCGGTCCGGTTGGCGCCGCGCAGGCCCGGCGCCAGGCCGACGATCAGCAGCCTGGCACCGGCCGGGCCGAAGGTCGCCACCGGCGCGTTGTGCCAGGCCGGCTGGCGGCCGCGCCATTCGTTGCGGAAGGCGGCCAGGCGCGGGCACAGGCGGCAATCGGGCGCCGGCTCCGTGGCGGCCATTGCGGCTCTCCGCACGCCGGTCAGTCTGTCTCAGACATCTTCGATTTCGTCGTATTCGTAGTCTTCCTCGTCGTAGTCGTATTCATCCGTCTCGCCTTCCGGCCCGGCACGCGACGGCCGCTCGGCGGGGGCGCGGCGGACGGAGTCCGACAGATTCGCCAGGTCCATGAAATGGTCGGCCTGGCGGCGCAGCTCGTCGGCGATCATCGGTGGCTTGGTCTTGACGGTCGAGGCCACCGTCACCTTCTTGCCCTTGCGCTGCAGCGCCTCGACCAGACAGCGGAAATCGCCGTCGCCGGAAAACAGCACGAAGTGGTCGATATGGTCGGCCAGCTCCATGGCGTCGACCACCAGCTCGACATCCATATTGCCCTTGACGCGACGCCGGCCCTGCGCGTCGGTGAATTCCTTCAGCGGCTTGGTCACCACCTTGTAGCCGTTGTAGTCCAGCCAATCGATCAGCGGCCTGATCGATGAATATTCCTGGTCCTCCGCCAGCGCTGTGTAATAGATGGCGCGCACCAGATAGCCCTTTTCGCGAAAATCGGCGAGCAGGCGGCGGTAATCGATGTCAAAGCCGAGGGTCCGCGAGGTCGCATAGAGGTTGGCGCCATCGATGAAGACGGCGATCTTCTCGCGCGGGTCGAACATGGTGGTAGCTCCGCAATCAGTATGAATATGTCAGGCACAATATGAGATCTGTGCGGGTGGGTTTCGATTAGGAGATTGCCGCCACGCTTGCAAGGCGCGGCGGCAAGAATCGACCGTCAGCCCGACAGCAAGTCGGGCAGATAGAAGACAATCGCAGGAAAGGCGAGGATGAGCGCGACACGGATGATCTCCGCCAGAAAGAACGGCATGACGCCAAGGAAGGTCTGGCGCATCGGCACGTCCTTGGCCAGTTCGCTGATGACAAACACATTCAGGCCGACCGGTGGCGTGATCAGCCCCAGTTCCACGACAATCAGCGCCAGAATGCCGAACCACACCTTCAGCGCCTCATTGCCCATGCCGAACGCCGCATCGGCGGCGGTGACGAAATCCCCGCCATTGATCTCCACCAGCACCGGCCAGAAAAACGGGATCGCCAGCAGGATCATCGACAGGCTGTCCATCAGGCAGCCGAGCAGGATCAGGGCCAGCAGCAGGATGATCATGACCGCCATCGCCGACAGGCCGGAATTGGCCATCCATTCCGCCATCGCCTGCGGCACGCCGCCGCGCGACATGAAGATTTTGAGCATCTCCGCGCCGAGCAGGATGAGATAGATCATGCCGGTCGTGCCGGCGGTTTGCAGCAGCGCCGATCGCATTTCCCGCAAACCGACCGTGCGGCGCACGGCGCCATAGACCCACACAAGAAACACGCCGATCGCCGCGGCCGGCGTCGGGTTGAAGAAGCCCAGATAGATGCCGCCGATCACCAGGCCGAAGATCGCCAGCACCGGCAGAACGCGCAATGAGGCGCCGACGAACTCGTCGCGGCTGGCCAGCTCGCCCTTGGGGCCGGCCGCCGGGTTGATGGCGACATAGACGGCAATGGTGATCAGAAACAGAAACACCGCGATCAGCCCCGGTATGAGGGCTGCCATGAACATGGTGACGATGTTCGCTTCCACGATGATGGCGTAGACGACCAGCACCACGGAGGGCGGAATCAGAATGCCGAGCACACCGCCGGCCGCCAGCGTGCCGGTGGCCAGCGCGCCGGAATAGTTGTAGCGGCGCAGTTCCGGCAGTGCCACCTGGCCCATCGTGGAGGCGGTGGCAAGCGAGGAGCCGCAAACCGAGCCAAAGCCGGCGCAGGCGGCGATCGCCGACATGGCGACGCCGCCGCGCATCCAGCCGAGCCAGGCATTGGCGGCGCGGAACAGATCGCGGCTCAGTCCGGCCTTGGTCGAAATGTTGCCCATCAGCACGAACATCGGCACCACCGACAGGTCGTAGATGGAAAACTGGCCATAGGCGAGGGTCTTCAGCTGGCTCATGAAGATCGCCGGACCGTTGAGAATCGTCACGCCGATGCCGCCGACAAGGATCATCGCATAGGCGATCGGTATCCTCAGCGCGATCAGCATAACGAGAACGCCCAGCCCGCCAAATCCGATCAGCAGCGCGTCGGCCATGCTCAGCCCTTTTTGATGTCGCTGGCCGATTCGCTCAGCGTCATCAGCGCCGCAACGGCCAAAAGCGCCAGCGAGATCAGGATGGGTATGAAGGCGACCCAGTGCGGAAACTGCAGAATGGTCGTGGTGTATCCATAAGCGCGCTGGTCGAGCATGCCGGCCCACATGCGCCAGGCCAGGAGCAGCGCAAAGCCGAGCGCCAGGAGCGCGGCGACAAGCGCGAAAACCGCTTCCCAGCGCCGCGAAACGCCGGAGGTGAAAATATCGGCCGTCACATTTGCCCCGGTCAGCTGGCAATAGGGAAGGAAGGAGAAGGCGGCGACCGCGACGCCCACCTGCGTCATTTCGAAATCGCCGGGAAAAGGCGCATCGAACAGCGCGGCGGCGACGACGGACTCCACATTCATCAGCACCAGCAGCAGAAGAATGCAGCCGCCCAGAAGCGCCCAGATTTCGATGGCAAGGCGGGCGAGACCCGGGAGTCTCGCCCGCGCCGTCGCGAAACGCGCTGTCATCCGGTCACTTTGAATATTTGGCGATGAGCTCGCGGGCCTTGGCGACCAGTGCAGCGCCGTCGATACCCTTTTCTCCCACCTCCTCGATCCAGCGCTCTACGACCGGCTCTAACGCAACACGGAACGCCTCGGTTTCCTCTTCCGTCAGCGTTATGTGCTCATTGCCGGAGTCGGTTGCGATCTTGATGCCGACCTCGTCACCGGCCCGCCAGATATCGCCGACCTTGCCCCACCAGTCGGCACCGGAAGCGTCCTTGAAAGCCTTCTGGATGTCAGGCGGCAGGCTGTCCCAGCGCGCCTTGTTCATCGACACCTGGAAGGTGGTGGTGCCGAAACGGGTCTTGTTGGCGCCTTCGATCTGATACTGGGTCTGCTCCTGGATCTTCAGCGGCGGAATGATTTCCCAGGGAATGAACGCGCCGTCGACGACCTTCTTCGACAGGGCTTGCGGCAGGTCCGGAACCGGCATGCCGACCGGCGATGCGCCCAACGCCTCGATGATCCACGCGCCGGTGCGCGTCGGGATGCGCATTTTCAGGCCTTTGAAATCGTCCGGCTTGCGGGTCAGCTTGTCGACCGTCTGGATGCCCTGGCCGGCATGGACATGCAGGAACATCACCTCAACGCCCTTGTATTCCTGCTTGAGGTCGCTCTCGAACATCTCCTGCATGGCAAGATTCGTCGCCCGCGGATCGTTGACATAGACGAATGGCAGCTCGAAAACCTCCGTGCGTGGAAAGATGCCCGGCGTATAACCGTTCACCGTCCAGACAATATCGACAACGCCGTCGCGCACCTGCTGGATCAGTTCCGGCGGCTTGCCGCCGAGCGACATGGCCGGAAAGATCTCGATCTTCACCCGGCCGCCGGAATTTTCTTCCACCTGCTTCGCCCAAGGCGCCAGCATCTGGGTCTGCGCCGGCGCTTTTGGCGGCAGCAGGTGGTGAAGCTTGAATGTAAATTCCTGCGCCGAAGCCGGGACGGCGAGAAAGGCCAGTGCGCAGATCGGCGCGATCCAGCGTTTGGCGTAACGGGCAATCTTCATGTCGGTTTTCCTCCCAATTGGACTGTTTCAATCCGCTCGTATCGTTGATTTCAGGTCCGCTTCGCTCCTGCAAGTCCTCCTGGCGCGGCCACTGGCGTGCGCCCCCTCATATGCCAGCAACGCATAATAGATGTCAGGCACCGCCGGCCGCCGCTACCAATCGCCGCATTTGCCGCCGCTTCGCAGCGCTGCGCCAGGTTTTCCGTCTTGCCGCTCCTCCTGCTCGTCACAGAACCATCGCACGCATCAATTTTGCCTATTTTCCTGCCGATTTCCACCGCCCGTTTGCCGCATGCCGGGCGGTGCCGATAGCTCATCTTGGTGTCTGGCGTCGTTGGCGCTTCGCCGCGGGTCAAAGGCCCTTCCGCAGCCTTGCTTTGTCGTCCCGATGCGTTCGCCGTTGCGCGGCTGGCCGAGTGCTGGCATGTGTTGGCCGGGCAATGATGGCGCGGGCCGATAATGCCCAGGCGGAAGGGAGAATACGGGAAATGTCAAACAGGCCGCCATTCAGGGCCGATCATGTCGGCAGCTTTTTAAGGCCTGCGCGCCTTGCAGCCATGCGCCAGCGTTTCGCCGACGGCCAGTGCAGCGCAGCGCAGCTGCGCGCCGTTGAGGATGAATGCATCCGCCAGCTGGTGAAAAAGCAGGAGGATGTCGGCCTGCAGGGCATTACCGACGGCGAATTTCGGCGCACCTATTTCCATGTCGATTTCCTGGAGAATCTTGACGGCGTCGACGTCACCTATGGCGAGTTCAAGACGGCCTTCCGCAAGGACGATGGCACCGAAGTCGGTTTCCGCCCGCCAACCATGCATGTCACCGGCACCGTTCGCCACGCCCGGCCGATCCAGAGCGACGATTTTGCGTTTCTCAAGACGGCGGTGACGCGCACGCCGAAGGTCTGCATTCCGGCGCCGTCCATGTTGCATTTCCGCGGCGGCCGCCAGGCGATCTCCGAGACGGCCTATCCCGATCTGGAGGCGTTTTATGACGATCTTACGGCTGCCTATCGCCAGGAGATCGCCGAGCTGGCAGCACTTGGCTGCCGCTACCTGCAGATGGACGACACCAATCTGGCCTATCTGTGCGACCCCGACATTCGCCAGAGCACGATTGACCGCGGCGACGATCCCGACACGCTGACACGACTCTATTGCCGGCTGGTCAACGATTCGATCCGCGAGCGGCCGCACGACATGGTGATTTCCGTCCATTTGTGCCGCGGCAATTTCAAGAGCGCCTGGGTGGCGCAGGGCGGTTACGAGCCGGTCGCCNNCAGGGCAGCTACGAGCCGGTCGCCGAGATCCTGTTCAACGACATGGCGATCGACGGCTTCTTTCTGGAATATGACGACGAGCGCTCCGGCGACTTTGCGCCGCTGCGTTTCATGCCGAAAGACAAGACGGTCGTGCTCGGCCTGATGAGCTCCAAGCAGCCGGCGGTGGAGGACAAGGACGCCCTGAAGACCCGCATCGATGAAGCCTCGCAATATGTGCCGCTTGAGCAGTGCGCGCTCAGTCATCAGTGCGGCTTCTCCTCAACCGCGCACGGCAACGAGCTTGCCGAGGACGATCAATGGCGCAAACTGGCGCGCTGTGTGGAGGTCGCCCACGACGTGTGGGGCTTTTGAGTCAACCGCCATCGGCGCCGCACGGGCAGAAGTGGTATCCGGACGACGTATCGCCGGCTTAAACCGACCGCCGGCGGTCGATGATTGACGTCATCCTTGATATTGCGTTGCAAAATGCTTATCAGACCGCCAGAAACCTCAACACAGCCATTTTGGAGGTGCCCATATGGCGCGCGTCACCGTAGAGGACTGCGTCGACAAGGTCGAAAACCGCTTTGAGCTGGTGCTTCTGGCGGGCCATCGCTCGCGCATGATCTCCAATGGGTCGCCATTGACCATTGAGCGCGACAACGACAAGAACCCGGTCGTCGCCCTGCGCGAGATTGCCGAGGAGACCATCTCGCCGGAGGATCTCAACGAGGATCTCATCCATTCCATGCAGAAGTTCGTCGAGGTTGACGAGCCGGAGCCGGAAGTTGAGACGATTGAGGCCGGTGCTCCGGCGGGTGAAGACGAAATGACATTCGATCGCATGTCGGAGGAAGAGCTGCTGCGTGGGCTGGAGAGCCTCGATCCGCCGGAGCGCCGCGACGACTGACTGACGGAGCGGTGTTTGCCCGGCATGAATATGCCGACAAAAAGCCCCGCCAGTGCGGGGCTTGTTTGTTGCCGCTCATCGATTCGTCATGAGATCACTATATGATAAGGCTTATAGTGAATAATTGCGTCGAACGATCCGCGGCCGGCGCGATGACCGTGACATTCGGGACGACCGCCGATGATGCGCCAATATGAGCTCGTCGAACGGGTTCAGGCCTATAACGCGCAAGCAGACGAGGATCTGCTCAACCGCGCCTATGTCTATGCCATGCAGAAACATGGCAGCCAGAGGCGCGCCTCCGGCGATCCCTATTTTTCCCACCCGCTTGAAGTCGCCGGCATCGTCACCAATCTGAGACTTGACGACGCATCGGTCGCCGTAGCGCTGCTGCACGACACGATTGAGGACACCAG
>JABAOE010021439.1_pt2 | contig 12790 bp, 12 predicted proteins | sample 7062141 | NCBI WGS metagenome assembly JABAOE01 (sample SAMN14538627, study PRJNA623070) | marine sediment metagenome | biome: marine biome [ENVO:00000428]; feature: marine pelagic biome [ENVO:01000023]; material: deep marine sediment [ENVO:00002113] | place: India: Gulf of Khambhat ...
CGGACTGGCGATCGAGGATGCGCTCGACGACCAGGCGAATCTCGCTCACATCGAACGGCTTGTTCAGGTAATCCACCGCCCCCAGTTTCATCGCCTCGACAGCCGGCTTGGCATCGGTGATGGCCGTGGCCATGACCACCGGCAATCCGGGCGCTACCTGGAGCGCTTTCTCCAACACTTCCAACCCGGTCATACCCGGCATTTTCATGTCCAACAACATCACGTCAAACGGGCCCTGCTCGCGCAGCGCGGTGAGCGCGACCGATCCATCCTCGCAGGTCACCACCTCGTAACGATCTTTCAGGATGTACCGCAACGATTCGCGCGGGCTGTCCTCGTCATCAACAATCAGAATTTTTGCTTTTGCCATCTGCGTCTCCTCCCCGGCGTCTGCCGTGCGGCAGATCGTTCTGTCACGGATTCTTCGACCGGCCCGGTCGGCGGCGACGTTGTTGTTCCACCACCTCGGCCAGTCGGTTCTGCTCCTCGTCGGTTGTTTCCCCATCGACGAGTTCGTCCCCCCGGTGCTTGGCCATCGCGGCCAATAACTTATCTTCCGGATGCGGTTGCATCGCGACCGGGACATGCAACGTCACGGTCGTCCCCTTCCCCAGCATGCTGTCGATGGTGAACCGACCGCTGTGACGGTCGAGAATCTTTTTCACGATCGTCAGCCCGAGCCCAACCCCCACGTTGCGGGTGGTCACGAACGGCTCGGTCACCCGCGGCAAGAGATCCAATCCAATCCCCTCTCCGGTGTCTTTCACCTCAAGCCGCACCGCCCCGCCGGCCGGCAACACCCCGCCTGGATACGCGGCTGCTTCGGTGTCGGCCGTCGAGATCAACAGCCGACCTCCCTCCGGCATGGCCTGCACGGCGTTGCGGATCAGGTGTTCAATCGCCTGCATCAGGCGGATGCGGTCCCCTTCGAGCACGGGCAGGTTGTGACTGAAATTGCGTTTGAGAACAATCACCGGCGTGTCGTCATCGCCGGCTGGTTTTTTCTCACCCACCGCGACCAGGTGCGCGGTTTTCTTCCGTGCCAGTTCCCGGCTCACGTTGTCGATACAGGTATCCACCAGGTCCGTGACCGGGATTTCCTCGTAGACCAGGCCCAGCGGCTGGGCAAAGAACGTGAGGTTGTTCACGAGCACGTCGACCCGGTTCACCTCGTTGACCACCACGTTGCTGAATTCTTCCCGGAAATCTTTTTCGCTGTAGCGCTCGGGTAACAGCTGGCCGAAAATCTTGATCGAGACCAGGGAATTCTTCAATTCATGCGATAAGCGGTAGGCAACACGGGTGAAAAATTCCCGTTCCTCGGCCTCGCGCCGCTGCGTCTCTTCCGCCTTGAACTGCGTGAAATCGTCGATCAACGCCACGGTCACCGCACCGTGACCGGCCTCGATCCGCGACACGCTCAATCCAAGCGGGCGTTGCTGGTCTGGCAGGGTGACTTCATGTTGCCAGACCGGCTCGCCCGACTGACCGACCTCGTAAAGCAGGTCGGCGATGCGCCCCGGCAATTCTCGCAGGGGCCGGCCCAGCAACGCCGCCTGGTCCACCCCGAGCAGGTCCGCCGCCCGCCGGTTCAGAGTCACCACCGACTCCGTATTGTCGACAATCACCACGCCGGTCTGGACGTTGGCGAGGACCTCGCTGGTAAACTGTTGCTGCCGGGTAACCTGCTGACGCAGCTTCAGGTTGCGCAACGCCACGGCCAGCTGGGTGAGCAGATGGTAAACCATCTCCAGCTCTTCATGACTGAAATCCTCACCCACCACGCGCCCGCTGAACGTCAACACCCCGCCGAGCCGGTCGTCCTCAAACATCGGCACGGCAACCTCCGCGCCAAGCAACTCGAACTCCCGCTGGATCTGTCCCTCGGCAGCGGCCGGGTCGCTGCGCCGCAACACCTTCCGCGCGCGTGCCAGGTAACTGCCCAGTCCTTTTGCCGGCGCCAGGCGGAGATGATCGACAATCTCACGGCGTATCCCGACCGCATCGGTTATCGCAAACCGATCGGCGTCGGACTGGCCGGACATCTCGTGGTCCGTCACCCGCGTCAGCAACGCCAGGCGCCCGACCCCGAGCAATTCGACGAGTAACCCGACAAACTCCGTCACCAGCCCACGCGGACCGTGCTGCTGGGCCAGGCTGCCCAGTAATTTCCGCAACGCTTTTCGGTAACGCGCGGCGTCACTGCCCGAATCCGGCCCGCCGGCCGGATCGGGCGCCGCGGGAGCCGGCGACGGGTCGTTGCCAACGCTGGTGCGCGCTGCCAGCTCGGTGCGCGCATCGTGCAGCGCCAAGAATCGACGCAGTTCGGTCTCGACGCTCTCGGCCGCGGCAGTTTCATCAATCGTCAGCCATTCGTCGCGAACTTCAAACAAACCGCGCTGTGTCGAACTGAGCCGTATCACACTGGCCGGCGCATGCCGCGCTCCGCGTTGCGCCGCCAGCGACTCGATCGCCCAGCGCGCGGCATGGTCCAGACTCACGGCGTCGACAATCATCACTTCTGCCAGGCCGGCCCAGGTCTCGAAAATCTTGTCAAACTCCGCCCGGTCAAACGGCGCGGCCGGCTCGGCCCGGACCAGGTGCAGTTCCTGGTGCAGCTTGTCACCCAACCAGCGGCTATCCGCGTCTGGAACGGTGATGAGCAACGCCGTTTTCATGAGCGTCCTCCCGTTCCCGCTTCGGTTATCACCTCGGCCATCCCGCCGTTGCCGTTGCCGTTGCCATTGCCACTGCCGTTGCCGTTACCGTTCCGATAGCGTTTGAGGATCACGGCGGTGTTGCGACCGCCGAACCCGAGCGAGAAACTCATCGCGAGATCGACCGACCGACGGCGTGATTTGTTGGGCACGAAATCGAGGTCGCAGGCGGGATCCGGATACTCCAGGTTAATCGTGGGCGGAATGATATTGTCGCGGATGGCCAGACAACAGGCGGCGATCTCCACCGAGCCGCAGGCGCCCTGCATGTGTCCGAGCGATGATTTGATCGAACTGATCGGTATGCGGCGAACATCCTCGCCCAGCGCCTGTTTTATCACCGTCGTTTCCGCAGCATCACCCAACGGTGTCGAGGTGCCGTGGGAGTTGATGTAATCCAATTGCCCGGGGCGAATACCGGCCTTGGTAAGAGCCAAGCCGATCGCCCGCCGACCCTGTTCCCCGCTGGGATCCGGCTGGCACATGTGATACGCATCGCAGGTCGAGGCAAACCCGGCGATCTCGGCATAGATCCGGGCGCCGCGCCGGCGGGCATGCTCGAGTTCCTCGAGTACCACGACCCCGGCGCCTTCGGACATGACAAACCCGTCCCGTTTCATGTCGTAGGGACGCGACGCCAGCTTGGGTTCCTGGTTGCGGTCGGAGAGCGCGCGGCTGACGCCCAGGGCCGCAACCACAATCGGGTGCACCGGCGCATCGGCCCCGCCGGCCAGCATCACATCGGTATCACCGTTGGCGATCAGTTCACCGGCTTGCGCAACAGTGGCCGACGAGCAATCGCATCCGGTCGAGGTGGTGATACTGGGGGCTTTGAGGCCGAGATGAAGGGAAATCTGACCGCCGCAGGCACCGGTGAAGATCGCGATGCCCATGTACGAACTCATCGCATCGATGCCACGAGCGCGGTACACCTCGTACTCGCGCGCGGCAAACTCCCAGCCGGCATAGGCGGTACCCATCGATACCCCGACCCGCTCGCGATCTTCCTTGTCCAAGTCCAGGCCGGCATCCTGGATCGCCAGGTACGAGCCGACCAAGCCCAGGTGCGTGAACCGATCCATCCGCTTGGGATCCTTGCGGCCAAGCCAGGTCTCCGGCTGGAAATCTTTGACCTCACCCGCGATTTTCCAGGGACAATCGGAGTTGACCAGCGCCGGCGAATGATCGATGCCGGAGACACCATCGACGACGTTCTTCCAGAACTCGTCGACACCAATGCCGACCGGGCTCACGATACCGAGCCCGGTAATCACGACACGTCTCCTGTTAGATGTTTGCATCCTTGGCCCCGATAAACAGCAACCCGTTGAGAACGGGCACAATCGCCCGATCCCCTTCAAAGAAGTTCCCCACTGCGCCCGACTATACAAACGCGGTCGGTGGTGTAAAGCTTTTACTGCACAAAATTGTGCACCCCGCGTTAACAGTCAGCACCAGCCACCGGGCAGCTCTGGCCGGTGGTATCCGGGTTTACGGATTCACGGTAGAGATGGTATGAAAGGTTCCACCATGACAACGGCACAACAACGCAAACGGCAATGCTATCTGCTCCTGGCCATCGCAGCGTTATTCACGGGCACCAGCCAGGCCGATGCGGAGTCCCCGGCAGCGTTCGCGGCGGCAATCGAGGCGGCCCACAAGGCCACCCGCTACCGGACGCAGGAAGCCCTGGCCTGCAACATCGAGGTATCGTTCGGCGGTAAAACCATGTTGCAGGCAGAAATGCTGATGGATACACCGGCGGGACGCTCGCGGCTGACCTTGACCGACGGATCCGAGATTATTTTCGACGGCCGAACTGCCTGGGTCACCCCGGCGGATGCCACAATCCCCATGGCACGGTTCCACGCGTTGACCTGGCCGTATTTCCTCGCTGCACCCTACAAGCTGCGCGATCCCGGCAGCCACCTCGCCAGCCTCGGCCCACAGCCGATGGCCGGGGGATCGATGCCGGCCGCCAAGCTGACGTTCGATCCCGGTATCGGCGACACCCCGGAAGACTGGTACATCGCATACCGCGACCCGGCCAGTAATCGCCTGGTAGTGATGTCCTACATCGTCACGTACGGCACCCCGACCGACAAAGCCAACGAGGACCCCCACGCGATCCGCTACGAACAGTTCCAGGAAATTGATGGTGTTCCCATCTCGACGCGTTGGACCTTCTGGGATTGGTCACCGGAAGGCGGGTTGGGTACCAACCAGCTGGGAACCGCGACGCTGACCAAGCTGCGGTTTGTCAGGCGACCCGCGGATGCGTTCGCGGCCCCGCCCGACGCCCGTGAAGAAAAACTGCCGCCGCCGTAACCGCGGGGTCACGCGCGCGATCGACACCCTGCCACCGGGAAATCTCATCCCGCTCAAAATCCAGTTTGACAGCTTCCGACACGGTCAGTACGTTCGGCTCGCTACCACATTTGACCGGTAAAGGAGAAATTTAACCGATGATCGTCACGACCGACCAGTTGTTCCAGATCGCCTACGGCAGGTATGCCATCGGCGCCTACAACATCAACAACCTCGAACAGGCAACCGGCCTGTTCCGCGGCAACGTCGAGAGCAAGGCCCCGTTCATCATTCAGATCTCTCGCGGCGCCCGCAAGTACACGGACAAGCGTTTCCTCGAAGCCATCATCCGCGCGGCCGAGGACGTTTTCCCGGAAGCCATCTTCGCTGTCCACCTCGATCACGGTACCGAGGAAGCCTGTTACGACTGCATCGATTCCGGGTTTTACAGCTCGGTCATGATCGACGCCAGCCACGACTCGTTCGAGGACAATATCGCCACCACCAAGCGCGTTGTCGAACGCGCCCATGCCAAGGGCGTCTCGGTCGAGGCCGAGCTCGGGATGCTCGGCGGTGTCGAGGAAGATATCGTCGGGTCGGTCTGTCTCACCAAGCCGGAAGAGGCCGAGGAGTTCGTCGCCAAATCCGGTTGCGATTCCCTCGCGGTCGCCATCGGTACCAGTCACGGCGCCTACAAGTTCAAGGCGGAGCCCGGCAAGAAAATGGGCCTGCATTTCGACGTGATCGAGGACATCCAGAAACGGTTGCCCGGTTATCCCATGGTGATGCACGGCAGCTCCAGCGTGCCGAAGGATGAAGTCGACCGGATCAACGCCGCCGGCGGCAAGATGGAGGATACCAGCGGCGTGCCGGAAGAGGATTTTCTGCCCGCCGCCCAGATGGGCGTCTGCAAGGTCAACATCGATACCGACGGGCGACTGGTCTGGACCCGGGTCCATCGCGAGTTCTTCCGCGACCAACCCGAGAAATTCGATCTGCGCGATCCGGGCAAAGTCTACATGGCCGAGTATGCGAAGATGATCGCGCACAAGAACGAAAAACTCGGCTCGGCCGGGCAGCTCGACGACGTCCGCTCCAAGCTGGGCTGATCCCCGCCAGGTTGGAGCTCCTGCCTTTCCCATCTTATGACGGGCGAGAACTTGGCTACTCGGCGGATGCCGGCACCAGCAGGAGGGGGCCGGGTCGGACACGCGGGACGTCAACGAGGGTCGGCGCGGTCTCGGGCAGGGCCGGTGAAGAAGTCGGTCGCGACCCGACCACGAGCGAGACGGGGATTTGCTCGCCTCTGCGTAACACCCTGAAATCCACGCGGTCGCCGCTGCGGTGCAGGAACATCGGGTCCAGGACATCCGCCAGGCCGGCGACTTTCCTGGTGTGAATCTGGATCAGTCGGTCGCCCACCTCGAACCCCGCCGCCGCCGCCGGCGTTCCCGGAAACACTTCGCGCACGATCAAGGCCACGCCGCGCGCATCCGGTGTGGTTCGCTCGGTCACCTCGAGCCCGACCCACCCGTACTGGGCCGCGCCATGGGCGATCAGGTCGCGGGAGACCCGCTGGATGGCCGCCACCGGCAAGGCGTAAGATTCACTTTCTTGGTGGGCGGCAACGGCAACTGCCATCGCTACCACTTCGCCGCGCGCATTCAGCAACGGACCGCCGGCCATGCCCGGTCGCAGCTTGCAACTCGTCCGCACCTGGCTGGTGGCAAAGACATTGGTGCCGGAACGGATATCGCTGCCATGAACAAACCCGAGCACCGGTCCACTCGGCATCCCGAACGGGAAACCGACGGCGACAACGAGGGATGCGACGCGCAACTCGCTGGAATCACCCAGCGAAAGTTGCGGGGTCTCCGTCTCCACGTCAAGTTCGAGGACCGCCAGGTTCGCCCGCGCACAGCGGCCGACCACCCGCGCCGGCCATTCGCGTTCCCGCCATTCGATCCAACAGCTATCCACCCCCTGCACCACTCGGGCAGTGGTAAGCAGTCGACCGCTGTTGTTGATAAAGAAACCGGTGCCGATCCGATGCACCGGGGTCAACGTCAGGCTGCCGATCGTGAACTCGCGGCGGGTATGGACCTTGACCAGCGCCTCCGCAGCCCGGTCATACATCGCACAGACCAGTTTGTCGATGGTGTCGAGCGTGATCGCAGCCGAGTCATCGTGAGCCCGCAGCGAGCCCGGTACCAGCCACAGGCAAACCGACGCGAGCAGCAGAGCTCGTCTAGAAACCAACGTGCGGGGACTCATAACTGGCGGGCGTGATGCCAATCTGATCCAGGACATAACGCGGCGCAGTCGACGGCACGAAACCGACGCTAATCTGTTCCGCCACCGGTTCGGGGTCGGTGAGGGCGGCGGGCACCACCGGCACGGCGGGTACGGGGAGCGAGCCGGGTTCGATCCAGGCGACCGAGCGGGAGCTAGCTTGGTTGTGCTCGACCAACGACACGGTATTCCGCAGCCCGACCCAGCCCAGGCCGATCACGAGCAGGACTGCACAGGCACTGGCCCAGCCGTACCGCGGGGAAAGCAAGGAATCAAGACCGAGCCACTGCAACCACTGGTCAACCAGCGGCACCGGTTGGGACTCGGCTGCCAATCGACGGTGAAAGTCGCCAACCACGCCCTCGAAATACCGCGCTCCGGGTTGTTCGTGGGTTTTGAGCGCCAGTAACCGCTGCAGCCTCGCGGTCCGCTGCTGGACGACCCGGCAATCGGTACAGTCTGCCAAGTGAGCCCGCATTGCCCGGGCCTCGGCCGCGCGTAACCGGCCACGGCTGAATTCATCCAGCTTTCGTTGTGCGTTCTGGCAACTGATCATGATCTACAAGTAATCACTCAATAATCCCTGCAACTGCTGGCGGGCGTAAAACAACCGCGACCGCACGGTCCCTTCCGAGCAGCGGAGCACCGCCGCGATATCCGCGTGGGTCATGCCCTGGATATCGTGCATCACCACCACGGCTCTATGAGACTCTGACAATTTCTGGAGCGCTTCGTTCAAACGAGTTTGCAGTTCATTGAGCCCGGCCTCCCGCCGCGGGGTCTCATGGGACAGTAACTCGACAAAATCCGGGTCGGTATGGATCCCGCTGTCAAGATTGTCCAGGCTGTAAAGCGGACGGCGACGGCTGCGTTTGAGGAAATTGATGGTGCGGTTGACCGCAATGCGATAGACCCAGGTATAAAAACTTGACCTTCCCTTGAACTTTTTCAGGCTCTGATAGGCCTTGACCAGGGTGTCTTGGAGAAGATCGTTGGCATCCTCGTGGTTGCTGGTCATGTGGTAGATCGTGGCGTACAACCGTTGTTTGTAGCGCTCGATCAACTCGTCAAAGGCCGCCAGGTCTTCCCGCTGCGCGTATTTTACCAACACCTCATCTTCCAGGTGCTGATAGTCGCGAGTAACCCCCTCCCCCTCCTCTTGCGGAGAACGAGACGGGACGGAGGCTGCCGCCGGCGCTGCTGGCGGCACGCGGTTCGAGCTGGTTTGACGGGGTTCAGTCACCATCCGTTTCATGCAGCGGCGACAAGCTGGCGACTCTGACAGGAAATCCAACAATTCGGCCAAGGATTGCGCGTGCACGGCGTCGGCCAGACAAGCCAGTTCATCCCGCGCCTGGCCGACGTAGGTGTCAATCGTCTCCAGCGACTGGCTCAATATGCCGTTACTCATCACCAACTGATGCAGTTGTTCGCGGTCGGCCGGTTGATCGCGGAAAATCATGTCCCCCAGTTCCAGGCGCTGCCCGGGCTCGGTCTCTTCCAGCAGCAGCAAATATGGCAGGGTTAACTTGCCTTTTTTCACGTCCGTTCCCAAAGATTTACCGGCACTGCGTTCCTGGCCCAGGATATCCACGCAATCATCGAAGATCTGGTAGGCCACTCCGAGATGCTCACCAAACCGAGCCAATGATTCGACCACCGGACGGGGCGCATCGTTCAAAGAAGCTCCGAGCTCGCAACTGACACCGAACAGAGCCCCAGTTTTCATCCGGATGATGTCAAGATATTCGTCCAGGCGAAGATGGAGGTCGAAGCGACGACGCGTCTGCAAAATTTCACCTGAACATACCACGTTGGTCGCATGACTCACCCGCCGGCAGACCTCGGTCGTGGGATAACTCGCCGACAGTTTCAACGCGTGCGCAAACAGGCAATCGCCGAGTAACACGCTGGTCTCGTTGTTCCAACGGGCGTTGGCCGTTGCCAGGCCATGTCGCAATTCCGCCTCGTCCAACACGTCATCGTGAACCAGGGTGGCGATGTGGATCAACTCCACGATGACCCCGAGGGTGATGTGGCCCTGGTCAATCCCACCCGTGGCACCGCCAGCCAGCAGGGCCAGGCTCGGGCGCAGCCGCTTGCCAGCGCCACCCAGAACATAACCAACGTACTCGTGTACCCCGGGATCAAACCCGGCCACCTGCTCGCCCAACAGCGTCTCCACCCGTCCCAGGTCATCCGCGATCGGACGCAGCAAAGCGGCCAGGGTGGATGTCTTGTTGTTCGACGGTAAGGTGGTTGTAATCGGTGACGGGGAACCCATTGGTGTTTACTGTACGGAGCCCCGAAAAGGGTGTCAACTTCGCTCTTGGCGGTCTCACTCCGCGGAACATCCTGCGAATTGCGCAAACCGACGAGCGGTCCGCGCGCGGTCACCGCGGGTGTGGCCTGGATCAGCCACAAGCACAAATATTTAATGGGGCATGGAGAGAAAGAAAAAGGCGAAAGCGGAGCGGACAGTCACCATCATCTCCACCCGCCGCGGCATCCGCCAATTGGACTATGGCGCTTCCGGCAGAGTGTGGTTATGCTTGATCACGTTGTCGATCGCGGCCCGAAATTCTTCCAGGCCACTGACCGGCACGATAATCGCATCCCGCCGACCACTTACCTCCTCGGTAATTCTTAGGAAGCGTCCGCGCGGGTTTTCCCGGAGATCAAAAGTAATATGCTTTCGTTCTACTCGTATGCTCTGGGTCTGCAACGGTGTGTCCACTGGAGCACCCCTTTCCCAGCACGGCCAAATCGCTGTTCACAAGTCTCGAAATCGGTTCGTCAGGCCAACTACCCCGCACATCGTTACCTCTTAGAAATCATTACTATCATCACCGTCGCGCCAAGGTCAACACTTTAGCGCAGTTTTCCTTCACGCCATTCTCTCATAATCCACAAAGCTGTAACCGTCATGATCTTCCCGCGCCACCTCGGTCCAGCCGACGAGTGCATCGGCCGGAAACCAGGTATCGCCATCCACTTCCTGGTGAACCTCCGTCAGGTACAGGCGGTCAGCCAACGCCAAGGCCTGGCGGTAGATCTCGCCCCCCCCAATGATGAACACCTCCGTCTCACCGCCCTGCCGACACCGGTCCAGCGCCGCGGCAAGGTCGTTCACCCGCTCGGCACCGTCGGCCAGGACAGGGGCCGGGTTGCGAGTCAACACGAGGTTCCGCCGGCCCGGCAAGGCGCGCCCGATGGATTCATGGGTTTTGCGCCCCATCACCAGCGCATGTCCCATCGTCAAACGCTTGAAGCGGCGCAGATCCTCGCTCAGATGCCACGGCAAACCGCCCGCGCGGCCAATCGTTCCGTTCCGCGCCACGGCGGCAATCACCGCCACGGTCATACCGCAACCTTGAACTTGATCTTCGGGTGCGGGTGATAATCCACCAACTCAAAATCTTCAAACCGCAGGTCGTTGAGCGGTTTGTTGGCGATCTTCAACCGTGGTAACGGCCGCGGTTCACGCTTGAGCTGCTCGAGCAGGCCGGGGACATGGTCGTAGGCCGCCATCGCACCGTCGGCGGACGCGGTGTAAACATGCGCATCAACAATTGTGTGACTGAAACAACCAACCTCCAGCCCGACTTCCTGCGCGATCATCTGGGTCAGGGTGGCGTAGCAGGCCAGGTTGAACGGGATCCCGAGCGCCACGTCGCCCGAGCGCTGGGTAAGATGACAGTTCAGGCGGTTGCCGCAGACGTTGAACACAAAACTGTAGTGACACGGAGGCAACTTGCTGCCTTCCGCGTTGCCCGGTTCCCACGCCGTCACCACCAGCCGCCGGCTGCTCGGCTCGCGACGCAGGGTGTCGATCACGTACTGGATCTGGTCAACCTCGCGGACCTGCCAGGCACCGTCGGCGTCGCGGTACGGGCTCGGAAACCGCCGCCAATACCGGCCGTACGCCGTCTCCAGGTTGCCTTCTTCGTCCGCCCAGGCATCCCAGATCTTGGTATGTTTGCGCAGGTTGCGGATGTGACTCTCGCCGGACAGATACCAGAGCAGTTCGTGCAACATCGCGGCCCAGTTCACTTCCTTCGTGGTCAACAACGGGTAACCTTCCGAGAGATCGACCAGGTAGTGAGCCCCGAAGTACGAGATCGTGTCCACCCCGGTCCGACTCGGCTTGCGCTCGCCCTGCTCGAGAACCAACCGTACCAGGTCCAAGTACTGTTTCATGACCGCTATTCTGGAAAGCTCCGGCCATAAAATCCAGATCAAAACAGCACAAGATTGAAACGCCCGAACCGGAGCAGCGCCCGCGGCGAGAAAACCCGGCGCTAAAAAAAGGTCATCAGGGCAGGATCTTGGGTACCGGCTTGGCGTCCGGTTCTTGGCCAGTTGCCGTCTCGAAATCCAGCATCTGGGTTTCGACTTCCACCGGTTCCGTGTCGCGTTGCTCCCGCGCTTGCCGTTTGCTCTTTCGTTCGCGGCCAAACAGGATCGTCTTCACCGTCCGCGCCATGATGTAGATATCGAGCAGGAACGACATGTGCTTGATGTAGTACAGATCGAACTGGAGCTTGCGGCGGGATTCTTCGATGCTGGCGGTGTAGGGATGCATCACCTGCGCCCAGCCGGTGATCCCCGGCGGGACCAGTAGCCGCTCGGCATAGAAAGGAATTTTCTCGGACAGTTTCTTGATGAATACCGGCCGCTCCGGCCGCGGCCCGACCAGGCTCATCTCACCGCGCAATACGTTCCAAAGCTGGGGGATCTCATCGATCCGGAACTTGCGCAGCCATTTGCCCACCGCGGTGATCCGCGGGTCGTCGTCAGCCGACCAGACCGGCCCGGTCTCGCTTTCGGCATTTTGCCGCATGGTGCGGAATTTCATCAGCGTGAACGGCTTGCTGTCCCGCCCGAGCCGTTCTTGCCGATAGAGCACCAGGCCGGGGGAGGTGCACTTGATCACCACCGCCGCCAGCAAGGACAACGGCAGGGACAACAGCAGGCCAATGGCCGCCGCCAAGATATCCACCAACCGTTTCACCCGCCGGATATGGAACTGTGAGTTGTTTGTCGACGCGAGGAACAGCCATTCGTCGTTGATGTGATCGATCGGGATTTCCTGCGCAATTTCCTCGTGAAGCGTCACGAAATCCACCAGGGCCAAACCCCGATACCGAAACGCCCGCAACCGCCGCAGCAATACCGGCTCGAAATCGACCGAAGCTGCCAAGACCAGCCGGTCAATCGCGTAGAGATCAACAAACTTCTCTAACGCGTCCATTGTTCCCAGTACCGGATACTCGTCGATGAATTGACCCACGACCTCCTGCCGCGAATCGCAGTGGATCAGGCCGAGAATCTTCAGGCCGGCATGCGGGTGGTTCTGGACCAGCTCAATCACCCGCCGCGCTTCGTCGCGCGTGCCAATCACCAGGCAACGCTGACCGAGAAACCCGTGCCGGGTGGCGCCAATGTACAGCAGGCGCGTGCCGATCACGCCG
>JABAOE010002281.1_pt5 | contig 12789 bp, 7 predicted proteins | sample 7062141 | NCBI WGS metagenome assembly JABAOE01 (sample SAMN14538627, study PRJNA623070) | marine sediment metagenome | biome: marine biome [ENVO:00000428]; feature: marine pelagic biome [ENVO:01000023]; material: deep marine sediment [ENVO:00002113] | place: India: Gulf of Khambhat ...
GCCCTGGTCGGCTCATTGTGCAGGTTGAAAAGAACCTGAAACAGCGGTGTGCGGCTAGGATCGCGCTCAGGTCTCAAATCATCGACGACTCGCTCGAACGGCACGTCCTGATGCGAGAGCGCCCCGAGCACTGCTCCCCTGACGCGCGCCAGCAGCCCGAGGAAAGTCGGGTTGCCGGCCAGGCGGGAGCGAATCGCCAGCGTGTTCACGAAAAAACCGACGAGATTCTCCAGCTCCGTTCGCGACCGGCCGGCAACCGGGGTGCCGACCACGATGTCCTGCTGGCCGGCAAACCGCGCCAGGACCACTTTAAACGCTGCGAGCACCACCATGAAAGGCGTCGAGTCGGCGCTCCGGCTGAGCGCCTCGAGCATGTGCACGGTCCGCTGGGGAATGACGCGGTACAGATGGGCGCCACGGTAGGTCTGCATTGCGGGCCGCGGCCGGGACGCCGGCAGCATGAGTGAGTGCGGCGCGCCGGACAGCGCCTCCCGCCAGTAGCTCAGCTGACGGTCTAGTTCCTCGCCCCGCAGCCAGCCTTGTTGCCACATCGAATAGTCGGCGTATTGCACCGGCAGGTCAGGCAGAGCCGGTTCGCGTGCCTCGACAGTCGCGTTGTAGAGCTCGCAAAGGTCGCGGAACACAATGCCCATCGACCAGCCATCCGCAATGATGTGATGGATAACCAGCGAGAGTATGTGATCTTGCGGCCCCACCTGAAGCAGGGTTGCCCGAAGCAGCGGCGCGCGACTCAGAGCAAAAGGCTCGAGCGCAAGCGCACGCAGTCGCTCGTCCAAGTTGGCCATGCCGCCGGCCGGCGCATCCTCGATCCTGAACGGAACGCTGACGGACGCGAGCACTTCCTGCATCGGCATGCCATCTCGCTCCACGATAGCCGTGCGCAGCGTTTCGTGACGATCGATAAGAGCGGCCAGCGCGTCCCGCAGCGACGCCGTAGCCAGTTTTCCGCTCAGGCGCACATTCCAGGCCAGGTTGTAGACCGGATTACCGGGCTGCAGACGATCGAGAACCCAGATCCGCTGTTGCATATAAGATGCGGGAACCAGGCCGGTCGCAACCCCGTCCCGACGGGACAGGTCCAACGCCCGCTTATCCAGGTCTTTGTCGGCCACAAGAGCCGCGATGCCTCGCACGGTCGGCCGTTCAAATATTGCACTCAACGGCAGCTCCGCCTCTAGGCGGTCGCGGATGCGGGAAACTAGCTGCGTGGCGAGCAGCGAGTGCCCGCCGAGATCAAAGAAACTCTCATCGACATTCGGCGCGCCGGTTCGGAGCACGTCGGCGAACAGTTTGGCCACCGTTTCTTCAAGCGGGGTGGCCGCCGTGGCCCCGGTTTCTCGAGCCGCTTGCTCCCACACCGGGTCCGGAAGTTGACGACGGTCAACTTTGGCGTTTGGAGTCAGCGGCAGTGCATCCATCCCGATGAACAGAGACGGCACCATGTAATCCGGCAGTTGCTCTCTGAGCCCTTTCCTCAATTCGTCAACATCGAGCTGTTGATCACGGGTCACCACATAAGCGACGAGCCGCTCATCGCCGGGGCGCGCTTCGACAAGCGCGACAGCCGCCTGCAAGACCTCTGGTCGGCGCGTGAGAGCGGCTTCAATCTCGCCGAGCTCGATGCGGAAGCCCCGCAGCTTGATTTGCGCATCGGCGCGACCCAGCAGCTCAATAGTTCCATCTTCTCGCCAGCGCGCGCGGTCGCCTGTCGCATAGATTTGCGTCGCCGGATGGCCGGCAAATGGATCGTTCACGAAGCGAGCGCTGGTCAACTCCGGGCGGCGGTGATAGCCACAACTCACACCCTCGCCGCCGATAAACAACTCCCCAGCCACGCCAACCGGGACGGGCTGCTTCGCGGCGTCGACGATGTACACCGTCGTGTTGTCGATCGGCCGACCCACCGTCAAGACGGGATCGCTGTCCGTCACGGCGCCACAAGTGGACCATACGGTCGTCTCCGTCGGTCCATACATGTTCCAGACGCTCTCACCGCATCGCAGGAGCGCTCGCGCCAGGCTACGATCGAGCGCCTCGCCGCCACACAGTATCTTCAGCCCCGCCTGGCCACGCCAGCCACACTGCAACATCAGACGCCAGGTTGCCGGCGTTGCCTGCATCAAGCTGATCCGCGCGGATCGCAGCAGCGTAGCCAGCGCTTCACCATCGCCGACCACCCCGTCCGGCGCGATCACCACGGTCGCTCCGACCGTCAGCGGCAGCATCAGCTCCAGCACCGAGATATCGAAACACAGGGTCGTGACCGCGAGCAGCCGGTCGGTCTCGTGCAGACCCGGACGACGCGCCATGCTGCGGAGAAAGTTGACCACCGCCCGATGCGGAACACGCACACCCTTGGGCTGCCCGGTCGAGCCCGACGTATAGATCAGATAGGCGAGACGCTCCTCCACGTCCATCGCGACCGGTGCCGCTGCCGCGGCCGCACGTTTTGCGCGCAGCCGGCCGGCCCGATCCAGCATGATGACGTTGCCATCGAAGACTCCCAATTTCCCAAGGCTCCCCCGATCGGCAAGCACGACGGCCGTGCCCGAATCATCGAGCATGAATTCAATTCTCGCGCGTGGATAACCGGGGTCGAGCGGCAAATAGGCTGCGCCTGCTTTCAACACGCCCATCACCGCGGCGAGCATTTGAGGAGAGCGCTGCANNGGCACATTCTTCGTGACGCCCAGCTCGGAAATGAGGCCAGCGATCTCGGACGCGCGATCATGGAGCTCGGCATACGACCACTGCTCGCCCTCGAACTCCAGCGCGACCGCGCTCGGAGTGAGTTGCACTTGCTCGGCAAACAGATCGTACACGGTCGCGTTCCGATCGAACTCGACCGCCCCAGGCGTCCCGTAATTCAGAAGCTGGAGCCTGCGCTCTGCGCGCTGCAGAGGCAGCGAGTCGATCCGGGCCTCGACATTGGCCGTCAGACCTCGCAGAAGAGTCTCGAAGCTCTCGGCCATGCGTTCGATGGTGTCGTGATCGAACAGATCTGTATTGAACTCGAAGTTAAACCAAAGCGCGTGTTCGAACTCGACTGCTGAAACGGTCAAGTCGAACTTCGCGGTCCGGCCCGGCGCTATTTCACCGGGCGCAACTTCGAGCCCATGGATCTTCGCCGCTTCCCACGGAGCATTCTGCAAAATGAACATGACCTGAAACAGCGGCGAATGACTTAGACTCCGCGTCGGCTGCATGATCTCGACCAGCTTCTCAAAGGGCAGATCCTGGTGAGCAAACGCATCGAGAGACGTGCGACGCACACGTTGCAGCAAGTCGCGGAACGAAGGATTTCCGGATAGATCGTTGCGCAAGACCAGCGTATTGACAAATAGCCCGACGAGGTCCTCCAGCTCGGAGCGAAGACGACCGGCAATAGGAGATCCGACCACGATGTCCTGCTGTCCGGAATAACGCGCCAGCAGGACGTCCAGAGCCGCCCGCGAGCAAGACCATGAACAATGTGCAGCGCTCTCTGCTCGCCAGCGCCTTGAGCTCGCTGGTAAGCCCCACCGGTATCCCGCGCGATATGCGGCTACCGCGATACGTCTGGCGCGCCGGACGGGGCCGGTCGGCAGGCAGCTCCAGAAAAGGCGGCGCGCCATGCAAGTTATCCCGCCAAAATTCGACCTGTTGCTCCAGATCGGGGCCTGTCAGCCAGTCCTGCTGCCAGACCGCGAAATCGGCATATTGAATAGACAACTCGGGCAAGGACGCAGCATCGCCCACCAGCATCGCACCGTAGATTGCAGCCAGATCGCGAAACATCACGCTCGTGGACCAGGCATCCGAGACGATGTGATGCGTGAGCAGCAGCAGCAAATGTTCCTCGGCGGCCAGTCGCAAAAGATAGACCTCGAGGAGCGGGCCGCGATCCAGTTGGAAATCATGGTCCGCCAGCTCTGCAACTCTATACCTGACCGTTTCCGGATCGGCGCCGCTTAGATCAATCGGCTGCACCGCAATGGACATCTGGCTGTGTACGACCTGGACGGGTTCGCCCCGCTCCACGCGAAAAGTCGTTCGCAGCGACTCGTGCCGCGCGACGAGCCGATCGACCGCGCGCTGCAGAACACCGGTATCCAGAGCGCCCGTAAGTCGCACGGGAAGCTTGACGTTGTACACCGGGCTCGGACCCTCGAGCTGGTCCAGGAACCAGAGCCGTTGCTGCGCAAAGGACACCGGGAACTGGTACTGCTCCGGCGCGGTCAGCGCTAAAGCCTGCTCTACGGGCACGTCCACTGCGTCACCTGCCTCGGTTAGCGGCCATGTTCACGCCCAGGAGCCGGATGCGGCCGAGCCTCGCGCCTTACGCGGCGCCCTGACGAGCCTGGGAGGCCCGGCCGCATTGCCCGCCGCAGCCCAGCGACGGTCGGTCGCTTTCGGGGTCGCGACCCATGCGCGGGCCAGAGCTTCATACTCTTCCGCAAGCCCTGCGATGGTCAGCTCATCGAACAGGTCGGCGTTGTATGAAAAGGCAAGAACCACTCCGGATTCCTCTTCGGCCGCATGAAGACTCAGATCGAACTTGGCGCTACCGGTATTGATCACGCTCGTTTCAACGTCGATGCCATCCAGCTGTAACGGCATCGAAGGCTGATTGTGAAAAGCGAACAGACACTGCACGAGCGGATTCACGCCCCGCTGGCGAGCCGGCCGCAAGACTTCGACCAGCTTTTCAAACGGCAGGTCCTGGTGAGCAAAAGCGTCGAGCGCTACCTGCTTGACCCGAAGCAGCAGTTCCGTGGGGTTCGGATTTCCCGACAGATCCACTCTCAGCGGAAGCGTGTTCACAAAAAACCCGATCAGGCCCTCCAATTGGCTGCGGCTGCGCCCCGCGCTCGGCGCGCCGATCACGATGTCCGTCAGTCCGGAGCGGCGGCTCAACAGGGCCGCGAATACGCTCAACAAGACCATGAAAAGTGTCGCGCCCTCGGCCTGACCAATTGCCCGGAGATCTCGACCGACTTCGCGTGCGATTGGATGCCGGTACCAGCCGCCACGGTTTCTAGCGGCGAGTGCGCGCGGACGGTCAGTTGGGATTGCCAGCGAGGCCGGCGCGTTTTTCAGACGGCTGATCCAGAATCGCAGCTGGCGCTCGAGCTCCTCCCCCTGCAGCCAACCGCGCTGCCAATCTGCAAAGTCACCATATTGAATCGGCAGCGGTCTGAGCGATGGAGGGCGCTTCGCAAGCTCTGCGTTATAAAACTCAGCCAGGTCTCCGAACAGCACGCCCATGGACCAGCCGTCCGCCACGATGTGATGGATCACAATCAGTAAGATGCAGTGCTCGGGCCCCTCGCGAAACGCGCTGATGCGCAGAAGCGGCCCGCACGCAAGATCGAACGGTTTTTCAATCTCTTCTAGCAGATAGTTGTCAAGGTTCGTCCCGCCGCACGAATGCTCGAGCGCGAGCGGTATTGCCATCGACTCCCGTATCTCCTGGATCGGAACGCCGGCTTGGTCCCGAAANNTGGCGCTGAACCAGCTTCGCAACGGCATTTTCCAGGACCCGCAGATCGAGCTCGCCCCGCAAGCAGCCCACCCAATGCAGATGGTATGCGGGGCTGTCGGGTTGCAGCTGGTGCAGGAACCAGAGCCGCTGTTGAGGATAAGACACCGGGGCATGACGCGGGTCACCGGACCGGGGGGCGAGCGGCGGCACATTGCCCCGTCCGAATGTCGGCAGCGCGGCAGCGAGAGCTGCGGGTGTCGGCGCTTCAAACAACGCCTTCAGCGGCAGCTCGACATCGAGTGCGTCACGGATCCTCGCAATCAGCTGCGCCGCAAGCAGCGAATGCCCGCCCGATGCAAAAAAATCCTCGCGCGCCCCAATGCGAGGAGTACCCAGCAGTTCGGCGAACAAATCGCATAGCGCTTCCTCGACGGGAGTGCGCGGCGCCTCGTGACGCCGACCAGAGCTCGAGGACCACGCGGGCTCGGGCAAGGCACGACGGTCGAGTTTGCCATTCGTGGTCAGCGGCAAGCCGCTTAGCTCCACGAAAATCGACGGTATCAGGTAATCGGGCAAACGCGCGACGAGATGGCGTCGGAGCTCGTCGCGATCGATCGACCCCTCATCGGGCACGACATAGGCGACCAGGCGCGCATCAGCATCGGGATTTTGACGCAGCGCGACAGCAGCAGTCCCGACGGACGCATGTGTGCAAAGAACCGACTCAATTTCCGCTGGCTCGATGCGGAAGCCACGCAGCTTGATTTGATCGTCGCTGCGACCGAGCAGCTCGAGCCAGCCGTCGGCTCGCCAGCGCGCGCGGTCGCCCGTGCGATAAAGACGGCTGTCCGCTTGCCCGCCGAAGGGGTCCTCGGGAAAGCGTTCGGCGCTGAGCGATGGATCCTGCCAGTAACCGCTTGTTACCCCGGCGCCACCGATGCAGAGTTCGCCGGCGACGCCGGCGGGCTGCAGCTCGAGCTCGGGACTACACACGTACACCCGGCTATTGCCGAACGGCCGGCCAATCGGCACGGTCTCGGTCGATCCCAACGGCTGCCCGTGCTCAAAGTAGGTCGAATCAACGGTTGCCTCGGCAACACCGTATGAGTTCACGAGCCTTGTCTTTGGGCCGCAGAAGCCGGCAAGCTCGACGAACTCGTTTGTAAACCAGCTCTCTGAGCCAACGATCAGCAGGCGCATGAATGACAAGTCATTGCCGCTGCGCCGCAGGTACTGCATCAACGTACGAACGACCGCCGGCACGAATTCCGCGCAGGTCACGCGCTGCTCCTGCAGCACCGCGAACAGCCGGTCCGGCTCGAGGAGATCCATCCGTGAGCACAATACCAGTCGAGCACCGGAGCACAGCGCCCGAACCCAGTCGGCGGTAAAAACATCGAATGCGCAGCTGGCCATCTGCAGATGCACATCGCCGGACTCGAGGGCATAAGCGGCCTGCCATGAGGCACACGCGCTTGCGATATTGGCATGGGTCGCCATGACCGCCTTGGGACGGCCGGTCGATCCAGACGTAAAGAGCACATAGGCAAGATCATCCGGCTCCACGTCGCTGTCGACTGGCGTGCCCGGCAGCGCGCCAAGCACGGCCCCATCGGAATCCATGTCGATGCTTGTCCGATTCGCGCACGCGCTGTCGGGCAGCAGCCCCCGGCGCGACACGATCACGCCCGGATCGATTGTCGCCAGCATTGAGCTCAGCCGATCGGCCGGTTGCTCGGGATCGAGCGGCACATAGGCACCGCCGGCTTTCAGCACCCCGAGGATCGCAATGAGCAAATCGGGCGACCGGTCCAGACATATCCCGACGCGTGCCTGTCGGGTGATGCCGAGCGAGCAAAGATGGCGCGCCAGACGGTTGGCCGAGCGTTCGAGTTCTCGGTAGGTCAGGTCGCGCCCGCCGCCGGATATCGCCACCGCGTCCGGCTGCGCCAGTGCCCGAGCCGCGACCAGCTCGTGCACCAGACCGCCGGCCGCCACCGCATGGTCGGGCTGGCTCCACTGCCTCAGCAGACGCTGGCGCTCCTCCGGGGTCAGGAACGAGAGGCTGGAAATCGGCGCGTCGGCACGCTCCGGGATCACGTCCAGCAAGGTGAGGTAGTGGTCGGCGAAACGTTCAATCGTTCCCCGATCAAACAGGTCAGTGTCGTACTCGAAGACCAGCTCTAGGCCGTCGCTGTGCTCGCCGACGCCAAGCGTCAGATCGAAGGTCGACACGCCGTGATCGACCAGTTTCTCGACACGGAGCCGCAGGTCCCCGACGGCGCGTTCTCGATCATGCATGGGCGTGAGGTTGAACATCGCTTGAAATACGGGCGCGCGGCTCAACGTGCGCTCTGGCTGCAGCTCCTCGACCAGCTTCTCGAAAGGAAACTCCTGATTACCCTGAGCCCCGAGCGTCACCTCACGAATTTGCCGCAGCAGCTCGGCGAACGTGGGATTGCCGGTCAGATCAACGCGCAAGGCGACCGTGTTGATGAATAAGCCCACTATGTCGTCCAGCTCAGGCAGCATACGACCGGCAATCGGCGAGCCCACGACCAGGTCGTCTTGCCCGGAGTAACGCGCGAGCAGTNNCCAGCATGACCATAAACAAGCTGCAGGCTTCGTCGCGGCCCAGAGCACGCAATCGCTCCACCTGGCAAGCCGATATTTGTCGCCACAGCCATGCGCCTCGAAATCGCTGGTCGGCGGGCCGCGGTCGATCCGTTGGCAACTCGAGTGCCGGTGGCGCATCCTCAAGTCGTGCCAGCCAGTAGTCGCGCTGGGCCTGCAGGGCAGGACTCTTCACCCAGCCCGCATGCCAGGCCGCGAAGTCGGCATATTGAAACGGGAGCGGCGCAAGCGCGGGTGCACACCCGGTCACACCCGCCTCGTACAGCGCGGCCAGGTCCCGAAACAGAATCCCGTTCGACAGCCCATCGGTCACGATATGGTGGATGACGAGGAGGAGCCGGTGATGCTGCTCGCCAAGCCGGACAAGATGCGCGCGAAGCAGCGGCCCTGCAGCCAGATCGAAAGCTTCGCTCGCGAGCGTGCCAAGCCTTGCGTCCAGATCCGCGCAGCCAGCCGACAAATCCACCGTCCGGAGCGGTACCGATACCGCTTCTGCGATCTTTGGTCGCGGTCTGCCCGATGAGCCTGGAAAGCTGGTGCGAAGCACCTCGTGACGGGCAACCAGCCCGTCCAGGGCCGACTGCAGCACGCCGAGGTCCAGCCGCCCTTCCAGACTGATCGTAAATGCGATGTTGTATGCCGGGCTGCCCGGATCGAGCTGATCCAGAAACCAAAGCCTCTCCTGCGCGAAGGAAATTGGCAGAAGCCCCTCGCGAGCGATGCCTCCCAGGATCGGCGAACGACCGCAGTGAGGCTTCGGCCGCAAGGTCGCGGCCTGCGCCGCCACCCCAGCCACGGTCGGGGCCTCGAACAGCTGTTTTAGCGAGAGGTCCAGCCCGAGGTTCTTGCGCAGGCTCGTGACGAGCCGGATGGCCAGCAATGAATGGCCGCCGAGCGCAAAGAAATCATCCTCGGCGCCGATCTGCTCGACGCCCAGCAGGCTCTCGAATAACTCCGCGATCGCCAGCTCCATCCGACCCGAAGGCGCGCGTACTGACCGGCTGCGCGTGGCCTCCCAGTCCGGGGCGGGGAGCGCGGACCGATCCAGCTTGCCGTTTGGAGTAAGCGGCAGCCGCTCGAGCCAGGTGATGCCCGCCGGCAACATGTGCGCGGGCAGCAGCGAGCCCAGGTGTCGCCGTAGCTCAACCCAGTCGGGCGAGCGACTCGTCGCGCACACCGCATATGCCACCAGGCGTTGTTCCCCCTGTCGGTCTTCCCTGACATCCGCGGCGGCTAGCGCAACGGCCGGATGCGACGCGAGAGCGGCCTCTACTTCGGCAAGCTCGATGCGATGACCCAGCAGTTTGATCTGATGATCAGCCCGCCCGACGTATTCGATAACCCCGTCAGGGAGATAACGAACCAGGTCCCCGGTCCTGTACATGAGCGATCCGGGCACGTTCGTAAACGGATCCGTGATGAAACATTGGGCACTGAGCTCCGGCCGCTGCCAATACCGTGGGCCGAGGCCGGCGCCCGCTACATAGAGCATGCCGCAGACGCCGGGCGGGACCGGTTGCAGATGCTCATCGAGCACATAGGTCCTGACGTTGGCAATAGGTTGGCCGATTGGCACCGTCCCGGAGGCTTTAACCCAGTCGCTCGTGTCGAAGCAGGTTGCATCCCAGATTTCTGATGTTCCATAGGTATTCAACAGGCGGGCCTGCGGCGCAGCCGCGCGAAAACGTGCCAGCAACCCCGACGCGAGCGGCTCCCCGCTGCTGATCCAGGTGTGAAGTTGTGGGAGCCGGTCGCCGAGCCGCGGCTCTTCGTCGAGCAGTGCACGCAGCAAGGATGGCACCAGCACGACATGGCTGATTCGGCTTGCGGCGAGCTGACGAAGCAAACGGTCCGGATCGCGGGCCTCAATCTCCGGAATCACGACTGCGCTGGCGCCATGGATCAGCGCGCCGAATAACTCCCATATCGAATCCACGAAATTCGGGCTGGTGCGCAGGCTGAAACGATCCTGCTCGCTGAACCCGAATGCGCGCCACATCCAGGTGCATCGATTGACTGCTCCGCGATGCAGGCCGACGGCACCCTTGGGCACTCCGGTCGATCCGGAGGTGTATACGAGATAGGCGGGATCGCTCGCGGCGCCGGCGTCCGTGCAAGAATCGACCCCGACGCATTCGCTCCAGACCATGTCATCCAGCCGTATCACATGTGCCAGCCGATCCTTCAAAGCGGCATGCCGCCGGCCATTGGACAGTGCGACCCGCACACGCGCGTCCTTGAGCATGGTGACGAGTCTGTTTTCCGGGTACGCGGTATCCATCGGTACGTAAGCAGCGCCCGTTTTCAGCGTCGCCAGCATCGCCACGGCAAGGTCGATGGACCGGTCTAACACCAAGGCGACGAAATCGCCGCGCCCGACACCGAGCTCTCTCAGCTCACTGGCGAGGAAACGGGCGCGGCGTTCGAGTTCACCGTAGCTGAGCCGCTCGTCCGGGCCGATCAGCGCCACACGGTCCGGATGTTGGCGGGCGCGCGAGGACACAAGTCCGTGCAGCGTCGCGTCGTCCGGGAAAGGTGCGAACGTGGCATTCCAGCCGTGCAGCACTCGGTCACGCATGTCGGGATCGAGCAGGCTGAGCCGCGACAGAGGCTTTACAGGATCCGCGATGAGTCCGGTTAGCCAGTGCAGGTACTGTCCCGGGACCGCTTCCATGAACCAGTCATCGAAAAGGTCCGGCGCATAGCCCAGAAAAGCCCGTATCGGCCTGCCCGGGCCCTCATCGGCGAAGGAAAATTCCAGATCCCAATACGATGCCCGCTCCCCTGCCAGGGCCTCGAGCCGAAACTCGATCCCCGCAGCCNNAGCAGGACCTGGAACAGTGGATGTTGCCCCGGTCGGCGTGTCGGCCGCAGATCTTCGACGACTCGTTCAAACGGTATTTCGCGATGTTGGTAAGCCGAAAGCGCGGTCGCGCGTTCGCGCTTCAGCAGCTCGAGAAAGCCTGGATCGCCGGCCGTGGAGGTGCGGAATACCACGTTGTTCACGAGACAACCGACCAGCGCGAGCAACTCCGGACCGTCCCGGCAGGTCACAGGAGAACCAATGGGAATGTCCGACTGCCCGGCGAGCCGCCCGAGCAGCCCCCGCAGACTTGCAAGCAGTGCCATGAACACGGTCGCCCTCGCCTCCCGCGCGAGCGAACGGACTCCGTCGGCAAGCTCCGAGGGAATTTCGAAAACGATCCTGCGCTGACGGCCGCTGGGGCGGGCGTCGGCACGACGCGGCAGGCTGATCTGCTCCGGCAGCGCGCGCAGTTGATCGCGCCAGTAGGCCAACTGCCCCTCGAAGGATCCCATCGCCGCGCGCTGCCGCCGGGCGAAATCCGTAACTTCAAGCGTGGGCGGCGCGGGCAAGCTGCGACAGTCCCCAGCCGCTGCCGCGTAGAGCCTGGCCAAGTCGTCCCGGATGAGCCGAACCGAGATACCATCGGCGATGATGTGGTGCGCGGTCACCAGAAGAACGTGGTGCTGGGAGTCCAGTCGATAGAGCCTCGGCCTGATCAGCGCGTCATTTGCCAGGTCGAATGGCCGGCGGATGGCTTCGGCAGCCTCCTCGCGAAATCGGGACTCCCGCTGCGTCACGCCGAGCCCGCTCAGATCGACGAACTCCATCGACGCAGGCTCCACCCGATCCAGCACCTGCACGGGCTCGGTCGGACCAGAGACAAAGCTGGTACGCAGACCCGGGTGACGCCCCAGCAGTTGCTGCCAGCAGGATGTCAGGATGCGCCTGACCACCGGGCCTTTGAGCCGAATGACGAACTGCTCGTTTGCTCCGGTTTGGCCGGGATTCAGCTGATCCAGCAACCAGAAGCTTCGCTGCGGAAAAGAAAGTGGAGCGCCCGTCACATTGCGCTCCTCGTGAAGTCATTCATCACGTGGCCTGGGTCCGCTGTGACGCCGAGTTCCGGCGACCCATCCAGACGGCGGACCGCATCGGGATGGTGCTCGGCAAGATAGGCCGAGAGCTCGAGGATCGTTGGCGCATCGAAGATCGCGACCAGGGAGACGGCATCGTCGAGCAGGCGCTGCAGACCGCTGGTCAATCGAACCGCAGAAATTGAATCGCCACCCAGATCAAAAAAATTGTCATTGAGCCCGACGGCAGCGACCTCGAGAACCTCACTCCATAGCTCGGCAACTCTCCGCTCCAGGGGCGTACTCGGCGCCGCGGCCCGCGCGTTGGCAAGACCTGTCTGCCTCGGCGGTGCCGGCAGCGCGCTCCGATCGAGCTTGCCGTTGAAATTAACCGGCAGCCTGTCGAGCTTGACCCAGCTCGTTGGAATCATGTAATCGGGCAGCCGATNNAGCCGATTCGCGAGCCAGACCCGCAGCCTGGCAAACTCGACGGCCGGCGCGTTCTCGTCGCTGCACGACCAGATCGCGCGATGTACGGTTGTCTGGTTGAAACCATGCGGCTGATAGCGTGATTCACAACCGAAATCCCGGGAGCCACCACCGGAGTGCAAGGTCCCGCGTATCTCGTAGTCGGGGCAAATGCCCGAGCGCACCCTGGTGTCCCAGCGCGCATCGATTCGATCGCCCGCCGCGACCGGGATGCCGCCGTCGGGTAGCGGCAGAAACACAGGCAGCCATGCCTGTTGTATAGCGAGATAGTCCACTTCCTCACCGGTCGCCGCGGTGACCCT
>JABAOE010019900.1_pt2 | contig 12789 bp, 14 predicted proteins | sample 7062141 | NCBI WGS metagenome assembly JABAOE01 (sample SAMN14538627, study PRJNA623070) | marine sediment metagenome | biome: marine biome [ENVO:00000428]; feature: marine pelagic biome [ENVO:01000023]; material: deep marine sediment [ENVO:00002113] | place: India: Gulf of Khambhat ...
TATACGAAGGCTTGTTTCGTGGCCTGGAAGACGCCCGGGATCTCCTCCCCGTCGACCACGACGTTCATGAGAAGGGGAGCCGTAGGCGTGTCGTAATTCCAGATGTCATGGTGCACCATCTGGAAGTGCCACCGTCTTTCGCCGGTCTCCACGTCCAGGGCGATCAGGCTGGTGCTGAACAGGTTGTCCCCTGGGCGGAAGCCTCCGTAGAAGTCCTGGGTCGCCCCGTTCGTCGGGATGTAGACGAGGCCCAGCTCTGGATCCGCGGACATGGGCGCCCAGGACGAGATGTCTCCCGTCCACTGCCAGGCGTCCGACTCCCAGGTCTCGTGCCCGAATTCGCCGGGGCGCGGGATCACGTGGAACTTCCACNNGTTCTCCCACGTCTCGTGACCGAACTCGCCGGGCCGCGGGATGATGTGGAACTTCCAGAGGAACTCTCCCGTCCTGGCGTCGAACCCCTGGACATCGCCGGGGACGTTCTCGATTCGGGTCTGGAGGTAGCCCTGCTCGGCGGAGTTGCCTACGACCACGACATCGTTCACGACGATCGGGGGAGAGGAGGCGGTAATGTATCCGATCGAGAGCGGCATCCCGATGTTCGGATCGTACGGCTGTCCAAGGGCCTCCCAGGGTCCCCAACCCTCGACGATGTCTTCGACGAGGTCCACGACACCCGTCTGTGGGAAGCCGGGAAGATCGACCGGTCGTCCCCAGTTCTCCAGTGGCTGCCCAGTTTCGGCGTCCAGGGCATGGAGGAAGAAGGCGGGCGACGTGATGTAGACGACGTCCCGCCCGTCGATCTGTGCGAAGGCCACCCCCTTTCCATAGCCTGCACGCATCGAGTACTCCCACCGCCAGGTATTGGGCTCCGTGTGAGTCCAGATGAGCTCTCCCGTGGCTGGATTGAGGGCGACCACGTGTCGTCGGTCCCCCGTGACGGTGATCAACTTTCCGTTGAAGTAGCTCGGGGTGGCTCTTGGGGTGCCCGACCCGAAGCTGGAGGAGTCCCAGCGCCAAGCGATCTCCAGATCCTCGAAGTTGGAGGGCGTAATCTGGGTGGCCAGGCTGTACCGGGTGTGCCACGAGTCGCCACCCAGGTACTGCCATTGTCCGTTCTGTGTCCCGGGGCCCTGAGCCGAGGCCGGCCCCGCCGCGGCTAGCCCGAGACCGAGGGCGAACAAGAGACCGCTCACCCAACAAACGGAGACACCGGCGCGGTGAGCCTTTCCTGTCATCTGTGGTTCCTCGGCTGGGGAGTCTGGGTGATTGGACCCATTCGCTCGGTCGGCATGAGGCTCGGACCCCGAATCTGGAATCGACTTCATGGACAGCATGGACTCCGCGAACAGAATACGATTCCCCCAAGGCGGGGACAACGCAGGCTTGGCCACCCGCCCGAGCCGAAAGGTGCAACGGGTTGCGGAGCCACCGTCGGCACCCACATGCTCCGCGACACCGATGAACCGGGACCGAGGCCCGAGGGGGAGTGACGAATTCATCCGCTACGGACGGTGCGTGTATGCATGGCGCGTGCGCGGATGGCGCGTGTACGGGTGGCGCGCTCAAGGATGGGACGTGCAGGGAGGCCGCGTGCATGACCACCGCTCCTACCACACTCTCGAATGGGCTGCCGAAGCTCGCATTCGGGGCGGCGCTCCCGCTCGCCCTGATTCTCCTGTTGTGGACTTCGACCGGGGTCGGGGCGCAAGAGAGCTGCTTCAATGGCAGCGTCGACGACCCACGTGGTTGCACCTTCGATGCGCCGCGCTGGGTCGGCGAGTTCGCCTCGCTCAGCGCGAACGGGCTGGTCGGCGCTCTGACGGGAGGACTGCTGCAGCACTTCCGCGGCGGTTCTTTCCGCGATGGGTTCGTTCGAGGAGCGTTGGCTGGGGGAATCGTGTACGCTGGCAAGCGCGTCGCGTCGGAGAGTTTCTCGGGCGCGGGACTGCTCGGCCGCGGGATCGGGGCAGTCGGAGCGTCTGCGGTGCGCAACGTGAGCGCAGCGACTCCATCCTTCTCGCGCCTCTCGCTTCCGATCGGCCCCCTTTGGCTCGATCTCGACACGACCACGAGGGAGATCGGCGCGCGCATCGATCCGGCCGCCTTGGTCTGGACGGCGTACGCCATTGCCGAATCTGAGCTCGAAATCGATTGGGGCGAAACCCTGTCCTCCGGAACACCCGTGTTCCTTACCAACAACAGGTCGCTGCGCCTGGCGGGCGACACCATTCACAGCGCGGGGGTCACCAACGCCGGGATCGTGTTCCTTGCCGATGTGCCGGCGTTCGGCCCCGCTCACGCGCGCCGCCAGGCGGCGCACGAGCGCGTCCACGTGATCCAGGAAGACCAGCTGGCCATCATGTGGACGGATCCACTCGGGGATTGGGCTTTCCGCCGTATCTCGGCCCTCAGAGGAGCGCAGTCCTTGCTATTCGTGAATCTCTCCACCGAGATCCTACGCGCGCTCGGAGCGACGATTTCGGAGCATGGGGACCGCCCTTGGGAGCTCGAGTCCATATTCCTCGCCCGCTGAGTGGGCCGTCGTGCGCCGCCTGAGTCGGCCGTCGTGCGCCGCCGCCCTCGCCGCCACCTGCGCCACCGGCTGCATCGACTTCGCGGACCCGAACATTCCGGGAATCTCGGACCGCGGCTCGTCCGCGGTGTTCGAGGCCCGTGTAATCGTGACGGACAGCGGACGGGTGAACGTGGACGCGCGTCTCGCGCCCGGGCTCGACTTCGACGGATTTCGGCGGCCGGTCACGGCGCCCCGCCTCGACGTGCTAGATCGGGGGCTCGAGCCCGACAGCGTTGGGCGCGACGGGACGCTCCGGTACCTGGAATCGTGGGGCGTGGGGAGGAGCGCGCTCCTCGGTCCGATCACGCTCCTAGCCCCGTCAGTCGATGGGGTTCGGGCACCACCTCCCGCTGTCGAGTGGTTCAGCCTTCGTAACGTCGGTCCCGACTCGATTCGCCTCCGCAGGGGGGACGACCTTCACCTCGCGGTGGCCGAGGTCGAGGGGATCTCCAGTCCACAGCCGTCCATTCGGCAGTGGTTTCTGACCCTTTCTTCAGGGGACCGATCGTTTCGGCTCGGCTCGGACGGCGTGCCGCCCAACCCCATCTCGGTCCCCCCGCAGTGGATCCCGGAGGGCGATACCGTACACGTCCGCCTGATCTTCAACCAGCAAGGGATCCTATCGGCGCCGCCGGAAGACTACGTGGGAGTGATCACTGCTGACACCTGGCTCTTCTGGACCGTGTTGGTCGATTCGGGCCCGTAGGGGCCGGACGCGCTCTCGAAGCGAAGCTCGGTCAGCCCGAGATCGCCGAGCTCGAGCACGAGACCGTGCTCTCTTCCTTGCCGAACCCTTGGGCCCACGGACATCTTCTTCGATGTCGACTCGTGTTCGGTGTCGAGTCTTGCCATCAGCAAACACGTCCGAGGGGCGATGTTCAGCTCAAACCGGGTGGTACAGATGAAATGGCGCTACATGGCTGTCCCCGTCGCGGCTTTGGTTGCTGCTCTGGCTCAGGGGATGACTTCGATGGCGGCGGCACAAGCTCCGACCGCGGATGCCGACGCATGGGAGGTCCCACGGACTCCCGATGGTCATCCAGATCTGCAGGGGAACTGGACGAACGTCACCCTCACTCCATTCGAGCGTGAGGAGGGACTGGGCCCGGTGTACAGCTGGGAGGAGGTCACTTCCATCGAGCAGAGCACGGACGAGTGCCCCCCGAATCCGGGGACCGTGGCCTGCGGAAGACCTCAAGCGGAGGCGACCGGCGCCGAGCCGCTGAGCAACGAGGCGATCCTTCGTGGACAGGAGTACAACGAGGTCTACTGGGATCGCGGCTCACAAGTCGCGATCGTGAACGGTGAACCGCGGACCTCCCTGGTGACTCGACCTGCCGACGGACGCCAGCCGGCTCTCACTTCGGAGGGCGAGCGGCGGGTCGCCGCGTACAGGGCACTACGCGAGCGGTTCGAACCTTACGATCACCCTGAGCTCCGGCCCCTGGGAGAGCGGTGCATCGTCTCGTTCGGGTCCAGCGCAGGACCCCCGATGATTCCCAACTACGCCTACAACAACAACTACACGATCGTCCAGACCGCCGACCACGTGATGATCCAGACCGAGATGGTCCACGACGTGCGGATCATCCGACTGGTTGAGCCGGAGCGCCCACCTCCGCACATCCGTCCCTGGTTCGGCGACTCATGGGGCCGGTGGGAGGGGAACACGCTCGTCGTGGAAACCGCGAACGTCCATCCCGATCAGCTGTTTCGGGGGATTCCGCCGTCCGAGCAGCTGAAGGTTACGGAGCGTCTCACCCGCGTAGACGAGGAGACGATCCTGTACGAGTTCACGATCGAGGACCCGACGACCTACACGGAGCCCTGGGGCGGAGAGATTCCCTTCAAGCGGTTCGACGACCTGCTCTACGAGTACGCCTGTCACGAAGGCAACTACTCTCTCGAAGGCGTGCTGAGCGGCGCACGCTATCAGGAGAGCCTCGAGGCGGAGGAAGGGTCGGAACAGTCCCGCTAGCGGCGCCGTCGCGTCGGGGAGCGGCCCACTGCCGACTGATCCCGACGCGTCCGTGACGGGGCCCCGCCGGCCGACGCTGTGGACGGCGAACGGGGTCTCGGCTACGCCCGCAGGTTTCCTACTTCCACTCCCAGAGCTGTCCTTCGTACGTGTCGTCCGCGTTCACCTGGTATTCGTACACGCTCGCGACCCCGTTCAATCGGCGCCACTTCTCGGACTCCGAGTAGAGGTAGATGGCACCTCGGAAGCTCACCCCGCCATCATTTGAAATCAGGCCGACCCCCTGACCGATCCATGTGGCGAGCTCGCCTCCTGCACCCATGTAGATTCCCTGACCCTGCCCGAACAGCGTTCCGTCGGGTCTGAGCTCGGACTCGTAGGTACTCGATTCCTGGTAGCTCACCCCGAGGAGTGTGCCGCCGCCCGCCTGCGAGGATTCCGTCCTCAACCCCCCGGCGGGGGAAGGCAGAACTCGCCGAAGAACCACCTTTCCACGCACGTCGCCTAAACTGTCTCCCAACATGGTGTGCCTCCCGATCGAGTGTGAGCACGCAAGATATTTCCGCGATCTCCGCTTGGGCAATCGGATTCCCGCAACGGCTTCGCGGTTTCTTGCGATCCGCTTCGACGGCGACCAAGCTAGGGTTCATCCTCCTACTTCCAGTCCGAACCCTCGCTCCTCGAGGCCGAGAGCGAGCTGCCGGGCGAGCCGGAAGCCTGATCTTCGGGCTTCGAGGAGGCGACAGGCGCACGAAATGCGGCGCACTTCCACAGCCTAGGAGGTGGTTCGATGACGCTCGAGGAAGCCATCCAACAAAGCGATGCCGCCTTCGTCGAGGCGTTCAATCGCGGTGATTTCGAGGCGCTGGAGACGCTTCACGCCGACGGTGCGATGCTCTTGTCGCCGGACGTTCCGGCGGCCACAGGTGGCAGCGAGGCCGTCATCGAGGGCTTTCGCGATCTGTGGAATTCGGGCTGGAGGAATCTGAGCCTCGAGTCCGTGGAAATCGGTTCGGACGGGGCTCTCGCCTATCACGTGGGCCGCGTCGAGAGCGACGTTCCGGCCGGGGACGGGTCCGCCAAGCGCGTGGCCGGCAAGTACGTGGACATCTACAAGCGTGATGTGGATGGAAACTGGAAGATCCACGTCACGATCTTCAACATGGACGAGCCCCTGTAAGGGTCCGTTCGAGGGGAGCTTGCCCGATTCTCGCAAAGGCTGATTTCAGCCAGGAGACGACCGATGAGAGCTTTCCGTATCGCGCTGCTCGCGCTCATCCTGGGGTCCTCTGCGGTGAGCGCACAGAGGGTTCCGCAGATTCCGTTCGAGTCCGTCCCGGACTTCTTCCGGCTGCCGACGGGGGTCAACTTCGGCGAGGTCGCCGGGGTCGCCGTGAACTCTCGAGGTCACATATTCGTGTTCAGCCGATCCAACCCCTACGGCGGTCCTGCATACGCCTCCATGGCGGCCCAACTCTTCGAGTTCAGCCCCACCGGAGAGTTCGTGCGCGAGATCGGCAAGGGACTGTACGGTTGGGCCTTCGCGCATGCGGTCCGGATCGACAGAAGCGGTGACATTTGGACCGTGGACAAGGGCTCGGACATGATCATCCGCATGAATCCCGAGGGGAGGGTGGTGTGGGTGTTCGGCCGGAAGGAGGAGGCGACACACGCGGCTGCCTACGATCATGAGCACCCGGATCCCCCGCTTCCCCCTCAGGACGGGCGCTTCCGGCAGCCGACCGATGTCGCCTGGGATTCGCAGGGCAACATCTACATCACCGACGGATACATCAATTCGCGAGTGGCCAAGTACGACATGAACGGGGATTGGGTCGAGTCGTGGGGCGAGCCAGGAACCGGCCCGGGTCAATTCAACACGCCGCACAGCATCGCGATCGACCGTGAGGACAACGTCTACGTGGGCGATCGGGGGAATCGACGCATCCAGGTCTTCGATACCGAAGGCAACTTCCAGCGGATGTTCACGCTGGATGTACCGGTCGAGCCCGGATCCAAGGCCGTGAACGGCTCGACTCCCGCCGATCTGACCACCGTACGCAACATCGGCGCTCCCAACTCGCTCTGCATTCCGGAGGACGGAAGCGACGTTCTGTACGTCGGCGAGACCACCTTCCCTGGGAGAATCATCAAGGCGACGCTCCAGGGAGAGGTGCTCGGCGTGATCGGGCACTCGGGGAGGAATCTCGGCGAACTCTCGGGCGCCCACGGGCTCGCCTGTCCGACGGAGAACGAGCTCTACGTGGCGGAGACCTCGAACTGGCGAGTCCAGAAGCTGATCCTCCATCCGGAGAGCATGGCCACCGGCTCCGATCGCTGACGGACCCCGGGAGGAGCTGGGCGCTCTGCGACCTCCGATGCCCTCGCCGCCGCGATGAACGTGTGGTACCGTCGAGTCGCCTCGCTCGCAGGATTCGGCGTTCTCGTCGCCGCGGGGCCTCTGGCGGCTCAGGATGCTTCGGTTCCCACACCGGAGGCGAAGGCGTTTCTCGGGGAATGGTCCGCCGTGGTCGATGGACCGGACGGTCCGCTGCGCTTCCGGTTCGATATTGTCGACGACGGCGGTCAGACCATCGGCCAGGTTTGGGATCCGGGTGGGAGCTCCAAGCTGATTGAAGAGATCACGATGTCCGGCGCCGAGCTGATGCTCAGCTATCGGATGGACCTCGATGGTGAAGGCTATCGCGTGGTCGTCCAGCTGGCCGCGGAGGACGAGGGTTTGGCGATGACGCTGAACGTTGGCGGAGGGATGTTCATGCTCAGAGGCAGGGCGGTTCGACGGTAGGGATTCGGTCCACAGTGGGCCGTCCCGTGTTCGGTCGCCCGTCGGCTCGGACTGTTCCGAACCGGACACGCACTCCCAAGGAGGTGGGCCATGGATCGCTCGGGCTATCAGATCGGCGGGATCGTGCTGCTTCTCGCAGGCCTCTCCGCTGCCGTGGGCTCGTCCTTACACGGCCCTCAGCCGCAGAACCTGGAAGCCTTCAGCCAACTCGGCGCCTCGTGGGCGGTCTCTCACGTAGCCATCGCCATCGCGGGGGCGCTGTTCGCGGTCTCGTCGATCGCCCTGCTTCGTCACTTCGCGGGCTCCGGGGGGGAAGGCTGGGCGATAGTGGGCTCGGGGATGCTCCTCTTGGGCGGTGTCGCGCTGCTGATGATCGGCGTGTGGGAGACGAGTGGATTCTCCGGTCTCGCCGCCGCTCAGGAGGCGGGCGCGGGTGCCGCAGCCGAGCATGCCTACCTGGCCACGCTATGGGTCATGTCCTCCATGGCCACCGCCGCCGGCTTTCTGTTCCCGACGGCTCTCGCGGCCTACGGGCTCGCGATGTTCCAGGATTCGGGCTGGCCTGGTTGGCTTGCAGGCTCAGCCGTGGTAATAGGCCTGGCGTCGTTGGCGGCGAGCGTGTTCGGGTTGCCCCTCGGAGTAGCGTCCGTCCTGCTTCAGTACGCCGGTGACGCGTGGTACGCTCTGGCCGGTCTCCTACTGTTGGGAAGGGGGCGGGCGGCCACCGTTGCGATCCAGGCCTGATCCAGGCCGGGGGGCTTCGCTTCGTTCCAGTAACGGGCTCGCTGGCTGCTTGCTAGCTCGGCCCGCCGAGGCCCATCTTGATGCTCGGCCGCGGCCGGTGCGGCCCTCGCTAATTCCATGCGCGGCAGTGATCGTGAACCAGTCGAATACTCAAAGACATGGCCCCGGCAGGGGCATCCCGCGGAGATGGTCGGCGAGCCGAGCCGGCTCTTGCAGGCGCTCCGAGGAGCCTAGATGGCCGGCCGCGTGCCTGCCGCTGATCGGAGCCATGGTCCTGGCAGGCTGCGGAAGCGGCACGGAGCCGGAGCCGGTGACCCTCGCAAGCGCGTATAGCTTCTCGATCGACATCGCGGACAGCCGGGCCGATATCACGTGTGACGTCGACGGTACCGTCGCGATCACTCAGCAAGAAACGGCGTTCACCGGCCTGGCCAATGACATCGCGGCCTGTAGGGGATTGGGAGTGGATTTCACCCAGGAAGAGACCGGTCAGCTCATCGAGGGCGAGATCCGGGGAAGATCCATCAAGCTCGAATTCGACATTCTCAACGCGCCCTGTACCGGCTCGGGCCGGGCGGACGGAGATCCAGTTCAGAGCATGTCCGGCACAGCCCGCTGCACATTCTTCATCGATCGACAATTCTACTGGCTGGACGGCACCTGGGAGGCTCAGGTCCTCATCAACTAGCCCGGCAACCTCTCGACTCGGTTCTTCAGCCCAGGAACCTTTCGACTCGGTCCTTCGTCTTCTCGAGTCCCGCCATCGCCTTCTTCGATCGGGCCCCCCTTCTTTACCAGCTTGACGATCCTTGCTCTCTTGTGGCCTCACTATCCTTCGTCTCCCGCGCCTGCCCATCGTTCGTCTTTCTCCGGCCTGGCTAACCTTCGTCTCCTCCCCACGCGATGAGAACCGAGGTGGGAACTCCGTCCGCGATCCTACGCCCACGGCTGGAGATCATGGCCTCGAGGATCCGGGGGCGCCCGGACGGGCCGAGGATCACCAGATCCTGATCCACGGCTTCGGCCACGATCGCATCCACCGGGTCATCCGAGGTGACGACGACCAGCTGACCTAGGGAAAGGATTCCTGCCTCTTCGAGCCGGTGTGCCATCTTCTGCCTGGCCTCGCCGAGGGATGTTCCGGGTTTTGCCACGTGGAGAAAGGTCAGAGAGTTGCCCTCGACGCCCGACAGGGCGCGGCAGAGCATTCCGGTGAGCCTGAGGGGCGCCCGCATCGTCAGGGGTGCCAAAACCTTGCTGAACTTCCCTCGCCGGAACTTCGCGACCACTACGTCTGCATGCGTCTTGCGTGCGACTCGATGCATCGCGCGGTCGAACCGCTCTTCATGGGCGTCTCCATTCTCCGGACCCTGATCGACCTCGGAGTAGCCGACGAGAATCATGGCGGCATCGTGGCTCTCGGCCGCCGCCAGGANNTTGCGTGCCACCTCCACGAGGGCCCTGGCATCGATGCCTGCGGCCCGCGCGCTCTCCTGGACCTCCTGAATGAAGTCGCGTACTCGCACGACCTCAGGGGACGACTGTCCCGTGGTCAGGCTGATCTGGTTGGCCACCGTCACCACGTGGGTCAGGAGGATCTCCCACGGTCGCTCACGCGCCAGAACGGCCGAGAGACGCACGAGCTCGGATGCGGTTGCCGGATTCGAGATCGCGACAAGGAGGGTTCCCGCAGGTTTCATGGCCGTCCCCATTTCGTGTTTGCCGGACTCTTCAAGATCTCCTCCTGGCTTCCAACGACGCTTCCGGATGTGCCTTGACCAGCGCCAGAGAGCAGCCTTCCAGTGAGCCGAGCTCCGCCACCGCCTCGGTAACGCCGCCCACGTTCAGGGCGGAGACGCCGACCACGAGGAGGTCGTTCCGGGTGGCTTCCTCGGCGAGCGCAGCGGCCGGCGAAGCCGTGGGGATCGCCCTGACCGTGGCGCGAACGGAAACGCCGAGCTCCATCTCCAACTCACGCTCCGCCTCGAAACGCTGGTCCTCGTCGGCATCCGGGTCGATGGCTTTGACTACGGACAGGTCCGAATCCCAAGCTGCCGTCAGTCGAGATGCGAGGAGCAGCGCAAGCTCCCCGTGAGGACCCGGATCGAGGAGAATCAGAATCCGCCGAGCGGGAATCGGGCCGTCCTCTCGAAAGAGCACCAAATGAGTCCTCAGGTACCGATCGAGCGACCGCGTGAGATCGGACTCCGCTTCCGCCGGCCCGTAGCCCGGCCAACCGATCAGAAGCAGGGCCGCGCGCGCGGTCTCTACGGCGCTGACGAGCCCCTGGAAGGCCGTCGCCGCGACCAGAACGTGGGACTCGACCGTGGCTCCCGCCTCCCTGGCCAGGTGTGACTCCGCCTCCAGGGCTCGGTTTCGCTCCTCGATGGCCGCGTAGTAGGACTGCACCGAGGTGTCGTCCAGGCGCCCCTCGAGACGGTATACACTTACGACCGACACGTGGCCGGCATTGGGACCGATGAGGGCTCCGGCCAGGCGCAGCCGCGCACGCTCGCGCTGCGGGTAGGCCACGGCCACGATCGCGGTCGGGATCTCGTCGGGAAGCGCTCCCCACTTCTCCACTCGGGCCAAGCTGGGCTCCAGCACACCCCGACGCAGGAAATACGGCCACTCTCCCCTGAGCTCCGTGCGGGGTCGCCCCCAGAGGAAGTAGTGGCCGAGGGCGAACGCGGTGATCCCCAGCCCAAGGAGGATCGTGATGGGCTCCATGTAGAAGATGACCGCGAAGCAGGCCAACGCCCCAAGCAGCGGAACCAGCGGAAAGAACGGAGTTCGGAAGACCGGCTGATACGCGGCCGGCCGCGCGCCGCGCAGAACGACGCAGGCGAGGCTCATCAGGCCGTACAGCAGCAGGTGGAGGAGCCCAGCCGCCTCGGCCAGGAGCTCGATGTCTCCGATGAGAATGACGGCGATCGTGAAGGCACCCGTGACGAGGACCGCCCGATGGGGCACTCGAAAGCGGGGGTGCACCTGGTTCATCCATTCCCAGATGAGGGAGTCCCTGCCCATCGCGAAGCTGATTCGGGATGCCGACATGATGCTCGCGTTGGCCGAGCTCACCGTGGCGAGCACGGCTCCGAGGAGGATGGCAGCGCGACCGAAAGGACCCATGAGATCGGCGGCCAGGTCTGCGACGAGCGTCGCACCGGTCAGCTGTTCCCAGGGCCGAAGAAGGAGGCAGATCAGGAGGATGGCGCAGTACAGAACCGTTACGGAAATGACCGATCCCAGAAGGGCTTTCGGCAGATTCCTCCCCGGATCCCGGATCTCCTCCGCCATGGAGGCGATCTCCCCGAAGCCGGCGTAAGTCACGAACAGCGTGGCCGTCCCCGCGAACACCGCTCCCAAGCCGAAGGGGGCGAATCTGGACTCGGTGAGGAGCGAGGGTTCGGCGCCCGTCGTTCCGGATCCCAGAAAGAGGAGGAGCACCACCACCAGCACCGCCACGATCATGTTCTGCAACTGGCCGGCGGCCTTGGACCCCACCAGGTTCAGCCCGGTCAGGATGGCCGTCATCCCGATCGCATACAGGCCGACCGGAAGCTCGACCAGGGATCGCACGTACTCGCCGAACCCCACCATGTAGAAGGCAGAGGCGAAGATGAGCCCGAAGAGGCTGCCCCACCCGAGGACGGCGCCCCAGAGCGGCCCGAGCGCTCTCGAGATGAAGTAGTAGCCCCCGCCCGACTTGGGCATTCCCGTGGCCACTTCCGCCGCGGCCATCGCGTTGAGGAGGGCGATCACGCCGCCCAGGAGAAAGGAGACGACGGCGGCCGGTCCGGCCTCCGCAATGATGAAGCCGGGCAGCACGAAGATTCCCGCCCCGATCATCGTGCCGACCCCGATCGTCATGGCCTCGGAAAGTCCGAGCGTCTGGGCCAGCTCGACCTCGACCGGGGGGGGGGATCCCTCGACCTGGTTCATCGACCGCGATGACTCCAGTCTTCCGTTGCGCCGAACTCGACCTCGAGAATCCGGTTGGCGACCTGCTCGAGATCCCGGCCGACGACGTCCGGCCGCTCGTCCAAGGGGCCGAGAGTCATTCGCGGACGTGCCACGAAAGCGCCGGCACATCCGGCCCTCATCGCACCCGTGACGTCCCAATTGTGCGCCGCCACCATGCGAAGGCTGCCGGTGTGGACACCGAGGCGCTCGGCGGCCATCCGGTAGACCGTGGGATGCGGCTTGAGCCGACCCGCCTGATCGACGGAGAGCACCTGCTCGAAGCAGGCCTTCAAGCCGGCGTTCGTGAGCTGTGCCTCCGCGGTCTTTCGCGACCCTTCCCGACCATGCGCAACGCTCTCGCGGCAGGATCCACGTCGGTGAACTCGACCGTTCCCCGGTAAAACACGGACGCCGCTCCCAACTTCACGGTGACGGTTCCCAGGAAGGTGCGTTCGTCCTCCACCGACTCGAGGGCGGCACCGGGAAGACAGGCCACGATTCGCTCCGGATCGATCAGGTAGCGCCAGACGGTCTCTGCCGGAGCCTTCAGCTCCAGACGCTCCTCGATCGTCAGAGACGCCAATTCGAGCCCCAGCTCGCCGCTTGCTCGCTCGGTCAGTGCGGACGTGGGGGCGTCAGTCCTCGAGGAGCCCGAGCTGCCGCATCATGGTCTCCGTGTCCGTGACTCCCCAATGCTCGACGAGCTTGCCGTCCTCC
>JABAOE010024098.1_pt1 | contig 12789 bp, 11 predicted proteins | sample 7062141 | NCBI WGS metagenome assembly JABAOE01 (sample SAMN14538627, study PRJNA623070) | marine sediment metagenome | biome: marine biome [ENVO:00000428]; feature: marine pelagic biome [ENVO:01000023]; material: deep marine sediment [ENVO:00002113] | place: India: Gulf of Khambhat ...
GAAATGCCGGAATTGCAGGAGCAAATTCCGGCCCAGCGCGACGGCCCTGGCCAACGGTCTAGCACCCTGCGCATCTACGTCACCACGAGATTCACGGTTACCTCGACTCGCCAACGGCGCGTATACGTGGACCCGATGAAACTAACGGAGGTCAACTGATGGCGCTGCTGCGCAGCCTGCTGTTCGTTCCCGGTAATAAGGAGAACATGCTCGAGAAGGCGCTGACCTTCCGCCCCGACGCGTTCATCCCCGATATGGAGGACTCCGTGCCGTTGGCCGAGAAGGCCAACGCGCGTGAGGTCATCAAGTCGTACCTGCCCAAGCTCGCAGCCTCGGGCGTGCCCATCATTCCACGCGTCAATTCGCTGGATACCGAGTGGATCCAGGCAGATCTCGCAGCTGTCGTCGGTCCACACGTACACGGAGTTTCTGTCGGTAAAGTCGATGTGCCCGACGACATCGCCACCATCTCGGATCTGATCACGGAGCTCGAGGAAAAAGCCGGCGTCGCGAGCGGCACGCTCAAGCTCATACCGTGGCTCGAGTCTGCCAAAGCGATCGTGCACTGCTATGAGATTTGCAGCTCCAGCCAGCGAATCATCGGTGTTGCGTTCGGCGGCGAAGATTTCACACACGACATGGGTATCGAAAGGCTAGAAGACGAGTCCGAGGTTACCTACCCGCGCAATGTGCTGTGCATTGCCGCACGTGCGGCAAACATAGCGGCTCTCGACACGCCCTACTTCCGCTTCAAGGACGAGGACGGCCTGAAAGCCAACATCGCACTCGCCAAACAGACAGGCTTCAAGGGCAAGTTCGCGATACATCCTGCACAGATCGAGGCGATCAACGCGGGTTTTTCGCCATCCGCGGCCGAGATCGAGCACGCACGCAGAATTGTTGCGGCTTTCGCCGAAGCAGAGCGCCAAGGACGTGGCTCGACCTCTCTAGACGGCAAAGTTATCGACGTGCCCGTCGTCAAACGCGCGCGGGCCGTCCTGGCCCTGGCCGGCGAGGAATCCGCGTGAGTCGATTCGTGTCGCTCTGAGCGGCACTTAACATTCATTCGTCGCAGAAACTTGGGATAATCCCAGCATGACTTCACGCCAAGACATTGTCGAGGTGATGCCTGAGCGCAGCCTCGAAGTGCTGTCGCAAGAGGAAGTCAGTGGCCTGCTCGATGCCACGGCTGGGCAGCAACGCGAGATCCTGAGACGCTGCGCGCTCGCCGTGCTCAACGTCGGCAGCGCGACCGACGACACGCGCGCGATTCTAGAGCAGTTCGCCGACTTTCAGGTCGAGATCGTCCAACAGGACCGCGGCGTCAAGCTCCGACTCATCAACGCGCCGGCTGATGCTTTCGTCGATGGCACGATGATTCGCGGCATTCGCGAGCAGCTCTTTTCCGTCTTGCGCGACGTCGTCTACGTCAACAGCAAGCTGGCCGCCGGGCATTTCGATCTTGGCAACAGCGCAGGCGTCACCGACGCCGTATTTCGCATTCTTAGAAACGCCGACGTGCTCAAGACCGCGCGCGATCCGAATCTGATCGTTTGCTGGGGCGGCCACGCGATCGGACGGGGCGAGTACGACTTCAGCAAGGACCTCGGCTATGAGCTCGGCCTACGCGGTCTCGACGTCTGCACAGGCTGTGGACTCGGTGCGATGAAGGGCCCCATGAAAGGCGCGACCATCGCACACGCAAAGCAGCGCATTCTCGACGGGCGCTATGTCGGCATCACAGAGCCGGGAATTATCGCCGCGGAATCGCCGAACCCGATCGTCAACGAGCTTGTCATTATGCCCGACATCGAGAAGCGGCTAGAAGCGTTCGTCCGCGTTGCACATGCGATCGTGGTTTTTCCTGGCGGTGCCGGTACAGCCGAGGAGCTGTTGTTCCTGCTCGGTATTCTCATGCAGCCGGCCAATCGTAACGTGCCCGTGCCCGTGATACTGGCGGGCCCGGCCGACAGCGAAGCGTACTTTCGCGTTATCGATCGCTTCATTGCGACGACGCTCGGCGAGGCGGCACGCGAGCACTATCGCATCGAAATCGGTGATCCGGCCGCCACAGCCGCAATCATCCGCAACGAGGTGAACCGCGTGGCCGCCTTCCGCCACGAGCACGCCGACGCGTNNACGCGTACTACTTCAACTGGCGCCTGCAGATCGACTCTGACTTCCAGGAACCGTTCGTGGCGACGCATGAGGCGATGGGAGACCTGCAGCTAAGGCGCGATCACGATCCGCACGAGCTGGCTGTTCAGCTGCGGCGCGCGTTCTCAGGAATAGTGGCAGGCAACGTAAAGGACTACGGCATCCGCGCGATCGAGGCGCACGGGCCGTTCGAGCTGCATGCGGATCGCGAAGTCATGCAGGCACTCGACGAGCTACTCAGCGATTTCGTCGCGCAGAAACGCATGCGCCTGGTTGGCACCTACGAGCCCTGCTACCGGCTGGTCGCTTAAGTCGCTCATCGAGAAAATGCTCCGCAAGTCCGAAGGACATTGAAACATCGAAACGGTCTCGCAGTGAGTCAGGAAGATCGAGCGCATCGTCGTTAACGAGCTCTACGTCCAACGCAAGTGCGTCGAATAATCTCTTAGCACGCTCCAGCGCACTGTCCGAGTCGTCGAGCACTGTGACCTGCGCGCCGCGCTGCGCCATCAACGCCGCATTTGTGCCGCGCCCAGCGCCGATCTCGATTACGGACAAGCCCTCGAACGTGCCGAATCGCTCGCGAATCATCGCTTCCATTCGCTGCCAACGGATGAGGCGCTCCTCCTTGGCGACGGTGTAGAGAAGCTTCTCCACCGTCGACGGCTTGTCCCAGACGTTGTCCCAGAGCTCCGCCGTATTTTCTTGAATTTTCATTGAGCAAGCCTCTGCGACGAGTCTACCACGGCGGTTCGTTTGACTGACTCGGAGCGCTTGCGAATAATCGAAGGATCGACAACAAAAGCACGGGGGTCGCTATGTCCGAGCAACGAGAACGAGAAAGACGCGACGTTCTGAAAGGTGGGCTCGCCATCGGAGGCATCGCCGCCACAGCCGGCATGCCGTTTTGGTCCAAGCTCGCACTGGCGCAGGGTGAGCAGCTCGTGCCGTTCACAGATGTGCCCGAGACGTTCGCGGCCCCGCCCGTGGTCCCGGGCAGCGTTCATTTTCTCGACACGCGCGAGATCGATTCGTTCTATACGCCCGTGGAAGATTTCTACATCGTCCAGCACTACGATCAACCCGAGATCGCAGAGGCCGATTACCGCCTGCGCATTACGGGTCTCGTCGACAACCCCACGGTGCTGACGCTCGACGACATCAAAAGTCGACCGAAGGTCGAGATCGACGCAGGCTTCGAGTGCGGCGGCAACCGCCCGTCCGTATTTCAGGGCCTGATCGGTAACGCCCGTTGGGGCGGCACAAGCTTGCGCGACATTCTGCTGGAGGCCGGCGTCCAACCAGAGGGTATCGAGGTCGTATTCTATGGTGCCGACAAAGGTACCGAATCGATCCGCGACACCGAAGCCGAGCAGAACTTTGGTCGTAGCATGCATTACACGGACGCGATGCAATCCGACGTCATGCTGGCCTATGAGATGAACGGCGAGCCGCTCAATCTCTACCACGGTGCGCCGTTGCGCGTGCTCGTCCCAGGCTGGTATGGCGTCGCCAACGTCAAGTGGCTCGATCAGATTCACGTGCAGGACCGGCGCTACATGGGCCGCTTTCAGGCACGCGACTACGTGACGCTCGCCCGTCGTGATATCGGCGGCGTCGAACGCTGGGAAGAGCGCTCCGTCACCCGCATGCGGTTGAAGTCATCGATCATCCGCGTTACGCGCGGGCCCGGTGGACACACGATCACGGGCTTCGTGCTCAACGACGGAACGCCGCTGCGCTCGGTCGAAGTCAAGGTCGACGACGGCCCATGGCGGGAGGCGGAGATCGACGCGGCATCGACGCAGTACTCGTGGAAGCTCTTCAGCTACGCGTGGGACGATGCGACGCCCGGAGAACACACGATCGTATCGAGAGTCACCGACGCGAACGGCCAGGTCCAGGCGACTGAAGCCGAGATGCCCGAGAAGCGCACACGCTGGGAGAACTATGGGCAGTTCCCGCGAACTGTCATGATCTCCTGATCACCGCTGATCCAGTGATCGCCGCTCAATCCGGCACGAGGATGCGGATAAAGCCGTCCTGCCGCGACGTGACGAATATTTCTCCGTCCCGGCTCTCGCTGAGGTGTAGGTCCGCGCGAGCAGTTGCTCGGCCGAGCTCCCGCGCGATGAGATCATGAAGCGTGACGTGCTCCCGCTCACCGGCGGAATCGATCACGTAGAGCTGGATCTCCTCGATTGGCGCGACCGTTTGCGGGATACCGTCATCAGCGGCTTTTAGCTCCGCGACTTCTGCCGCGAACAGACGGCCTTGCCGGATGTCGCCGAATACGAACTTGCCTTGCAACGCCGGAATGGTGCCCCGATAGGCGAAACCGTTCGTGATGGCGACACCCTCGTCGTGGTCGTATACGGCGACGGGATAGGTGAACTCATCCTCCGTGCTGCCGTCGAGTATGTCAGCCGGCAACGGGAAAACGACGTCCATGTTCCCGTCCGGATAGTGGATGCCATTGTCGAAGTAGCCTTCGCGTTGGAACCAACCGTAGTTTCGGCCCTCGTGGACGATGTTGATCTCTTCGATCTGACTCATACCGATATCCATCGCAAACAACGTGCCGTCGCTTCTATCCCATGAGAATCTATGCGGGTTGCGAAAACCATGTGCATAGATCTCACCGAACGTGTTCGGGTCGCCGTCAGCCGCGTACTGATTGATCTCGGGAATCGTGTAATCACCGACACCCTTCGTACCCCCGGATTCCGATGGGCTCCGCGGATCGACGCGAAGGATGGCCGTCAAAAGCGTGTCGAGACGCTGCGTCTGGGCCGGATTGCCGCCGTGCGGACCGCCGCCGTTGCTGAAGCCCAGATCCGTGCTGCCGATATAGAGCAAACCGTAATCGGCGTCGCCGAGCCCGGACGTCGGATTGAACTCGAGGTGTCCGAGCGCGTGAAAAGGATTGTCGGTGATGTGTCCGACGCGCAGCAACTCGCGATGTGTTCCTTGGAAGATCGGTGCCGAAGGATCGTCTGCGCGCCACTCCGTGATGACGTCGTGAAACGTCACGTCGTTTAACGTAAAACTCGGCGGAATAAAACTCGGTGTCGCCGTGGCGCCGGCGATATCCTCGAGATGTGTCGTATAGAACAAGCCGTTCTCAGAGAACTCGGGATGAAACTCGAAGCCGATGAAGCCGCTCTGCAGACCGCCGAAGCTCAAGTTCGGAACGAAATCGCGAAGATTCAGATAGAGCGCCGGATTGTTCTTGTCATCGAGCTGATAGAGGAAGCCGCGCGAATCATTGGCGAATCGTCTACCGTCAGGAAGATCCCGCACATAGCTCGGCTTGGCCCAACCTACTGGCGCTCCGCCGATTCCGGGATCGAGTGCGCGTGTGCCTGGAAGCCGAGCAAACTTCTCGATGCGAACCTCTAGCCCCTGTGTCGTGACAGGCTCTGGAATCGGATTGGCGACTTGCGCGTAGAGAGACCCACTCGCTAGAAGCCCCGCCGTGATCGCGGCCATCGAAATCTGCTTTCGCATGCGTCCTTCCCCCTGTTTTTCTATATACATTCCGCGGACGGGTCAGAAGTATTGGCGGTCGGCGCCGACATGTAAAGTCAGCAACCCCGCTCTACCCGTCAGAGACCGACGAGCTCGATGAGTTCCGGCGGATACATTGCCCGGGCCTCTTCGTAAATTGGCATGACCGCATCGACGAACGCCTCCCGATCGGCCGTGCTCAGCTCGATGATCTCCCCACCGGATGCGCGGATCGTCTCGGCCGCCTGCGTCTCTTCTTTGTCCTTCAGCGAGCGCTGCAACGCGACGGCCTCTAGCACGGCCGCTTCGAGCACGGATTGAACGTCCTCGGGCCAGGACTCGAACGCGGGCCGGTTCACGAAGATTGCGCGAGAGAGATACGAGTGGAACGTTGCCGTGTAGTAGCGCTGCAGCGGGTACAGGTTGTAGGTCACTACGTTTGCAAACGGATTCTCCTGACCGTCGAGCTCCCCGGATTCGAGCAGTGCACGTACCTGAGGCAGGGGCCGATACTGCGGAGCTGCGCCGAGCAGCTCGAAGGCGCGTTGCTGCATCGGCAGCGAGCGAATGACGAGCCCGTCGAGATCGGCGAGCGTGCGCACGGGCCGAACATTATTCGATACGTGCCGGAAACCGTTCTCGAAGAAGCCGAGCACGCGCATGTCGAACCGCGCCTCGATCGTGCTGGCTGCGGACTCACCGAGCGCACCGTCAAACGCTGCACGCGCCGCCGCCGTATCCTCGAAAACGAATGGCAATGCACCAACCTCGAACTCGGGTATCCGGTCCTCGGACATCGTTGCATACGCCATCGTCAGCAGACCCGAATCGACGAGCCACGAAAGATCTGCGCCGCCGTAACCGAGCTCGAGAACGTTGAGCACGTAGCGAACGTCGACCCGATCGCCGAGCCGCTCGGTCAAGCGCTCACCGATCAGGCGCATGCCCTGACTGAAGCTTGTCGTATCCGGACCGTAGCCACCGAGACGAATGACAATCGGCTCTTGCTCGGTCGCGACTGGCGGCGCTTGTGAAGCTCGCTCAACGGCGAACTCGGGTGACTGCGGACTCGAACACGCGGCGATCATCAATGCGAGACAAGTCGAACAACTTCGGGCGAGAGTCTTCATCGGGTTCACTCCATCGATCGGTACACACGCCGCTCGAAGCCTTCGAGCACGGCGAGCGCCGTCTCATCGTAAAACGGCAAATATTGCATCAGTAGCACCGCACCGATACCGCGCGCGGGGTCAACCCAGAACTGCGTATTATGAATTCCTGCCCAACTCATGCTTCCGGGTGAGCGCAGCTCGGCGTCATCGTGCGGCGCGGTGATCTGAAAGCCCAAGCCGAACACATCTTGTCCTGCATTGAGCGGAAACGGACGCGTGCGCGCCGCGTTCGCCGCAGGCTGAAGCTCGACGCGCAGATCGCCGATGTGACTCTCGCCCATGAGCGCAACGCCGCCGGCGCTAAGTAGACGCATACCGTCGGGCGCCAAGCCGCCTGACAGCAACATGCGAAGAAACTTCGCGTAGTCCGACGCCGTTGAATACAAGCCACCGTCTCCGCGCGGCGCGCCGCCGAGTTCACCTGACGTCGGATTGGCTACTTCGACTAATCGATCCCCCTCGGATCGATGCGGCGTCACGACGCGAGCGAGCTTTGCCTCGGGCACACGCCAAGCCGTGTCGTCCATGCCCAACGGGCCAAATACGCGTGCACTGTAGAACTCGTAGAGCCCTTCTCCGGTCACGGCCTCGATCATCGAGCCGAGCACACGCGTGCTCTCTCCATAGGCCCACCGTGTACCCGGATCGAACAGGAGTGGATAGCTGGTCACGGACGGGCTCGGAATCCTCGTACCGATCAAGGCGAACAGCATCTCATTCGAGAACGGATAACCAAGTCCGGAGGTGTTCGACAACAACTGACGTATCGTCACGGGCGTGGCTGCAGGTCGTGACGTGAATTGTCTCGTGGTTGGATCGAAGCTCGCAAAAACTTCTGTAGGAACGACGCCGGGCAAGTGATCTGCGATCGGATCGTCGAGCTCGAGCTTGCCCTCCTCGACGAGCGTCATAACGACGAACGACGTAATTGGCTTCGTCATCGAGGCGATGTTGAAGATTGCATCATCCGACATCGCCCGACTGCGAGCGACGCCTGAGAACCCAAAAGCGCCGCGATAGAGCTCGTCATCTTTGCTCGTGACGATCGCGACGAGTCCTGGAATCTTCGACTGCTCGACAGCCTCGCTCAAATACGCATCAAGCACCTCGCCGGCGTCCTCCCCGAGCTCTGCCTGCGCCGAAGCTTCGGCTCCGGCGAACAACAGGAGAATGAGCACGAGCGTTGCATTCAGAAACCATCGATCGCGCAAGCGCATAGTCAAAGCCATGTCTAGACCCCCCAGTATCGACACGCCCGCCGGACCGTGAGAATAGCACTCTCGTTCGTGCAACGCGCTCACCTGCTGGGGATCCGACCCGCTACAATGAGCGTCGGACCCTTCGAGCGGATGCCACGATGTGCGAACGAGCGACGCGATCATTTCTCGAGCATGCCCTCGGCCTCGTGCTATGCCTTGTGTGCGCATCCGTCACGGCGCAAGACGTCGGCTCGTTTTATTCCGGGCGAACCGTAACGATCATCGTCGGATCCGGTCCGGGCGGAATCACGGATATCTCAGCTCGCATTATCGGTGATTTTCTCGAGCGGCATCTTCCCGGTGAGCCGAGCGTCATCGTGCAGAACATGCCTGGGGGTGGCAGCGTCACGATGGCAAACCATGTCTTTCGCTCGGCGGCGCGTGACGGCACCGTCCTCGGCTATCCCGTGCCAGGAATGATCACGGCAGAGCTACTCGAGCCGAATCGCGCGCGATACGATGGCCGCCAGCTAAACTGGATCGGTACTGCGTTTCGTGCGACGAACACGATTGCCGTGCTCGACTCGACGGGCGTAAGCTCGCTCGAAGATCTGCGCCAGCAACGCATCTTCCTCGGCGCCTCCGGCAGAGGCTCACCGCTCTACCAGATTCCTGCTCTCGCGCGCGCGGTGCTCGATTTGAACCTCGAGATCGTAACCGGCTACGAAGGCGGCACCGCCGTCGTGCTGGCCATGGAGCGTCGCGAGGTCGACGGCCAGGCCATCGCCTTGGACTTTTGGCAGAACCTGCGTCCCGAGTGGCTCGCCAGCGGCCGACTCGTGCACTTGCTACGAATCGGGCCACCCGATGAGTTACGCGCACCGGGCGTTCCACACATTCGCGACCTCGTCACGAGCGAGCGCGATCGTGCATTGATCGATTTCATGGAGATCGGTGTCGCGCTCGGCTGGCCGCTCTTTGCGCCACCTGATGTACCGGCAGATCGTATCGCTGCATTACGCCGTGCGTTCGATGCAACCGTCGCTGACCCAGCGTTCGCCACTGCAGTAGAGAACGCGCTACAAATCGAGCCCGACCCTGTACCTGGTGCGGAGCTCACGGGCTATGTGGAGCAAGCGTTGAGCACGCCGGCGACGGTCGTCGCCGATGCGATTCGCGTGATGGGCCTCTAGGCCGTGAGTTGTTTGCCGACGATGGCCTCGAAGCGGCTATCGGGCGAGAGCAAGCCCCAGCCGACCATCCAGTCGTAGATGCGCTCGTATTCCTCCGGCGTATAAGGCCGGGGATAGACATAGCGGAAGCGGCCGAGATGAAAATCATCCTCGCTCAGCGTCGCAATATCCTCAGGGACCTCGCGAATCATGTATTTCAGATAGGGCCGAATGTCTTCGTTGATCTTATCGACGGCTCGGCGCACGGCACGATCGACCTTTGCATACGCGTCCGGATTCATGGAGGGCACGACAACCTCGGCGCCTTCATAAAAGGCCTCGCAGAGAATCTTGTGCCCACGCTTGAGCGCGACGGTGATCCACGGCTCCATGAGTGCCGCCGCACCGATCTTGCCCTCCTCGAGAAACTTCAGTCGCTGCTTGGGTCCGCCCACGTGCGCAGGACGGATCTCCTCCCGCGGTAGATAGCCCTCGAGCAACCCCAGGGTCACGTAATGCGACCCCGCATGCATGTTCACACCGACGATGACGTCATGCAGATCGGATGGAATGTTGTACGGCGAGTCGCCGCGGACAACGATCGCCTGCGTAGCCACGGCCGCGCGCTTGGCGACGACGCGCGCGCCCTCGTTGCTATCCTGCGTGCGCCGGATCTGGCCCCATTCGCAAGCGCGGTACATCGAAAACTCACCGTGCTCTATGCCTTCATGCCAGCCGTAGGACCGCACGGCCGTGTGATCCTCGATCGGCTCGTCGGGGACTTCCTTGTCGCGGTCGCGCCCGGAACCTGCGGGCACGAGCTCTAAATCGAGACCCTCGTCTGCGTAATAACCCTCCTCGAGAGCGACGTGATACGGCAGTGAGAATACGGCATTGTTGACTTCGATCTTGACTGTGTCATCGGCCATGATGGCTACCTCCGCCGCCTATGCACGAAACAGCGCGACCGCTCTGCGTCGGTCGTGCCAATCGATCCGCCTTGTCGTGATCGACGCGCCGATCGCAGATCAGGCGTCGCGAATCGCGCGCTTGACGAGATTCTCGAGCAGCGGGATCTTGAAGTGGTTGAAGTTCAACGGTGTCGCGCCACGCACGGCCGCCTGACCTGCGAGCGCGGCCGTCTCTTCGTCCTGCGCACTGCCCGTGACGACCTCTTCGACGACGCTGAGCCGTCGTGGCGTGCACTGCACGGCGCCAGCCGCCATGCGGATGCGTGAGATCATGCCGTTCTCGACAAACATCGCACTGGCAATGTTGACGAGCGGGAAGTCCCAGGTATTGCGATCGGCGACCTTCTCGAAATAGAACCGCGCGTTCGCCCAGTCGCCTGGAATTCGCACTGCCGTAAGCAGCTCGCCGGGCTCGATGACCGTCATCCGCTCGATGTCGATCTCCGGACCGATGAAGTAATCCTCGGCGGCTACCTCGCGCTCGCCCTCGGCGCTCTGAATGACCATGCGCGCATCGAGCACGACCATGGCCGGAGCGACGTCCGATGGCGAAACTGCGACGCAGCGATCTGCACCCCATAGACAATGCTCTCGATTCTGCCCTTCGGGCGTATCGGCATAACAGGTGTTGCCACCGGCACGGTAACAATCTACGCCATAGCGGTAATACCAGCAGCGGGCATCCTGATTGAGGTTGCCGCCCAGCGTACCGACGTTGCGAATCTGCGGACTCGCAACACGACCAGCCGCCGATGACAGCAGGCTGTAACGAGATTGGATGACGTCGCTGTTCGCGATCTCGGTCAGGGTCGTCATTGCACCGATTTCAATACCGTCGCCGACTTCACGGATACCGTGCAGCGAGGCGATTCCACTGAGGTCGACGACGTTCGCGGCGTACTTTGCGCGATCCTTGAACCAGTCAAGGGTGTCGTGTCCACCCGCCATGGCCCAACCGTCCTCCCCGAAACGGCCCAGTAGATCGAGCGCGGTCTCCACGCTATCCGGCTGGTACAGCTCAAAATGCGGCATCATGTCTTTGGACATAGCGAGATGCTCCTTATGCAGTATGTATTTTCAGCGGTGGCGTCGATTGCTCTCTTCCCGCTACATGATTGACGATCATATCTGGTACGACCGGTACGCGATTGAACACATGTCCGTCGAGCGCATCGGAAATGGCGCATAGCACGGCCGCCGAAGCGGCACCCATTGGCGGCTCGCCAATTCCACGCGCGCCGACCGGATTCTGCGGGTCGGCAATGTCGACGGCATCCCATTGAATATCCGAGGCAACATCGAGATAGGTCGCGGGCTTGCACGAAAGGAAGCTCGCATTACCCGGCAAGCCATTCTGCGGATCGTAGATCTGGCGCTCGAACAAAGCGAAGCTCATGCCCCAGATCGCGCCACTGCGCAGCTGCCCAGCGAGGCCCTGGGGATGGAAAACCGTGCCGCAATCGGCGACGGACACGTAATCTAGTATTTCGACCTTACCGGTCTCGGTGTCGACCTCGACAGTTGCAAAGCCGCACGCCAACGCCGGTACGTCGCCCTCCATCCGAAGCGTTTCTTTCGCTACGCCGACGAGGCCCGTGCCAGCGACACCACGCAGAGCGATGCGCGTGACCTCGTGAATATCCTCGGGCGGCTGCTCGCCGGAGAACTTACCGCCAAGCTCGATCGCACGCTGCGCGGCCTCGGCATACGTCAGGCCCTGAGATGGATCCGTGGCGTTGAACACGCGCTTGCCATCGACATCGTAATCCTCAGGCACACCGCCAAGATCCGTGGCTGCGATCTCCTTGAGCTTACCGAGTGCATTCATGCCGCCGACGTAGTTTGCGCGGCTCATCGTCCATGACGTGTTACTACCGGTCTGCGTTGAGGCAATCGGCAGGAATTTTGCGTTACTGCCCTGATGAATGATGCAGTCACCCCAATCCATCTTGAGCACCTCGGCCGCAGCGCGCGTCGTGCTCGCATAGGAATACGTACCGAGGTTGCCGACACCGCTATGCAGGTGCAGCTTGCCGTCCGGCGTGATGACGCAGAGACCGTCGTAGCCCGTGCGCCCGACGTCGTGATACGCCTGACCGATGCCGACGCCGCGAATCTTGGAACCGTTGCGCTCGCCGCTGCGCTGACGCTGCGCTTCCCAATCAAACAACGCCGCGCCTTTGTCGAGGGCCTCCGGCATATAGGCACTCGTGACGTTGAGGCGGTTCGCACCGATGACCGCATCGTTGTCGGGTGCGTTGATCTTGCGAATTTCGAGCCGGTCGATCCCGAGCTCGCTGGCGGCCCTGTCGATGAGCGGTTCCACGGCTGCCGCGATCTGGTTTTGCCCGGGACCTCGTTGCGGGCCGCGCGGCGTCGTGTTCGTCATGACCGGAATACCGCGAAAACGCATGTGCTCGGGCTGGTAGATGATGGACAAGTTCGCGGCCGCATCACCGGAATCGCCAAAACCACCGTTGCCGCCGCCATCCTGAACGACCGTGAAGTCGATCGCCGTGACTTTGCCGTCGGCCCTGAAGCCCAAACGCACACGTCCCTGAAACGTCGCGCGAGCGGAGCCGATGTAGTACTCCTCTTCCCGGCTGAT
>JABAOE010027885.1_pt1 | contig 12789 bp, 15 predicted proteins | sample 7062141 | NCBI WGS metagenome assembly JABAOE01 (sample SAMN14538627, study PRJNA623070) | marine sediment metagenome | biome: marine biome [ENVO:00000428]; feature: marine pelagic biome [ENVO:01000023]; material: deep marine sediment [ENVO:00002113] | place: India: Gulf of Khambhat ...
CCGTAGCTAAGGTATGATCTTTTCCGCCGACAGCGATGGCCGAGTGCGGTGGAGGCATCCATGTCGATCAGTGCGATCTTGACCGGAACCGGTCGAAGTGTCCCCGAAAAGGTCCTGACCAACGCGGACCTCGAGAAGATCGTGGACACCTCGGACGAGTGGATCACCACCCGGACCGGGATCAAGGAACGGCGCATCGCTGCGGAGCACGAAACGCTCTCGACGTTTGCCTCGGAGGCCGGCCGCCAGGCACTCGAGGCGGCGGGCGTCGCCCCCGAGGACGTCGGCCTGCTCGTGCTGGCGACCGTCACACCGGACATGCCGATCCCGGCGACCGCGTGCAAGATCCAGGAGGATCTCGGCTGTGTCAATGCCTGCGCCTTCGACCTGGCGGCGGGGTGCTCGGGGTTCATCTACGCCCAATCGGTGGCCAAGCAGTTCGTGCTCAGCGGCCGTTGCCAGCACGCGCTGGTCATCGGCGCCGAGTTGCTCAGCAAGTACGTTGACTGGACGGATCGTTCGACCTGCGTGATCTTCGCCGACGGCGCGGGAGCGGTCCTGCTCTCCGCCGGTAGCCCGCCGCGCGGTGTGCTCGCTTCCGCGATGCACAGCGACGGCAGCATGGTCGACTTCATCAGCATGCCGGGCGGAGGGACGCTGCACCCGCCGAGCCAAAAGATGATCGACGAACGGCTTCACTTCATCAAGATGAAGGGGAATGAAACCTTCAAGATGGCCGTGCGCAGCATCGACGAGGTCTGCCGCGAGGTGCTCGACCAGGCGGGCCTGACCCCGGCCGATGTGGATTGGTTCATCCCACACCAGGCCAACGAACGCATCATCTCCGCCGTGGGCAAACGGCTGGGGATGAACGACGACCGCTGCTACATCAACATCGATCGCTACGGCAATACCTCCTCGGGGTCCATCCCGATCGCTCTCGACGAGGTTGTCCGCGAGGGCAAGATCAAGGAAGGCCAGATCGTCTTGATGGCGGCCTTCGGCGCCGGTTTGACCTGGGCGGCATCGGTGGCTCGCTGGTAATGAGAACGGCCTTCATTTTTCCGGGCCAGGGGGCACAGGCGCCCGGCATGGGGCGCGAGCTGGCGCGCACGGTCCCCAAGAGTCGCGAGGTTTTCGATGCCGCGGACCGGGCGCTGGCGTTCGACATCTCCGTCCTGTGCTTCGAGGGTTCGGCCGAGGAGCTGGCACTCACCGAGAACACCCAGCCGGCGATCCTGACGGTCAGCGTCGCCGCCTGGAGGGCGCTCGCCGAACGCGGGATCGAGCCTCAGGCGACGGCCGGTCACAGCCTCGGTGAGTACTCGGCGCACGTGGCGGCAGGGACGCTCCCGTTCGCGGATGCCGTGCGCGCGGTGCGTGCCCGCGGACGGTTCATGCAGGAAGCGGTGCCGGTGGGCGAGGGCGCGATGGCTGCCATCCTGGGACTCGACCTGGACCGGGTGCGTGCCGTCTGTGCGGCGGTGGCCGACCACCAGGTCGTCGAGGCGGCCAACATCAACGCTCCGGGCCAGGTGGTGCTGGCGGGTCACGCCGCCGCAGTCCAACGGGCCGTCGCGAGTTGTCGCGAGGCGGGCGCCCGGAAAGCCGTGGAGTTGGACGTCAGCGCCCCGTTCCACTCGTCGCTCATGGCACCGGCCGCCGAACGGCTCGCATCGATCCTGGAGGAAATCCCGTTTGCGGATCCCCGCGTGCCCGTCTACACGAACGTCGACGCCACGCCGGTCTGCGATGGCGCCGCGGCGCGAAACGCCCTGGTGCGCCAGGTGGCGTCGCCCGTCCGCTGGCACGAGTTGATCGAACGGATGGCCGAGGACGGCTTCGATACGTTCATCGAGATCGGCCCGGGGAAGGTGCTCAGCGGGCTGGTCCGGCGAATCCGTCGCGAGCTGCGGACCGTCGCGGTCTCCGATCCGCAGGGGGTCCAAGCGGCTGCAGAGCTGTTGGGAGCAACCCCTTGAGCGAAGATTTGAACGGCAAGGTCGCCCTGGTCACGGGCGGCTCACGTGGGATCGGTGAGGGGATCGCACGACACCTGTCTACACTCGGGGCGCACGTCGCGCTCACGGCCCGCACCATGGAGGCCGCGGAATCGGTCGCGGCGTCCATCCGTGAGGATGGGGGAGCGGCCACGGCCGTAACCCTCGACGTTTCCGATCCGGCCTCGGTCGAGAGTTGTGTCGCCACGGTCCTCGAGGACCACGAACGCATCGACATCCTGGTCAACAACGCGGGGATCACGCGGGACAACCTCTTGCTCCGGATGAAACCCGACGACTGGGAGGCGGTCATCTCGACGAACCTGGACGGCACCTACCGCATGTGCCGCGCGGTCGTGCCGAAGATGGTCCGGGCGAAGGCCGGACGGATCGTCAACATCACCTCGGTCGTCGGGACGCTCGGGAATCCCGGCCAGGCAAACTACGCCGCGACCAAGGCGGGGATCGAAGCGTTCTCGCGCAGCCTCGCCCGCGAGCTGGGTTCGCGCAATATCACGGTAAACTGCGTCGCCCCGGGGTTCATCGACACCGACATGACCCGGGCTCTGGACGCAAAGCAACGCGATGCGCTACTGTCGCAAGTCCCACTGGGGCGGCTGGGCTCGCCGCAAGATGTGGCCGACGCGGTCGCCTTCTTGGTCGGGTCCGGTGCGACATACGTGACGGGCATCACGTTACACGTCAATGGTGGGATGCACATGTGAGGACCTCAATCGGGTCAACAGGCCCGGTCGAGTGTACGGAGGACACGACAGATGGCTTCGGTCGAAGAAAAAGTCAAACACATCATCGTCGAGCAACTCGGCGTCGACGCCGAGGAAGTCAAACCAGAGGCGTCGTTCGTGGACGATCTCGGCGCCGATTCGTTGGATGTCGTCGAACTCGTGATGGCGCTCGAGGAAGAGTTCGGTCTCGAGATCAGTGACGAGGACGCGGAAAAACTCGCGTCCGTTCAACAGGCCGTGGAATACATCCAGTCCAACGCAAAATAGACCCTCAGGTACCCCTCATGCGCCGACGCGTTGTCATCACCGGCATCGGGTTGTTGACGCCGCTGGGCCTCGACCGTGAGAGCTCCTGGCAAGCATTGCTTGCCGGAAGAAGCGGCATCGGCCCCATCACCCGCTTCGATGCGAGCGACTACAGTTGCCGCATCGCCGGTGAGGTGCGCGACTTCGACCCGCTTTCGGCGATGGACAAGAAAGACGTCCGTAAGACCGACCCGTTCACGCACTTCGCCGTTGCGGCGACCCGTGAGGCGCTGGCCGACTCGGGCTACGAGATCGACACGGCCAATGCCGAGCGGGTCGGTGTCTACATCGGTTCCGGTATCGGCGGGCTGCAGTTGCTGGAGAAGCAACACGCGATCCTCAGCGAGCGTGGTCCGCGCCGGGTCTCGCCGTTTTTCATTCCTGGAATGATCCTGAACATGGCCGCCGGGCAGGTCTCGATCCTGTTCGGGGCAAAGGGCCCGAACCTGGCCTGTGCGACGGCTTGCGCTACGGGCTCTCATGCCATCGGAGAGTCCGTTCGCCTGATCCAGGGCGGCTACGCCGATGCGATGATTGCCGGCGGTGCCGAGGCGGTGATCACCCCGCTCGCGGTGGCGGGGTTCTGCTCGATGAAGGCGCTCTCCACCCGCAACGACGAGCCCGAGAAGGCCAGCCGGCCGTTCGACGCCGGACGCGACGGTTTCGTCATGGGCGAGGGCGCCGGGATCCTGTTCCTCGAAGAGCGCGAGGCCGCGTTGGCGCGCGGCGCGAACGTCTATGCCGAGGTTGCCGGTTACGGGCTCAGCGGTGACGCGTTCCACATCTCGGCGCCTTCGGAGGACGGCGACGGGCCGATCCGCTCGATGAACCGTGCACTCGAAGATGCCGACATCGAACCGGGTGAGGTCGACTACATCAACGCGCACGGAACGTCCACCCCGGCGGGGGACCGGATCGAAATCATGGCGATCCACCAGGTCCTCGGTGCGCACGGCAAGGAAGTCGTCTGCTCGTCGACCAAGTCCATGACCGGGCATCTGCTGGGTGCCGCGGGAGGCCTCGAGACGGCGATCTCCGCGTTGGCCATCCGTGACGGCAAGGTGCCGCCCACGATCAACCATGACGACCCCGATCCCGAGTGTGCGATCGATTGCGCGCCGAACGAGGCCCGCTCGATGCCGGTCAACGTCGCGTTGAGTAATTCCTTCGGTTTCGGAGGCACCAACGCGACGATCGTGCTCAAGCGGCCCTAGCGTTCGCGTGCGGTCGTCGTCCCGAAGGCTCGCGGCCGAGACAATAGGGAAGCGAGAAACATGAAATACCTGGTTTGCATCAAGCACGTCCCGGATACGGAGACGAAGGTCGCCGTTCATGCGGACGGCAACCGCCTCGATCCGCAGGCCGTGAACAAATGGGGCGCGTCGCCCTACGACGAGTACGCCCTCGAGCAGGCGCTACGCTTCCGCGAGGCGGCGGGGGAGGGCGAGGTCGTCGCCGTCTGCGCCGGGCCGCAGGCCTGCCAAGCGACCTTGCGGACGATGCTGGCAACGGGCGCGGACCGGGCGGTCCTCATCGAGCACGAGGCGCTGGAGTCCGCCGAGTCGCTGACCCGGGCCAAAGCGCTGGCCGCGGTCGTGGCCAAGGAACAGCCGGACATGGTGCTGCTCGGCAAGTACGGCGTCGGCACCGATGAGGGATCCACGGGCCCGATGCTCGCCGAGCTGCTGGAATGGCCTCACGTCGCGGCGATCTCCTCGCTGGAGCTCGACGGGCCGGCATTCACCGCCGCACGTGCGGTGGAAGGCGCCGTGGAGATCCACGAGGGCTCGCTTCCCGCCGTGTTCACCTGCGAGAAAGGGCTCAACGAGCCGCGCCTGCCGTCCCTTCGCGGCATCATGCAATCCAAGAAGAAGCCGATCGAAACGCTGTCCCCCGGCGATCTGGATCTCGACGATCCGTCGTCGACCGATCCGAAGCTGCGCTGGGACGCGTTCGCCCTGCCTCCGGCGAGGCCGGACGGGCGGATCATCGAGGGCGACGCCGAGACGGCGGCCAAGCAGCTCGTGCGACTGCTTCACGAAGAAGCGAAGGTGCTGTGATGGGTACGATCCTCGTCTTTGCCGAATGTCGCGACGGCGCGTTCAAACGCTCGACCCATGAGGCGATCGGGGTCGCGCGGCGGATCGCGGACGGCTGCTCCGGCGGCGTCAGTGTCGTCGCGATCGGGGCAGGCGCAGCCGGCGCCGCTCCCGGGCTTGCGGCCTACGGCGCGGACCGCGTCCTGTGCTGTGCCGAGGAGGCGCTGGATTCGTACCAGGGCCAAGCCTATGCGGCGACGATCGCGGCGGCCGCCGACAAGGAATCCGCGAGCCTCGTGCTGGCCCCGGCCAGCGCCATGGGGAAAGACGTCGCGGCACGACTGGCCGCGCGGCTGGATGCGGCCTCCGCGTGCGACCTCACGGCGATCGCATGGTCCCCGGAAGACGGCCTCAAGGGTGCGCGACCGGTCTATTCCGGCAAGGCCATCGTGTCCCTCTCCGTCGCCGGTTCGACGCGAACCGTCGCGACGCTGCGGCCCAACGTGTTCCCCGCGCCCGCTGCGGACGATTCGCGTGAGGCGGCCACCGAGACGATCGACTGCCCACTCGACAGGAGTGGCCTGCGCGTGCGCACGGTACGCGTCGAGACACCCGAGGAGCAGGAGCTGGACGTCGCCGAGGCCTCGATCGTGGTCTCCGGCGGGCGCGGCCTCAAGGAGGCGGCCAACTTCTCGCTCGTCCGTGATCTCGCTTCCGCGCTCGGCGCGGCCGTCGGGGCCTCGCGCGCGGTCGTCGACGAGGGTTGGATCCCGCACAAGCACCAGGTGGGACAGACCGGCAAGGTCGTATCGCCCCAGCTCTACATCGCCTGCGGCATCTCGGGAGCGATCCAGCACCTCGCGGGGATGTCCTCGTCGGGCACGATCGTGGCGATCAACAAGGACCCCGAGGCACCGATCTTCAAGGTCGCGACCTACGGCATCGTGGGCGATCTCTTCGAGGTGCTGCCGGCGCTGACGCAGGCCGTGAAGGATCACACCTCGTCGTAGAACCACGCCTTGAGACACTGCACCCGGTCCTCGTAGTCGTTCGGGTAGAGCAACCAGGTGGCGGCCGAGAGCGACGACAGCAGCGAGTTGCCGTCCTGCGGCGTGAAGCAGTAGCCGACGATCTCCGTGCCGTTGCGCACGGCAAGCGTCGGCTGACAGACCACGGTGACGTTGAGGATGCGGCCGTAGTGCCCCTGGTCACGCCCGAACGAGAACACCGCGTTGGCCGAGCTCTTGTAGGTCAACGCCATCCGATCGTTGAGCATGATGTGCTCGATCAGGCGCTGGGCGTTGGTCTCGTTCTTGACCTTGATATCGAAGAAGATCGTGTGCATGTACTGCGTGTTCAGCTTGATCGCGGTCGAGAACAGGTTCAGGTCGTAACCCATCGTGTTGTAAAGCGACCACGCGTCCCGCGCATGGTGCGTGCCGAACCGCTCGTCCTTGTGCCGTCCCACCATCGGGCTGGGCACGAAGCTGCCCTCTTGGGAGATGTCGTTGGCCCGGCGCATGCAGACGAAACGGCCCTCGACCAGGTTGTCGGGACCGCCGTCTTGAAACGCCAGAGCCTGAATCAGGATGGACAGGTTGTGCGTGTTGCAGGAGACGACCTGGATGAACTTGTCCTCGCCTCGAATCAGCGCCGAATCGTTGATTCCCCGGGCGTAGGGCTTGCCGAAACCGAACTCGCTGCCCTGGGCGATGAACCCCAGCGTGTTCTTCGTGAACTTCTCGTAGTACTTGGTCTTGTTGGAGATCCCGACGCCGGAGGGCGTGCAGTCGATGACGACCGCGGCGCGGTTGATCGCCTCGACCGCCTCGAAGCTGGGCTCCATCCCGAGGTTCTGGAAGCCCTTGGCGGCCGAATCGTCGACGCACAGACGGGCACCCTTGCTCATCAGGCTGATGACCTTCGAGCGGTCGGTGAGTAGCGGGGTGCGCTTGTGAAAAGTGACCTCGTCGATGCCCAACTGCTCACGGAATTCACACAGCAAGCCGATCAGAGGCTCGCCGATCGTTCCTGTGCCGATGACATGGACAACTGCGTTCCCGCTCATGGTAGAACTCCTGCTAGAGGCCGATTCGGCTGCCAGAATGATTGCGTGGTGGATTTCGCTACGAGTGAAAGCGCGATGATGCCACCGGGCGAAGCGGGCTGTCAAACGCGCGTTCTTGACAGCTTCGGACCCCCTTCCTAAAATTCCGCCATTCTTTCAAAACGTCGGAGCCGCTCGATTGGGTGACCAGGAAAGCTGCGCGATCCCTACCATGGCCGTGCGCGAGTTACTCTCGGACGCCGGTGCGGAGGCGCTCGGTCTGAACGTCCGTGCCGGGGCCAACGGACTCGACAATCTCGTCAGCCGCGCGCGCATCCAGAAACCGGGTCTCGCCCTGGCGGGCTTCCTCGAGTACATCGACTCGGGACGCATCCAGATCCTCGGCAAGTCCGAGATGATCTTCCTGCAGGAGCGCCCGCCGGCCGAGCGCGAGCGGATCATGGCTCAGCTGTGCCGCCAGGGCGCCAGCTGCTTCGTGGTGACCGGCGGGTCCGAGATCCCCGAGGAGCTCGTCAAGGTCGCCGAGCGCCAGGACGTCCCGTTGCTCACGACGGACCTGACGGCGTCCGTGGCCATCGATCTGTTGACCCGTTACCTGGAGGACCGGCTGGCGCCACGGGTCGTCGTCCAGGGTGTGTTGCTGGACATCTACGGTCTCGGCGTACTCCTGCTGGGCGACTCGGGTGTGGGCAAGAGTGAGACGGCCCTCGACCTGGTCGGCCGCGGCCACCGGCTCGTCTCCGACGACGTGGTGGAGATCAAGCGCCGCGGCGACGTGCTGGTCGGGACCGGCCCCGAGCTGACCCGCTACCACATGGAGCTCCGCGGGCTCGGCATCGTCAACGTCAAGGACCTGTTCGGCGTGGCGGCGGTACGGCTGAACAAGTTCGTCGAGTACGTGATCCGGCTCGATCCGCTCAAGGACGGCAAGAGTTACGACCGACTGGGGCTCGACGACCAGCAGCAGGAGATCCTCGGGTTCGAGCTGCCGTTCGTGGAGATGCCCGTGGGACCCGGTCGCAATCTCGCGGTGCTGGTCGAGGTCGCCGCGCGCAACCACCTGCTCAAGCTCAAGGGCTACCATCCGGCCAAACAGCTGGCTCGCCGGCTCGGCGAACGACTCCATCCGGCCCGCGCCGAGACGGAAGACGAGGTGCTTCGCGGCGCGATGCTCCGCGACCGAGAGGATCCGGAGCGCTGACGTGAACCAACTGATCGTGATTACCGGGTTGTCGGGCTCGGGAAAATCTCTCGCGGCGGGTTGCTTCGAGGATCTCGGCTATTTCTGTGTCGACAACCTCCCGGTGGCGATGATCCAACCGTTCTGCGACCTGATCCAGCGCTCGGAACAGACGCCGCTGGCGGCATTGGTGGTGGACGCGCGTGGGGGCGGCTCCCTGCGTGAGTTCCCCGCGACACTCGAGCGCCTGCGCGAGGGGAAGCTTCCGGTGACGATGCTCTTCTTCGATTGCTCGGACGAAGTGCTCAAACGTCGTTACAGCGAAACGCGGCGACCGCATCCGCTGAGCCACGAGACGACGACGTTGGACGAGGCGCTGGCCGCCGAGCGGGCCACGCTCGCTCCGTTGCGCGAGACGTCCGATCGCATCATCGATACGACGCACTACACGTCCCACGAGCTGCGGTCGATCATCAACAACGCCTATGCCGCCGAGGGGGCGCACGGCGGTCCCAAAGTCAACCTGGTTTCGTTCGGTTTCAAGCACGGGCCTCCGGCGGAAGCGGACCTCCTGTTCGACGTGCGGTTCCTGCCCAACCCGTACTTCGTCGACGGCTTGCGCGAGCTCGACGGCACGGGGCCCGAGGTTCAGGGCTTCCTCGACGACATCGAGCTGACGGGGGAGTTCTTCGAGCGGCTGACGTCGTTCCTCGACTTCCTCATCCCGCACTACGCCGCCGAGGGGAAGAGCTACCTGACCGTCGCGATCGGTTGTACCGGTGGAAAACATCGCTCGGTCGCCCTGGTGGAGAAGCTGGGCGCGCACCTCGGCGGACGCGAGGTCAGGTTCACCACGCGCCACCGCGATCTGGGGAAGGAGTAAGCTCTCAACATGGATCGAGTAGACAAGCCTTGGGGGCACGAGCTGCGCTTCATCTGCACCGAGCGCTACGCGGGCAAGCTGCTGTTCATCAAGGCCGGGGCGCAGCTGAGCCTGCAGTACCACGAGCACAAGGACGAGGCCTTCTACGTCCAGTCCGGAACCCTCGATCTGGTCCTCGGCAAGGGCGAGGGGCAACGCGTCGAACGCCTCGGACCCGGGGATACGTGGCACATCACGCCGGGGACGATCCACCGGTTCCGGGGGGTCACCGATTGCGAGCTCTTCGAGGTTTCCACGCCCGAGCTCGACGACGTCGTCCGCATCGAGGACGATTTCGGCCGTGAAGGCACGAGCGACGACTGAAAACGTCTTGAAACCCGCCGTCCGCCGGGCCTATAGTTATGCGGGCCGACCGCTATGGGGCCGTAACGGGAGGATGCCACTTGTCAGTCACGCCGGAGATCCCGGAGAAGCCTTTCTTTCGAGTCAACGAAGTCTGCCAGCTCACCGACACGCAGCCCTACGTCCTGCGCTTCTGGGAGAGTGAGTTCCCGCAGCTGTCTCCGGACCACGGTCGGACCGGGAGCCCGGTCTACAAGAAGCACGACGTCGAGCTGATCTTCCGGATCAAACGACTGCTCTACGAAGAGGACTACACGATCGCCGGCGCACGGCAGGTTCTTTCGGGGAAGTCGAGCGCGAAGGCCAAGGCCAAGCCCAAGGCGCCGCCGAAAACGGAGAGGAAGCTCGCAGCGGTGAAGCCGAGCGAGCCCCGGCAGCTCGAGTTCGGTACGCGCAGAACGACGTCCGCCGTTTCCGCCCCGGCGGCCATGTCGACCGGAACGGTTCCGAAAGAGCGTTACGACGACGCCGTCGAGGAGATCACGCACCTGCGCCTGTATCTCGCCGAGGCGAAGACCAACCTGCGGCGTGCCGAGAGCGAACGCGAGAAGGCGATGGCCGAGGCGGAGCAGTTGCGCGACAAGCGCGATCGCGCGATCGGGCGTCTCGAGGCGATCCTCAAACAGGTTCAGGGCGAAGCGTCCTAGCTTGACGCTCCCAGAGCCTTTCCCTACCATGCAGCCAGGTCGGGGCGTGGCGCAGCCTGGTAGCGCACTTGCTTGGGGTGTAAGTGGTCGCTGGTTCAAATCCAGTCGCCCCGACCAACAACGCGCCTTCGGCGCGTTGAGGTCGGTGCAACGGATTTGGTCACACCGACTCGCTTCGCTCGTCGGCTTAGTTCAAATCCAGTCGCCAGGTACGCTTGCTATAATCCGCGGTCGCGAATAGGCCTAGAACTACGTTGGAGTGACCGGTGCCGGGCACCAGGCCCCTCATCCTCATTACGAATGACGACGGTTACGATGCGCCGGGCATCCATGCGCTCACCGAGGCTGTGCTCGGTCTGGGGCAGGTCGTCGTCTCCGCGCCGGATCGGGAGCAGAGCGGTGCGAGCCACGCGCTGACGCTGGACCGTCCGCTGCGTGTCCGGACGGTCGCAGATGGTCGTTACCGCATCACCGGAACGCCGACGGATTGCGTTCACCTGGCCGTGGACAAGCTGTGCGGGCGGTTGCCGGATCTGGTGCTGTCGGGGATCAACCGCGGCCTCAATGTGGGCGACGACGTGACCTACAGCGGGACGGTGGCCGGGGCGCTCGAGGGCGCGCTGCTGCGCATCCCCGCCGTCGCGGTCTCGACGGCGACCCCACCCGAGGGCCCGATCGACTACGCCCAGGCGGCGCGCATCGCTTGCCGCGTCGCGGAGCGGGTGCTTGCCGAGGGGTTGCCCACGGGCACGCTGCTGAACGTCAACGTCCCGCACGTCCCGGCCAAGTCCATTCGTGTCACCCGGCAGGGGACTCGCGAATACCGCGCCACCGCGGTCGAGCGCAAGGACCCGTCGGGGCGGCCCTACTACTGGATCGACGACATCGACATGACCCCGACCGGTGAGCCGGATGGCGACCACCGCGCGGTGGCCGAGGGGTACGTCTCGATCAGCCCGCTGCACACCAACATGACCCACGAGAACTCGCTCGAGTCGCTGGCCGGCTGGGTCGAGGATCTGCTTTGACGGGACACGAGCAGATCCGGCGCGACCGCATGATCCGCCAGTTGAGCGAGCGCGGCATCGTTTCACGTCGTGTACTCAGTGCGATGAACGCCATCCCACGTGAGCTCTTCGTCGAGGAAGCGCTGCGCGGCAAGGCGTACAGCGACGTCTCCTTGCCGATCGGCGAGACGCAGACGATCTCGCAACCCTGGATCGTCGCCAGGATGAGTGAACTGCTCGAACCCGACGGCACCGGGAAGGTGCTCGAGATCGGCTCCGGATCGGGCTACCACGCCGCCGTGCTGTCCAAGCTGTTCGAGCTGGTCTATTCGGTCGAGCGCCGCCCCGAGCTCTCGCGGCGCGCCCGTGAGACCGTGCGGCAGCTAAGACTCCAGAACGTTCACTTCAAGATCTTCGACGGCAGCTACGGCTGGAGCGAGTTCGCGCCGTATCGCGCGATGCTGGTCACGGCGGCGGTGCCCGAGATCCCCGAGCCGCTGGTCGAACAGCTCGACGTCGGCGGAATGCTGGTCCTCCCGTTGACGGGGCCCGACGGAGGGCAAATATTGACCCGCGTGGTCAAGCGGCCGCAGGGCGTCGCCCAGGAGCAGTACGGCCCGTGCCGGTTCGTGCCACTGGTCGGGCGCTTCGGAGAAACGAGTTGAGCGAAGCCGTGGATGCCCCGCGCCGGGGAGGATTGTTGGGCCTGCACTACCGGGTCTACGACTGGGTCATCCACTGGTCCGCGCACAAGCACGCCGTCTGGGCCCTGTTCCTTATCGCGCTCGCGGAAGCCTCGTTCTTCCCCATCCCGCCCGACGTGCTGCTGATCGCGATGTGCCTGGCGCAGCCCGGGCGTTCGCTCTGGTACGCGCTGGTCGCCACCGCCGGCTCGTTGAGCGGCGGGTTGGTCGGGTACCTGATCGGCTGGTCGGTCTGGCAGGGGATCGAAGCCTGGGCGTTCACCAACCTCAGTTTCTTGGGCTTCACCCAGGAGAACTTCCACAAGGTCCAGCAGCTTTACCGGGACAACGCGTTCATCGCCCTGTTCGGCGCGGCGTTCTCGCCGATCCCGTACAAGGTCTTCACCATCGCCGCCGGCGTGTTCGGCGTCGCTCTCCCGGTCTTCGTGCTGGCGTCGGCGGTCGGTCGCGCGGGACGTTTCGGCCTCGTCGCCGTCCTGCTGTGGTGGTTCGGCCCGCCGATCAAGCGCTTCATCGATCGCTACCTGGGCTGGCTGACCCTCGCCTTCGTCGTCTTGCTGATCGGCGGTTTCTACCTGGTGAGCAAGCTGGGCGCCCACTGATCCGAGCACGAATTGCACGCAGTTTGGCGAACTGTTAGCATTCTGGCGCTCGAGAGGTCGGGGCGTAGCGCAGCCTGGTAGCGCACTTGTTTCGGGTACAAGGGGTCGGAGGTTCAAATCCTCTCGCCCCGACCATTCAAACCACAGACTGTCTGCCCCCGCCTGTAGCTCAGCTGGATAGAGCAACGGACTTCTAATCCGTGGG
>JABAOE010020136.1_pt4 | contig 12787 bp, 9 predicted proteins | sample 7062141 | NCBI WGS metagenome assembly JABAOE01 (sample SAMN14538627, study PRJNA623070) | marine sediment metagenome | biome: marine biome [ENVO:00000428]; feature: marine pelagic biome [ENVO:01000023]; material: deep marine sediment [ENVO:00002113] | place: India: Gulf of Khambhat ...
CCGCCGCAGCCTCCGCCATCAGCACGCGGGCATCCTGGGTCGTGTACTCCACCGTGTGGACGCCCAGCTCACCGAGATCGTAGATGAAGGTGAAGGGCTGCCGGATGTCGAGCATGCGCTTGACGAGCATCACGCCCACCATCGTCGCCTCGCCCGACACGACGCCGCCGGACGGAAGCCCGAGCATGACGACGTCGCCCGGATCGATCGCGGTCGTGTCGCCGGCCTGGGCGATCGACCATCCCTCGCGCAGGAAGAGGCGGAGGCGCGACCCGTCGACGGCGTAGAGCATCAGGTGCTCCGCTCCGTCGCGGCGCGCCATCGAGCGCAGCGCGCTCTCGTACTGGATTCGCCCGTAGAAGTACTCGCCGACGCGGTCGCTCGAGATGTAGGCGAGCGAGATGCCGGCGGACCCCTCGCCGGGCTCGGTGACCTCGAAGCGCTCGACCACGCCCAACCGGCGCATCTCGAACCACGACATCCCCACGACGTCGGTCACCGGGTCTTCGGGCATGGCGACGGGACCGGAGGCCGAGGCGGAGTAGGCCATCGCGACCCGCCGGGACGCGTCGCGCACGCCGCGGGAGAGCGCCCGCACGCTGATCGTCACGCGCGAGATCCCGTCCACGTCGCCCCACACCCGGAAGGGATCGCCGATGTACTTGCCCGCGAACTGCTCCTGAAAGCCCCGCCGCCGCAGGAAGTCCCCCATCTGCTGCATGTACGACTCTCGGTAGTCCGTCACCCGGACGCCGGTGAGCGTGCCGTCGAGCGTCATGCCCACGAGCGCCTCGATCGGCCCGCTGTAGCCGTACTGCTCCGGAGGCAGGTCGGAGGTGAGGAAGACGTAGCCGACCAGCCGCTCCTGGCCGTCCTCGTCGGTCACGTAGCCCGCCACGACCGGCGGGTCGCCGGTCGCGTCGTCGAAGCGGTCGGCCTGGGGCATCACCTCGCGCACGACATCCCAGGAGATGCGCTCGACCCGCTGCGCGTCGGCCCCTGCCGCCACGCAGGGGAGCACGGCGAGGGCGAGCAGGGCGGCGCGGAGGGAAGGCTTCATGGGGCGTGAGCCTGGGAGGGCGGGACACCCTCCGGGTGTGGGTCCGCGCGAGCATACGTCCGGCACGGGCGTCCGGCAATGCGGACCAGCCCGCCCGTCGCCGGGATCGCCGGGCCTGCGGGAAGTCGCCTCGAATCCGGGGCCACGGCGCGCGCGACGCGGCCCACCGGACGGGGGCAGCCGTTCCCTCTCAGCGGAGCGTCACGCCCCCGGGCTTCGGCGGGGCGGGCGGCACTGCGGCCATCCCCTCGCCTCCCCGGTGCGGGGGTCGGGAGGGAGGACGCGCGTGTCGCGCGACACCCGCTCCGGATCCTCCGACGCCATGTAGGCCACCATGGCGGCGAGCGTCGCGTTGTTGCGCAGGTCCGCGAAGACGACCTTGTCGAAGGTGTCGAGGTTCGTGTGCCAGGTGTACTGCCGGTAATCCGGATAGTTGGACTGGAACCGGAAGGCCGGCGCCGGCTGGCAGATGAAGGACATGTGGTCGCTGCCGCCACCGGGGCTCCGCCGCTCGCGGCCCGGGAGCAGCACGCCTTCGGGAACACCCGGGACGTCGAGCTCGATGTGGTCGGTGATCTCGTTGGGGATCGCCGAGAACCAGCGGGCGAAGTGCGCTCCGGCACCGGTGAAGCCCTGCATGCGGATGTAGTCGACCCGCCAGGTGCCGTTGTCCTGGTTGAAGGCGGCCTGGAGCCCGTCGATCACCTCGGGGTTGTCCGCCGCGAAGGCGCTGGACCCGATGAGCCCCTGCTCCTCCCCGCCCCAATGGCCCACGAGGATCGTGCGGCGCGGGCTCGGATAGGCCGCCTTCAGGATGCGCATCGCCTCCATCATCATGATCGTGCCGGTGCCGTTGTCGGTGGCCCCCGAGGCCCCGTCCCACGAATCGAGGTGCGCGCTGAGCAGCACGTACTCGTCCGGCAGCTCGGCGCCGGGAATCCGCCCGATCACGTTGAAGGCCGGCACCTCGCCGAGGAACTCGGACTCGGCGTCCAGGCGGATGCGGGGCGACTGCCCCCGCTCCGCGAGCCGGGCGATCAGGCCGTAGTCCTCGCAGCTCAGGTGCACGCCGGGAATCGTGCTCGTGGGCGAGCTGAAGATCTTGTCGACGCCCCAACCCTCCGACCAGCGCGCGGTGAAGACGGCGAGCGCGCCGGCCTCCTCGATCCGCCCGACGTAGTCGCTGCCGATGGCGCGCAGCGACTGCGTCCACTCCGCCCGGGCCCGGTCCCGCTCGCCGCGCATCGCGGCGAACGACTCCGGAGTCGCGTGATCCTGCCACGACTCGTCCTCGCGGCAGGTCATCTCGGGGAGCGAGGTCGCGACCATGCGCCCGCGCACCTGCGGGAGCCACGCCTCGAACTCGGCGCGTGAGCCGAAGCGCGGGAGCATCACGACCTCCGCCTCGATGGGCCCCGCCGTGCCCGGGCTCCACGCGAGCATCATCCCGCTCAGGGTGCGCCGGCGGGGCGCCACCAGGTCGATGTGCGTGTGGCCCCGATCCCATCCGGTCCAGGTCCCGTACTCCTGCTTCTCCGCGTCGATGCCCCACTGGGCGTAGCGCGAGAGGAGCCAGTCGCCCGCCGCGTCGAACCCGGGCGATCCCATCAGCCGAGGGCCGATCGAGTCCAGGAGCGCCTGGGCGAGGTCGAAGGCCTGGGAGCCGTCTCCCATCCCCTCCGCCCACATCCGCTCGATGACCGGATCCTCGGTCGGGAAGGTCTGCCCCTCGGCGGCCACGGGGGCCGTCGCGAGAGACGCCCAGGCGACGCCGACGGCCGCGCCGGCACGGAGCCACTGCTTCATCATCGGTTGCCCTTCGATCTCGGGTTCGCTTCTGCGGCGCGGGGTCGCGGGCGCCGAGGGGAATCTACCTCCTTGCCCCGGATCCGCCTCCCCCGCCGGGATCGGCTCGCGGGACGCGGCGTCGCGCCACCGCTGCCGCGCTCCGGTCCCCGCGACTCCAACGCGAACCCGTCTGCGCCCGTCCAACGTAGGGAGGGAACGCCGGCGCGCGGGGCCTCGTGGAGGCGCTCCCGCGCGATCGAGGGTGGGGATCATAGGTAGGGGATCAAAGGGAGGGACATCGGTGCACGCGCTCAGGTACGCCGCCAGGACGCTCTCGAAGACGCCGTTCGTGACGGGGGTGGCGATCGTCTCGCTCGCGCTGGGGATCGGCGCGAACACGGCGATCTTCTCGCTCTTCGACCAGATGCTGCTCCGGGCGCTTCCGGTCGATCGCCCCGAAGAGCTGGTCAACCTCTCGGCGCCCGGGCCCAACCCCGGCTCGCAGTCCTGCAACCGGTCGGGCAGCTGTCAGGAGATCTGGAGCTACCCGATGTTCCGGGACCTGGAGCGGGAGCAGGTCAGCTTCACGGGGATCGCGGCGCACCAGATCTTCGGTGTGAACCTGGCGCAGTCGGGCCAGACCACGAGCGGCCAGGGCCTGTTGGTCTCCGGATCGTACTTCCCCGTCCTGGGCGTGCGGCCCGCCCTGGGGAGGGTGTTCGGCCCGTCGGACGACCAGCGCTTCGGCGAGCATCCCGTCGCCGTCCTCAGCTACCGGTACTGGGAGAGCCAGCTCGGTGCCGACCCGGCGGTGCTCAACCAGACGATCATCGTCAACGGTCAGCCGCTGACGATCGTCGGGGTGGCCGCGCGCGGCTTCGACGGCACGACGCTGGGCGCCAAGCCGGACGTCTTCGTGCCGATCACGATGCGCACGCAGATGAACCCGTGGTTCGCCCACGAGCAGTTCGACAACCGGCGCAGTTACTGGATCTACTCGTTCGCGCGGCTGAAGCCGGGCGTGAGCGTCGAGCAGGCGACCTCGGAGATCAACGCGATCTATGCCCCGATCATCGAGGAGGTGGAGGTCCCGCTGCAGAGCGCGATGACCGAGCAGGCCATGGAGCGCTTCCGCGCCAAGCGGGTGGTGCTCGAGCCCGGCTTCCAGGGTCAGAGCAACCTCCACGACGAGGCGCGCATACCGCTCCGTCTTCTCCTCGGCATCACCGCCGTGGTCCTGCTGATCGCGTGCGCCAACATCGCCAACCTGCTCCTCGCCCGGGGCGCGAATCGGGTCCAGGAGATGGCGATCCGCGGCTCGCTCGGCGCGAGCCGGAGGCAGATGCTCACCCAGCTCCTGGTCGAGTCCTGCCTGCTCGCCCTCCTGGGCGGGGCCACGAGCCTGGCCGTGGCGCGCTGGACGCTCCTGATGATCGGCTCGAGCCTGCCGCCCGAGGCCGTGGCGACGCTGGAGCTGACGCTGAGCCCGCAGATGATCCTCTTCACCGCGGGCGTGTCGCTCGGCACGGGGATCCTCTTCGGCATGTACCCCGCGCTGTACAGCACGCGGCCCGACCTCGCCGTCATGCTGAAGACGACGCTGGGCCAGAGCTCGGGCGCGCGCGCGGCCCGTCGCTTCCGCACCTCGCTGGTCACGGCTCAGATCGCGCTCTCGATGGCGCTGCTCGTCTCGGCGGGGCTCTTCATCAAGAGCCTCGTGAACGTGAGCCGGATCGATCTCGGGCTCGATCCCGACAACGTCGTCATGTTCAGGGTCTCTCCCGAGCTGAACGGGTACGAGGCGGAGCGATCGGCTGATTTCTTCATCCAGCTCGAGGAGGAGCTCGCGGCGATTCCCGGCGTGACGTCGGTCGCCGCGGACCGCGTCGGCGTGATCGGCGGGGGCAGCTGGGGCAACGACGTCGCCGTCGAGGGCTTCGCGTGGGAGCCGGGTGTCGACGCCAACTCCCGCTTCAACCTGGTCGGGCCCGCGTACTTCGGCACGCTCAGGATGCCGCTGCTCGCCGGGCGCGAGTTCACCTCGTCGGACGGGGACGGGGCTCCCGAGGTGGCGGTGGTCAACGAGGCGTTCGCCCGCAAGTTCGGCCTGGACGGCGCCCAGGCGGTGGGCAAGTACATGTCGAACAACGGTGGCGGCTCGTCCGAGCTCGACATCCAGATCGTCGGCGTCGTCCGGGACGCCCGCTACTCCGACGTGAAGGACGCCGTGCCGCCGGTCTTCTTCCTGCCCTACCGACAGGATCGCGGGGTGGGCTCGATGAACTTCTACCTGCGCACCGCGCTCGAGCCCGAAGCGATCATCCCGAGGATCGGCCCGCTGGTCCACGCGATGGACGCCGACCTCCCCGTCGACGACCTCAAGACGCTCCAGCAGCAGGTCGAGGACAACGTCTTCCTGGACCGCCTCATCAGCACGCTGTCGGCGGCCTTCGCGCTGCTGGCCACCATCCTCGCCGCGGTCGGGCTGTACGGCGTGCTCGCCTACACCGTCGCGCAGCGCACGCGCGAGATCGGGCTGCGCATGGCCCTCGGGGCCGGCAAGGACTCGGTCCGTGGCATGGTGCTCAAGCAGGTGGGCCGAATGGTCGTGGTCGGCGGCCTGGTCGGAGTGGTCGCGGCGATCGGCCTCGGCCGTGCGGCGCAGTCGCTGCTCTTCGGCCTCGAGGGCTACGACGCCCCCGTGGTCGGCATCGTGGCCGTGGTGCTCGGCATCGTCTCGTTCGGGGCCGGATACGTCCCCGCGGTGCGGGCCTCGCGGATCGACCCGATGCAGGCGCTCCGCTACGAGTAGCGCCCCCGATGGGTGGGGCCGGACCTCGGTCCGGCCCGGCCGCGGCTCTGCGGCCGGCCGAGCCGCTCCCACGTTGTAGGCGGCGGCGCACCGATCCGCACGCTCACACGACCAGCACCGTAGAGCCGACGGTCTTGCGGGCCTCGAGGTCGGCGTGCGCCCGGGCGGCGTCCTTCAGCGGATAACGCGAGCCCACGTGGGGCCGCACCGCGCCCGACAGGACGGCGTCGAAGAGCGCGCCGAACCCCTCCGCGCAGTCTTCGGGCGTGGCATAGTAGTGCGCGATCGTGGGCCGGGTCACGAACAGCGAGCCGTTCTTGGCCAGCAGGAGGGGAGCGAACGGCGCCACGGGCCCCGACGCGTTGCCGAAGGTGACCATCATGCCGCGCGGGCGCAGCGAGGCGATCGAGCCCTCCCACGTGTCGGCGCCGACGGAGTCGTACGCGACCGCCACGCCCGCACCGTCCGTGATCTCGGCGACCCGCTCGGCCACGTCCTCGTCGCGATAGTGGATGACGTGGTGGCAGCCGTTGGCCTTGGCGAGCTCGCCCTTCTCCTCGGAGCCGACCGTCCCGATCACTGTGGCGCCCAGGCTGTCGAGCCACTGGCACGCGATCAGGCCGACCCCGCCGGCCGCGGCGTGCAGGAGCACGGCGTCGCCCGGCTGCACGGCGAACGTGCGGCGCACCAGGTACTCGACGGTGCACCCCTTCACCATGATCGCCGCCGCGGTCTCGGGGTCGATCCCCTCGGGGAGCCGGACGAGGCGCGCGCGGGGCAGGACGCGCGCCTCCCGGTACGAGCCGATCGGCCCGTTGCTCGTGTACGCGACCGGATCGCCGGGCGCGAGGTCGTCGACGCCCTCGCCCGCGCGCTCGACCACGCCCGCGCCCTCCACACCCGGCGTGAACGGCGGCTCGACGGGGTACAACCCCGTGCGGTGGTAGACGTCGATGAAGTTGACCCCGATGTGGGTGTGCCGGACGAGCACCTCGCCGGGGCCGGGCTCGCCGGGCTCGTCCCGAGCCCACTCCAGCGCCTCGGGCCCTCCCAACGCTCGAACGACGACGGTGCCATCCATGCTTGCTCTCCGGGTCGGCCGCCCTCGCAGTCGGGCGGCATGTCTGAACGTGGGGGCACGCCATCGTAGCGCGATCGCACTTCCGCGTCACCGGGGGGCGCTCTAACTTCGTCCGTCGCTCGCGCTCCCACCGTGTCTTCGAGCCGTGGGAGCGGCGCGAGCGGCCCTCCGTGGTCCCGCACGACGTCCGACCGGAGCCTCCAGGCATGCCCCGTATCGACCCGATCCGCCTCCGCGCGCTCGCGACCGCGGCGCTCCTCGTCCTGTCCGCGCCGGCCGCGGCCCAGCTTCCCGACGTGTCGTGGACGCCCGCGGCCGCCGGCATGCCCCGGACGGCGGCCGAGATGAACGGCTTCACGGCCCACACGCGCCACCTGGAGATGTGGGACTACCTCGAGGCGCTGCGCAACGCCACCACGGGGATGCGGCTCGGGAGCTACGGGCAGACCCGCGAGGGCCGGGAGCTGGCCTACGCCGTCTTCAGCCGTCCCCTCGTGAGCGAGCCCTGGGAGGCGATGGCGCTCGGGCGCCCGGTCGTCGTCCTCGCGGCCAACGTTCACGGGGGAGAGCGGACCTTCCGCGAAGGCCTGCTCATCCTCATGCGCGACCTGGCCACGCCCGGGACCGAGGCCAACGCGCTCCTCGACGAGGTCACGGTCGTCGTGGCGCCGCAGATCAACCCGGACGGCTTCGAGGCCAGCGAGCGCGGCCAGCGCGGCAACTCGTGGGGCATCGACCTCAACCGCGACTACGTGAAGCTCGAGCACCCGTCGATCGCCAACTACGTGAAGAACGTGATCGGCGCCTGGCGGCCACACCTCTTCGTGGACGGCCACAACGGGGGCTCGCGCCCGTACAACCTCAACTACCAGTGCCCGAGCCACTACGACTCGATGCTCGAGATCACGCTCCTGTGCGACGACGAGATCTTCCCCGCGATCGACGCCAGGCTCGCCACGGAGGGGATGCGCTCGTGGTACTACACGAGCGGCGACGAGGAGGAGTGGCGCACGGGAGGATTCCAGGCCCGGATCGGCCGCAACTACGGCGGGATGGTGAACAGCGTCGGCATCCTCTTCGAGGCGCCGCAGCAGGACCTCGAGGTCGGCGCGCGCGCCGGCTACCTGGGCTACCTCACCGTGCTCCGCTTCGCCGCCGAGAACCCGGATCGGCTGATGGGGCTCGTGAGCCGGGCGCAGGCCGAGACGATCGCGATGGGCGCCGCGCCCTCCGGCGAGATCGCGGTCGAGATGGAGTACGCCGCCGAGGACTACCCCGTCGACTACACGCTCGTGCGCGGCGGCGGGTTCAACGACCCGCCCGGCTCACAGGTCGACACGATCGAGGTCACGGGGGCGCGCCTCATGAAGAAGCCGGTCGCGACCAGGCTCCGGGCGCGCCCGTGGGCCTACCTCCTTCCCCGGGACGCGGAGGACGCGGTCGCGATGCTCCACCGGCACGGGATCACGGTCGAGCGCCTGACCGAGCCCGTGACGCTCGACGTCGACGCCTACACGGTGGCGGACGTGACGCACGAGCAGCAGTACAACCACGCCGCCGTGACGCGCATCCAGGTCGGCGAGGTGATCCGGCAGACCCGCGAGCTCCCCGCCGGGACCTACGTGGTGCCCACCGCGCAGAATCTCGGACGGCTCGTGGCGCACATGCTCGAGGTCGAGACCGAGGACAACGTGGTGTACTGGAACACGATGGACGCCTGGGTGCCCCGGCCCGACGGCGAGGGCGGTGGCGGGGGCCGCGGGGGTCGTGGCGGTCGCGGGGGCGGAGGCGGAGGCGGTGACTTCGGAGGCCGGGGCGGCCAGGAGGCGGGACCGCCCGTGGCCCCGATCTTCAAGCTGATGACGCCGACGGCGCTGCCGACGAGGGTGATCGACCCGGAGGGCTGAGGCGGGCCCTAGCGCGGCTCCACGTTGCAGTCGATCAGCGTCAGGCACCGCACCCGGAACCGCTGCCGCTCCTCGGGGCTGAGGCTCAGCACCGAGACCGCGGCCACCGCCTCGCGGATGTCCACCTCGTGGGGCGGCCGGAAGGCGAGCTGGATCCGCGTGCCGGCGGTCGCGCCCTCGCCCACGGTCTCGAGCTCCCAGCCCGCGATCCAGCGCACCTCGCCGACGGCTCGCCGCAGCGCGAGCGACTCCTCCTGGCTGCGCGGCGGGATCGCGAGCGGGAGCCAGATGGTCTCGGCGGACGAGGGGTGGTTCTCCCGCCAGGCGTTGAGCGCGAGGTTGATCCGGCGGTAGTCGGCGCCCTGGCTGAGCAGCTGCTGGGCATACGACTGCATGAGGATGTCGTTGTGCTTCACCCCGGACTCGAGCGCGGTCTCCATGTGGCGCATGAAGGCCTCGGGGTCGCCCTCGCGCATCGCCTGGATCGAGGCGAGGAACTCGGTGTCCGGGTAGTCGGGGTCGACGGCGGCGACGACCTCGGTCATCTCGGCCCATTCGTCGCTGAGCATGTCGACGGGGTCCTCCCGGGTCGACAGCACGTACTCGCGGGCGCCGAACGCCATCGCGATCAGGTAGATCCCGATCAGCATCCGGAAGCGCCGGTACCAGGGCGCGGTGTCCGGTGCGAGCGCCATCGCGCTAGAGCCCCCGCTGCGTCTGCCTGTCCGTCACCTTCCAGATGAACGAGTCGAGGTAGTAGTGCATCAAGCCGTACGTGTAGATCATCATCTGCGAGAACAGGCCGTACCCGGCCTGGTAGTCGAGCGCCGGGATGTCGAACTCGGGGATGGCCGGGTACGGCGCGAAGTTCACCACGCCGAAGCCGAACTCGTCGAGCGGCCGGTTGATGACGAGCTGGAAGGCGACCGCGTACACCACGCCGCCCGCCACGAACCAGCGAAGCCTTCCCGGCCCCGTGACCCGGCTCCAGAAGCCCTCCCGCGCCTTGCCCTTGTCCGCGGTCTTCCGCATGAACGAGTACACCATGACGATGTACTGGACGCCGTNNGGCGACCGCGTACATGAGGATCGAGTTCGTGTTCCACGAGACGAAGTACCACAGGAAGTAGCTCGCCCCGATGAAGGCGTACTTGATCGGGTTGATCGTTCCTCCGGTGGCGGCCGTCCTCCACAGGTGGAAGCCGTACAAGATCAGGTAGCCGGCCAGGACGACCTGCGTGGCCGTCAGGAGCCCCTGCACGAAGCCGACCGAGATCGGCACGTGCATGCGGTGCAGCTCGCGGATCCACAGGAAGCGGAACATCGGCGCGTTCAGGAACATGAACGCGTACAGCACGCAGTGGAGGCCGAGATCCCAGCGACGCGTGTGCTCGAGCCCCGCGCCGGCCTTGAAGTCGTAGATGCGCGCGAGCCCGTGCTGCTGCATGACGCTGTGCTGGTGGTCCCACGCGGTCACGAGCAGCAGCAGCGTGATCGGCGCGAACTGCAGGCCGGCGATCGTGAAGCCGACGATCGCGATCGGGCCGAAGATGAGCCGGTCCTTGAACCGCTCCCACACGTCGGGCATGCCGTAGGAGCGCACCCACCCCGCGTAGTGGTGCGGGATCGTGATCCACAGGTTGATCGAAGCGACCGCCACGTACGGGAGCCACGCCTGGAACCCGAGGGCGAGCGCGACCGCGAAGAACGGCAGGCCCAGGAACCACACGAGATCCTGGCGGGGGCTCAGGATGTAGCCTGTCTTGAACGTGCGCATCGACCGGGGGGTCGTCCCTACGAAAGCCGGAAACGGTCCGGGAACTTAAGCAGGCGGCAGGGCAATTTGGACCCTCCGCCGGCCCGCGGTCAGTTCCGCGGCTCGGCCTCCGAGACCGTCCCGAACGCCTTGAGCACCTCCCGCGTGAGGTCCCAGCGGTCGAAGCCCTGGCGCCCGTAGTCGAGCCCGCGCCGCACGATCACGAGATCGTGGGAAGGCACGACCACCACGTACTGACCGCGGTTGCCGGCGGTCGAATAGGCCGTGCGGGGCACGTCGTCGCGGCCGTCGGGGACGAGCCACCACTGCCCTCCGTATTGGCGGCCGGTGTCGGCGGTCGCCGGAGCGGGCGTGCGCGTGAAGTCGATCCACTCCTCGGAGATGAGCCGCTCGCCGTTCCAGACGCCGCCGTTGAGGTAGAGGAGCCCGAAGCGCGCGAGGTCGCGGGCGTTCGTGTAGACCTGGCTGCTCAGGATGAAGTCCCCGAAGCGGTCCGTGCTGACGAGCGTGTTGCGCATGCCGATCCTGTCCAGCAGCCGCCGGCGGGGGAACTCGGCGTACGCGCGGTCGTCGCCGATCGCGCGCTTCATCGCCAGGACGCCGAGCAGCGTGTCGTAGTTCTCGTAGTCCCATACGGTTCCGGGCTCGCGGACGAGCGCGCGGCTGCGCGCGCCGACGATCGAGCTCGCGCCGGCCCAGTAGGCGAGGCCGGACCCGGTCGCGTACTCCAGCCCGCGGTTGTCGACCGTCTCGAGCCCGCTCGACATGTTCAGCACGTGCCGCAGCGTGATCGCGTTGCGGGGGTCGGTCTCGGGAGACGGGGCCGGCGGCAGCCAGTCGAGGCCCAGCGGCTCGTCGAGGGAGAGCTTGCCCTCGTCGACCAGCATGCCGATGAGCGTGACGGCGATGCTCTTGGCGGTCGACCAGGTGCGCGTCTTGGTCGTCATGTCGACGCCGGGCGCGTAGCGCTCGTGGATGATCCTGCCGTCGTGGACGACCATCAGGCTGAGCGTGACCTGCTCGGGCGTCGGTCGGTCGAACGCCCAGTCCGAGGCGGCCTGCAGCGCCCGCCAGTCGACGCCCGCGGGGAGGCTCCCGTCACCCAAGAGGTCACCGTCCGGCCACGCGGTCGCGGCCGGGTCGCCGGCCGGCGGCGGCAGCGTCAGCTCGGGCAGCCCGTCGATGTCCTCGAAGGTCTGGTCGGGCGCGAGGATCACGCAGCCGATGCCCTCCCGGTACGCCGCCCTCATGATGGGCGTGCCACCGGGGGCGCCGATCGCCACCGCCTGGCGCCGCCAGTCGACCTCGTAGTCGCCCCCGCTCGGCGTGCCGACCGGGCGCGGCAGGAACGCGAGCTCCTGGGCGAAGACCTGCTCGAGCGTCCGCTCACCCGTGAAGAGGCCGTTGCACATGAGGATCGCCTGCTGGCCGTAGCGGACCATCTCCCGCTGTGGGCGCCAATAGTCGTAGCTGTCCTCCTGCTGGGCCGCCGCGGTCAGGGGCAGGGCGAACAGGAGCGTGGCGAGCGTGCCGGCGAGCCTTCGGGAGAGCCGCGTCATGATGGTACCTCGGGTCGAGCGGTGGTCGGCGCTCGTCAACCTACGCTGTACCGGGGCCCGCCCATAGGCCCTGGTGCGGCGTGGCGGAGGCGTGGCGGACCTTCGATCGCCGACGCATCCGCCCGACGGTCCCGGTGGCTCGCGCAATCCTGGAACACCACGCTAGCTTCGCCGCCCGTCCGAGCCGGTTCGCCCGCTCGTCCCGCGCAAAGCCGGCCCCCGCGTCCCAGCCCCGCACCCGCCCTCCCACGCCGCACCGAGAAGCTCCGCTTGAGCCCACGCCGCATCCCCCGGATCCTGCGCGCCCTCGCGCCTTCCCTGTCGGCGCCCGAGCACCCCGGAGGCCGCGCGCCCGAGTACACGATCGTCTTTCCTCCGACGATGCTGTGGGCCAATTGCCAGCGGCCCCACCATCTCCTGACCCAGCTCGCCCGGCACCACGACGTCCGCGCGCTCTTCAACGACTGGACCGTCCCCGAGGAGGTGCTGGAAGGGGGGCGGCTCATCGTGACGAGGCGGGCCTTCCGCACCCGATACCATCAGGGCCCTCTCGTCTACTACTTCTCGATCCCGGACAAGGTCGACTATCTGCGACGCCATCGTCTCGAGCCCGACCTGGTCGTGTTCGAGCTCATGGACCTGCCCGAGCGCGAGTTCGCCGACTGGAAGGTGGCGCTTCCGCGCGCGCTGGAGCGCGCCGACCTCGTCCGCACCACGGGCCCCGCGATCACCGACTACCTGCGGGAGCACCACGCCGACGCCCTGGGCGACAAGCCCGTGTCGACGTCGCGCAACGGCGTCGA
>JABAOE010014649.1_pt3 | contig 12781 bp, 12 predicted proteins | sample 7062141 | NCBI WGS metagenome assembly JABAOE01 (sample SAMN14538627, study PRJNA623070) | marine sediment metagenome | biome: marine biome [ENVO:00000428]; feature: marine pelagic biome [ENVO:01000023]; material: deep marine sediment [ENVO:00002113] | place: India: Gulf of Khambhat ...
GTACTTTTATATGAGGTAGGTCATATTGAAAACGCAATTAAAATAGACTGGCAAACGGATCTGCAAGATCAGTTGATAAGGGATTATGTTGATAAGGATAAGTTTGAGCAGCTCCTGTCGGAAAAAGGAATTTCTAATGACTCAACTGTAGTGTTTTACGGTGATAAAAGTAACTGGTGGGCTTGTTACGCCCTATGGGTATTTAAGCTCTTCGGACACGAGAATTGCCTTATAATGAACGGCGGCAGACAGAAATGGATAGAAGAGGAGAGGCCGCTCACTAAAGATGTGCCTGATTTTCCAAAAACTGACTACAAGGTATCTGGAATTAATGAGTCAATCAGGGCATTTAGAGATGATGTAATGGCCCACATTGGCTCCGGTAATCCGCTAATTGATGTGCGCTCCCCAAAGGAGTACTCCGGTGAGCTTCTTCACATGGAGGCGTATCCTCAGGAAGGCGCCCTAAGAGGCGGTCACATTCCAGGAGCGGCCAGTGTTCCATGGGCCACCGCGGCTAATGAGGACGGTACTTTTAAGTCTGCTGATGAGCTACAGTCAATCTATATGCAGGACAAAGGGCTCAAAGAAGGGGATGATATTATTGCATATTGCAGAATAGGGGAGAGATCCTCTCACACATGGTTTGTCCTCACCTACCTGCTTGGATTTGAGGGAGTTAGAAATTATGACGGCTCCTGGACAGAGTGGGGCAACTTAGTAAAAGCGCCGATTGAAAAGTAGTCAATAATATAAAAAAATCGAGGGGATGTTGTGTTTAACATAGCATCCCTTTTTTCATTTGATCTTATGAGCAAAATTGAGGAAATAATTGATGCGTTTCAGCAGGCCGATTACCAAGAAACATTGGCTATGCTGCTTGATTATTCTGAGAGTCTCCCCCCGCTTCCCGAAAAATACATAGAGCAAAGGGATGCGGGATTTAACCGTGTTCCAGAGTGTGAGACACCTGTTTTTGTTTGGATTGAGCTCAAGGACGGACTTGTGCACATAGATGCTGATGTTCCGGAAGAATCCCCTACGGTAAGAGGTTTTGTTGGTCTTTTGGTCGATTCCTTTAACGGTGTAACACCAGCCGAGGTAGTATCAGCTCCTCAAAACCTAGTGCATGACCTAGGATTGGATCAAAAATTGGGCACCAGGAGAATGTTTGGCTTAAGCGCTGTATACAATCGAATCAAAAGCGGTATCAAGGAAGCAAGCGGTCTTCAATAACACATTTTCCATCACAAAGAATTGAGATAACGATGAATCAAGAACGATTTATGGAGATGATCTTAGATCATTACGAGAATCCGCGCAATTATGGAGCATTGGATAGTGCAGATGTTATTCAAGAAGGCGGCAATCCGGGCTGCGGGGACATATTAAAAATTTATCTCAGAATAAACCCTGAAGGTGTTGTAGAGGAGATTAGCTTTTCAGGCGAGGGCTGTATGCTAAGTCAGGCAGGGGCCTCTATTGTGCTTGATAGCATGAAGGGGAAGACAGTATCAGAGATAGATGGGATTCCAGCTGATATAGTTCTTGAGTTGCTTGGCAAAAAGATGATTTCTACCCGTCCCGAGTGTGCACGTCTAGGTTTTAATACACTTAAAAGAGCAATCAAAAAATGGCAAGAAAAAGATAAGTATGCGCAAATATAGTTACTCGGATTTTGATTTTACAACGTACATATTCGGATTCTGAAGCCTTACTGCCTGTAGTCTTTGCTGCATGACAAAAGCAAACCTTTTAAGAAGTTCATAACCCAGGTCATGGTCTTTCTCGCACTGCTCCAGAATGAACTTGCCGTCTAATTCAACTGCTCTGGTCGGCGCTACTGCTTTTGAGTCGAAGTGTGCTTTATAGGGTGGAAACAGCCAACCCCAACCTAGAATATCGCCTTCGCCCAGCATCTGTATTGTGATGGGGTCTCGGTCTGGAGCAAGAGTAGTCTCAAGCGCTACGATACCCTCTTGAATTATGTAGAACTTGTCAGCTTTTTGGTTCTCACCAAAGATCAAGTCACCGGTATCGAAGCTCACGTCGGAGGCTTTTTCTATGATCATATCAAGGTAGTTTTGTTCTAGTCCTTTGAAGCAGTAGTGTTCGCTAATAATGGATTCGAGTGTAGGCATAGCTCCCTCCAGTGTTTGTATTTAATATTAGTAATTATATCATTTTAGATGTTCTATATACAGTCAGCGAAAAATATTTTCTCTCACTAGCGTTGTGGATATACATATGGTTCATTAAACTTAGTTGCTGGCAATCTGAGATTTGAGCAATGAAAAAACTATATATACCCTCTGATGAATCTGAGCTTGTATTTATAAAGAGTGTGCTTGAAGCAGACGAAGTGCCGTTTTATGTGGAGAATGATAATTTCGGATCCCTATATTCGGGGGCCTATGTAAATTACTTCAACGCCAAAACCATTGTGGTTCCTGACGAGTATTACGACGAGGCTAAGGAAATTATAAAGAGCGTGATTGAAGATGCGGAGTTCCCGGATATCAAAGATAAACAGCCTCCCGGCATATCGGATATATTTAGAATTTTGGTCTCATTTCTTACCCTTGGATTGTATACACCGGCAAAAAGTGAAGATGAAAATGTCGACGATAAAGAGCAAAGTTAGTCTCTAATTGGTATCAACTATTTTGCCAATTCTTGACGGGCTATTGTGTTCTTTAAAATTTACAGGTATAAATTTGCTCTCTATTTTTTATTAAGATTATATTAGCGGTATTTAAGATTATATTAGTAGTATTAGAGTATTAATATTATTAGAGTATTAATATTATGCGAGTAACATCATGCGAGTAACATCATGATTGTCGGTATTCCTAAAGAGACATATCCAGGGGAGAGCAGGGTAGCCATAGTTCCCAGTACGGTTCCATCATTACAGAAGGCTGGCTTCATTGTACACGTAGAATCCGGTGCGGGGGATGATGCCGGTTTTCCAGATAAACTCTATGAAGACCAGGGCGCAGTGATCTCAAGCCGTTCTGAAGTATTTGAGAAAGCCAATGTTATTTTACAGATAAGAGCTGTCGGTACTAATCCCGGATCAGACGCTGAAGACTTAGGAGCTCTTAGAGAAGGGCAGATCGTAATAGGACTAATAGACGCACTTTCAAACGCAGATGCGGTTAAATCTCTTGCCTCAAGCAAGGTTAAATCATTTGCACTTGAGCTCGTTCCAAGAATAACCCGTGCGCAGGCTATGGACGTGCTTTCATCGCAGGCTAATTTAGCTGGCTATAAAGCAGCATTAATCGCAGCGGATTCAATGCCCAGAATATTCCCAATGATGATGACAGCAGCGGGAACAATTACCCCTGCACGCGTTCTGGTTATTGGAGCCGGGGTCGCGGGACTTCAGGCCATTGCAACAGCTAACCGTCTTGGAGCTATTGTATCGGCATATGATATCCGCCCGGCTGTTAAAGAGCAGGTGGAGAGCTTGGGTGCCAAGTTTGTTGAGCTTGAACTAGAGACCGAAGAAGCTGAGGACAAAGGCGGATATGCAAAGGCAATGGACGAGGAGTTCTACAGAAAGCAGCGAGAGCTGATGGCAAAAGTAGTTGCAGAAAACGATGCTGTAATTACAACAGCTGCCATACCGGGCAAAAAAGCTCCCATTCTGATTACACAAGATATGGTAGACGGGATGAGGCCCGGATCCGTGATAGTAGATCTCGCTGCGGAGAGCGGCGGAAACTGCGAGGCTACTAAAGCCGGTGAGACAGTAAATGCCGGCGGGGTAAAAGTAATTGGTCCTGTAAATGTTCCTTCCAGCGTGCCTTATCATGCTAGTCAGATGTATGCAAAGAATATAGCGAATCTTCTTCTCCTGATGGTTAAGGAGGAAGAGTTAAACATAGATTTAGAAGATGAAATACTAAAAGAATCACTCGTCACCGACGGGGGAAATGTTGTAAATGAAAGAGTTAAGGAGAGTCTGAGTCTCTAACTCATAGATAGGGGGTATATAACATGGATGGCTTTGCGATTGTTTTTACAATTTTTGTTCTAGCAGCATTTATAGGATTCGAAGTTATATCCAAAGTGCCTCCTACGCTTCATACCCCGCTTATGTCGGGATCAAACGCAATCTCAGGAATTATTTTAATCGGTGCGATACTGTCGGCCGGAGCTCAGCACAGCTGGCTCACGATCGTGCTTGGTCTCCTAGCTGTGATACTTGCAACAATTAATGTCGTTGGCGGATTTATGGTAACCAATAGAATGTTAGAAATGTTTAGGAGGAAGGATTAACAATGTCTCCCGGACTAGTAAATATTGCATATCTGGTTGCAGCCAGTCTATTTATTTTCGGCCTTAAAGGCCTGTCCCATCCGAGAACTGCCGTTAGAGGTAATATGTTGGGCGCACTCGGTATGCTGCTCGCCGTTGTTATTACGCTTCTCGATAGAAATATTATCGGCTACGAATATATAATTGCCGGAATAATTGTCGGTGCAGCCATCGGGGTAGTGCTTGCTGTTAAGATCAAAATGACTGCAATGCCCGAGCTTGTGGCTCTCTTTAACGGGTTTGGCGGTCTTGCATCAATTTTGGTTGCAGGTGCGGCATTATATGAGATTGCAGCTCTTCAAGGAACGGCAGGAGCTATTAGTCTTAATGCTCAGTTCTCTATTTCTACGTTTGCCTCAGGATTTATTGGATCTGTGACATTCTGGGGAAGTTTGGTAGCTTTTGGAAAACTGCAGGGAAAAGTTAATGACGGAGCAGTCAGATATCCGTTTGACCAGGCTGTAAAAGTAATTCTTGCAATAATTTGTTTGATATTTGCATACTTGATGGTCGTTTATCCTGACGCATCAACACCATATTGGATAATGGTGGCTGTTGCATCAGTTCTGGGAATACTCTTTGTTATACCAATCGGCGGCGCGGATATGCCGGTAGTGGTAGCGCTGCTAAATTCATTCTCAGGACTTGCAGCTGCAGCTGCGGGTTTTGTGCTTTTCAACAGCGTTCTAATTGTGGCTGGAACCTTAGTCGGAGCCTCTGGAATAATACTTACAATCATAATGTGTAAGGCGATGAATAGATCGCTTGCAAACGTTTTGTTCGGAACTTTTACAGTTACGGAAGGTGGACCTTCTGCTGATGAAGTTTACGGCGGTAAGGTGAAATCAACTTCGGCGGAAGAAGTAGCTATGCTTCTTGAAGGGGCAAAGAGAGTCTGTGTAGTGCCGGGTTACGGTATGGCTGTTGCCCAGGCTCAGCATGCTGTTAGAGAGCTTTTTGATCTCCTTGAAGGACATGGAACAACAGTTGAATTTGGTGTGCATCCGGTTGCAGGACGTATGCCGGGACACATGAATGTGCTATTGGCAGAAGCTGATATTCCATATGAAAGACTTAAGGACATGGATGAGATCAACCCTAATTTTAAGCAGATTGACGTATCTATTATTATCGGAGCTAACGATGTTGTTAACCCTGTTGCAAGAACAGATCCCGACAGCCCGATTGCGGGAATGCCGATATTGGATGTGGATTACTCCAAAACAGTAATAGTCATAAAACGAAGCCTAAGCCCGGGGTTTGCAGGTATACCTAATCCTCTGTTTGCTTTAGATAACTCTCTAATGTTCTTTGGAGACGGTAAGAAAGCAGTTGAGGATATGGTTAAATGCTTAAAAGATGAGATTGGTTAATCCAACTCACCTTCCCATTTAACGATTTTTAAATCCAAAACAAAGAAGGCGTAAAATACCGGAACGAGTATGAGCTCTATTGCTGTTGCAAGAGCAAGACCGCCTATCTGTGCATAGCAAAGCGGCTGCCAAAGGGGTCCGCCGTCTACTGCAAGAGGAAATAGGGCAAGTATTGTAGCCCCGACGGTAATAAGGATAGGACGAAGACGCTGAACTCCCGCGTCAAGTAGCGAATCCTTAAAAGGCTCTCCTTTTTTGTGCATCTCTTCTACATAATCAAATAGCACAATAACATGGCTAACTATCACCCCGACTAGTGCTATCATTCCAAGAAATGCCATAAATCCAAACGGCTCTCCCATTATAGCGAGTGCGATTAGTGATCCGACTATACCATACGGTACAGCTACAAAAACCAAAAGCGGCTTAACGGCGTTTCTAAATTGAATTAGGAGCGAAAGGAATATTCCTGCAACGGATATTAGCAGCACCATTGATAGGTTTCTATTGCCTTGCTGTGATTTTGCTTTCTCACCTCCCCACATGAGCTCATATCCCGGAGGCAGTTTTTCAAGAAAGGCTTGTATTTTCTTGTCGGCTTTCTTTAGGATTGTGGACGGAAGCTGCCCGGGTCCAGGAAATGCGATTACAGTAAACGTCCTGAAGTGGTTGCGCCTCACCACTCTCGAGGTTTCCATTGAGTAGTCTATATCTGCTACCTGGGCGATAGGTATTTTTACATCATCAGCAAGCCCATAGACATACATGCTTTGAAGATCAGCAAGCTCAGCTCTTTCATTTATTCTGAGCCTAGCCATTACGGGTATGTCTTTATCCCCCTCTTTGTATGTAGTGAACTGGTATCCGCTGAGAGCTGTGAGAGAGGACACGGATACATCTTCATTACTAACACCTGATAGATTTGCGCGGTCAGGATCGACATCCAGCTTGACTACAAAACTATCTTCAAACCAGTCGTCTCTTACAATCTGGGTCTCGGGGATTTCTCTGAGTATGGCTTTAAGCTCATCTCCCAGCTCTCTTAGTGTTTCTATATTCTGCTCCTCGGTTTGCAGATCTGAGTTGATATCGGTTTTTCCCAGAAGGTGTATCTGAATCGGATAGTCGACAGCGTTTAGCTGGATCTGTCTTATCTCTATATGGGCTCCGGGGATTTGCTCTGAGATAGCCTTTTGGAAAAGCGGGGCTAATTTTGGAGTATCCTCTCTTTTATTTACTCTTATTATTATCTGCGCATAGTTCCTTTGCTGCTGCTCTGGTGCGACAGTGCTCCAGAACCTCGGGCTACCTCCTCCAATATATGAGGTTAGTGATATAAGGGGGTTCTCGGTATTATTGTCCTTTGCATACTTTTCAGCAACATCTTTTATCACCTCTCCAGTTTTAATTACTGTCTCGTTTGTAGAGGATAGTGTTGCTTCGTTGGGCATCCATACATCTACATAAGACAAATACTGAACATCAAGCGGGAAAAAGGATGTTTTTATGGTTGAGGCTATCAGTCCTCCTATTACAAAAAACACAAGAGAGATAGCTAAAGCTTTTTTCCTGTTCTCTATTGCCCATTTTGCTACGCGGTAATAGTGCCCTGTAAATCCCTGAGTTCTTTTTTCTTCCAATGTAAGCTCTTTTTTCTTAGGCCGGAGTAAGTAATAGCTAAGTAGAGGCACAAAGGTCATTGAGACAATCCTCGAGGAAATTAGAGCACATGCCATTACAATAGGCAGGCTGTATATAAACTGACCTGTAGTACCTGTGACTAAGAGGAACGGCAGATAGGCTATAACGTTTGTAGCCGTAGCAAACAGTATTGCGGTTGCAAGCTTAGTCGGGCCAAGCCAAGCTGATATTATTGGCGGATGGCCGAGAGCAAGATTGCTTTTAATGGCATCATTTGCGACAACAGGGTCGTCAACAAGCAGGCCAAGAGCGATAATAAGGGACGCTATGGATACCTGCTGGATATCAATTCCCAGCAAGTTTGCAAAACCGAATGTCATCGCGAGTGTAAGCGGAATAGAAACCGCTAGAAGTGCGGCAGAGCGCCACTCTCTAAACCCGATCCATGCTACAAAAACTACAAGAATTACAGCCTCGATAAGGGCTTTCATAAACAGATGCAAGTTGTCCTTAACCTGCTTTGGCTGGTCGGATGTTCTTGATATGATTATGTCGTTTGGTAGAAGCGGTGCGATTTGGGCCGTGGCCTGATCCAGGATTTTTCCGAATTTGCCGATTTGATCACCGCTCCGCATTTGAACCGCAAGGGTTATAGCGCGGCTTCTGTGCCATTTGCCGGATTCATCCTGCCATTTATAGTAATTAAGCAAACTTGGAGGACTTTGATACCCTCTCACTATCTCGCCAAGGTCTCTTAGGTACACAGGGGTGCCGTCTATAGTTTCCTTGATTACTACGCCACCTATTTCTTCTACAGAATTAAATGCTCCCGAGGGGTAAACGATGACTTCGGTCCCGTCTATTTCTACCTCTCCTCCAGGTATGATTACGTTCCGGCTGGTAAGGGCATTTTTTATTTTAAGCGGTGTAATGCCGTAGGAGGCAAATACATCCTGTGAGTAGTTTAGATATACAACCTGGTTAAGATTTCCTGAGCGCTCAATTATGGATACGGGCTGAAGGGTTTGATAAGTTTCCGCTATTAACTCGGAAATATTCTCTAAATCTCTGTAGCTGTATTTATCTCCGTCTACCGACTTGAGATTTTTAAAGGTGTCTTTTGTGTCCTTAACGATAATAGGATCCCAGGCGTCTATATGAAAGCTCTCAATCCCTAGTTTCTGTTTTGAGAAAGCCGTAATGTAATCCGCAAGGGCCTGTTCATTTACCTGTGGTGTAAGGTCAAGCCCAATAAATGAAGGTCCTGAGATTTCTCTTATCTCGGCTGCAACCCCTTGTTCAAGCAAGTTTATTGATAATAGCTCTAAAACATTATCTAACGCAGTGGTGTCAACTGATGTGGGCAAAGCCACTACTATTGAGAGGCGTTCACGCTCTGGGTGCGGGCTTCGGGCTTGATTGATAGCTGAGTTTATATTATTTGCCCTCAGCTCAAGCTCGATATCGCTTTCCTTGGGGCTTGCAATGGTAATCATTCTTGCAGCCGTGTTGCCAAATCCGCTGTTGAACCTTATCGGGCCTGCTCCTTGGGGAAGCTGATCATTCAGCTGATCCAGTCTTAAATTAATATCATTGAATTGGTCAGTAGTTGTCTTTAGGCCTTCTTCTAGCTGGACTTGAACTATGGATACGCCAGGAAGAGTGATGGACTTGATAGCAAACTCATTACCTGCTTTCGGTTCATGAAGCTCTGAGTTTTGAGCTATGGTTTCTTCGATCGGCTTTGTGACTAGCTGCTCAACCTGCTCAGCAGTGGCTCCGGGCCAGGTGCAGGTAGCTACAGCCACAAGAACAGGTATCTCCGGGTCTTTGCTTTTTGGCATGACCATCCAGCTATAAGCTCCCCAGATCAGGACTGCAAACAGCAACACCCAGGATATATGTCGGTTTTCCGTAAAAAACCGGGCAGTGTTACGAGTATTTGCTATTATGTCTTTGTCGTCTCTGTGCGCCATAGAGTAGTTATTTTAGAATCACGTATTTTAGTATCTCTACAACCTGCTCAGGGGTTCTTGCAGTAGCTCTGGATGCAGCATCTACTTCCTTGAGTGCATGATCGTGCTCGGGGTCATGCAGTGTGATAATCGGTTTACCTAAAGCAGATGCGTATCCCGCATCAAATGCCGCGTTCCACTGTTTATACTTAGGGCCGAACCTGACAATGACGATATCGGCTGTTTCAATGAGCGTATTTGTTCTAATAGAGTTAATTCCTGCTCCTTTTCTGTCTCTCCAGAAAGTTAGTTCTTCAGCTCCCAGTATCTCCTCACCGCACAGATCGCTTGCTTCGTGATCAGTTATGGGAGAATAAAATTCAACTGGCAGATCGGCAGATCCCTGGGTTATTCTCTCTCTCCAGTCAGTGTGAATTTCCCCAGATAGGTATATCCTCCAAACATTCTCGGCCATCTTTCTCCGTCCTTTATCTAGTTTGTTTTATTGGATTATGCTTACTTCCTGACCGTTGCGCACAATCTGAGCGCCTATAGTAACAACTCTCTCGCCTTCTCTAAGACCCTCAAGCACTGCTATCCTGTTTCCATAGATGCTTCCCAGTTTAACATCTCTTCTCTCAACTCTGGTCTTCCCGCTACTCTCCTTAACCGTAAATACCGCATAGCCGTCTTGAGAGTTTACAGACCGCACTATGGATGTTAACGGCACTGCATAGACTGCTTGCGTGTCTCCCCTAAATACATTAAGAGAAGCAATCATTCCCGGTTTTAATTGGTTATCAGGGTTCTGTATTGTTATTTCAACATTGAAGACTCTGGTTTGCAGATTAGCTGCGGGAGCAATCTCTGTAATCACTCCTAGGAATATTGTATCTCTAATTGATTCTGTAGTAACTTCCATAACATCACCTAGTTTTACATCTCCCAGCACAGTATCCGGTATAGAGAACAACACTTTAACCGAAGACACATCAGCAAGAACAAAACCTTCGGATCCCGGTCTTACCAATGCTCCAACTTCAATGCTTCTGCTGAGCAGCACCCCATTTGACGGGGGCGTTAAGGTGCAGTACGCAAGATTCTGTTCTGCTTCAATAAGATTTGCCTCTGCAGCTTTTACTTGTGCATTAGATGATTTAAAATTTTTCACAGCACGGTCATGCTCGGGGGCGGTCATGCTTTGCTCGGCATAAAGAATCTCTGCTCTTCTGTATGCGGCAGTGTCTTTTTGCTGCTCGGCTCTTGCGGAATCAAGATTAGCCTTGGCCTCAACAACTTTGGCCAGGTAATCGGTGGGGTCAATTAGGGCAAGGGGCAGCCCTTGGGTTACAAAATCTCCTGCTTGAATATCTCTTAGTCTTCCATCCGCGCCCTCGACCTGAAGAATTTCAATGACGTATCCAAAAACTTTAAAATCGAGGCTAACCTGGCTGTATGGGTTGACAGTTGCCGTATATCTGAGAGGAGCATTCTCATCTTGAATTCTGACTTCTTCAACCCTGACAGGAGTTTTGGTTTTTTTATACTGATCGCCTCCGCAGGAAGCCAGAAGTGAAGCCGCTGAAAGTATAAGTGTTAGGATAAAAACTGCTGTTTTCATCACTCTTCTCCAATTGCACGCTCTAAGTTAGCCCTGGCCGACCAATAGTCCAAAATAGCTTTTTCATGGTTGCTGTTTTTTTCTTCCAAGGATGACTCGGCTTCAAGTACCTGGGTTAAAAGTGCATCCTGCACCCTGTATTGATTCATAACAACGCGCAGGTTCTCCTTGGCCGCCACCTGCTCAAGCTCTGTCACGCCTATTAGAGCGGTAGCCTCCTCGAGGCTGCGAATTGAGGAATTCACGTCGATGAGCACTTCTGATTGGGCCTCATCTAGTCTGTTTTGGGCTTGTAATACGGATTTTTTCTTCTTGGCTATCTCACTTTTCTTACGTCCCCAGTCAAACACGTCCCATTTGGCAAAAAGGCCGATAGTTGCGATATTCTCAGGAAGAAGCTCCACGTTAAGGTTGGCGATATACTGAAACTGTACGCCTACTTCGGGGATGTATTTTGATTTCTTCACCTTTACCTCGTTCTCGGCAAATTCAATATCGAGCTCGGCTATTTCTATCTCCGGCCTTTGCTCTAGAGCAAGCTCTTCTGCATCCTGAACATTAACCGAAAAAGGTGCTGCGTAATCTACAGGGGCTACTATAAATTGGGTTTCTATATCGCGTCCTAGGAGTTTATTAAATCGCTCTTTTTGTGTTGCAAGATTATTCTTGAGCTTAAAATGTCTATATTCTGCTCTAGCGAGCCGGGCTTGTACCTCAAGGCTGTCCCTCTCAAGCAGCCTTTGTTGCTCAACATCCCTATTTACCAGCTCAAGCAAAGATTTTAGGAAAATAATCTTCTCATCCAGGGCCTCAAGAGAGCTTTGTGTTTTTAGTATCTGATAGTATTCGTTTTTCACTTCATCTGTGATATTCAATACCCTGGCTCTGAAATCTTGATCGGATACCGCTTTTTGTATCTCTCTTTGTTTTACAAGCAGTGAGATCTCATATAGCTGAGAGATGGGTTGAGAGGCTGTGGCCGTTATAAATGTAGTAAAATCGGGGGTTGTTTCAATGCTTGTATTTTCAGCGGGTATGGGACCTATAATGGGGAAATCGCCAAAAGCTCCCTGCTTAAATTCAAATGCTTCATCAGTTAAGTGGTAAGCTTCATACAGGCTGAAATCAAACTCAGGGAATAGCCTTGTTTTTATTGCCCATATGGCATTGTCTGCTTTTTTAATCTCCAAAAATGCATTTTCTATCTTGGGGTTTTCCGCAACTGCTAGTACGAGCGCTTCGTCGAGAGTTAGCACATAGGATTGCTCTATTACGATGTCCTCTTCTACTACAACATCTTGCGCAAGACCATTACAAATAGAGAAGCAAAATGAAACCATCAGAATTATTATTGTCAAATATGTTAATTTCATTTGAGTTATTAAACCAAAATGTGTTGCGCTTGAGCTTTATTGTTTGCCGTGTTTTCTATTGTATATAATAAGGCCTGAAATTTGAACCCTTAATATTAATAACAGTATCTATGAGTATCTCCTGGTTATTAATCAGGAAGAATGATAAGAGTTTTAGATATTGGCGTCTTAATATCCAGCCGATTTTTATTGTGCAGTGCACAATCAGAATTGTGCATATAAAATCTTGTAACATGCTGCAAATATTGAACTAATATTTTTTTGATAATACATTCTTCGCACAAATTTGATTTAACTGTTTCTTATATTATAATGATAGACCTATTTTTTCAGTATTCTTAAAAAAGCTATGGAAGGAGCGTAGGTGATATGAGTACGGTAAGAAATATCTCAAAGGAATCACTAAAAGTGATTTCATCCAATAAGGGGCTTCAGATCAGGGACGGTCTGGAGAACGAGTATCCGGATATATATACAGATGAAGTAATA
>JABAOE010002123.1_pt2 | contig 12779 bp, 15 predicted proteins | sample 7062141 | NCBI WGS metagenome assembly JABAOE01 (sample SAMN14538627, study PRJNA623070) | marine sediment metagenome | biome: marine biome [ENVO:00000428]; feature: marine pelagic biome [ENVO:01000023]; material: deep marine sediment [ENVO:00002113] | place: India: Gulf of Khambhat ...
CATCCCGACAATCGTTCGACCTACGGTCACTCGCTGATCTGTGATCCCTGGGGGCGCATCCTGGCCGAGCAGGCGGAAGGCAATGCCGTCGTTGCCGCCGATATCGACCCGGAGCTGCCCGCGAAACTGCGCCGCGACTTCCCGGCGCTGTCGAACCGTCGCCTGAGTTGACGAGAACCGAGACATTGAGCCACGAATCATCCATTGACGACGTCATCCTGCGTGTCCTGGAGCCCGCCGGGCTCGGCGAACAGCAGCTCACGACCACGCTCGGCTCCGTGATGCGTGGTGGCGTCGACTACGCCGACCTCTATTTCCAGGTCAGCCGCCAGGAGAGCTGGACGCTCGAGGACGGGATTATCCGGGAAGGCAGCTTCAGCCTGGACCAGGGCGTCGGGGTGCGGGCGAACAGCGGCGAGAAAACCGGTTTCGCTTACTCCGATGAGCTTGTCCTGCCGGCGCTGGAGTCGGCCGCGGGCGCGGCTCGCGCGATTGCACGCCAGGGCCAGGAGAAACAGGTACAAGCGTGGCGCCGCAGCGCCGCAGTACCGTTGTACTCCGACGCGGACCCGACGACGAGTATCGATGACGAACAAAAAACGAGGCTCCTGCATGAACTCGACGAAGCGACGCGCGCCATCGACAAGCGTGTCGAGCAGGTGATCATCAGCATGGCGAGCAGCCAGGACCTGGTGCTCGTCGCGGCCTCGGACGGGACCATGGCTGCCGATGTGCGGCCGCTCGTGCGTCTCAATGTCAGCGTGATCCTCGAGCAGGACGGCAGGCGAGAGCAGGGCTACGCGGGTGGTGGCGCTCGTGCTGACCTCAATTACTTCCTGGACGGTGAAGTGCCGTTCGACTTCGCGCGCGAAGCCGTGCGCCAGGCGATCGTGCAGCTCGAAGCGCAGCCGGCGCCCGCGGGCATGATGCCGGTCGTGCTCGGCAACGGCTGGCCGGGCATCCTGTTGCACGAAGCAGTGGGTCACGGGCTCGAAGGCGACTTCAATCGCAAGGGCGTGTCGGCATTCAGCGGCCGCGTAGGACAGAAGGTCGCATCTGAACTCTGTACCGTCGTTGACGACGGTACGATCGTAAACCGACGCGGCTCGCTTTCTATCGATGACGAGGGTACCCCGACCCAGAACACGGTCCTCATCGAGAACGGTATTCTCAAGGGCTATATGCAGGACAAGCTCAACGCGCGGCTCATGGGTGCCGCGCCCACGGGCAATGGGCGGCGGGAGTCGTTTGCCCACGTTCCGATGCCGCGCATGACGAACACCTACATGCTTGCGGGCAGGCATGAGCCGGAGGAGATCATCGCTTCGGTCGACAAGGGCATCTATGCGCCCAACTTCGGCGGCGGCCAGGTCGATATCACGTCGGGCAAGTTCGTGTTCTCAGCAAGTGAGGCTTACCTTATCGAGAAAGGGAAACTCACGACGCCGGTAAAGGGCGCCATGCTGATCGGTGACGGGCCGGAAGCATTGCACAAGATTTCGATGGTCGGGAACGACCTGGCGCTCGACACAGGTGTCGGCACCTGCGGCAAGGAAGGCCAGTCCGTGCCTGTCGGCGTAGGGCAGCCGACGCTGAAGATCGATGAGCTGACGGTCGGGGGAACCGCCTGAACCAGCCGGGCTGCATTTCACATAAGTCGTCAATTCGTCATTTCACGATGCACAGTGTGAGTTACCTCACTGCATTCAACATATCTTCAACGTAGAGTCGTTGCATCTCAAGGAAGGATGACAACGATGGCATTCGACAGCACAATAACAGAACACGATCTGGATCCTCGTACACAGCAGTTTTTGCAGGGATTGAGCGACGACGCAGCCGCCCGCGAGCCGGACCTCGATGTTGACGGTTTGTCCGGAGGTTTCTTTGCACGGATTTTCAGCCTGTTCGGTGGCGGCCGCTCCTGAGTGAAATCAACGACTTAAGCAGAGCGATCTGATTGCGAGACCCGGCTTTCTGCCGGGTCTTTCGCATTTGGCGACTTTACATGTGGCTCGTCCTATGGAGAATGAATCGGCCCCGGGGAAGGAAACGTCGACGTTATGTGGGTCTCCAAACCGATTTACGAAAGCCTGCCATATCTGTACCTGCTCATGGGAGCAGTGTCGCTGGGCGCGTCGATGTATCTCAATTACAGCATCTGGCCGACCGTCTGCTTCATCGTCGGTCTCATATGTCTCGTTGCCGGGCTGGTCGTGTTGCTGAAGCGACGCGACTATCGCGTGACTGACCGGCGCGTCGGCCAACGCCAGGATTACTGATCGTTGATCGCGCGCAACGTGCCCCAGGGGTGCGAGGCGGGCTCCTACTAGGCGGTTTCCTGCTCGTCGACGAGCTCTTCGCTGTTTTCTTCTTCAACCGCGTCGTCGAGCTGATCCGCAAGACCTTCGTCTTCGTTATGCAACCGGTGATACACGAGCTCGTGCACACCCAGCGAGACGATGTCGCCGTCGCGCAGGCTATACTTCTTGATCTGCTTTTCGCCGAGGAAGACACCGTTGGTGCTGTTCAGGTCTTCGATGACGCAGCCGTCGGCGTCGCTGACAAGCTGTGCATGGTGCCGACTGACGAACTTGCTCTTGATATAGATTTCGTTGTCGGGTGAGCGGCCGACGATGATCCGACCAGGCGGAAACGTCAGTTCCTCGATGACTTCCCCGTCAGCGCGTACTTCGATGCGCGTGACGTGCGAATCGTGCGGTCGCCGTGTCTCGATCTGCCGCAGCTTGTCATACAGACCCGTGTTGCTCTCGTGTTCGACCCAGCTGAGTTCGCCCACGGCAGCCATCACGTCGTCGAGGTCGACCGACTCCTTTTCGTCGGCGAAAGCGCACAGCAGGGCGGAATCACACAGCGTGTTGATCAGCCGCGGCACGCCGCCCGTATAGCGGTGGATCGTATCGAAACATTCTTCTGCGAACAGGTCATTCCTCGGGCAGCCGGCAACGCCGAGGCGATGTTCGATGTACTCACGCATCTCGCGGCGATCGAGGGACTCGAGGTGGAAGCGCAGTCGGATACGCTGTACCAGCTGCTTGAGACTTGGTGAGTCGAGCGTCTCGCGAAGCTCTGGTTGTCCTGCCAGGATAATGCGCAGCACTTTTTCCTTGTGAGTCTCGATACCGGACAGGAGCCGGATTTCCTCGAGCACCTTGCGCGACAGGTTCTGGGCTTCATCGACAATCAGTACGACTTTCTTGCCGTTCGAGTACTGTTCGATCAGGAACATGTTGAGCATGTCGAGAAGTTCGACCTTGCGTTTGTCGAACGGCTTGAACCCGAACTCTGTCAGTACTGCCTGCAGGAACTGCGTCGCCGTCAGCTGTGTCTGCGAAACAACGGCACAAACGACGTCATCGTCGAGTTCCGTGAGGAACGATTGCAGCAGGGTGGTCTTACCGGAGCCGATTTCACCCGTGATGACGACGAAGCCATCGGCGAGCCAGATCGTCGATTCCATATAGGCCTTCGCGCGCGCATGTTGCTTGCTCGCGAACAGGAACTGCGGATCTGGCGTGAGCCTAAACGGCGGCTCCGTCAGCCCGAACAGCTCACAGTAGGGCTGGCCTGTAGTGGTCTGCTCCATAAACGTGCAAGCCTAATACAGACGGGCGCCAGATACGACAGAGCTTGCGGTGCTCACGATTCTGAAATTACAGCGCGAACGGCTGCGGCGCCCTCGAGAACGGTTGATCTGTCGCTGTCGACCAACGTGCAATGGCCGAGCTTACGAAAAGGGCGCGGGGATTTTCCGTAATCATGTAGATGCAGTCCCGGGATACGCAATAGCGCTTTCCGATCGGGGATATCACCGAGCAGGTTGATCATATGCGCGTGACCGACGGCCTTCGTAGAGCCTAGCGGTAGACCGAGAACTGCGCGTAGATGGTTCTCGAATTGACTCGTTTCGGCACCCTCGATAGTCCAATGACCGGAGTTGTGAACGCGAGGGGCGATCTCGTTGGCCACGAGACGTCCTTCGGTAACGAAGAACTCGACCGTGAGCACGCCACGGTAGTCGAAGCGCTGCAAGATGGCGTCTAGATAACCCTCGGCCTCGCTCTGTAGCTTCTCATCGACATACGGTGCCGAAGTCGAATCGAGAATACCGTCGTCATGGACGTTCTCAGCGAGGGGGTAGAAAACCGTTGAGCCGTCTGCGCCGCGTACGGCGATCAATGAAACCTCCCGCTCGAATTGGATCCATGCCTCTGCGATCGCCGGTACGCTGCCGAGATCGCGCCAGGCAGGTTCCAGCTCTTGCGCTGTGCGGACGAGGCGCTGTCCGCGCCCGTCGTAGCCGAGCCGCCGCGCTTTGAGAACAACAGGCCAACCGAGCTGTGTACCGACCCTAGCGAGATCAGCGCTATCGGCTATAGCGACGTACGGCGCCGACGTAACGCCTATCGCCTCGAAGAGCTGCTTCTCATCGAGCCGATCCTGAGCTACGGCGAGCGCGGGCGGAGGCGGAGAGATCGTGCTGATCGAGCCGGCCGCTTCGAGTGCCTCGACAGGCACGTTCTCGATGTCGAACGTCACGACGTCGACCTCAGCGGCGAGCTCGCGCATGCGAACCGCATCGTCGATCGCCCCGACGAGGACGGGGCCGACCTGACCGCCCGACGAATCGACGTCGGGGTCGAGGAAGACGCTGCGTATGCCAAGCCTGTAGCCTGCGAGGGCGAGCATGCGGCCGAGCTGGCCGGCACCAATGATCCCTACCTGCATCGTCTATCCTCAGCCGCCGCACGGATCGGGATTGTCGAGCACGCTCTGTGTCTGCTCTGCGCGATGCCGAGACAGCGCCTCAGCGATCTCGGGATGCTTGTTAGCGAGAATGGCAGCCGCCAACAGCGCTGCGTTGATTGCACCGGCCTTGCCGATCGCCAGTGTGCCGACCGGGATTCCGGCTGGCATCTGCGCGATCGACAGCAAGGAATCCATACCCTTGAGCGCTTTGGATTCCACAGGTACGCCCAGGACGGGCAGCTGTGTTTTCGCTGCTGTCATGCCGGGTAAGTGCGCTGCGCCGCCGGCGCCGGCGATCAGCGCTTCCAAGCCACGCGCCTGCGCGCTGCCGGCATATTCGAACAACAGATCTGGCGTACGATGCGCGGAAACGATACGAACCTCGTGCTCGACGCCCAGCGCGCTCAAGGTTGCATCCGCGTGCTGCATCGTCTCCCAGTCCGACTGCGAGCCCATGATGATGCCGACGAGTGGATTCTTCATCTGCGTATTCTAACGCAGGTAGAATGCCCAGCTCATCCGCGAGAGATCTATTCAATGGACGTTGACGAGGCGCAAGAAACGCTTCTCGAGACAGCTACCGATGTCGTGAACCTTGCCCGGCAGATGGGCGCCGATCATGCTGAAGCCGGTGCGAGCTTCGAGGAGGGGTTAACGGTGACGGCGCGTCTCGGTGAGCTCGAGTCGGTAGAGCGACAACGCGATCGCGGTCTTGCTATCACGATCTATCAGGCGCATCGCAAGGGTAGCGCGAGCACGGCGGATTTTACGGTGGCCTCTGTCGAGGAAACCGTTCGTAAAGCGTTGAGCATTGCGAGCTTCACGGAACCGGACAAGTACGCAGGCCTGGCCGATCCCGAGCGCATGGCTTACGACTACCCCGACCTCAACTTGAATCATCCTTGGACGCTCGACGTCGCAGACGCTGAAACACTCGCACTCGAGGCCGAGGATGCTGCACGCGCGCTCGATGCCAGAATCAAGAACTCCGAAGGCGCAAGCGTGTCGACCGGCCAGAGCGTTCAGGCCTACGCAAACAGTCACGGCTTCGCCGGTGCTTATGCGACGACGAGTCATTCGATCAGTTGCAGTGTCGTTGCAGAAGACGGTGGCGCGCTCGAGCGTGATTACTGGTTCACGATGGCTCGTAACCGTGACGATCTCGACACACCGACCGAGATCGGACAGGAAGCGGCGCGTCGCACCGTGCGTCGGCTCGGCGCACGCCAGATTGCGACGACGCGCATGCCCGTGCTCTATCCAGCGTATCTCGCACGCGGCTTGTTCGGCCATCTCGTCGCGGCGATTGGCGGCACGAGCCAGTATCGCAAGGCGACGTTTCTGCTCGACGCGTGTGGCGAGCAGGTTTTCTCGGACATCGTGAATCTGCGGGAAGAGCCGCTGCAGCCGGGTGCGGTTGGAAGCGCTCCGTACGACAACGAGGGCGTCGCGACGCAGCCGCGTCAGCTCATCGCCGACGGTGTTTTGCAGGGTTACGTACTGTCGAGTTATTCCGCTCGTCGGCTCGGTCTCGAAACGACGGGCAATGCCGGCGGTGTACACAATCTCATTGTCACGCCGACCGTAGACTCGCTCGAAGCCCTTCTGCAAGCGCATCCGCGCCTGTTCCTCGTCAGCGAGCTTCTCGGGCAGGGCGTCAACACGGTTACGGGCGATTATTCCCGTGGCGCGGCCGGTTTTATCGTAGAAAACGGTGAGATCGGCAATCCCGTTCACGAGATCACGATCGCCGGCAATCTCGCGGACATGTTCAAGCGCATCGAGGCAATCGGCCCTGATATCGATAGGCGCGGCTCGATATGTAGCGGCTCAGTGCTCGTCGACGAGCTCACGATCGCCGGCGCGTAGCCGGCCAAGTTCAGGCAGGGGCGTCGGCTTGCCGCGCGTCCTCGTCCTCGGCAACGAGATCGGCGAGCGATTTCTCGGCAACGGTATTTGCAATCGATGTGTCGATGCGGCGGCACAGATCGTCGACTGTTGCGTCCCACGAGACGGGTGCCGCGCCGCGCGCATCGGCCACCGAGCCTCGCACGGTATCGAGAATGTCCGCGAGGTTGATTCGGCGCAACGCCCTGCTCGGTATGAGACGCTGCTCTGTCGTCTCGGTCAGCAGGCCCGCATCCATGAGCGCATCGACGACCGGCTGGACGTAATGGCGCTGGACGCCGATCTTTGCGGCGAGGCTCGGCACGCGCCAGCCGTGGCCGGGCTGATCGAAATCGGTGCCGACGAGCAACATGATGCTCATTGCGAGGCGTTCGCGAAGCTGGTTCGACACCGGCGGCGTACGCCGGCCGTATCTCAAGTGCTCAGGGTTCTGATGATAGAAGGTGAACTGCGCCCCGAGGAGCAAGATCAGCCAGGAAATGTAGAGCCAGAGCATCGCAACGATGACGATAGCAAAGCCCGCATAAATCGCCTCCGTGCGGCTTGCACCGGCGACGAATTGCGCAAAGAGCTTGCCGATCACGGCCCAGCTACCGCCGGCGAGTAGGCCTCCGTATAGCGCGCTGCGGATTCTGACTGACGTGTTCGGGATGAACGCGTATAGGAACGAGAATGCGCCGATCACGAGCAAGTACGGCATCGATTGGGTCAGCAGCACGATCAGGCTGCCCAGGGGCTCGGCGCGCTGCAGGTATTCGACAACGGCCGTGCTCGCGACGGTCGCCGTCATGCCCATCGCGATCATCATGACCAAAGGACCGACGAGCAAAACGCTGAGGTACTCGCTGAAGCGACGTCCGAAGCTGCGAGGCCTATCGACACGCCAGACGAAATTGAAGCTGTCCTCGAACTTCTGCGCCATCGATAAGGCCGAATACAGCAGGAGCCCGAGACCGACACCCGCTAGCGTCGAGCCGCTGATGTTGTCGACGAAGCTGATGATGCTCGCTGTAAGCTCTTCGGCTCTCGGTCCGAGCGGCATGAGAAGGCTCAGCAGCAATGGTTCCATCCGCCGGTGAAAGCCAAACCCCTTGAGCACCGAGAAGGTCAACGCTAGCAGTGGGACGACCGCCAACATCGTCGTATAGACGAGGCTCATGGCCCGGAGCTTGAGCTCTCCCGAGGCAAGCTCGCGGAACAGCCCGAATGCATAGCGGCCGATGATGCGCGGAACGCGCTCGAGCGCGGGCGTAGGCAGCGTCTCTGGCCACAGCCAGGCATCGATACGTTGCGTGAGTCGCTCCATGGGATCGGTTACGTTCGCGTTAACTCGTGAGGCGCTCGAGCGCCTCGAGGTATTTCTCGCGCGTCCGTGCGACGATGACCTCGGGTAGATGCGGCCCCGGTGCCTGTTTGTTCCAATCCAGTGTCTCCAGGTAGTCGCGCACGTACTGTTTGTCGAAGCTTTGTGGCGAGGAGCCTGGCGCGTAGCTGTCGAGCGGCCAGAATCGCGAGGAATCCGGCGTGAACACCTCGTCGATGAGTACGAGCCGGCCGGCGTCGTCCAGGCCAAACTCGAACTTGGTATCGGCGATGATAATGCCACGCTCGCGCGCGTGCTTCGTAGCCCGCGCATAGAGCTCCTGCGAGACGTCGTGGATTTGTCGCGTGAGCTCGGCCCCGAGCAACGCTTCGACGTCCTCGAGCGTGATGTTCTCGTCGTGGGAGCCGGGCGCGGCCTTCGTGCTCGGCGTGAAAATCGGTTCGCGCAATTGCTCGGCAAGCTCGAGGCCGGCCGGCAGCGCTATGCCGCTCACGCTGCCTGTCGCGCAGTAATCCTTCCATCCGGAGCCGATGAGATATCCCCGAACGACCGCTTCGACGGGTAACGGTTTGAGCTCGCGTACGACGACAGAACGATCCTGCAGTAGCGCGCGAGTCGACTCATCGGTCAGCACGTCAGCGGCCTGAATCGACGCTAAATGGTTGGGAACGACACTCGCGAGCTTATCGAACCAGAAGTTCGAGATTGCCGTGAGCACGATACCTTTGCCCGGGATTGGCTCGGGCAGGACCACATCGAATGCGGAAATTCGATCTGAAGCGACGATGAGCAAATGTTCATCATCGACGCGATAGATGTCGCGTACCTTGCCTCGTGCGAGCAACTCGAGATATTCGATGTTCGACTCGTAGACGGCCGGGCTCTGCGGCTCGCTCATGTGGGCTTGGGTCCTTGTGGCTTGAATGCGCTGCGGCTGGAATAATAACGCGCTACTGTGTTCGTGAGCTTGTGTATCGGCTGCCGTGATCGCGGGCTTACTAGGGCGAGGGATGTCCGAGATCGTGATGATGACTGTTCTGAGCCGCTTCGAGCAACATTTCGTTGCAATTCCATCTCGGAGGTGTGCGGCGCCTCTCTGGGTTAGGTGTGTCGGGAGCTCAAGTGCAGTGGGCCGGTAAAGCGTTCGGCGGCATCGTCGGCCTTCTCGCGGGCGGACCGATCGGCTCGCTACTCGGTCTCGTGCTCGGGCACCAGTTCGACCAAGGTTTGGGCGACCGACTCACGGGCGCGCGCGCGAAGGGCTCGGCCCGGACGCGCCGTCTGTTCTTCGAGACGACGTTCGGCGTCATGGGGCACGTCGCCAAGTCGGACGGACGCGTGTCGGAGGATGAGATTCGTGCTGCGCGGCGCATCATGCATGGGATGGCGCTGTCTCCCGAACAGGTGACGCTCGCGATCGAGCATTTTACGCGCGGCAAGAACCCCGCGTTTCGGCTCAACGAGGCGGTTGATCAGCTATCCAGCGCATTGGGCGGCCGGCGCGATCTCATTCGAGCGTTTATCGAGATTCAGCTTCAGGCGCTCATTGCGAGCGGCGGCCTGGACAAGGCCAAGCGGGATCTATTGTGGACGGTTGCGCGCCGGCTCGGCATGGGCCGCGTCGAGCTCGCGCAGATCGAAGCGCTCGTGCGCGCTCAGCAGGCTTCAGCTAGCTCGGGTCAACGCGGGTATAAAAGTCTCGACGAAGCCTATCGCGTTCTTGGCGTAGAGCCGAGTGCGCAGGAGAAGGACATCAAGCTCGCCTATCGCCGGCTTATGAGTCAGCATCATCCGGACAAGCTCGTTTCCCGAGGTCTGCCGGAGTCGATGAAGGCCAATGCGGAACAGAAAACGCGCGAGATTCGCGCCGCATACGATCAGATCAAGGCGCGACGAAACTTCAGCTGAATCGCCCGCAGATCCCGTTGCGCCAAGCAGCCGCGGACGAGATCTGCGGACGGGACGTCAGTTAGGCCTGGCGTCGTAATGCGGACTCGGGACGAGGCTTAGGCGCTTCGCGGCGTGCGTTGAACACGACGATCGTCTTGCCGTTGGCCCTGACGAGACCCTGCTCCTCGAGCACTTTGAGCACTCGGCCAGCCATCTCACGCGAGCAGCCGACCAGTCGGGATAGTTCTTGCCTCGAAACCTTGATCTGCATGCCTTCCGGGTGCGTCATGGCATCGGGCTCGTTGCACAGATCCATGATGGCGTGGGCGACGCGACCTGTCACGTCGACGAACGCAAGGTCACCGAGCTTGCGGTTAGTTCTATCGAGCCGCGTCGCAAGCTGAGTTGCAAGCTCGAAGATCAGGCCCGGGCTTTCCGAGGCGATCTGGCGGAATCGCGGGTAGGTCATTTCGGCGATCTCGCTCTCAGTACGCGTGCGCACCCAGGCGCTTCGCGTCGGCTGCTCGTAAAACAGCCCCATCTCACCGAAGAACTGGCCTTTGTTCAGATAGGCGAGGACCATCTCATTGCCGTCCTCGTCCTCGATCATGACCTCTACAGACCCGTCGACGATGTAGTACATGACGTCTGGCAAATCGCCAGCGTGAATCATTACCGATTTGGCGGGAATTGTTCTGACGCGACAATAGCTCAGGAAACGATTGATCGCGGGAACATCACTCAATGGCCGAACGACTTCATCCATGGGTCCACACTCCTGTTTGACGTAATGCCGTATTTAATCAATTTAGCGAGAACTGACAAGGAAGTTATGGTTCAGGTTGTGACGTGGTTCACACCTTAGCTGCGACACGGCGCAAAATTTCGCCACCGACGGCCATCGCGGATCGTGCGAGCTCGGGGAGCTCGATGCCGCCTGCAAGTCGTGCGGTCGTACCGTGATGTGCCTCGTCAGTGGCCATCTGCTCGAGAATTGCGGCGCTCTTCTCGTCTTCCGCCGGGAGTCGGTCGAGATGGTCCTGGATGTGCGCTTCGACCTGTTTCTCGGTCTCCGCGATGAAGCCCAGACTGATTCGATCACCTGCCGCGCCGGCAATGAGACCGATCGTAAACGCACCGGCGTACCAGATCGGCGTCAACGCGCTCGGCTTCGCCCCGAGCTCATCGAGCCGTTCCTGGCACCAGGCGAGGTGGTCCTGCTCCTCTCGACCCGCGTCGAGGAGATGCTCGCGGGTCTCACCTGTTCGGGCCAGTACGGCCTGGCCACTGTAGAGTGCTTGGGCGGCGATCTCTCCGGCGTGGTTGACGCGCATGAGCTCGATGCTTGCCGCGCGCGCTTGCGGGTCAAGATCAGGCTCGGCCATGGATTTCGTCGGCGACGGGCGCGCTGCGCGGGCTGGTCCGGCCACCGTTCGCAGGGCTTCGTCGGCGGCCCCGATGAGGCGGTCTGACCACGTGCTGCCTCGCGTCATACCGCGATTATAGACGGTCCGGTCCGGCCCGTATTGGCATCGCTACGGCTTGCCAGTACCCGGTGAGGCACGTAGAATTTCGCCTCTTTGGTCGGCGGCACTGCCGCTGCTCGAGCCCTACATGAAGACATTCTCAGCAAAGCCGGCGGAAGTCCGGCGCGATTGGTATCTCGTCGACGCCGATGGCAAGACGCTCGGTCGCCTTGCGACGGAGATAGCGCGGCGCTTGCGCGGTAAGCACAAGGCCGAGTACACGCCACACGTCGATACCGGCGACTATATCGTGGTGGTCAACGCTGAGAAGATCCGGGTCACGGGCAGGAAGCTCAAGGACAAGCTCTACCACCGCCATACCGGCTACATAGGCAACCTCAAGACCGAATCCCTCGAGCAGCTCTTAAACAAGGCGCCGGAGCGGGTCCTCACGCAAGCCGTCAAGGGCATGCTGCCGCGCAACCCATTGGGCCGGCAGATGCTCAGCAAGCTCAGGGTCGTGCGTGGGCCGGAGCATCCGCATCAGGCACAACAGCCCCTCCCACTGGAGCTGTAGGAACGTAGGAGATATGGCAAAGGACACGTATTACGGCACGGGCCGTCGCAAAACCTCCGCGGCGCGGGTGTTTTTGCGCCCAGGCAGCGGAGACATCAAGGTCAATGGCCGGTCGCTCGATACTTTTTTCGGCCGCGAAACTGCCCGTATGATCGTGCGCCAACCCTTGCAGCTCGCCCAGCTCGAGGATCGATTCGATATCCAGGTCAGCGTTCAAGGCGGCGGCACAACGGGTCAGGCAGGCGCCATTCGCCACGGCATCACGCGCGCGCTGATTCACTACGACGAGACTTTGAAGCAGCCGCTACGCAAGGCCGGTTTCGTCACGCGCGATGCGCGCGAAGTCGAGCGCAAGAAGGTCGGTCTTCGCAAGGCCCGACGCGCGACCCAATACTCCAAGCGCTAGTCCCACAAAAGCTCCCAACGAATGCGTGCACGGCCGATCGAGTAGGCTGTGGGTTCTCCCGTCTGCAGTTACTCGACGGGATGGCTCGCTTCGCTGCGCTTTATTCCTCGTCGAGCAACTGCAGACACGAGAACCCGAGATGCGATCGCTGCCGCGGGGTTTGCGGTGGTATTGCCGACGCCGAAATAGACGGCGTCCGTCCACGGCGATACCGATAGGCGTTGCTTGGTTCGCTGCGCTCGACCCGTCGTGGAGTAACAGCCTTCGCGAGAAGATCGGCGTACATGCCGCTGGGAGCGTCGTGGCCGAGGANNCGAGGCGAGATTGAGCGACCAGCGCGTATGTCCGTCGAGCTTCGATGATTGCCTTGTTGCTCCCGCGTCCAGTGTTACTCGCCAGGAAGGCCGTGCACGGAAGCGACCAACGCGAGCCGATGTC
>JABAOE010003547.1_pt1 | contig 12778 bp, 13 predicted proteins | sample 7062141 | NCBI WGS metagenome assembly JABAOE01 (sample SAMN14538627, study PRJNA623070) | marine sediment metagenome | biome: marine biome [ENVO:00000428]; feature: marine pelagic biome [ENVO:01000023]; material: deep marine sediment [ENVO:00002113] | place: India: Gulf of Khambhat ...
GTCGACGGCTTCCTTGTGACCGAGCAGAACATCGATCTGGTCCGGGAACCCCGAGAGTAGTGGGTCCTGCTTGCCGTCTGCGGTAATGTCCAGCGTTATGCAACCGACGGCTTCGCGGTACCTTGTCGAGATCGTTGTGCCTAGGAAATTGCCTAGCAGACCGTTGCCGGAGCAGGCTCCAAGAAAAGGAAAGTCGCGCATTACGACCTGCTCGAGCAGTTTGTTGAAATCGGTTTCGATTTTTTTCTGGATCTCGGATTTCTTGCTTTCGGGCGTGCTGATATCGAATGGACTGCCGCCGACAATGATCGCGGAATAGTTGTCCNNCGAGGTTGTCAGGGATGCCGAGTTTCTCGATGCGGATTCTGTGTGTGTCCTCGGCCCGCAATCCGCCATACTTGAGAAAGCACCTGTACTCGCTGTCGGAGGTCGCATCTTCTGGTCGCAGTTGCAGAATTAATATGGGCCGGGTTGCGATCATGTGTGGGCTACGAGGCAGACTTGTCTGCAAACCGCTATTTCGTTATTCCTACTCGGTGCTTGGCGACCATTTCCTCGTTCCACTCCATGCCTAGGCCGGGGCGATCGGGCGGCGTGAGCGTGCCATCGTCGAGCGGGAAGGTTTCGACAAGAAGCTGACCCATGACGTCCATGTGTTCGAGCCAGTGGGCGGTGGGGGTTGCGCACAGCAGATGGCTGCTCGCTTCGACGAAAGTGTGTGATGACATTTCCACGCCGGCAGCGCGCGCGAGCGCCGCGCATTCGAGCCAGCCGGTTACGCCGCGGATGAATTGCGGGTCGATCATGACGTAGTCCATCGCCTTGGCCTTCATCGCAGTGTGCATATCTTCGGGGCCGTTGAAGTTCTCGCCAATTTGAATGGGCGTAGTAATGGCGTCGGCGAGTTTTGCATTGCCTTCGTAATCATCGGCAATGATCGGCTCCTCGATCCATTCGAGGCTTTCATCATCGAGCGCCTTGCAGCGGATCATGGCTTCGGCCACGCTGAGCGACTGGTTGTAGTCGATCATCAGGGCACGGTCGCCGAGCACGCGCTTGGCGGCACGTACTGCGGCAAGGTCTTCCTCGAGCGTGGCAAAGCCGGTCTTGATCTTGAGGCCGGGATAGTTTTCCGCAACAGTTTCCTCGGCCACTTCGACAACCGCTTTTTCGTCGTACAGGCCAACGCTGTAGTACGGCTTGAGTGCGCGGGGCTGTGCACCCAGCGTGGCATAAAGCGGTTCGTTGCGCCCGCGCGCGTAGGCGTCCCACAGCGCCATGTCGAGGCCGCCCATGGCAGTGCAGAACGTGTTCTTCACGCCCCAGAGGCGCATGCGGCGCATCAGGAAGTCGTAAATATCACGCGGTGAAGCTGGCATGCCCTTTATGAGCGCCGTCAGTGAGTGAATGGAGGCCTCCAGTGCCGGGAGTAGTTCCTGGAAGTAAATCTGCGTGTAGGCGCGCCCAACCACGCCGTCGTCGCGCACCACGTCGATGAGCACAACCGGAAAACTCGGGATAAACCCCGACGCGTTGCGCAGCGGGCGGCGAATCGGTGCCAGTACCTGGGTGGTCCGCACTTCCTGAATCTTGGCCAAACTCATTGTTACTGCTCCCTCTTGCTTTTGCCGCTAATTGGAGAGCGGCTATCGATAGTGAATCAGGGCCTAAGGTATGGAGATTACCCGAAACGTGGGTCGTCAGGCTCTGACCCCGCCACCTGCAACCACACCAAATTAGTGGCTTTTGTCCTGTTAACTTTAAAATCCCGTGGACACCATCGGAGCAAATTCACGTCATCGCTATGCGGAGCCGATGCGTGTTTTCCGCTCGCCAGGCGCTCGATAGTAGCGATGCCGGTTAGAATTCGCTTTGGAAAAATTTGGTTTCAAGGGAGCATGATATGCAGATCAAGTCCATTGCCGTGGTTGGCGCTGGCACCATGGGAAACGGCATCGCTCAAGTGAGTGCGGTGGCAGGCTTGCCCGTTACGCTCACAGATATCTCACAACCGCAACTTGACCGTGCCACGCAGACTATCACAGGCAGTCTAGAACGGCTGGTCAAGAAGGAAAAGATGTCGGACAGTGACAAGAAGACGGCGTTGGGGCGCATTACGACCTCGACCGATCTGGGTGCGATCGGCTCTGCCGATCTGGTGGTGGAAGCAGCTACCGAGAATCTGGCGCTGAAGCTCGAGATCTTCGGCAAGCTTGATACGGCCGCGAAATCCGACGCAATCATTGCGTCCAATACCTCATCGATCTCGATTACGAAACTAGCGGCTGGCACCAAGCGGGCGGATCGGGTCATCGGTATGCACTTCTTTAACCCCGTTCCCGTTATGCAGCTGGTCGAGTTGATCCGGGGATTGCAGACTTCGGACGAAACCTACGCGTCAGTCGAGGCGGTTGCCAAAGCGGTTGGAAAAAACCCGGTCCAAGTGCGGAATTCGCCCGGGTTCGTCGTCAATCGCATGTTGTGCCCGATGATTAATGAAGCGATCTTTGCGTATGCGGAAGGACTGGCGAGTGCACAGGCAATCGATGACGCGATGCGGCTCGGATGCAATCACCCGATCGGGCCATTGGCATTGTGCGATTTGATCGGTCTCGACGTCGAGTTGGCCGTGATGCAAGTACTATTTGAAGGGTTCAAGGATCCGAAGTACCGTCCTGCGCCGTTGCTCGTGGAGATGGTCGAAGCGGGCTATCTAGGCCGCAAGGCAGGGAAAGGCTTTTACACGTACGGCTGAGGGTCTCCAAAAACCGGTCGCTGTTTGTGCGACTCGGATTGCTCAAGTTTGTCAAGGATCGGTGTGAGTATACGGGCGCCACGGCCATCCTGGGCGGCGCACATGGTCAATGCGCGACGGGCAGCACCAGCTCATTAACGTGCAGGAAAGGAGGAACGACGAAACATGAATGTATCAGGAAAGAAAGCCGTTATTTTTGGCGGGACCTCGGGGATTGGCCTGGCTGCCGCCAAGCAGCTTGGTGCGCTCGGTGCCGAAGTGATCGCGGTCAGTCGCGATCCGGACAAAGCAGGCGAGGTGCCAACAGAAATCACGCTGAAGAAGTGCGACGCGCTCGATCGCGATGCAGTGCAGGCATTGCTCAAAGAGTGTGCGCCTTACGACATTTTGGTGAGCGCGGCGACTGGTGGTGCGCGGGCAGTTGGACCGTTTCTGGAAATGGATATGGATGGCTACAAAGCGTCTTTTGACAAGCTTTGGGGTTACGCTAACGTCGTGCGATATGGCGCACAGTATTTGAGTGATGACGGCGCAATCGTATTGGTGAGCGGCGCGCCGGCACGCAAGACGAGGCCGGGGCAGGTGGCAATTGGCTCGGTTGGTGGTGCGGTAGAGGCGTTTGTCCGGGCCATTACGCGGGAACTGGCGCCAAAACGCATCAATATCGTATCACCCGGCGTGATCGATACGCCAATGGTCGGCCTGAAGGGGCATGAGCGCGCGGCCTTTTATACTAAAACGACCGCGGGAAACATCATTGCGCGCGCGGGCACGGCCGATGAAGTGGCACAAGGAATTATTTTCGTCATCCAGAATGATTTTGTCACCGGTACGACAGTCGACGTCGATGGCGGTTGGCTGTTGTCATAATAACGGCTCTGTAAATGGCTCCATAAGCAGGGAAGAGACGTTTGCGCAATCGGCAAGCTTTGCACGTCGGTGGGTCAAGAATGTGTGACCTGAGAACAAGCAACGAGAAACGAAACGTGTTTTTTTGTACACTAGGGCGTAAACGTCTCTGAACCGATCGATCGGATTTGCTTTTTTAGCGGGTAGTGTCAGCATGGCACCAGCGGCTTATCTTTAAGGAAACCAACGCGATGCATAGCGCGATTGCAGAGAAAGTAGACGAGACTGTCACCGCACCGTTGCAGTTCACGGTCAACGATGGCAAGCCGCTGGTGGCCAAAGTGTTCATCCCCGGCGCGGAATTAGATGAGCGCTCCGGCACCTTCGTATGGAAGGTCGTGACAATCCACGATGGCCGACCGGCTGTTGACCAGCTCGACCTCGACGTGGAGGGTTACCAGTTGGTTCGTCATCACACCGCGGTAAACAACTGGTTTGATGAAAAAGAAGTGCTGCGGATCGGCTACCCGGAAACCGAAGCATTGCTCAAAAAGGTCACTGGTTGTTCAAAGGTCGTCGTGTTTGACCACACTCCACGCGTTGACGATGAAGCCGAACGCGTCAAACGCAACTTGCGGCCGCCGGCCACGATTGTGCACAACGACTTCATCCCGGAATCGGCCGCTCAGCGGGTGCGCGATCTGCTACCGCCGGACGAGGCTGAATTGCGTCTGAAGAAGCGCTTCGGCTCGATCAATGTCTGGCGGCCGATCAAGGGGCCGGTCGAAACCGCGCCGCTGGTCATCTGTGGCTACGGCGAAATTAGCGACGAGGACCTGATCGTCTCTGAGCGGCACTATCCTGACGGACGCATCGGGCGCATCTACAACATCGCTCACAATCCCGCGCAAAGGTGGACTTATTTCCCACACATGATGCCGGACGAAGCGGTATTGCTGAAATGCTACGACTCTCTCACCGACGGCACTGCACGCTGGACCGCGCACGGTTCGTTTCAGCCGCCGAACAAGCCGGCCAACGCCGCGCCGCGCGAGAGCGTCGAGCTGCGCACCATGGTGTTCTGGGATTGAGCGTGTGAGAGTTGGCCACACCAGTTGTGGCCGATGTCTCAGTCTGCAGAGGCGGGGCAGTTCGTCGGGCATTTACTATTTGGCCCTCGCGGGAACATTTTCCTGTTTTCGTGCCGGGAATAGAAAGTGGTTCCATACATGAGCACCAGCAGGGAATAAATAGGAAACCTTTTCCAGGGCCTTGCCATTAACATACTGCGCCAAACAATCGTTGCGAGCGCGTTGTTGAGGTGGTGGCTGCGTTGCCAATCGAAAAATAATTAATCGTCTTGAAACGAGGAGATTCCAAGTGAATCAGGAGCGCGTCGTCGCGACCTATTTGATCGAGACACCACATCCACTCGAGCATGCGGCGGCGGTGCTCGCCGGCGAGCAGTCGAGCGGCACGTTCGTGGCAGTACCCGGCGAGACCAATGAATTGAAGGAGCGCTTCGGTGCGCAGGTCCTGAAAGTTGCACCTCTGGGGGTGGTGGAAACACCCAGTTTGCCCGGAAGTAAGGCACCAAAATCAAAAGACGGCAAAGTAGAGTATGCCCGTGGAAGAGTGGTAATTTCGTTTCCCCTGCACAATTTTGGTCCATCGTTGACGAGCTTGTTCTCGACCGTAGCGGGCAACCTCTACGAGTTGCAGGAACTGTCCGGCGTGCGTCTCGAGGATCTGGATCTCCCGCAGGCATTTGCCGATCACTATCCGGGTCCGGCCTTTGGCATCGACGGCACGCGCAGGCTAGCCGGCGTGGTGGGCCGGCCGCTCATTGGCACCATTATCAAACCCAGTATTGGACTAGCGACGGATATGCTGGCAAAACTGGTTCGTGATCTGGCCACCGCAGGGCTCGATTTCATCAAGGATGACGAATTGCAGGCCAACCCAACCTATGCACCGTTTTCAGAGCGTGTTGCGGCGGTCATGCCGGAAATCGAAAAGGTGGCGGATCAGGCCGGCAAGAAGACGATGTACGCGTTCAACATCACCGGGGACATCGATCATATGCTGCGCAGCCATGACTTGGTGAAGAAAAGTGGTGGCACCTGCGTGATGGTGAATGTGAATGCTGTCGGCTTTGCCGGTTTGGCATACCTTCGGCGACACTGTGAGCTGCCAATTCACGGTCATCGTGCCTGGTTCGGTGCGATCTCCCGGCACCCGTTGTTGGGCATAGGGTTTACCGCCTACCAGAAACTGTGTCGTCTCGCCGGTGTGGATCATATTCACGTAGGCGGTTTCAACAGCAAATTCTACGAGACCAACGAAGAGGTCGGTCAATCGATTATCGATTGCATCACGCCGATATTTGCTGACTACCGTGTGATGCCGGCAATATCTTCGGCGCAATGGGCCGGGTCCGCACCGGAAATCTACGCCGCAACCAACACCGTGGACGTGATTCATCTTGCCGGCGGTGGCATCATCGCGCACCCGAGTGGTACCGCAGCCGGCGTTCGCAGCATGCAGCAGGGATGGGAGGCGGCACTAGGGGGAGTTGCCTTGAACAAGTACGCCGAAACACATGAGGAACTACGCGAAGCAATCACGAAATTTGGGGGGCGCGGCTGATGGACGCGAATCCGAACTTGCTACTGGCTTTTTACGGGGATGACTTCACGGGTTCGACCGATGCAATGGAGGCGCTATCGCTGTCTGGATTGCGCACGGTCTTGTTCCTGTCCTCGCCGACACCGGAACTGATCCGTGAGAAATTTTCGGATCTTCGTTGCGTCGGTGTAGCCGGAACCAGCCGCGCAATGTCTCCGGAGGAAATGGATGCCGCATTCGAGCCGGTGCTGCACCAATTATGGTCTCTTGGTGCGCCGGTGACGCATTACAAAGTGTGTTCGACATTCGATTCGATTCTTCGCCCGAAATCGGCAACATCGGTCATGTCGCCGACATGGCGCACAAGTCCCTGGTGCCGGGGCAGATGATCTCGATTCTCGCAGGCGCGCCGCCACTGCGTCGTTTTACGGTATTTGGTAACCATTTCGCCGCGTATGGCGAGGAAGTTTTCCGACTTGACCGGCATCCTGTCATGTCGCGCCATCCGTCAACACCGATGCATGAGTCAGACCTGCGTGTGCACCTGTCGCACCAGACCAAAACCGAGATCGGGTTGATGAGTGTAACCGATCTGGACGGAGATGACAGCCGGGTCGATGCGCGCGAGACTGAAATACTGAAATCCGGTCCGGGCATGGTGCTCTACGATGCGTTGACCGGGGAGCACCTAAGCTCTGTCGGCCGGTTGATTTGGCGACACGGTCAACGCGCACCGCATTTCGTTATTGGGTCTTCCGGGGTTGAATACGCATTGGCCGCGCATTGGCGCACGACTGGTGTGATCAGTGATCAGCGTAAGGTGTACCCGGCGATCAAACCGGTGAAACAATTACTGGCGGTGTCTGGTAGCGCCTCGCCAATGACGGCTCAGCAGATTGACTGGGCCGCCAACAACGGCTTTGACTGCATTCGTATACCAACTGAGAAACTCGCTCAGCCAGCCGCGGCAGAGCAGGTGCAGCGCGAACTGGTCGCACAGGGTCTCACGTCACTATCGGGCGGCAATAGTGTGTTGCTGTATTCGGCACGGGGACCGGATGACTCGAGCATCCAGGCCACTCGTGCACAACTCGGTGCAGATAAGGGTGGCAGTGCTCGTGTGCTCGGCAGCGCGATGGGACGTATTACCCGTGAGTTGCTAACAAAAAGTGGCCTGCGGCGTGTGGTGATTGCTGGCGGTGACACGTCGAGTTACGCAACGCAGGAACTTAAACTTTATGCACTGGAAATGCTGGGGCAGCTGACGCCGGGTGCACCTTTGTGCCGTGGCTACTCTGACGAACGCGAGTTCGATGGATTGGAGATCGCATTGAAAGGTGGACAGATGGGCAAAGTAGATTATTTTGGAATGGTGCGTGGGCGGTAAATACGGCGTCCCCACGCCTTGTAGCAACCGTTGCTGGCCACAAGCCGGATGGACGGATCATTAATTTGCGGAGAGTACACATGACAAAAGTAGCGGTTATCGGAGCAGGCGGGAAAATGGGTTATCGGGTGTCTTCCAACCTGAAGGGCTCACCTTACGATGTGAGCCACGTCGAAGTCAGCGAAGCTGGGCGCGAACGGCTCAAGGAACTGGATATTACCTGTGTCGATACCGATATCGCGCTGCGCGATGCGGACTTTGTGATATTGACGATTCCAGACAACATGATCGAGAAGGTCACCAAGCAGCTCGTTGACAAGTTCAAGAAGGGGGCAACCTTGATTGCGCTCGACGCGGCAGCCCCATTTGCCGGGCACTTGCCAGAGCGCGAAGACCTCACGATCTTTGTCGCACATCCTTGTCATCCACCGATTTTCAATGACGAGACCGATCTAGAGGCCAAGCGAGATTATTTTGGTGGCATCAAGGCGAAGCAGGCGATTGTCTGCGCCTTGTTACGTGGTGATGAGAAGAACTATGCGGTGGCCGAAGATGTTGCCAAGCGCATGTATGCGCCGGTCATGCGCTCGCACCGTGCGACTGTTGAGCAAATGGCAATTCTCGAGCCGGCTCTCTCGGAAACGGTATGTGCAACGTGTCTGACCGTAATTCGCGAAGCAACCGACGAAGCGGTGCGTCGCGGTGTGCCAGAGGAAGCAGCGCGTGATTTTATTCTTGGGCATCTAAATGTCGAGCTGGCGATTCTGTTTGATCAGCTTCCTGGCGTGCGGATGTCCGATGCTGCCAACAAGGCGGTCGAACAGGCCAAGAAAAAAATCTTTGCGCCGGACTGGAAGAAAGTCTTCGACCGGGAAGAAATCGCTGCCAACATTCAAGCAATCACTTCCTGACGTACCGAGTTGTTTGTGGTTTTTCGCAGCGACGGCTTTGCGCTGGCTGCATATCAATTAATACAGTTTTTAGTTCTAGCTTGGCGAGCGGCTGAAAACCGCTTTGCGTAACGGAGATACGAAATGCTCAAAAAAACAGTGGAACAGGGTAAGAACGGCAAAGTTGTCCTGATGGATTCGATCACTAAGGTCAGTGCAGACGATAAGGGGGCGGTTGTTGTCTGCGCGTCACATGGCGGTACGAGCTCGGGTGAGTTCGCCCTTGAAGTTCCGCTCAAGTTGGTGGTATTCAATGACGCTGGCGGGGGGAAAGACGATGCCGGTATTGCTGCGCTGGAGATGTTGCAGGGGCGTGGCGTTGCCGCGGCGACGGTCGCCCACACCAGCGGGCGCATTGGCGATTCACTGGACATGTGGGAGCACGGACTGCTGTCGCACGTTAATGCCGCTGCCAGCCAACTTGGTCTGGCCGTTGGTGACAACGTGCGCGACACGCTCATTACATTGGTAGCCTGACATCACTTGAGAAAAAGACGGAGGATGGCGTGGTAGATCCAAGACACAAGAGCCGCGTATTGCTGGAAGGCGCTGACCGCGCAGTCGCACGCTCGATGATGAAAGCGGTGGGCTTCAGCGATGAGGATCTGTCGCGGCCGCAGATTAGTGTCGCGCACTGCTGGATCGGTACCATGCCCTGCAACTGGAACCATCGTGAGTTGGCGCAAAAAGTCATGGATGGCATTCGCGCAGCCGGCGGTACACCGATCGAAGTGAATACCGTTGCCATCAACGATGCCATCACAACTGGCACCGAAGGCATGAAGACATCGCTAGTCAGCCGCGAAGTCATTGCCGACTCGGTGGAACTGGTGGCGCGCGGCCACATGTTCGACGGCATCGTCACTATCTCCGGTTGCGACAAGACAATTCCCGCGATGGCGATGGTGCTGGGTCGGCTCGATATACCGGGTGTCACCTTGTATGGTGGTTCGATTCAATCCGGCTCGTGCACGAAGCCGAACAAGGTATTTGGTGACCGGAAGCTCACGGTGCAAGATGCGTACGAGGCGCTGGGTGCATTCAACGCTGGAAAAATCACTGCAGAAGAATTCAAGGACGTGGAAGACCACGCCTGCCCCGGTGCCGGCGCCTGCGGTGGCCAATTCACCGCCAACACGATGGCAACCGCCTACGAGATGTTGGGCATTTCGCCATTGGGGTGGAACGACGTGCCAGCGCTGGATACCCAGAAAGCCAATGTTGCCTATGAAACCGGCAAGTTGGTGATGGAGTTGGTGAAGAAAGGTGTTACGCCGCGCTCGGTGGTGACCAAACTCAGCTTCGAGAACGCGATCACCGGCGTGATGGCAACCGGCGGCTCGACCAACTCCGTGCTACACCTGCTCGCTACCGCGCATGATTTCGGGGTTGAGCTGGCACTCGAGGATTTTGACCGCATTTCGCGAAAGACGCCGGTGTTGGCAGACATGCGGCCGTGGGGCACTTACACTGCGCCGGAGATGTTTGAGGCCGGTGGCATGCCGGTGGTAGGCAAGCGGCTGATCGAAGCCGGTTTGCTGCATGGTGCAGAGAAAACGGTTACTGGCAAAACGCTGGCACAGGAAATTGAGGCAGCGCGCGAGCCGGCTGGCCAGGATGTCATCAAACCATTGTCGCAACCGCTAAAGACGGAAGGCGGCCTTGCCATTCTGCTTGGCAACCTGGCGCCGGGTGGATGCGTGATCAAGGTCTCGGGGCAGACAAAGAAACGCCATCAAGGACCGGCGCGCGTGTTCGAGAACGAGGAAGACGCTTTTCTCGCGATCAAGGAAGGGCGCATCAAACCCAATGATGTAATGGTATTGCGTAATGAGGGGCCGAAAGGGGGGCCCGGCATGCGAGAAATGCAGCTGGTGACTGGTGCGCTGCAAGGGGCCGGCCTCGGCGAAACGGTCGCACTAATGACTGACGGACGATTCTCAGGTGCGTCGCGCGGTTTTGTCATCGGCCATATTGTTCCGGAGTCAGTCGAATTCGGACCGATCGCTGCGCTGCGCGACGGTGACACGATTACCATCGACGTGGACAAACGAAAGCTCGATGTGGATCTGAGCGAAGGGCAGATTCGTGAACGCCTGGCCGAATGGAGGCCGTTGCCGCCACGATACACCAGCGGCGTTCTAGCGAAATATGCAAAGCTGGTGGCGGACGCCTCGCGTGGCGCAGTGACAGATCTTTAATAGAAGCGGTTTTTGATTAGACCGGAGATTGATTCGGAAGAAGCGGAGCACAGGATAATGAAGCAGTGGTTGTTAGTGGTGGGTGCCGTTATCACGTTGGTTGGTGCGTGGAATTCAACGAACGCAGGATCGGAAATTGACCCGAATGCCATGACCATCGTGCACACAGAGCAGATGCGGTGGCAGGATTATCCCGGGCTGCCGGGTGTCAAGTTCGTCGTGCTTTACGGCGATCCGAAAAAGGAAGGTGTCTATGTTATCCGTGCCAAGTTTGCACCGCACACCATGAGCCGTCCGCACTGGCACCCGGAGGCGCGCTATGTGACGGTGATCAGCGGCACCTGGTGGGGCGGCACCGGCGACAGCTTCGATCCCGATCGCACTGTACCGATCAAGGCGGGGGGCTTTGCCGTGCATACACCGGGTGAGGTCCATTACGATGGTGCCAAGGAAGAGGAGGCGGTGGTGCAGATTATCGGCGTCGGACCAAGCGGTACCAACGTCGTGCCAATCAATGGCAGCAACCAATGACAAGCCTGCGACTCAAGGACCGGGTAGCAATTGTTACCGGGGGCGCGCAGGGGATCGGCAAAGCGATCGGGAAGTCCTTTGTCGAAGAAGGTGCGCGGCTGGTGATTGGCGACATTAACGGCGATCTGGCGGAACAAACTGCGGCTGAGCTCGCCGAGGGCGGTGGTCGCGAAGTCAGGTCGACTCGCATCGATGTTGCCGAAGCCACTGGCGGCCAGCAACTGGTCGAGTTTTGCGTGGCTGAATTTGGCCGAGTCGATATTCTGGTCAACAACGCCGGCATCGGCATCAACAAGCGCACGCTGGACTTCCCGCTCGATGAGTGGGAAAAGGTCATCCGCATCAACCTCACCGGCGCATTTCTCTGTGCACAAGTGGCTGGCCGGGAGATGGTCAAACAAGAATACGGCAAGATCATTAACATCTGTTCGCTGTCGGGGCAACGCGGCGGGATTGGCCGCGCCGCCTATGGTGCCGCCAAAGCGGGGTTGGAGTTGCTGACCAAAGTGATGGCGGTAGAGCTGGCAGAGCAGGGTGTCAATGTCAACTCAATCGTGCCGGGTCCGATCGCGACCGATGTCGGGCGGGCCATGCACGACCCGGCGACGGTGGAAGCGTACAACTTTCTGGTGCCGCAAAAACGCTACGGCACACCAGAGGAAATTGCCGACGCGGCGGTGTTTCTGGCGTCGGCCGAGAGCGACTACATCAATGGTCACTCTCTCAACGTCGATGGCGGATTCGGCTCAGCAGGTTTGATATACCCGTTGCCCCACTCGGCGCATAAATGAGGTCGCGACGCCGCCGTTTGCATCACATCGCCATCCCGCCGTCGACGTTATACACGTGACCGGTGACAAACGACGATTCGTCCGAGGCAAGAAAAGCGATAACTGCGGCGGTTTCCTCCGGTCGGCCAGGGCGTCCTACGGGCGTCATGGCGAGGACGCGGTCGAGGGTGCCTTCGGGCAGCCGATCAAGCTGACGCCGAGCGAGATCAGTCATCGTCAGCGTCGGAGAGACGGCGTTAACGCGAATGCCGTCCTTAGCGAACTCGCGTGCTAACGCCTTGGTAAGGGCAATCAGCGCACCTTTTGATGTGGAGTAAGCAGCTGTTCCGAGCAGGCCGCCGCCGCGCTGTCCCGCCACGGAACTGACATTGACTATCCTGCCGCCGCCTTGCCGAAGCATCGCCGGGATGACGGCCTGAGAACACAGCCATGCGCCGGTTGTGTTGATACGCATGACGCGTTCGAATTCTTCCAGCCCGATCTCCAGGAACGGTTTCGAGCTCTCTGTGCCAGCGTTGTTCACCAGCACGTCAATACGGCCCCACTGATCGAGCGTTTTCCTCGCCATGTTTTTAACGCTGGCTTCGCTGGCGATGTCTACTTCAACCGCGATGGTTTTCACTCCCTCGGACTGAAGGCGCTGCGCCGTTTCCGTGGCCGCTTCCACCCGCAGGTCGGCGATGACG
>JABAOE010004818.1_pt2 | contig 12757 bp, 16 predicted proteins | sample 7062141 | NCBI WGS metagenome assembly JABAOE01 (sample SAMN14538627, study PRJNA623070) | marine sediment metagenome | biome: marine biome [ENVO:00000428]; feature: marine pelagic biome [ENVO:01000023]; material: deep marine sediment [ENVO:00002113] | place: India: Gulf of Khambhat ...
GCAACCTTGGCAGACGAATCCATCGCACCCGGCGCTGCCGCAGCCGCTGCCAGGACTGTGCCGGAGTATACGAACGACAGAACGGCCCCGACCATCACTGCAAGAATCCTTTTCATCGCCTTCCTCCTTTCCAGCGGAATTGAGAGCAACCCTCCCTCTCTTCTCTCTTCCTCCAAGCTCCTGATGTCCGCCTAGTGCTCATGGCTGACTGCCATGGCTACGTATATAATGCTCAATATGGTGAAAACTGAGGCCTGGATGACCGACACCAAAGTCCCAAGCATATAGAACACCACGGGCACCGCCACTTTGGTCAGGTCAGTAAATATTTCGATCACCAGGTGATCGCCAAACATATTACCGAACAGACGAAGTCCAAGAGATACCGGCCGTACCATATGTGATACCAGCTCAAGGATTATGAAAAACGGTGCCAGAAAAAGCACGGGCCCCATAAACTGTTTGATGTAGCTACCCCCATGTTCACGTACACCGATAATGTTATAGGCCAGGAAGGAGATAAATCCTAAACCCAGCGTCGTGTTCAAATTGCTCGTCGGTGGGGAAAATCCTGGCAGCAGACCTGATAGATTCGACAGAAGGATGAAACAAAAGAAGCTCGCAAACATAGGGACGAATTTTCGACCCTTTTTTCCGACGATACCATCGCTGACGGAGATGATCAGGGAAACCACCAGCTCTAGAATGTTACGTAAACTCAGACCCGCGTCCGGAATAATCGGATCTTTAGCCCGGGATAACGACATTCTGGCCAACACCCCAATCCCGATGAGGATCGCCGCCACGACAATTGCGAAGAACACATGCTGCGGCAAAAACGGCGTCAACAAATTCCATGTAAACGGATGTTCCACTTACCTCATTCCCTCCGCCAGTTCTTTGTGGTAGGTCAATCCATGCGCCACCGCTGCCACCAGCAGGCAGGAGATCCCAAGAGCGAACGAAACGGCGTCAAAATGAAAATTGACAAAGAGCAGCGATAGCAGCCCCAAAAATAACAATAGCTTAAGCGTCAACAAGAGAATCCCGGAACGAATCCTACCCTTGCCGGCGAACGGTGTAAGGACACCGCGGATCCCTAGCCCCAAGAGCAAAAAATTGACCCCCATGAAAAACCCGCCAATGATGAGGCTATAAGGTTCCAGAAGACCCAGGGGCACGAGCGTGGCCAACAGGAGCATCACGAGGACCCCATGCCACAATTCTACCTGCAGGATAGGGTAATTCTGTGCGGTGAGTTTCATTTCCTGTTACCCTGAAAATCGCCGTAGCATGTAGATCAGACGAACAAATCCCCCCACTAACGCTAACAAAGTCGCCGACAGGGTTAACCAGGGAGAAGAATCGAAGTATTGATCCAGAAGATAACCCAGAATCAAACCACCAAAGATGGTACTGGGAAACTCCAAACCGATGGCGAGGTACTTGCTAACTTTGACAAAGTTAGGAGTCTTATCGTCACGGTCATCCGAGGGTTGACCATTCCCATGCTGGCTCACTCCGATACTTGCATAGCATGAGCGAACTCACGGGGTCAACATCCACCCTCAGAGCGGGCCCAGTCCTCGAAGCATTGGACGGTTCTAGCAATATCCGCTCCGCTGTGCGCCAGAGAAATGAAGATCGCTTCAAAGGGAGACGGTGCCAGGTAAACGCCTCGTTCCAGCATCCCGTGAAAATACCGAGCGAACCGATGGCTATCGCTCCGCCGCGCCTCTTCAGCGTTGCGTACTTGGTCCAGCCCGAAAAAGAGCGTCATCATGGACCCAACCCTATTGACCACACCACGGATGCGGTACTCCCCTAATACCCGCTCTAGCCCTTCCTGCAAGCGTTTACCTCGGTCCTCGAGGTGCGCGTACACCCGGCGCCCTTTCAAGGCCTGTAGTGTGGTGAGTCCAGCAGCAACCGCCAGTGGATTGCCGGAAAGGGTACCCGCTTGGTAGACCGCTCCCTGAGGGGCAATGAGATCCATAATTTCCCGCTTCCCGCCAAAGGCCCCTAACGGCAAGCCACCGCCCAAGATCTTGCCCAGGCAGGTGAGGTCTGGCGTTACACCGTACATCTCCTGGGCCCCGCCCGGTGCTAGTCTAAAACCCGTAATGACCTCGTCGAAAATCAATAGTGCCCCATGGTCCTGCGTAGCATTTCTCAAAGACTGTAGGAAACCCGGTTCCGGTGGGATCACGCCCATGTTGCCGCACACCGGCTCTACGATAACGGCGGCAATTCGACCCTCATGTTCCCTGAGAAGAGCTTCCACCCGCCCAGCGTCATTGTAGGGGGCGATGAGCGTTTCCCGGGAGTAACCTTCGGGAACCCCCGGGCTATCCGGGACAGAAAGAGTCGCAGCCCCGGAGCCCGCACGAACCAGCATACCGTCCGCGTGACCGTGGTAGCAACCATCGAACTTAAGGACAGCATCACGCCGGGTGTACGCCCGCGCCAGGCGGATCGCGCTCATTGCGGCTTCCGTCCCCGAGCTAACTAAACGCAACTTCTCTATGGACGGCATACGCGTGCATACCAGCTCCGCCAGTTGCACTTCTCCCTCGGTAGGAGCGCCGAAGGTCGTGCCCATGCTCGCCGCACGCTTAACCGCTGCCACCACCCTCGGATCGGCGTGGCCTAGGATCAAAGGCCCCCAGGATCCAAGGTAATCCAAATACTTCTTCCCCTCTACGTCCACCAGGGTCGCCGCTCTGCCACGCTGGATGATACGCGGTGTCCCGCCCACAGCCTTCCATGAGCGTACCGGGCTATTGACCCCCCCGGGAATGCGATTCAAAGCGCGAAAGAGAATCTTTTCTGTCTTTTTTGTCGCCATGAAATACTGCCCTTGTCGCACCACTTCAATGCACTTTTAGGGACACCAGACGCGAATAGGCACTGCCAATTTTTTTCCCTTGCAATGGGAAATGAAAATTACTAAGAAATGCACCTCCAATAACTTAACAAAAATTTGCCTCACATGTTAGAAAAAAACTGAATTGTCATGCGGCCCTTCATCAAATGGAGTTTAAACCCACCTTTTGCAATCTCGACTGCCTCAGTAGTTTCCCTATCCCCGGACCATAACTTTTCGCTCCACTTGCCGGCGCTTCCTCCTCCACCAGCGGACTTCGGGATCGACACGTTCAGGTTATTCACACGTGTGGATAAATCTGTGGGTAACTCCATAATGTTTTATTCTGCAATACCGGCACCTTATAGGCATGGAGCCCGTACGTTATGACTCTATGGGATGAACTAGTCAAACAGTTAGAACAACGGCTGGGTGCCCAAAACGTCGAGACATGGATTCGTCCAATTCGTGTTCATACGACTCAACCTGGAAATCTAACCCTTGAGGTTCCAAATAAATTCTTTCGCGATTGGCTCGAGGAGCATTTTCTCGTCACGATACAGGACACGATACACTCCCTCACCGACGGTGGAACAAAAATCTCCATTGTTGTCGGCCCACCCGCTGACAGGTCCCCGGAAGCCCGGCCACAACAAAGCGTCTCCCCAGCGGGTGCCATGAGGCACCTCAATCTCGTACCGAAGTACACATTTGCCAACTTCGTGGTCGGCGCTAGTAATCAGTTCGCCCATGCCTCCTGTCTCGCCGTTGCCAATCAACCGGGAGATCATTACAACCCGCTTTTCCTCTATGGTGGTGTCGGCCTGGGCAAAACCCACCTCGTGAACGCCATCGGACATAATATCCTCGCCAGAAAACATGATGTCAAAGTGGTTTACCTCGCTTCGGAATCATTCATGACGGAGCTGATAGCTTCCCTGCGCCGGGACCGTATGGACCAGTTTAAAGCCCATTTTCGCAACATCGACATGCTGATCCTCGATGACGTACAGTTTCTGGCTGGCAAGGAGCGAACCCAAGAGGAGTTCTTTCATACTTTCAATTCGCTATATGAGGCCCATAAACAAATCGTTATCACTTCCGACCGATTTCCAAAGGAAATCCCCGGGTTGGAGGATCGCCTGCGCAATCGCTTTGAGTGGGGCCTGATTGCCGACATCCAACCGCCTGACATGGAAACACGAGTCGCTATCTTGCAAAAGAAAGCCGAAATGGAAAACGTCAATCTTCCCCATGACGTGGCAATTTTTATCGCTTCCAATATCACCTCCAACGTCCGAGAGTTGGAAGGCTCCCTCACCCGTTTGGGTGCGTTTGCATCCCTAACTAAAACTACGATCACCATCGACCTCGCCAAGGAAGTGCTCCAAAACACCCTCAAAGGCCTTCACCGCGAAGTCACCATAGAGAACATTCAAAAAATCATCTGCGAGCACTTTAACCTCAAGTTAGGGGAACTAAAATCGAAAAGACGGACAAAGAATATTGCCTTGCCTAGGCAGATGGCTATGTACCTTTGCCGCAAACATACTTCCACTTCGTTTCCTACGATTGGAGACAAGTTTGGTGGCAGGGATCATTCCACCGTCATTCATGCCTCGAAAACCATTGAGGAGAAAATTAAGCAAGACCCATACGTCCAAGCCACCATCGACATTCTCACAAAGTCGCTGAAACTCTAGTTGTGGATATCCTGTGGCTCCCACAGGAAGCACCGTGGATAAAGCCCTAGGATTGGGCTATGATGGCTCGCTAGGTTTACACGGGACGTAAATTCCATTTTGAAACACACAAAATAATCCCTTATGTTTCCGTGTCTTGAGTGAGTTTCGCCTGTTACCCACAAGACTTACAACTACTACTAATATTTAATTATTAATAAAGAAGAAGACGGGCAGGTTAACTGCGGAAGGAGTCCGAGCATGGAATTCAAAGTGAAACGGGAGGCTTTTTTAAATGCGCTCTACTGGACCCAGAGCACGGTTGAACGAAGAACCACCATGCCCATCCTGGCAAACGTCCTGATTGAATTCCAAAAAGGAAATACGCGTGTTACGGCAACGGACCTGGAAGTTGGAGTAAGGGCGAAAATGGACGGTGAGATCGTTGAGGAGGGGGCCGTCACCTTAAATGCGAAGAAACTGTATGAAATCGTCAGGGAATCGGGGGGGGAGACCATTCAGTTGAAACGGCTGGAGAATGACTGGGTGGAGATTAAGAGCGGAAAGTCGGTCTTCAAGATGGTCGGGTTGGATCCTAAAGATTTTCCCAGCTTCCCAGAATTCGGTAGTGAGCATCTGTTCTCTGTTCCGGCTAAAGTCATCAAGGAAATGATTGATAAGACGATGTTCGCAGTGTCGACGGATGAGACACGGTCGAACCTAAACGGTGCGTTTCTTGAAGAAGGGGAGGGGGGGAAATTGAGAATGGTGGCCACGGATGGCCACCGACTGGCTCTGATTGAACGGTCGGTCGGTAGTCTCGGATTGGCAAAAGGAGTCATTTTACCACGCAAAGGTTTGGCGGAGTTAAAGAAGCTCCTCGAGGAATCCGATGAGGAGGTCGCCCAGTTTGGATTTAAAGACAATATGGCGTCGGTCATGAAAGGCAATGTCGAGCTCTTTATGCGATTGTCAGAAACGGATTTTCCGGATTACAGCAAGGTTATTCCAAAAGAGAATCCCTATAATGCAAGGGTAGAACAGCGGGGATTTTTACAAGCTTTAAAGCGCGTGTCGATTCTGTCCAGTGAAAGGTACAAGGGCATTAGGATTGAAGTTAAGCCGGCGAATATGTCCATTTCGGCCAATAATCCAGATCTGGGCGAGGCCGTTGAAGAATTGGAAGCTGATTACAAGGGAAAAGCACTGGCCGTGGGATTCAATGCGCGGTACCTGATTGATGTGCTGAGCGTTTTGGGTGACGAGCAAGAAGTCGGGATCGAAATGAAGGACGAACTGAGTCCGAGCCTGTTAAGGAAGGAAGGCGACGAAGGTTACATGTATGTCGTCATGCCGATGAAATTGTAGCAGCGGTGACGCTTAGCGGAAGAATCCTATGGCCGTCCACGAACACAAAGAGAAAGCGCCTGCCAAGGTCAATGTCATGGTGATAACCGTGAGCGACACCAGGGATGAAAAGACAGATCAAAGCGGCCAACTCATCAAGGAAATGCTGTCCGGTGCCGGGCATAGGATTACTGGTTATCATATCGTCAAGGATGAGCCGACGGAGATCGATACGCTCTTGCGGGGTGCGTTGGCGAGGGAAGGTCTCGAGGCGATCATCTTGAATGGCGGAACGGGAATCGCACCACGGGACGGCACGTATGAGGTGGTGGATCGTTTGTTCCAGAAAAAACTCGATGGTTTTGGGGAAATCTTTCGCTTCCTGAGCTATCAGGATATAGGACCGGCGGCGATCATGAGTCGTGCCTGTGCAGGAATTTGTGGAAACAAAGTAATGATTTCACTACCCGGCTCCAGGGGCGCAGTTCAACTCGCCATGGAGCGGCTGGTTTTGCCGGAACTCGGTCATATGGTCTCACAGTTAAGGGGTTGATGAAGGTCAAAGTTAAGTTTTTTGCCGCGCTCAGGGACCGGGTAGGTGCTGCTGAGGTCATAAAGGATATGCCAGAAGGGTGTACCGTTGGAGAGCTCTGGAAGGCGATGCAACAGGATTACCCAAGACTGGCAGGGGTAGATATGAAGTTGCTTTTTGCCGTGAATCGGGAATATGTGAAATCAGGTGAAATTCTCAAGGAAAATGACGAAGTGGTATTCGTCCCGCCGGTGAGCGGGGGATAAAAATGTACTGTGTAACGGAGAAGACACTGGATCTCCAACCGCTTGTGGACTTTGTAAGCGATCCCACGGCAGGTGCCGTGGCTACCTTTATCGGTACGGCGCGCAACCATAACGAGGGCCGGAAAGTCCTTGCGTTGGAATATGAAGCCTATCCGGAAATGGCGGAAAAGGTATTGGCCCAGCTAGGTGAGGAGGCGCAGGCCAAGTGGGAACTATGCCGTGTCGCCATAGCGCACCGCTTGGGCCCAGTGCAAATCGGGGAGGCGAGCGTGATGATCGCCGTCTCAGCGGCGCACCGCGCGGATGCCTTTGCGGCCTGCCGCTACGCCATTGAGGAGATTAAGAAGAGGGTTCCCATCTGGAAAAAAGAGGTTTTTGAAGGCGGCGAGGTATGGATTGGCACTCAAAGCGGTGAGCCTCTCACGGACCATCGCCAAAAAGAATAGTCACTTACCCGCCCGGAATTATTTTTCCCCCTTCAGCACGCGTTTCCGCACACGGCCGCGCAACCAGATGATCAGGCCGATGGCAAGCAGCACGATGGACAGAGAGACAAGGGTTTCGGCACGGTCAATACCATGGGCGAGGCGGTGATAAGTGTCCCCCAAACCCCAACCCAGGTATGCCAGCAACAAACACCTGGGAATACTTCCGTATAAGGTCCATAAGGTGAAGGTCACGGGTGGCAGTCGTACGAAACCCGCCGCAGCGGAGATCAAGGACAACGGAAAAATCGGCAGCGCGCGCAGGAAAAAAATTGTCGCCTTGACGTGGCTGCCGCGCAAGCGGTGCTGGAAGGCGTCTACTTCGCGCCAATCAATCCCGAGAAAACCCTTCCACCTCTCAACCAGGGGTTTACCCCCCCAGTATCCAATGCCGTAGCCGATAAAGGCACCGAGGGTCGAACCGATGGACCCTGGCAGCACCACCAGGAGAAGGATCGGCAGAAAAGCGCCCGTGAAACTCAACTCAGGGCTAATAAGGATAAATCCCGCTCCCATGATGACGAGAGGTGACGGAATGGGTACAATGACTGATTCGATTATGACCCCGGCAAAAACACTCCAGGCACCATAGGCCTTGATAGATTCCAGAATCCAGCTGACGATTTCTCCCATCAAATTCTCCCTTCAAATGACTCCCACCAAGCTCAAGAGATACGCGCAGGCAAGGACGAGATAGGCAACACAAGATAGGACGATAAGACAGAGGCTCAGCTTGCCGGGCCTAGCGGCTTTAGGCAGATGAGGGGGCAGGACGTAGTGGTTCAATACGACCAGCGCCACCGAAAAGAGTACCGTCCCAACAAAACCGATGACAGCAGAAAGCAAAATCAGTGGACCGGGAGCGTTCAACTGGACCGTAATAGCGGTAACCACCGACAGGAGCAAGACGAAGAACAGATACCATGACCGCACCGGAATCCGTTGCGCACGCGGGAAAAAGCCGTAGATGAAGTCTGTGTGAATACGGCTTACGCCGTCCACGGTAGCCAACCAGGTGTCGGATAAAAAGGCCGCCGCCACAACGAGGAAAAGGACCCTGCCGATGGGTCCCCAGCTCACTTCGAAGAACCGGCTCTGCACCACGGCCAGCTCGTAGTTGTCAGGGATGAGACCCTTTGGAAAAAGCAGCGCGTATGCGAGGAGGCAGGTCATCAGAGTGGTGAGAATATTGCCGCCGATGCCAAGGCTAATGTCACAGTATAGGTAGCGACGCCATTTGGGTAGCTCCGTAAGGGTGGCGTCTTCCTCTGGAAGGTAGCCGGAGGCGGGAATAACTTCAGGTTTGCCCGTTATGGGTCCAGTGATTCGTCCAATATGTTGGGCAAGACCGATGCCTTTATCGCGAATCCAATAGGAGTAGAGCAGAGTCCAGAAGCCGCCGAGACCGGCAAAAGTAATCGCCGTGAGAAGCTTGGTTGCATCCTTGGGATCCCAAGGTCTGGGCATGGAAAGGTCAGGGATAAAGAGACCACGCAGAAAGGCGGGCAATACTTGGAGGGCGTCGGGATGGGCCGAAGCCCAGACGAGGCCGACAAGAGTCAGGAGTGCGACCATCCACATGAATACCTCAATCAGGCGATAGACCACTCGGCTGAGAAGGATGGCCAGCAGAAAGACGGTCATGGAGCTATAAGCCCAGAAAAGCGTCTGGCCCCTTTGACTCCAACCGGCAGGAAAATCCGTCAGGGCCGCCAGGGAAGTGCCGCCGGCCGCCGCAAAAGCCCCGAACCAGAGAAAGGAAAGGGTCAGGAGTATCCACAGCGCGAGGGCAAAATAACGGTTCAACCGCATAAAACCCTGACAGATGCTTTCACCGGTCAGAGTCGTATAGCGACCGATCTCGTATATTACCGGGAACTGGAGCAAGCAGGCGGGCAGGAGCAGGAACAGAAAAGTGAGGCCATACTTTGCAATGATGAATGGCCACCAGATCAACTCGCCGCTGCCCTGGGCAAGGGCCATGAATATGACTCCCGGTCCGAGGGTAGCGACGAGTCCAGGAAAAACGGGAAAGGAAGCTTTCCGATAGGGAGCGAGGATCCCCCAACGTTGACCTGCTGCCATCCGTTCAGTGGTCCTCGATGCGGTGGATCGTTTCGCTGGGGAGTGCGCTTACAAGTTCGTCGAAGGCTCGACCGAGGTATTCCTTGTTTTTAGACTCCAGGGTCAATTTGACTTTGTAATCTGGATCCCCCAGGACCGGGTAGGAGCCTAGGCCCAATTGTGGATAATTGGCTTGTAGCTGGTTCAGAGTGGCTGCGATGGCGCCTTCGGTTTCCTTGACGTAAATGACCTTAAGGTAAAAGGGGCTATCTCTGAATCGGTCTTTGATCGCTCGAAACTGATCGTAGAAGATCTTCGGGATACCGGGAAAAATGTAAACGTTGCGGAACTTGGTGACAGGGAGAAACATGGAGTCCAATTTGATGAGCTCCGCCCCCTCAGGGACTTCGGCGAGGCGCAGCCTCGCCTCATTGATATTCTTTCCATGGCGGGCATGGAGGCGCGCTACGAGATCCGGATGAAGAACAACCTTGACCCCAAAGCCGTGAGCGATACCCTCCATGGTGACATCGTCATGCGTTGGGCCGACTCCACCCGTAGTGAACACAAAGTCCCATTGTTTTGCGAAACTTGCCGCCTGCTCACCGATAAGATTCACGTCGTCGGGGATAACGGATACTCGCTGTACATCCACCCCCAATGCCCGCAGCTCCGTGCAGAGAAAGTAGGAATTGCTATCCTGTGTCTTGCCTGAAAGGATCTCGTTGCCGATGATTATAATTCCAGCCGTCTTGGACATGAGAGCCGCCCTGCGCGCGGAACGGATGAACTATACACTAAAAAATTGCTCGAGTACCAGGCTTCGGGTGCGGATTATGAAGGGGGGCTAGGTGTCGAATTCAGAGCAACTCTGAAAGTAGCCGCAGTGCTCATTGGGACAAACATAGCGGCATTTCTGGTTCCTCATTTTTGAACCGCACACGGGACAGAAATCCCACCAGTTCTCCGTTTCTTGAGCCTTCAATTCCGGCCTGTTCATAAGCGTAACCCGTGGGACGCAGTTATTTGCGGATCCGAACCACCGTCCCCAGGGGAACCCGCTGGAAAAGCTCCTCGACGTGATGGTTCCTGAGGGCCACGCAACCATTGGTCCAGTTCCAATCGCCGATGGCCTGGAGCTTAACCCCTTCGTCGTCCCCGATTCCGTGGATGCCCACGAAGCCGCCCAGGGGTGTATTCCAGGGCGGTTTGACGCCCTTTGTGTTTGCGTGGAGTATCTCGACCCACTGGTCCGCGGTTAGTTTACCCTCATTGAAAGCCCGGTCGGCGTCTTCAAGGTTGGGATAGTCGATGCCCAGAAAACGGTGAAACTTGTCGGAAGTCTTTTTCTCCACCACACGGTAGTCACCCTCTGGGGTCCTGTTATCGCCCCTGGTTCGCTTATCCCCCGGTCGGCTTCCCAAAAAGACAGGATAGATCTTGGTCAAGGTCGCCCCGCGGTAAAGCCAGAGCTCTTGCCGTTCCTTATAGACGGTGATGGAGAGTTCGCCGCGAGAGTGCCTGGCAAAGGGGCCCTCCGCCAGCGCTAGGGTGGAAAAAGCAAAGGTTCCCAATAAGGCAGAAAAAAGCCGGAGATGCGCCATCCTTGAGGTGGAATCTTACATGGGGTAAGCGCTCAAGACAACCAAAAAGTAAGGGGACGTTGCAGTGCGGCAACCTCCCGTAATATATTGATGGCCCCGTGTCGGAAACTATCGTACAGATCGAACGCTTGCGGAAAAGCTATGGGCCCATCGTTGCCCTTGATGGTGTCTCCCTCGCCATCGAAAAAGGCACCATCTTCGGCCTTTTAGGGCCTAATGGGGCGGGCAAGACTACCACGATTAAGATTTTAACTACCTTGGCACGCCCGGATGAGGGTAGGGCAACGGTGGCGGGGGTGGACCTGCTGCAGGAGCCGGCCAAGGTACGGAGCCTGATCGGGTATGTACCCCAGGAGCTGACGGTGGATCCCTATCTCACGGTGCGAGAGCATATGAGGTACTACGGGGACCTATATCATCTCCCGGCCACGGTGAGGGAAGCCCAGGCGCGGGAGCTGTTGGAGTTATTGGGCCTGGTGGGCTCCGAGGATCGGCGCGTCAAATTCTTTTCCGGTGGGATGAAAAAAAAGCTGGATCTAGCCTGCGGACTGCTTCACCGTCCACCGGTCATTCTTCTGGATGAACCCTCTCTAGGGTTGGATGTTCACGTGCGGCGGGAGGTGTGGGACCATATTATGAGGCTCCGGGATCAGGGCACGACGGTATTGCTTTGTACGAATTACATGGATGAGGCCGAGCGGTTATGTGACCGGCTTGCCATCATTGATCATGGAAGGATCGTCGTGACGGGTACTCCAGGGGATCTGCGGGGCCAGCTCAAAAAGGATGTCGTGTCCATTGAAGTGGAGCGAGTCGAGCAAGACCATGGCGGAGCAGTCAGGACCCTTCAAGCCGCTTTGTCCAACTTGGAAGGGGTACAAGGCACCGTTGCCGATGGCACTCGAATTCGGGTCTATGTCGAGAGTGACGAAAAGGCTTTGTTAAGAATCCTTGACACAGCGCGTACGGTCAATATCCCAATCCACTCCATCACGCACAGCCGGCCAGGTCTGGACGAAGTGTTTCTCCAGCATACCGGACATCCGTTGGACGAGAGTTAGACCTCTTATGATGAATTTCATGCAAGAAACCAGGGCGCAGCTGGTACGCTGGCTCATCCGATTGAGGCGCGAGCCCTTTAGTGTGGCGTTTAATCTGGTGAACCCGATTATTCTGCTCATTTTCATGGGCGGCGCTTTTGAGGGGATCATGGGCCAGGCGATGACCAGCGGCTATCGGGAGTATCTACTGGCCGGCATACTGGCGCTAACAGCCTTTGGCAACAGCATGGGGGGTGGGATTGCGCTGCTCTTTGATAAAGAGAACGGATTTTTGTTGCGGCTGATGAGCGCGCCCATCTCGCGAGGATCCATTCTCGTGGGCCGATTTCTGGCCGTCAACATCAATACGGTGGTCCAGTGTCTGCTTATCATTCTGCTGGGACTTCTCTTTGGCATCCGTGTGGCGTCGGGAGTGGGAGGTGTCTTCGGTCTTCTGATGATGAGCATGCTACTTGGATTTGGTGTTACGGTGATCTCGCTGGTGTTGGCGTTCGTCTTGAATGGGCACGGCGATTTCTTTGCGGTGCTGGGAATCACGGTACTCCCCCTCACGTTTCTATCCAGTGCCTTTGTTCCTCTGGAATCCATGCCGGCATGGATGAGCACCGTGGCGTGGGTGAATCCTGTCACCTATGCCGTGGATGGCATGCGGTCGTTGATCCTCGGGGGATGGGACGGTCCATCGTTGCTGCGCATTGTCGTCGTGCTGCTCGTGTTTGATGCCGCCATGTTCGTGCTTGGCAATCGAGTCCTGAAGAGGCACCTCGCCTAGGTCCAAATCGTCACTCCAGGTTGTAGCAACGGTCAGTTGAACAAAGAGTTTATCCGCCTTCGCAGAAAACCATGGGCG
>JABAOE010008591.1_pt2 | contig 12756 bp, 15 predicted proteins | sample 7062141 | NCBI WGS metagenome assembly JABAOE01 (sample SAMN14538627, study PRJNA623070) | marine sediment metagenome | biome: marine biome [ENVO:00000428]; feature: marine pelagic biome [ENVO:01000023]; material: deep marine sediment [ENVO:00002113] | place: India: Gulf of Khambhat ...
GTTGCTCTATCCCCTGAGCTACGAGGGCCCGGGTGGTCGTAGCACGGGAGTGTAGGGCGACGTCGCCCCGGTCCACCGACGGCCGACACGGCCTCGATACCCCGGTGGGCGGCGAGAAGGTCGTGACAGGGCCCGGCCGATGGCCCATACTCGGGGCAACGACGACGAGGTGCGTTTGTGATCAAGGTCGCCGTAGTGGGATTTGCCATCTGGCTGGGACTCGTCGTCCTCTATTGGCTCATCGGGCGCAGGCGCTGATGGGAGCAGTGGAGGCGTAGCCACGCCTTCGACTCCATCGCAGCGGCGGAGGCCGCGAGGGGCGAGTTCGAGCCGGCCACGCCGTGGAGGGTCGCGAGGTGGCCGCATTCGATCGGCCGGGTGCTTACATTGTTTCCATGGACGGCGAGAGGCCGGCGCTCTGGTTGAGGCGGTTCACCCGGTCCGTGATCGCCGAGTGGAGAGAGTTCGGCTGGATCGGGCGGGTCGCGCTCGTCGGTGTCTTCCTCTCCATCGGCATCGCCGTGACGCTCGGGTTCACCATCCCGGCCTCGACGAGGGGGCATCTCCTCGACGCCCAGGCCGACATCATGGAGAACGTGGCGAGGGAGCTCGCCGCTCGCGGAGTCATTCCCTCCGACCCGACCGACGCGGCGGCCTACGCGGAGTTCGACAGCGAAGTCCGTCTTCGGCTGCTCGGTGGTGAGACCGTCCGGGTGAAGGTGTGGACTGCCGACGGGACGGTGGTGTACTCCGACGCTCCGGAGCTCGTCGGTGAGCGGTTCACGTTGACGCCCCCGGCTCTGCAAGCGTTCGGCGGCGAGCGGTCCATCGAGGTGTCGAACCTCGAAGATCCCGCCCACGCCCTCGAGCGCGACCTCGGCGAGCTCATCGAGTTCTACATCCCGTTCCAGGACGAGGAGGGCCACGTACTCGGCGTCTTCGAGGTCGAACAGCGCGTCGATGCACTCAACACGACGCTCGGCCACGTCAGGCGCAACGTGTGGTTCAGCATCGCGACCGGCATCGGCGTGCTCGTGATCTTCATGGGAAGCCTCGCCGTCGCCGGCGGTCGGGCCATCAACCGGCGACGGCGCCAGGCCGAGCACCTGCTCGGCGACGTCCTCCGCGCCCAGGAGGCGGAGCGGAAACGGATCGTCGGTGCCCTCCACGACGAGGTCGGACAGCCGCTCTACCGGCTCCTCTACGGGCTCGAGGGCAGCCGGGCAAAGGTCCACGACCCCGGGGCGGTGACGGGCGAGCTGACGCGGCTCGAGGAGATCGTGCGCGACGTGGACCGGACGCTGCGGGCGGAGTTGCGTCTGCTCCACCACAGCGAGGTGGAAGACGTGGGGCTGGGGCCGGCCCTCGTGCAGCTCGTCGAGACGACGAGGGCCGAGACCGGTGTCCGCGTCGATCTCGACATCGGGCTCGACGGGGAGCTGGGACCGGTGCCGAGTACGGCACTGTTCCGCGCAGCCCAGGAGGGGCTCATCAACGCGAGGAAGCACGCCGGCGCCAGCCGCGTCGTCGTGCGGACCTGGCGCGACGCCACTCGGGCGATCCTCGAGGTCAGCGACGACGGCGGGGGAGTGCACAGGCCCGAGGGCCTGGGGCTGACGACGACGAGGGAGCGGCTCGATGCGATCGGTGGCGGACTCCAGGTGCGGAGCCGGCGCGGCGGCGGGACGGTGCTGCGGGCATGGGTCCCGCTGACGGGACCGGAGGACGAGTGAGGATCATCATCGCCGATGACCATCGCGTCGTGCGCGACGGGCTGCGATGGATGCTCTCGGACCATCCCGACATCGACGTCGTCGGGGAAGCCGCCGACGGCAAGGAGCTGCTCGAGCTCGTCGCCACGACGCCGCGGCGGACGTCGTTCTCCTCGACGTCCGCATGCCGGAGATGACCGGGCTCGAGGCGCTCGAGCCTTTGCGGGAGGCGGCTCCCGAGCTGAAGGTCATCGTGCTGTCGATGCACGACGAGCCCGCTTACGTGCGGCGCGCCGTCGAGCTTGGCGCGTCCGGGTATCTCCTCAAGAGCGCCGGGCGGGACGAGATCGTCCGGGCCCTTCAGCTCGTGGCAGAAGGCAAAGCGTACGTCCAGGGGGAGGTGACGGGGCCGCTCCTCGAGACCGTGGCTGCCGGAGACCAGGTCAGTCCGCTCGACCTCAGCCCCAGGGAACGACAGGTCCTCGCCCTCATCGCCGAGGGCAAGGAGAACAAACAGATCGCCCGAGCGCTCGATCTCTCGGAGGCGACCGTCAAGACGTACCTGAAGTCCGTCTTCGAGCGCCTCGACGTCAGGACGCGGGCCGAAGCCGTGGCTGTGGCGCTACGCGAGGGTCTGATCGACTGACGCCCGGTCCCTAGGGCCGAAAGTCCCTTTTTGGGGGTCAACGAACGGGTGAGGTTCCATCGCCGGATGGGTGTCTGTGCCCGAAACGCCGTATTTCGTACGGTTGTGGCATGAAAGAGATGGCATTCCAGTGGGACGTTGGCTCGGCCCGTGAAGCCGTCGCGCCCGCCGTGTTCACCGATCTCGCCACCGACGTGACCGTCGTCGACGTGTCGATGTGGGGCGAGCCGATCGACATGGTGCGAGTCGCCGCCGTCGGGGACCCGGTCCTCGTCTGCTTCGGCACCCACGGAGACGATCCGTGCCCGCTGGAACCCACCGGCCGCGGCTGGCCGGGCGACCACGGTGTCGTGTTCGACATGGTCGCCGGCAGGCAGGGCGACGAGGCATTCGTTGCTCGGTTCCGGAAGCTCGTTCGTGAGAACGTCCCGATCCGGACGAGGGCCAGAGCAGCCGCCGGCCGACCAGTCACAGCAGTGAAGGAGACCTGAACCATGCGACTCCCCAAGATCGCGACATTGGTGTTCGTGGTGGCGCTCGTCGCAGCCGCGTGCGGCGGAGGTACGTCCACCGCCGACTCCGAGGAAGCAGCGGCACCCGCGAGCACCGAGGCAACGACGGCGGCACCCGCCACCACTGCGGCGCCGACGACGACGGCGGCACCCGCCACCACGATGGCCGACGAGATGGCCCATGAAGAGGAAGAGGGCGACCATCACGACGAGGAGGAAGCGCCACACGACGAAGAGGGCGACCACCACGACGAGGAGGCGACCGAGTTCGACCGTGAGATCGAGGTCACGATGACCGAGTTCGCCTTCGAGCCGGCCAGCATCTCGGTGAAGGCCGGCGAGACCGTGAAGTTCCACGTCGAGAACGCGGGCCTCGTCGAGCACGAGTTCCGGCTCACGGACGAGCACGCCGCCGAGGAGCACATCGCCGCGGGCCATGCCGGACACGGCGAGGAGGGCGAGGAAGGCGGCCACGCCCATGGTGAGATCGTGCTTCTCGTTGCCGCTGGTGAATCCGACTCCGTTGTCGTCACCTTCGACGCAGAGGCCGCCTTCGACCTCGTCGCCTGCCTCATTCCCGGCCACTACGAGGCCGGCATGCACGGCGAGTTCGTCATCGAGGCGTAGAAGCCGACCGACAGGAGACACCACACAGAGCCCGGAGGCTGATGGCCTCCGGGCTCTCTGTATGGACATCTGGGACGAACGGATCTCCCCTTGACCTTCCAGTAAACAGGAAGGTGTACAACTGCTGTGAGAGAACTCGGATGGGGAGAATGAGCCGATGAGCACCCGACACGACCACCAGCACCCGGCGCCGCTGCTGCCACCCGACGCCGCTCGCGAGGACGACGGCGGGGAGCATTCCGCAGCGGGCGAGCACGCCGGCCACGACAAGCACGAGGGCCACAGCCCGGAGATGTTCCGGGACCGGCTGTGGGTGAGCCTCGTGCTGACGGTCCCGATCCTCTACTTCTCCGAGCAGATCCAGGACTGGTTCGGCTATGAGGCCGTCAGCTTTCCAGGCGATGCCTGGGTGGTGCCGCTGCTCGCCACTGTGCTGTTCGCCTACGCAGGACTCGTGTTCCTCCAGGGTGGGGTCCGTGAGCTGCGGGCGCGTGCGCCCGGAATGATGACGCTCATTTCGATCGCCATCACCGTCGCCTACGGCTACAGCCTCGCCGTGTCGCTCGGGGTCGAAGGCGAGCCGTTCTACTGGGAGCTCGCCACCCTTCTCGACGTGATGCTGCTCGGGCACTGGATGGAGATGCGCTCGGTGCAATCGGCGAGCAGCGCTCTTCGTCATCTCGCCGACATGGTGCCCCCGATCGCGCATCGTGTCCTCGACGGCGGTGCCGTCGAGGACGTTGCAGTGGCCGAGATCAGCGAAGGCGACCTCATCCTGATCAGGCCGGGGGAACAGGTCCCGGTGGACGGAGACGTCGTGAGCGGCACCTCGACGATGAACGAGGCCTTTCTCACCGGCGAGTCCCGCCCCGTCCCCAAGGCGGCTGGTGACGAGGTCGTCGCCGGAGCCGTCAATGGAGAGGGTGCGCTCGACGTCCGCGTGAGCCGCACCGGAGCGGCAACGACCCTCAGCCAGATCATGCGCCTCGTCGAGGAAGCCCAGGCCTCGCGCAGCCGATTCCAGGTGCTCGCCGACCGGGCCGCGTTCTGGCTGACGATCGTCGCGGTCGGTGTGGCCACCCCGACGCTCGTCCTGTGGCTCGTCTTCGGGACGAGCGGAGCCACCTATGCCGTCGCTCGGGCAGTGACGGTGCTCGTCATTGCCTGCCCGCACGCGTTGGGTCTCGCGATTCCCCTCGTCAACGTGAATGCGACATCGATCTCGGCGAAGAACGGGATCCTCGTCCGCAACCGCGAGGCGTTCGAGCGAGGCCGCAACGTCCGCTTCGTGGCGCTCGACAAGACGGGCACCTTGACCGAAGGCCGGTTCGTCGTCTCCGAGGTGACGGCGGCCGACGGTGAGCAGCGCCGGGCGCTGCGGCTCGCCGCAGGTCTCGAGCGGTCCTCGGAGCACCCGTTGGCTGCGGCCATCGTCGAAGCGGCGGCGAGCCGCGGTGAGACGCCTGCCGAGGCTGTAGAGGTGAAGGCCGTTCCCGGGTTTGGACTCGAAGGTTTCGTCGACGGAGGCGTCGTGCGGGTGGGGCGCCCCGAGTGGGCGGATGATCTCGGCCTCGTTGTGCCTCCGCCGCTGGTGGACGCGCTGGATCGCGTCGCTGGTCGTGGGGAGACGGCCGTCGTCGTCATGGACGACCACCGGGTGCTGGCGGTGATCTCGCTGGCCGACAAGGTGCGCGACAGCGCCGCCGAGGCGATTCGGAGACTTCGCCGGCTCGACATCACGCCTGTGATGATCACCGGGGACGCCGACGCCGTTGCCGCGACCGTCGCCGCCGAGGTCGGGATCGAGAGGCTCCATTCCCGGGTCCTTCCCCAGGACAAGGCGCGCATCGTCGCCGGGCTGCGCGCCGAGGGAGCGACGGCGTTTGTCGGGGACGGCATCAACGACGCACCGGCGTTGCTCGAAGCGGACCTCGGAATCGCGATCGGGGCGGGCACGAACGTCGCCATCGAGTCGGCGGACCTCGTTCTCGTCGAGGACGATCCCGCCGACGTTGCCCGTGCCCTCGTCCTCGCTCGCCGCACCCATCGCAAGATGGTGGAGAACCTGGCGTGGGCTACCGGGTACAACACCGTCGCCATCCCGCTCGCCGCCGGCGCCGCTGCGGGCATCGGATTCGTGCTGAACCCCGCCGTCGGTGCGCTGTTGATGAGTCTCTCCACGGTCGTCGTAGCCGTCAACGCGATGCTGCTCAGGCGAGTGCGGCTCGACTGACGACCGTTTCGTTGACGCTTCGGTCGTGACATCCTTCATACCCCACCCCCTAGGGGGTGGGGTATACTCTGTGGACCACAACGACGAAGGAGTTCGAGCACCGATGATGGTGGACGCGGCGGGCCTCGTGCTCGCAGACGGTACCTGGGGCCACATGGATGGCTGGAGTTGGGGATGGATGATGGGAGGCTGGTTGACCATGCTCCTCGTGGTCGGCCTCGTCGCATGGGCGCTGTCGCGCCAGCCGGGGGCCTCGAGTGGGCAGGACCGGCCGGACGCACTCGACATCCTCGCGGCCCGCTACGCCCGCGGAGAGATCACCGCCGAGGAGTACGAGGAGCGGCGCAGAGTGCTGGAGCGCTGACGACGCCGCCAGTCGAAGCTCAGCTCCGTGACGGCGGGGTCTGACCCAGCGCCAGGGCTGCGCCCACAAGGAGCACGACCGCAGACGCCGCGCCGATGACGATGAGTCGGCGTCGCAACCGCACGACCGGCTCGTACGTCTCGGTATCGCTTGCACCCATCGCTACGCCCCACGGCGCGTTTTGCAGGGGGGCATAGGCCATGACGTGCCAATCCGAGCGGTCGAGGTTGACTGGGTCGGGGTCGTGGGCGACCCGCTCGACGGCCGCAGCGCGGGTGACCGCCAGGCGGTCGTAGAAGTCCGGATGGTCGCCCGCGGTGAGCACGTGGGCCGGGTTGGTCGACGCGAGGACGACGCCCCGCTCGTCGACGAGGTCGGCATGGCCGGTCGGACCGAGTCGCGAAGCCGGAATCACGAGATCGGAGACGAGCGGCTCGGCAAGGTCGAGGATGCCGACCATGGTCCCGAGGCGCTCCTCGTCCCCACCGAACACGGGGACGCTGAGCGCGGCGACGACGTGACTCGACGCCTCGTCGACCCAGGGGCGGGACACGGAGCGATCGTTGCTCGCTGCCGCGTCTTCAAGCACCGCGGGAAGGCCGGCGTCGGTGGCGCGCCCGCGCGGCTCCTCGATGACGACGGTGGCGTCGGGGCCGATGAAGAGGACCCCGGCGTGGAAGCTCGCCGCCTGGCCGTGAGCAGTCCGCAGCGCCGCCGCCCTCGTCTCGCTGCCACCGTCGGGGCCGTAGAGCTGGATGGCCTGCGCCATGAGCTCGATCTCGAAGAACGCCTCGGCGACGACTCGATCGGCCTGGGTGGCCGCCAGCTCTGCGAGGCGGAGGCGACTCCCGTCGATCTCCGTCCCCACGTCGTCGAGCGCGGACCACCCGAACCAGACGGCGGGGACCGTGGCCACCGCCGCCGCGGTCAGGAGGACGACAGCCACTCGCGTCCGGGAACGGGGGGGCGGCCGGCGGGTGGGTGCAGGCGCTTCGGCGTTCACGCTGCCTCCTCGTGGAACCGCCTCGAGTTCAGCTCGAGGACCCGCCTGGTGCATGGGCAGATGAGATCGGCGTCTGCGAAGCCACGGTCCGCCATGAGCCCTTCGAGTCCGGGCGCGTCACAGCCGTGGTGGGCGCCGAAGAGGTGGCTGATCTCGTGGGCGAGGACGTGGGCGTCGTTCTCGGGGCGGTCGGGGTGGTGGGTCACGATGACGTGGGTGCCGCCGATCTCGGCGAACCCGTCCTCGCTGGTCGCCGGTCTCTGCCCGGAGACGACGACGACGATGTCGGCGTCACCCGTGGGAATGGTCTTCGCGGCGGCCGTCAGCAACTCCCGCACCGATCCGGCGTCGTCCGGGGACGCCCAGTCGGATGTCCTCACGGCGAGGAGGTGGATCCCGACACCGCGAAACCTGCTCGATGCCTCGAGGAGGAGGCGCCGGGCGTCGGCCTCGGCGGCACCGGGCCGGAGGTCACGCCACTCCTCGTCCCAGGCAAGGGCCACCCGTGCCGAGGCGAGCACCGGAGCGCCTCCGGCCGGATCGGCGGCGAGGCGCCTCCCGCATTCGAGGGCAAGGACGTCGCTTCCCGCACCGGCGGGCTCGAGCCGGCCACCGACCGCGAAGACGGCGAACCACGCCAGCGGCAGGGCCAGCAGACCCACCACGGACGGTGACATCAGGCGCCTCGGCACTCAGCTCCATTCGCCGGGTGGGCCGGATTCTCGTCACCGGGCGCGCGCCGTCGGTAGGGCCGGTTGGCCCTACCGGAAATCAGCCCGTCGCAGCGGTGATGAAGGCCCGCATGTCGGCGGCGAGCGTGCTCAGCGAGGGCTGGTGGACGTACATCATGTGGCCCGCCTCGTAATAGCGCACGGTGACGTTCTCGCGCTGGTGGCTCGTCAGCCCCATGTGGTTGAGGGTGTACTGGGTGGCGAAATGCGGTGTAGCCAGGTCGAAGTAGCCGCTCGCCACGAACACCTTCATGAACGGGTTGCGCGACATCGTCTCCCGCAGCGTCTCGGAGACGTCGACGTAGGCGTTCTTGAAGTCCTCGTAGTCCCAGGGCTGGACCCTCTAGGTGAGGATCTCGTACGGCAGGTCGCTCTCGTACTCGAGCTCGCGGCGCACGTAGTCGTTCAGCGTGGCCGTATAGGGGCCCATGAGAGCGTCGAGGCTCGGGTCGTTCTCGATGGCCTCACCGGTGGAGAACCGGTCGACGCCGGTGTAGCGGGAATCGAGCCGGCCGACGGTGAGCCGTTGTTCCCGCAGGAGTTCCTTGCAGAACCGCAGGATCTCGATCCGCAGGTCGCTGCGATCGATGTAGTCGGCGTCGAGGCCGGTGTAGAGGGCGAGCCGGTTGGCGATCTGGGACCGGGTCTGGGAGTCCAGCGCGGTGCCCTCGAGTAGGGCGAGGGCGTAGTCGCGTGCCGCCCACTCTTCGACCTCGTGGAGCAGTTCGGTGAGGCTCATCTCCTGGTAGTGGTCGTTGAGCTTGCCGTGGTGCCAGGCCGTTGCGGCGTAGGTGGGGAGGAACAGGATGTAGGGCAGGTCGTTGCCCTTGCGGAACGTCCACGTGTCGCGGTCGAAGCCCGCGGTCTGGAAGTTGAGGACGGACGACACGAGGATCAGCCCGTTGAAGGACATGCCGTGGCGGTCGAAGAGGTGGCCGGCGACCCCGGCGCACCGTGTCGTGCCGTACGACTCGCCGGCGAGGAACTTCGGTGACCGCCACCGCTCGAACCTGCTGAGGTAGAGCCGGATGAACTCGCCGACGGACTCGATGTCCCGGGTGAAGTGGTGGAACTCCTTGGCCTCCTCCTCGGGGATGGCGCGGCTGTAGCCGGTGGACACGGGGTCGACGAAGACGAGATCCGCGACGTCGAGGATCGAATGGTCGTTGTCGACGAGCGTCCCGGGCGGGGGAGGGGGGAGGCCCTCGTCGTTGAGGAGGACCCGCCGTGGGCCGAGCACCCCGAGGTGGAGCCACACCGACGAGGACCCCGGCCCGCCGTTGAACGCGAACACGATCGGCCGGGTGGAGACGTCGTTGGTGTCGGCCCGGGTGTAGGACACGAAGAAGAACGAGGCCTGCTTCTTGCCCTCCTCCTCCTTGAGGATCATCCGGCCCGCCGTCGCCTGATAGCGCACCGCGGTCCCGTTGATGACGACCTCGTGGGTCGTCTCCGCGAACGCCTCGTCGTGGTGAGGCGGCGGCTTCGGAGCCTCCGTGTCCTTTGTCTGTTTGTCCTGTGTGGCGTCCTCGTCCGCCATCTCCCACCTCGCCGCCGTCGGTTTTCACGTGCGGCGAGACTACCGCCGGGGGCAGGCCCCGTGAATCGGGACCCCCGGCAGCGCCGTCTCCGCGCTCAAGCTCGAACCCGGATCGAATCGATATACGGGTAAACCCCCAGGGGCCCTGTGGCGAGTGACGGGGTGACAGTGACCGTACGATCGCGATCCAGAGCACGCAGCGACGTGCCGGCCGCCGGGGCCGAGCGTGTTCGCTCGCCTGCCCCGGTTCGCGCCGTCGCATCCTTCGAGAGCTTCTACCAGCAGGAGTTGAAGTCGGTGATCGGTCTTGCCTATGCGCTATCCGGAAGCCGGGCGGCTGCCGAGGACCTCGCCCAGGAGGCGTTCCTCGCCGCCCACCGGCAGTGGGACAAGGTCGGGTCGTACGACAAGCCGCAGGCGTGGGTCCGGCGCGTCGTCGCCAACATGTCGGTCTCGCTCTTCCGGAGGAAGATGCGCGAGGCGAAGGCGCTTGCGAGGATGCGCGGCTCGGAGGCCTACCTGCCGGCCCTCCCCGCCGAGGACGAGGAGTTCTGGCGGCACGTGCGGGCGCTGCCGAAGCGCCAGGCGCAGGTGATCGCCCTCCACTATCTCGAAGACCGGTCGGTTGCGGACATCGCCGAGGTCCTCGACTGCGCCGAGAACACGGTCAAGGTTCACCTGCACAAGGGACGGGCCCGGCTCGCCGAGCGTCTGGGCCTCGAGTTGGGAGGCACGTCATGATGACCCTCGACGCTCGCGCCCACCGCGCCGCAGCCGCCGTGCACACCAGCGTCGCCGAGTTCAACCCGTCCGTGACGCTCGGTGGGATCGTGCGGCGCGCCGCATGGCAGCGGAGCCTCAACTTCGCCGGCGCCGTCGCCGTCGTGATCGTTGCCGTCCTCGTCGGGGCGTGGCTCCGGGTCGCCACCGACGAGCCGGACGTGGCCGACACGATCGTCCCGCAGCCGTCGCCGACAACGGTTGTCACCGAAGAGGTCGCACCCGTGGTCGAGGTGGACGAGCCCGACACGCCGACGATCCCGATTCCGGTGACGCCGCCCGAGTCCGACCCCGCACCCGTCCCGCCGGCTGTCACCGGTCCCGGCGGCGGCGAGATCGAGGAGACGGAACCGGCCGACACCGAGCCTCCGTTCATCTCCATTACCTCGCCCGAAGACGGTGCCCGCTTCGAGGAGAAGACGATCCGGTTCGAGGGAACGACCGAACCGGGCGCCGTGGTCACCGCCGGCCGCTATGCCGCCGATGTCGACGCGGCCGGTCACTGGTCGATCGTCCTCGTCCTCTCCCCGGGCGGCAACGGGGCGTCGTTCACCGCAACCGACGCGGCCGGCAACGAAGCCACCGCCCGGGTCACCGTGTACTACGANNCCACGGCCCGGGTCACCGTGTACTACGACCCAACACCTCCCCCCGAGAAGCCTCCGCCGGAGGAGCCTCCTCCGAGTGCGTTCTCCGCCCACGCCACGTACGGGTCGTGCGCCTTCGACCCGCCGTACGACATCTACTACGGCACCGCGGCACCGGGGGCGACGATCACCATCACCTCCGAGTACGGCGGGGGGACGACGACGGCGGATGCGGAAGGATCGTGGGAGTTGCAGGTCTTTTTCCCCGATGCACCACCTGAGAAGGTGTTCCTCGTCACCGTCAAGGACGGGATGGGTGGCTCGAAGAAGTTCGAGTTCGTCTCCCTCGTCGGCGTCTAGGCCCCGGCCAGGATCTTGCGCATGACCGGGCGGGTCTCCGAGCGGCGGGCGATCTCGACGAAGCCGGCCTTGCGGAACATCGACGCCAGCCCCATCCAGGCGTGGATGGGCGGGATCTCGCCCGTACGCGGCTCAACGGGATAGCCCTCGACGGCCGTGGCCCCCCTCTGCGCCGCGTAGGCGACGGCGGCGTCGAGCAGGGCGGCGGCAACACCGGCCCCACGATGGTGACGGTCGACGACGAAACAGGTGATCGACCACACCGGGACGTCGTCGACCGGCTTCGTGACCGGCGAGCGGGCCAGCCGGCCGAAGACCTCTCGCGGCCCCAACGACACCCACCCCACCGCGTCGTCGTCCCGGTAAGCGAGCAACCCGGGGACCTCCCCAGCGGTGACGAGGTGCTCCAGCGCGGCGCGGTTCGGCTCCCCGCGCTCGGCCTCGTATTCGCGAGACGTCTGGCGATTCCACATGCACCAGCAGCCGGCGTAGGCCCCGTTGGGACCGAAGAGGGCGGCGAGGTCGTCCCACCGCTCTGCGGTGGCGGGATGGGCTTCGAGCTCCACGGCGGCGATGCTACCGGCGCCTGGTCGCACCGGCGGGACAGCAGGCCGCATCACTTCAGGTGTCGAGCAGGCCGGCGTCGGTGAGAAAGGCGACGATGTCCCCCGGTCCCATGTAGCCGTTGCGCACAGTCATCACCCGCCCCTCGGCGTCGTAGATCACATGGAGCGTGCTTCCCCGGGCGCCGAACGTCAGCGAGGCGAGTGCGCTGTTGTTCCCGTTGCCGATGTCGCGCGCCAGCGGCCATTCCCCGGCGATGCCCCAGCGCTGTGCATCGGGCAGGCCGCGGGCGTTGTCCATCATGTTGATGCCGACGAAGTCGACCGCGTCTCCGAGGACCCGGGACAGCGCGAGCAGCTCGGGAACCTCCTTCTCGCAGATCTCGCACCAGTTCGCGAAGAACACCGCAACCGTCGGGTCTCCCCTGAAGTCGGCGAGGCGGACCCTGCCGGGACCGTCGAGCCGGGGCAGGTCCCAGGCCTCGGCGCTCGTGTTCGAGGCCGCATCCGCCGCGGCTGTGGCGGGGTCGGGTGACGGCCAGACGGCGATGGCGAGGACGACGGCGCCGACCCCGGCGAGGCCGGCGAGGACCGAGTTGCGGATCGAACGGCGCCTCGCCTCGGTTCGGCGTTGCCGTTCGAGTTCGGCACGCCGACGGGCGCGCGCCTTCGCCTGGGACCGACGTGCCATCGGGTGACCCAACCCGGTCGCCGTCGCCGTGGAGGGAGGGCCGTCGCATGCTGGACAGTGTTTGCCGGCCTCCATACGCTGGTGCGCCGGCGTGAGGCCGGGAAGGAGGCGTCGTGCGTCGGTTCACCGTGGCGGTCGGCGACGTTGAGCTCGCGGTGACCGAATCCGGCGCGGGCCGGCCGGTCGTCCTCATCCACGGGTTTCCGGAGCTCGCGTTCTCCTGGCGTCATCAACTCCCGGCCTTGGCGGCGGCCGGCTATCGCGCCGTTGCCTACGACCAGCGCGGCTATGGCGGGTCGTCGTGCCCTGCGGAGGTCCCGGCATACCGGCTCACGGAGCTCGTTGCCGACCTCGTCGGTCTGTGTGACGCCCTCGAGCTCCGCCGTCCCGTGATCGTCGGCCACGAC
>JABAOE010011352.1_pt3 | contig 12754 bp, 12 predicted proteins | sample 7062141 | NCBI WGS metagenome assembly JABAOE01 (sample SAMN14538627, study PRJNA623070) | marine sediment metagenome | biome: marine biome [ENVO:00000428]; feature: marine pelagic biome [ENVO:01000023]; material: deep marine sediment [ENVO:00002113] | place: India: Gulf of Khambhat ...
TTGATGTCCATGATCGTTCCTCGGGTGAAAGGGGCGCAGTTCTAGCCGGTCGTTGCCCCGGTGTCAAGCCTACCTCCTTGGCCGGTCACCTATGATCCATTGGCGGGAACGGACTGTAGCAGATCAGGGCTTGGATGTCGAATGGTTTCGGTGAGGGTTTCGAGCGCCAGCCGATATTCCTGGCGGGTAGGATTCAACTCGCAAGCTCGCCGCAAGTACTTGAGAGCAAGGTCTTTATCGTCTGATACCTGCGCCAGCCGCCAGTAATGTGAGGCCCGATATCGATCGTGTTCCACGGCCTGTTCGTACCACCGGACCGCTTCCGCGTTGCGCCCGAGACCCAACGCCAGGTCACCCGCCGAGACCAGGTAGCGGGCGTTGGCTGGTTCCAGCCGCGTAGCGCGCTGGACCAGTTCATAGGCACCGACCGGGTTGGCCGATTCCAGCACCCGCCCTTCGGCGTGGAGGAACGCCGCGGCAAGCGAGCGACCCTCAACCCAGGCGATCCCGAGCACCAGGATCAACGCCGCCACCCAGCCCAACCGCGGGTACCGCGCCACCGCCGACGGCGCCGCCACGGCCGGCGGCTGTTTCAGGCCTTGTACCGCCCCCAGCAGGATGAACGCCGGGTAAGCCACGCCCGGCACATGCAGATCAAAATCAAAGAACCCGTGCACCACCCAGCCAATCAATGCGGCCACGATGGCAATCGCCCCGGCATCGCCCGGCCGCTGCCGGACCAGGCGCCACCCGTCCCGCAAGGCAACCACCCACAGCGCGGCAAACAGGACAAACGCCAGCACGCCGGAATCGCACCACATCTGCAGGTAATGATTATGCGCCAGCTGCGCTTCCTCGGTGTCGCCGGTCTTGTACTGCGGATAGATCGAACCGAACGTGCCCGGGCCGGTTCCGCGCAACGGATGGTCGCGGGCGATCTTGACGGCGCCTTCCCAATAATGGAACCGCGCCGCGAGACTGGTGCTGCTTGTCTTGACCAGGCCGGTCGCCAACCCGACGGCAAACACCGCGCCCAGCCCCACCACCGCCCCGATCACCAAACCTTTGCGGCGATGACCGAAACAAAACCACAACCCGGTCACCGCCGCGGCGCCCAGCGCCAGAAACCCGCCGCGGGACCCGGTCAGGACCAGGCAAAACAGCATCACGCCGCCAACCAGGACCAGCGTGGCCCATTTTACCGGCTGGTCCCAGGTACGGCCGCGCACCCAGATCCAGGCCAGCACCGGTGCGGCGGCCACCACCAGGAACCCGGCCAGGGCGTTGGGATAGACCAGGGTGGCAAACACCCGCCGGCTCTGGAGCCGCGCCAGGACCTCGGGCGGCAGTTCCGCCGCCGCGCCCAAGCCGGCTGCGTAATCGCGCGTCGCTTCCAGCCCGCCCCACCACTGTTCCATCGCCACCACGCAGACCAGGAACGTTGCCAGGCCCAGCCCGGCAAACACCTTTTCCAGCGCCGCCCCATCGCGGAGATACGACGCGGCGACGTAGAACAACAAGGTACAGGTCACAAAATGCAGCGTGGTCGCGACCGCCGTCGTCTCGTTGATCGCGCCCGGCAGGGCGATCGCCTGCGTCAGCAGGAAGGCCGCCGGCAACACCAGCAGCGTATCCACCTTTGCCGCCCGCCGCGACCGATCGGCCAGCAGCCAGGCTAACATCCCGAAACACAACAGCACCCCCAGCTGGTTCGGCCACGAAAAAATCAGCCATTCCACCCCGCGCAACGGCGGCAACACCGCCGACTGCAGGACCACCGGCGTGCCGAACTTCAGCGGCGCCAGGAACGCCACCACCCCCAGCCCGTAAACCATCCATTTGCCCAACCGATGCATTGCGTCGGTGATTAGACCAGATTCAATCCACGAAACCAACGCTACAATCCCTGCCGGCGCCGGAGGCGGCCCGGCGCCGCGCGGGCGGTACTGGCCAACCACGAGTACTGCCACTGCTACGAGGTGGCGGCGGGTACCTGACGATAGGCCAACGGACAAAAAGCGAACACGACCGCGCGCGCGGGACCGTCTCACTTCTCGCTCGCATCCGGCGTGGCTTGCGATACACTCCGCTGCGTTCGACCCAGTCCCGTTATCGTCGCCCCCGACCATGACCATGAACGCCGACACCGTCATCACACCAGAACTCATCGCCCAGCACGGAATCACCCCGGCCGAGTACCACCAGATCGAGGAGATCCTCGGGCGCGCCCCGAACATCACCGAGCTCGGCGTCTTCTCGGTGATGTGGTCGGAGCACTGCAGTTACAAGAATTCACGGCCGGAATTGAAAAAGTTCCCGACCGACGGGCCGAGTATCCTCGTCCGGGCCGGCGAGGAAAACGCCGGCATCGTTGACATTGGTGATGGCTGGGCAATCTCGTTCAAGATCGAGTCGCACAACCATCCGAGCGCCGTCGAACCGTTCCAGGGCGCCGCGACCGGCGTCGGCGGGATCATCCGCGACATCTTCACCATGGGCGCCCGGCCGATCCTGAACATGAACTCCCTGCGGTTCGGCCCGATCGATGACCGCTCAAGTAACGGCGCCGACCCGGCGGCCCCGATCGCCGAGAACCGGCGCTTGTTCGCCGGCGTCGTCGCCGGTATCGCGCACTACGGCAATTGCATCGGCATCCCGACCGTCGGCGGCGAGGTGTACTTCGACGATTCCTATAACGGCAACCCGCTGGTCAACGCCCTCAGCCTCGGTATCCTCCGCCACGACCAGATCCAGCGCGGCGCCGCCACCGGCGTCGGCAACCCGGTCATCTACGTCGGCAGCGCCACCGGCCGCGACGGCCTGGCCGGGGCCGCGTTCGCCTCGCGCGAGCTTACCGAAGAATCGCACGCGGACCGGCCCGCGGTCCAGGTCGGCGACCCGTTCATGGAAAAACTCCTGCTCGAAGCCTGCCTCGAAGTCATGCGCCATGACGGGCTGGTGGTCGGCATCCAGGACATGGGCGCCGCCGGGCTTACCTGTTCCACCTGCGAAACGGCCAGCCGCGGCGGCAGCGGCGTGGAAATTGATCTGGAGAAAGTCCCGAAACGCGAGAGCGGCATGGTCCCGTATGAGATCATGCTCAGCGAATCCCAGGAACGCATGCTCCTGATCGCCGCCCGCGGCAAGGAAGAGCAGGTCGAGGCGATCTTCGAGAAATGGGACCTGCACGGCGTCACCGTCGGCCGCGTCACCGACGACGGCATGATGCGGGTCAAGGTTGGCGACGAGATCGCGGCAGAAATCCCGGCCGCGCGCCTGGCGGACGAGGCCCCGGTTTATCACCGCGAGGCGACACAACCGGCCGCCGAACTCGAGAATTCCCGGTTCGATACCGGCCGCCTGCCGGAGCCGGCGGATTACGGTGCAGTGTTGCTGGAACTACTCGCCACACCCAGCATCGCCTCCAAGAACTGGGTCTATCGCCAATACGATCACATGGTCCAGGACGGCACCGCCGTGTTGCCCGGCAGCGACGCCGCGGTCATCCGCATCAACCTCAACCGGCCGGATCTCGGCGGCGACCACGGCGCCGCGGCGCCGGCCACGAAATACATCGCGTTCACCACCGACTGCAACGCGGTCTACTGCTACCTCGACCCGTACGAAGGCGGCAAGACCGCCGTCGCCGAGGCGGCCCGCAACCTCGTCTGCAGCGGCGCGCGGCCGTTGGCGGTCACCGATTGCCTGAACTTCGGCAACCCGATGAAACCGGAAGTGTTCTGGCAATTCCGCGGTTGTGTCGAAGGCATCAGCGAAGCCTGTCGCCGGTTCAACACGCCGGTCACCGGCGGCAACGTCAGTTTTTACAACGAATCCCCCAAGGGCGCCGTCGACCCGACACCGACGATCGGCATGCTCGGCCTGGTCGATGACCCGGCCCACATCACCACCCAGTGGTTCAAGCAGGACGGCGACACGATCCTGCTCATCGGCGATCCCGGCACCGAACTCGGCGGCAGCCAGTATCTCCAGCGGATCCACCGCGTGAAAACCGGCCGGGCACCGCGACTCGATCTCGAGGTGGCGGCACGGTTGAACGAGTTCCTCCTCGATATCATCCGCGCCGGCCTGGTCCGCAGCGCGCATGACTGCGCCGAGGGCGGTCTCGCGGTCGCCCTCGCCGAGTGCTGCATCAGTCGCACCGATCCCGCGCCAATGATCGGCGCCAAGATCGATCTCGGCCCGGTAACCGGCCGCTTGGACGCGGTCCTGTTCGGCGAGAGCCAGTCGCGGGTCGTCGTCAGCGCCGCACCGGACCGGGTGGACCGGATCCGCGACAAAGCCGCCGCGGCCGGGGTACCGCTGCTACCGCTGGGGGTGACCGGCGGTGATCAGCTGAAGATCGACACGAGCGCCGGCCCGCTCACCTGGGACCTTGCCGCGCTCCATGATCCGTGGTGGCATACCATCGGACGGTTGATGCAGAACCGGTAACCACTGCCGGCGCCGGTATCCGGCCGGACAAAACCGTTCCCTGTTTTCTCAATATCTACAGGTCGACCCGGCCACCGGGACAGTATTTCCAGCTTCCGGGGTTAATTGGCAGAAAACTCGCTTAACTCGACCCCAGAACCGTCAACCACGAACAGTATAACCGGGAACCAAGAGGAAATTATGGGATTTTTCAATTCACTGACCAATCTCTTCGGCGAATCCAAGCCCAAGGAAGACCCCGCCGCGTTGCTGGCGCGCGAGGCGTCACGTCACACGATCCTGGTGATCGATGACGATCACGACGTGCTCGATTCGTGCTCCGAGATGCTTCGCAACGCCGGTTACAACGTCCTGAAATCCACCAACGGGGTCAAAGGCCTCAATATGCTGCGCTATGCTCCCCGCGACATCAGTGCCGTGTTGCTGGATTATGACATGCCGGGGTTAAACGGAGTCGACACATTGAAGTTTATCCAGCAGATCGCGCCCCAGGTGAAAGTCGCCGCGTTGTCCGGCGTGGACGACATGCTGTTACCAGCGGCGTTTCGCGAGAAGGTGGATGGATTCCTTGCCAAGCCCTTCGAGGGTGGCGATCTCGTCCCATTCGTGCAACAGCTGGTTTGCCCGGTTCTGCAACCGGTCGCGGTGACAGCCGACGAGTAACCGGTTGCGGCGTGCACCGTGCACCGTGCGTGGTTGTTCCTTGCTCTTGCTATTTGCCGGCCCATCGGGTATCCATAAGTCTCCGAGGCTGAGGCGAGCGCGCAAGGAGCAGCGATACCGGGCATGACCCACGAGGAATCTTCACGACCACGTCATTTCTGCGGTTTGTTCGGGATCTACGGTCATCCCAACGCCGCCCAACTGACGTATTATGGTCTCTACGCGCTCCAGCATCGCGGCCAGGAAAGCGCCGGCATCACCACCTCCGACGGTGTCGACCTGCGCACCTACAAGGACATGGGCCTGGTCGCCAACGTGTTCCAGAAAGACGCCCTGCAATCGCTGCCCGGCTACCTCGGCATCGGCCACGTTCGCTACTCCACCACTGGCAGCTCCAATATCCGCAACGCCCAACCTCTCGTGGTCGACTGCGCCCGCGGCCAGATCGCGATCGGGCATAACGGCAACCTCACCAACGCCGCCCGGCTGCGAGCCGAGTTGGAAGCCCAGGGATCGATTTTCCAAACCACCGCCGACAGCGAGATCATCCTCCACCTGCTGGCGCGCCCGATCGGCGATAACCGCGCGCACTCCCTCGAATCGGTGATGCGCAAAATCCAGGGCGCTTATTCGCTCGTGATCATGGGCGAGGATGAACTGATCGGGGTGCGCGACCCGTACGGGTTCCGCCCGCTGGTACTCGGCCGGCTCAAGATCCCCCCGGAACTGCGCGCGGAGAGTCGCGGGCCGGCGGCCGCCGGCGGCCCGGCAACCGATGAGGAGGATCCGCTCGGGGGGCATGCCTGGGTGCTGGCCAGCGAGACCTGCGCCTTCGACCTGATCCAGGCCGAGTACGTGCGCGACGTCGCTCCCGGCGAAATCATCGTCATCAACCGCCACGGCATCCGCAGCGTCAACCCGTACGCCGACACCGATCAGCGCAAGGCGCTCTGCATTTTCGAGCTGGTTTATTTTGCGCGGCCGGACAGTGATTTCAGCGGTCGCAACGTGGCCTTGGCGCGGACGAACATGGGCCGGGCGCTGGCCCGCGAAACACCGGTCGAGGCCGATATCGTGGTGCCGGTACCGGACAGCGGAAACTGGGCGGCGCTCGGGTTCGCCGACGAGAGCGGGATCCCCTACGCCAACGCGTTCGTCCGCAACCATTACGTCGGCCGCACCTTCCTCCAACCGAGCCAGCTGATCCGCGATTTCGGGGTGCGGGTGAAACTGAACCTGATCGACGAGATGGTTCGGGGCAAACGCGTGGTGGTGGTCGATGACTCGATCGTGCGCGGGACCACCGCCCGGTCGCGGGTGGCCACGCTGCGCGAAGCCGGCGCGCGCGAGGTGCACATGCGGGTCAGTTGCCCGCCGCATCAATGGCCCTGTGCCTACGGCATCGATTTTCCCACCCGCAAGGAGTTGATGGCCGCCAACCATTCGCTGGACGAAATCCGCGATTATCTCGGGGCCGACTCGCTTGGTTACCTGTCGCTCGATGGCATGATTGCCGCGACCGGGCTACCGGCGAACGAATTCTGCACCGCCTGTTACACGGGCCAGTATCCGTGCGGGATCGAGTCGGAGATGGACAAGTTCATCATGGAACAACGCCGGCTCGGCCACCGTGAATCCATCAGCGACCTGGTCCGCGAAGACAACCAACAACGCCTGCTCTGAGTCCACCCCCACCCCGTCATGGCCACCAACCGCCCTGCTGCTGCCGCCCGCCCTGAGAAAGCCGCCGCGTATGCCGCGGCCGGGGTCGATATCGACCTGACCGACGCGCTCAAGGGCGACCTGAAACAAAAACTGCGGCGCACCCGGCGCCGCGAGGTCCTCGGCAGCGTCGGCGGGTTTGGCGGATTGTTCCAGCTCAATACCCGCAAGTACCGCCAGCCGGTCCTGGTCTCGAGCGTCGACGGCGTCGGCACCAAGCTCCAAATCGCGGTGGCGATGGGACGCCACCACACCATCGGCCGGGACCTGGTCAATCATTGCGTCAACGATATCGCCGTGCTCGGCGCCGAGCCGTTGTTCTTTCTCGATTATGTCGGCATGGGCCAACTCGCCCCGACCGTGTTCCAGGAAATCATCGCCGGCCTGGCCGACGGTTGCCGCGAAGCCGGCTGCGCGCTGGTCGGCGGCGAAACCGCCCAGATGCCCGGCATGTACCAGCCGGGCGATTATGACCTCGTCGGATCAATCGTCGGCGTGGTCGATAAACCGAACCTGATCGACGGGAAACGGATCCGGGTCGGCGACGCGATCATCGGTCTCGCCTCCAGCGGGTTGCACACCAACGGGTACTCGCTCGCGCGCCAGATCCTGTTCGCCAAGCTGCGGGCGCGGCTGGACGACTACCACGGCGGTCTCGGTTGCACGATTGGCGACGAGCTGCTCAAGGTCCACCGTAATTACTGGCCGCTGATCCGGGATTTGCTCGGCCGCAAGTTCAAGGCCGGCCCGCCCCTGCACGGCCTGGCCCATATCACCGGCGGGGGGTTGTTCGACAACATCCCGCGGGTCCTGCCCAAGGGTTGCCAGGCGTTCATCCGCAGCGGGGCCTGGAAGGTCCCCCCGATCTTTGACCTGCTCCACCACGGCGGAAAAATTACCGAGGACGAGATGTATCGCGTGTTCAACATGGGCATCGGCATGGCCCTGATCGTTCACCCGGACGCGGCCGACCGCGTCGTGGCCCGCGCCGCCCAGCACCAGGTTCCCGCCTGGATCATCGGCGAGATCCGGAAAACCAGCGCCAAGCCCCACGTCGAAATTCTCTGAAACAAACGACCCGGGTGCGGTGGCGCCCCGGTGCCGGTTAACGTTTCAGGTTCCCCCGACCGCGTTTCCTGTTTTGCTGTTGCACCGCTCCGCCCGCATCGGCTAGCCTGCCCGCACCATGAACAAGATCCAGCGGGCGCTCGTCAGCGTCTCCGACAAAACCGGCGTGGTCGACTTTGTCCGGTCTCTTCACGAGCGCGGCGTGGAAATCATTTCCACCGGCGGCACCGCCCGCGCTATCAAGGAGGCCGGGATCCCGGTCATCGAGATCAGCGAATACACCGGGTTCCCGGAAATGCTCGACGGCCGGGTCAAGACACTCCACCCGAAAGTACACGGAGGCCTGCTCTACATCCGCGGCAACGCCGACCACGAACAGCAGGCCGCGGCGCATGACATCCGCCCGATCGACCTGGTGGTGGTCAATCTCTACCCGTTCGAGCAAACCGTCGCCCGGCCGGACGTTACCCTCGCCGAGGCGATCGAGAACATCGATATCGGCGGTCCGAGCATGCTGCGCAGCGCCGCCAAGAACCATGCCAGCGTCACCGTGATCGTTGACCCGGCCGATTACCAGCCCGTGCTCGACGATCTCGCCGCGCATGACGGCGCGACCGGCGCCGCGCTCCGCGCGAAACTGGCCCGCAAAGTATTCGCCGCCACCTCCCGCTACGACGGCGCGATCGCCACCTACCTCGCCGCGCAAGCGGATCCACCCGAGACCGGCTTACCCGACCCGTTCCAGGTTTCCCTGCCCAAGGTCCAGGACCTGCGTTACGGCGAAAACCCGCACCAGCAGGCGGCGTTGTACGGCGCGTTTCGCGACCACTACGAGCAACTCCACGGCAAGGCACTCAGCTACAACAACATCCTCGACCTCACCGCGGCCGCGGACCTGATCGCCGAGTTCGATGATCCAACCGTCGCGATTCTCAAACATACCAATCCGTGCGGGATCGCCACCGCCCCGGTCCTGGTCGACGCCTGGAAGGACGCGTTTGCCACCGATCAACAGGCGCCGTTCGGCGGGATCATCGCCGTCAACCAGGCGCTCGACGGGGATACCGCCGAGGCGATTGCCGAGATTTTCAGCGAGGTCATCATCGCACCGGATTTCTCCGAGCCAGCCCTCGCCCGGCTCACCAAGAAGAAAAACCTGCGCCTGATCCGTCGCCTGCCGGGTGCCACCCTTCCCGCCACCACTTTCCGCTCCGTCAGCGGCGGGGTATTGGTCCAGGACCGCGACAGCCGCCTGGTCTCGGCCACCGATCTCAAGACGGTCACCACCCGCGAACCGACCAAGGCCGAACGCCATGCCATGTTGTTTGCCTGGCGCGTGGTCAAGCACGTCAAGTCCAACGCCATCGTCTACGCCCGCGACCGCGCGACCGTCGGCGTCGGCGCGGGCCAGATGAGCCGCGTCTACAGCGCGAAAATCGCGGCCATAAAGGCAGCAGACGAAGACCTCGAAGTCGTGGGTTCGGTNNCAGATGAGCCGGGTGGATGCCTCCAAGATCGCGGTCTGGAAAGCCGGCGAGGCGGGCTTGGACCTCGCCGGTAGCGTGCTCGCCAGCGACGCGTTCTTCCCGTTCCCAGACGGGGTCCTGGCCGCGGCCGATGCCGGCGCCACCGCGGTCATCCAACCCGGCGGCAGCATCCGCGACGAGGAAGTTATCGCCGCGGCAAACGAGCGCAACCTCGCCATGGTCTTCACCGGGATCCGGCATTTCCGGCACTGACCGCGATGNNGGGATCCGGCATTTCCGCCACTGATCCGCCCGCTAGTGGCGGCCTGTTGTCTGTTGGTCGATCGTTGGGTTTCAGCCGCCACTTCGTAGCGGTGGCGGTACTCGCGTTTCGCCAGTACAAGCCAGCGCGCCGCCGCGGCCGGCCACCACGATTGAGACTTCCCTTCGCCGGTCGATGGTACTAGACTCACTGAGCGTGGGTTCTGACACCTCCAGCAACGAACCGGTAACTAGCGGCCGCGGCGCGACCGTGCTGGTCGTCGATGATGAACCGCTGATCCGCGCGCAGATCGCCCAGATCCTGCGCGAACTCGGTCACCAGGCGGTCGAGGCCGAGTCCGGCCAGCAAGCGCTCGCGCTGGTGCGCCGCGGCGGGATCGACCTGATGCTGTTGGACCTGATGATGCCGGACCTGTCCGGTATCGAGGTCTGTAAACAGGTCCGCGCCGATTCGGCGACCCAGGGGGTGCGCATCATCGTGATCTCCGGCATGAACGCCAAGAACGCGCTCGAGGAATCGATCATTGCCGGGGCCGACGATTTCCTGGCCAAGCCAGTCAACCCGCTGGAGCTCGGTGTGCGGGTTCGCTCGATTCTTCGCGTCCGCGATATCCACGACGATGAACGCCGGGTCGAGGCCTACGTGCGCAGCATCCAGGAGATGCGCAACCAATCCGGGGCAAACAACCAGCCGCCAACCTGATCCATCGTGGCGCGCCGGCGAGGCAACGATGTTTTCCGCGCGGATATTTGACAAGCTCGCACCGGCCCGCCTAGGATGAAATCCGGATGCGGCCCAAGACCATCGACGTGATCAACAACATCCTGGCGATCGCCTGGGAAGACGGTTCCGAGACGTTTCTCGATGCCGAACCGCTGCGGCGGGCCTGTCCGTGTGCCGCCTGCAAGGGCGAAACCAACATCCTCGCCCATGCCGCTCCCCGGCCCCAAAACTACACCGCGGCCAGCTTCGAGCTGGTCAGCTGCGAATACGTCGGCGGGTACGCCCTGCAACCGCACTGGGCCGACGGCCACGCGTCCGGGATCTATTCTTTCGGCATGCTGCACGAACTGGGAGCTTCCCGCTCGACCACCGAACCCTAATCACCGAGGACCCGGGTTATGAGAATTATCGATCCGCATTGCCACATGATCTCCCGCGTCACCGACGACTACCAACGGATGGCCCTGGCCGGCATTGAAGCGGTGGTCGAGCCGGCGTTCTGGCTCGGCGCGCCCCGTACCAGTGTCGGGACCTTCATCGACTATTTTGAACTGATCATCGGCTGGGAAACCCAGCGGGCGCGGAATTACGGGATCGAACATTTTACCTGCATCGCGATGAACCCGCGCGAGGCGAACAACGTGCCGCTGACCAGGGAAGTGCTGCCGGTCGTCGAGCAATATTGCCAACGCGAAACCTGCGTGGCCGTCGGCGAGATCGGGTTTGATACCCAGACCGATGCCGAGGAAGACGCCATCCGCGCCCAGCTCCAGATCGCCAAGACGCGTGACATGCCGACCCTGGTCCATCTCCCGCACCAGTTCAAACTCAAGGGCACCGAGCGCACCCTGAACGTGGTGGCCGACGAGGCCATGAACCCGGACAAGATGTTGCTGGACCATAACACCGAGGAGACGATGCCGTTGTATGCCGGCACCCGCTACTGGCGCGGGCTGAGCATCTACCCGGTCACCAAGCTCAGCGTCGAGCGCGCCGCCAACATCGTCGAGCAATACGGCGTCGACCGGTTGCTGGTCAACTCCGCCTGTGACTGGGGCCCGTCCGACCCGCTCAACGTCCCGAAACTGGTCCAGGAACTCGTGCGGCGGAAGGTGCCGCGCGATGCGATCGAGCAACTGGTGTTCCGCAACCCGATCGAGTTCTTCGGCCAGAGCGACAAGTGGACGTTCAAACCGTAGCCGCCGCGTCGTCGCCGCCCGTCATCTCTCCCGCCGCCCGTTCCCACTCGGCGTTGCATCGCTCCAAGGCCGCGGCCAGGTCCATCAGTTCCCGGTTCACCGCCACCGCGCGACCCGGGTTGTCGTAGGTTGCCGGGTCTTCCAAGGCGGCGGTCAATTCTTTCTGGCGCGTTTCCAGCCGCTCGATCTCGCGTTCCAGCCGTTCCACGTTCTCCCGCTGCGCCTGCCGCGCGCGCGACCGTGCCTGCCGCGCCTCGGCCGCGGCCCGTTTCTGCTGCTTGCGATCGTGTCGCGAAGATCGCGGCACGACGGTCGCCGGCGCGACGGCCGGCCCGGCTGCCGCCGCCGCCGCGGTCTCGTTCGCCCGGCGATCCAGGTAGTACCGGTAATCGCCGTGGTAATGCGTCAGCAGCCCGGCATCGATATGCAACACGTGCCGCGCCAGCTGGTGAATGAAGTATTCGTCGTGGCTGATAAACACCAGGGTGCCGCGGTATGGTGCCAATGCCCGGATCAGCGCCTCGATGCTGCCCAGGTCAAGATGGGTTGTCGGTTCGTCCATCAACAACAGGTTCGGCGGGTCCAACAACAGTTTCACCAGCGCCAACCGGCTTTTCTCGCCCCCGCTCAACACCGCGACCTGCTTGAACACGTCGTCCCCCCGGAACAGGAACGAGCCGAGCACGGTGCGGGCGGATTGCTCGGATAACATCTGCGGCGTGCTCAGGGCTTCTTCCAGCACCGTCCGCCCGGGATCGAGGTTCTCGATCCGGTGCTGGGCGTAGTATCCCAGTTGCACGTTCGTCCCGAGGGATCGGGTTCCCTGCTGGACCGGCAGGACCCCGGCCAACAACTTCAGCAGGGTCGACTTGCCGGCGCCGTTCGGGCCCACCAGGACAATCCGCTGACCGCGTTCCACGGCCAGGTCAACCCCGTGATACACCGCGGTCGCGCCGTAGGCATGGTGCAGGTCCCGCAACGTGATCACCTGCAACCCGCTGCGGGCCGGTTGCGGGAACTGGAACTTGATCGTCGCCTCGTCACTTTGGGGCGCCTCGATCTTTTCCATCCGCTCGATCTGGCGCAGCTTGGCCTGGGCCTGGGTTGCCTTGCTCGCCTTCGCCCGGAACCGATCGGCAAACCGCTGTAATCGCTGGATCTCGCGTTGCTGGTTC
>JABAOE010003505.1_pt8 | contig 12751 bp, 12 predicted proteins | sample 7062141 | NCBI WGS metagenome assembly JABAOE01 (sample SAMN14538627, study PRJNA623070) | marine sediment metagenome | biome: marine biome [ENVO:00000428]; feature: marine pelagic biome [ENVO:01000023]; material: deep marine sediment [ENVO:00002113] | place: India: Gulf of Khambhat ...
GGGGGGAGGTTCCAGAGGACGAGGAAGTGCTCGTTCCGATCGGCCCGGCCCGTATTTCGCGCCAGGGCTCAGACTTATCCGTATTTGCCTATGGAATGATGCATCACTACTGCCTGCAAGCGGCTGAGACGGTTTCGCAAGAGGGCATCGATGCCGAAGTGGTCGATCTGCGGACCCTAAAACCGGTCGATCGTGAGACCATCCACGCATCCGTATCCAAAACCGGGAAAGCCCTGATCGTCTACGAAGATAACCTGACCGGCGGCTATGGTGCGGAAATCGCTGCGATCCTGGCCGAAGAAGCTTTCGAGAATCTCGATGCGCCCGTGCGGCGGCTTGCNNCGATGCCCTACAGTCACCCGTTACAGGACTGGTTCATGCCAGATGCGGATAGAATCGCAGGTGCTATTCGGGAGTTGGCCGCGTTTTAGTTCCATTAAGGTCGAATGCAGTGCTTCAGCTGACTGCGGGAAGCGTAAACATGAAGCAATACGGAGAGAAGTATGGCAACTGAGGTGATCATGCCCCAGCTCGGCGAATCAGTCGTCGAAGGTACCGTGACGAAGTGGCTCGTAAACCAGGACGATCAAATCGAGGAATTTGAGCCACTGGTAGAAATCAATACCGATAAAGTCGATACCGAAGTACCTTCGCCTGCAACCGGAACGATCCTCAAGCTCTACGTGGCGGAGGGCGAAACGGTAAAGGCCGGCACACTGTTAGCTTATATCGGCGAGCCAGGCGAGCAGGTTCCGGAGGCGCCTGCGCTGACCGCTGAAGATGGGGATCAAAAAGCCGCACAAGTAGCTCAACCCCAGCGTGAAGCGGCCGCCACAGCCGAGGCGGCACCCGCCGCCACAGCTGCGCCCAGACCCAAGGGTGAAGATGTCGGGTTCATTTCTCCCGTCGTGGCCCGCGTTGCCGCGGAGCACAGTGTGGACCTCAGCCAGGTCCCCGGTACCGGCAAAGGTGGGCGGATCACAAAGAAAGACGTACTGGCATACGTCGAGGGCAAGCCTGCAGCTGCTCCCTGGGAAGAACCAGCTTCAGGCGAACTTTTCCGCCCTACAGAAGAGGTTTTTGGGGACAAGACCGCATCTTCGCCTCCAGCGCCGCAAGCTGGCACCGTTATTCCTTTTGACGCCGTCCGCACCCGGATTGCTGAGCACATGGTGCGCTCCAAAGCGACCAGTGCCCATGTAACCACGCTGATGGAAGTGGATTTTGGGCGGGTGCTGGCACACCAGAGAGCGCATAAGGAAGCCTATGCACGCGAAGGCGTTAAGCTGACGCTTACCGCGTATTTTGTGTCGGCCTCGGTTTCAGCTCTAAAGGATGTCCCAATCGTAAATTCCTCGTGGAGCGATGACGGGATCGTACTGCACAAGCAAGCGAATGTCGGGGTTGCAGTGTCGTTAGGCGAAGAAGGGTTGATCGTTCCCGTACTGAAGAACGCCGAACAGATGTCACTGCTCGCCATGGCGCGCTCCGTCAACGATCTGGCTGAACGCGCTCGCTCCCACAAGCTGGTGCCTGACGAAGTTCAGGGTGGGACATTTACAATTACAAATCACGGCGTTAGCGGTTCGCTGCTGGCAACGCCGATCATCAACCAACCCCAGTGTGCAATTCTGGGGGTCGGTACACTTCAGAAACGCCCGGTGGTTATCGAGGGTTTGTCATCCAGCGGTGAGCCGGAAGATTCTCTGGCGATCCGCCCAATGGTTTACCTCACCCTCACTTTTGATCACCGCATCATCGACGGCGCCATAGCGGATCACTTCTTGGGCATCGTTGTGCAGCGCCTGCAATCCTGGGCCTGAACACAACCCACGATTACCCGACTGCCAAGATGAGAGAATTCCATGGGCGCGCAATGCGCCTTTCGTTCAGGAGGTAGTTTGAATGCCTGAGTACGACGTTGTAGTTATCGGTGCCGGCCCTGGAGGGTACGTCTGCGCTATTCGAGCTGCGCAGCTTGGACTCAAGACCGCGATCGTAGATCGGGAGTGGTTGGGAGGCGTATGCCTCAACATCGGATGTATTCCCTCGAAGGCGCTTTTGAGAAACGCTGAGCTGGCCCACATCCTGAGAGAACGCGGCGATGAGTTTGGCTTCTCAGTTGAAGGTTTGCAGCTCGACTATGGACGCGCAGTAGAGCGCAGCCGGGAAGTCTCTGACCGTCTGGTTAAGGGCGTTGGATTCTTGATGAAGAAAAATGGGATCGAGGTCCATATGGGGCAGGCGGTGCTCAACTCTGCAAACTCACTCACAGTTACGAACTCAGAAGGCGAGCAGCTGCAGATCGACGCCAAGAACATCGTGCTCGCGACCGGCGCCAGCCCCGCCGCCATCCCGGGAGTAGAACCGGATGGTGAGCGTGTCCTCACCTACCGGGAGGCGATCCTGCAGACCAAGGCTCCACAGTCGATGGTGATCGTGGGTTCGGGTGCTGTAGGCCTCGAGTTCGCCACAATCTGGAATGGATACGGCGTGGAGGTCACCCTGGTGGAAATGCTCCCCCGGATCGCGCCGCTCGAAGACGAGGACGTCAGCAAGGAGCTGGCGAAGGAGTTCCGCAAGCGGGGCATCAAGATCATGGTCGATGCCCGGGTCGAAGGGGTAGAAGCACTGGATGGCAAGGTCAAGGTCAATGTGGCAAGCGAAGAAGGCGCCGAGATGCTTGAGGCCGAGCAAGCACTGGTCGCCATCGGCTTCAGACCGAACACCTCTGGACTGGGGCTTGAGGCTCTCGGGGTGCAGTTGACGGAGGCTGGAATGGTCGGCATCGATGAGCGCATGGCTACAAACGTTCCAGGCATCTGGGCCATCGGCGACGTCACTGGCAAATTGCAATTGGCCCATGTGGCCTCAGCGATGGGTATCGTCTGCGCGGAAAACATCGCCGGTGTGGAGACGATCGAACTCAATTATGAGATGATGCCGCGGGCGACGTACTCGCAGCCGCAGGTCGCGTCTTTTGGATTGACCGAGGCCCAGGCAGAACAGCGAGGCTACGAATTGCATATTGGAAGGTTTCCGTATCAGGCCAACGGGAAATCTCTGGGGATGGGGGAAAAAGCCGGGTGGGTCAAGCTGATCTCGGATGCAGGGTACGGAGAAATCCTCGGAGCACACCTGGTCGGGCCTGAGGTCACAGAACTACTGCCTGAGCTGACGCTCGCTCAGAACATGGAATTGACTCTGGAAGAAATCGCGCGCAACGTGCACGCTCATCCGACGCTAAGCGAAGCTATCATGGAGGCGGCGCACGTCGCTGAAGGAAAACCGGTACACATCTGAGCAGTCACCCGAAAGGACTCATTGAAGACACGTCGGGAGACCAAAGAAGGAGAAGATAAATGAGTGATCCCAAGGTCATAAGCGGACTTGAAGGCGTTTTAGTGACAACAACCCGCCTAAGTAAGGTCGATGGAACTGCGGGTGTGTTGACGATTGGTGGGTTTCCCCTGGAGGAGTTGGCACCAAACGCAACCTTCGAGGAAGTACTCCATTTGCTTTGGTTCGATCGGTTGCCGACTGCCTCGGAGCTGGAGGAATTCCGGGCGGAGTTGGCGGGTTTGAGGTCAATTCCGGCTCCAACCATCGATTTGTTGAAGGCGGCTGTGGGGAAGAAGCTTCCAACGATGGATGCGCTGCGGATGGGGGTCGATNNCTTGTGGATGCCGATCCCTTCGACGTGTCGCCGGAAGCCGACATGCTGCGAGCGAAGTCCGTTACGGCGCGGATCCCGACCGTCGTTGCGGCCTATTGGCGCTTGCTCAATGGGAAGGATCCCGTTGAACCGAAGAGTGATTTGACCCATGCTGCTAACTACCTGTACATGCTGCAGGGAGAGGAAGCGCACGCAGACTCGGTACGTGCCCTTGAAACCTACATCAACTCGGTTGTCGATCACGGGATGAACAATTCGACCTTCACTTCCAGAGTGATCATCAGCACTCGATCTGACATCGTGTCTGCGATCGTTGGAGCCATCGGCTCCCTGAAGGGACCGCTTCACGGCGGTGCGCCTGGCCCAGCGCTCGACATGGTTTTTGAAATCCGAGAACGCGCCGAGAAGTCCGGTCGCAGCATCCAGGAAGAGGGCGACCTCTGGGCACGCGAAGTGGTCGGGGGCGGCGGACGCATCATGGGCTTTGGGCATCGGGTTTATAAGGTACGTGATCCGCGCGCGGATGTACTCGGCGCCGCGGCGGTGAAGCTGTTTGAGGGCGCCGGAGATACAGCGCTGTACGACGATGCGATCACTGTAGAAACAGCAGTACTTGACGTGCTGGCTGAATTGAAACCCGACCGCAGCATCAAGACCAACGTTGAGTTCTACACGGCGCTCGTTCTACACGGCGTTGGGATGGAAACCGATCTCTTCTCGCCCACCTTCGCAGTTGGGCGTGTGGGCGGATGGACGGCACACGTCCTGGAGCAGATCGCCGAAGCACGGCTCATTCGTCCCCGCGCAGCATATGGGGGAGAACTGGACCGAGTCTGGGTACCCGTAGGGGAGAGGTGAGATGGCGGGGGTCGAAGAAGTAAAACGAGCCAAGGAGCTCTCGAAGTACAGCATTCTGTCGAAGCCTAACGTGATAGGCGTAGGTTACGGTTACAAGCAGAAGGCCGGTGCCGGCACACCAGAGATGTGTGTGATTGCGATGGTGCGGGTCAAACTGCCGATGACATCACTTGCCCCGCACGAGCTGGTGCCAAAAACCCTCGAAGGGATCTCCACCGATGTCATACAAGTGGGGGACGTGCGCGCCCTGCAGGCCCGAACCGATAAATGGCGACCTGCGCCGGGCGGGGTGAGCATCGGGCATTACCGGATCACCGCCGGCACTCTCGGCACTGTAGTCAGGGATGCTGCTACTGGCACTCGATTGATACTTTCCAACAACCACGTCCTGGCCAACAGCAACGAGGCCGAGATCGGCGATACGATCAGCCAACCCGGCCCAATCGACGGCGGGCATGCGATCAACGACAAGATTGCCAGCCTCGAACGGTTTATTCCCATCGAGTTTTCTGAAGAGCCCTCCAATTGTGGAATCGCAAAGTGGGTGGCTGATGCTGCAAATTTCTTTGCCCGGCTGCTTGGCTCACGCTCGATGCTGATCCCGATTCGTCAGAATCCTTCTGCAGTCAACCGGGTAGATGCGGCGGTCGCCCGCCCGGTCAACGACGCGGATCTGTCGAATGAGATCCTTGATATCGGGGAGATCAGCGGGACAGCTGAGGTAACACTGGGAATGGGCGTGCGCAAATCCGGCCGCACGACGGCTTTTACCACCGGTCAGATTACGGTGCTGGAAGCAACGATTGATGTGAACTATGGCGAAGGACGGACGGCTCGATTTGAGGGCCAAATTGTTTCAACCGCCATGTCTCAGGGCGGCGATTCTGGCTCTCTGCTGGTGGATGGAAATTCATTGGGGGCGGTAGGACTGCTGTACGCTGGATCCGAGCAGGTCACCATCTTCAATCCGATCCAGGATGTGCTTTCAGCACTGAGTATCGAATTGTGAATCCAGATTCAGAGCTTGAGCGCGCACGGGAAATCTCACGGGCACATTCTGACGAACTGCTTTCCAAACCCAACGTAGTAGCAGTTGGGGTTGGCTTTGCGGAGGGGAGTCAGTCGAAGCTCACCCTCGTAGTAATGGTCAACCAGAAGGTTCCACTGGAGTCGCTGTCGGAAAAAGAAGTCGTGCCGCGCGAGATCGAAGGCTTGCCAGTGGAAGTGCGCGAGGTGGGGGATGTAAGCGCGCTGAACGAAGTGGAGAAACAAGAGGANNCTCTCGGCCCGGTCACCTTGCCACAGGAGGAATGCATGAAGCCGATTGAAGAACAGACCGTCAAGGCATTGTCCTGGCAGATGGTCTACGGAAATTACCGTTCGAAGCTGGGCGCCGAGGGCTGGTCCAAGCTCGAGCAGACGGTCGGGGCACCGGAATTCAAGAAGATGGACCAGGACGAAGACACTCCGATGGGTCCTTTCAACGAAGCGGTGCTGTATATCGACCAGGAGCTGGGTGACGGGGATGGATCCATGGTACGGGAGATCACCGTCGCCTCGGTAGATCGTTGGGCCAGCATCTTTCGCAACCTGGTCAAGCAGCTTCAGGGGCGCCCACAGAAGATGATGGAGATCTTCTGTACCGAAGTGCACCCCTATTTTCTGAACGATTTGGGCGCGAGCGAAATCGTCGACTCGGCTGAAGATCACTTTGTATTGAAGATGGACAACGGCCTGCTGGAGGAATTCAAGCTCGGGTTGGTGCAGGGTTTCGTCGATATTGTCGGAGCCGATTCCCGAATCGAGAAACGCGGCGATGAATATCACGTCACCTGGACCGTCCGGGAAGAGACCCCTGAGCCTTCACGCTGGGCGCTGTTCGTCAATGCTACACGCCTGCCGTTCTTGACCGCGACCATCGCGCCAGTCCTGCTTGGAACTGCAATCGCCTGGGACGACGGTCCTTTCAACCTTGGACTGTTCCTGCTGGCGTTTCTGGGCGCGGCCTTCTTCCACCTGGGCACCAATGTGATCAATGACTACTACGATCACACCAGCGGAGTAGATGCGGCCAATCTGACCCCGACGCCTTTTGCTGGCGGCTCTCGGCTGGTCCAGAGAGGACTGATTCAGCCCGAAACGCTGCGACGGATGGCCTGGACCTTCTACGCACTCGGGACTTTGATCGGCCTGGTGCTGGTTGCGATTGTGGGACTGGAGTTGATCGTCTTTGGGGTGGCTGGCTTTCTGGTGGGATTGCTTTACACCGCCCCCCCGGTGCGGCTGGTGCATCGCGGATTAGGAGAAATTGCTGTCGGTCTCGGCTTTGGACCGATAACCGTCATGGGTGCCTACTGGGTACAAACCCAGCAATGGAGCAGCGCCGCGTTCTACGCCTCGATCCCGGTGGCGATATTGATTGCCACCGTGCTCTACATCAATGAGATCCCGGATCGATACTGGGACGACAAGATGGGAAAGCGCACGCTCGTCACTCGCATCGATCCTCAAACCAGCATAAACGGGTATGCAGTGCTGGTAGTCGCGGCTTACCTATCGATCGTTCTTGGGGTCGCGGCCGGTATCATGCCGCTGCCGACGTTGCTGGCGTTGCTGACGATCCCGATGGCGTGGAGCGCGTTCAAGACCCTGCGCCGGCATCACGGATTCCCCTACCGGCTGATCCCCGCAAACGCCTATACCGTGTTCCTGCACTTCTTAACCGGGCTGCTGCTGACAGGCGGTTACATTGTTGCAGGAATCCTCTGGCGGATCTAGCTTCACGATCACGTAGCAAGGGAGGCGGCCATCGGCCGCCTCTTTTACGTTCCGGTTGTTTTTGTCGAAGATCCTTGCGGTTTACCCCGTGTATCCGGTCGCGTCAAGCATGCGTTGCCAATGGGGGGAGCTGGCGCAAACCGGGTTTCAAGCTAGCTTTCGACGCGCTCGAGGATCCAGAAGTGTGAAAGGCCCAAGACCCGCAAGGGTGTGCGCTCGAAGGTATGGAGCGTCCAGCGCAGAAGTCGGCCAATTGTCGGCCAGCGATTGATGATGTTGTCGTAAGCGCCGAAGATTACCGTGTGGTGGACAATTCGTACAGGCAGATCTTCGAAGAGGCGATGGAGATCGCGGCTTGTGTAAACACGCACATGTGGGGCCAGCCGGTTGCGGGTTGAGCGGGGCAGGTAGTTCACCAGCGGGTAATTCCCGAATCGATATTGGCCACGCCAGTAGATCCCGTGCGTCTCGAAGGGATAACCTCGGTTCGGAACAAACAAGGCCAGCCGGCCGGCAGGCCGATCGTTTTTCGGCTTGCGAAGCGCTCGCACCATCTCCTCGATCGCCAGACGATCATCGTCCACGTGTTCGAGCACTTCATGGGAGAGGATGAGGTCGAACGAATCGTCCGGAAAAGGCAGCCTTTCGCCCCTGGAAGAGAGGATATCCAGCGAGACGGATTGTGCCTCCCAGGCTCGCTCGAGATCAATCTCCAATCCGAATGCCTGTTCAGCAAGCGGCTCCAGGTGCACAAGGTAACTGCCCACTCCGCAGCCATTATCGAGCACCCAGCCGTTCTCCCGACCGGCTGCCCACTCGAGAATCATATTCAACCTGCGTTCCTGGCCCGCCCTCCAGACAAAGGAAGGCAATCCAAGCTCAGCTGCTTTTTCCCGGTTCTTCACAACGGATGAATTCTAAGGGGTCAGTTGATTGAATTCTAGGGGGCCCAGGGTGGCCCGGTCCAGCCACTGATCCAGTAATAGAGTACCGCCATCGCTTCCCGGACGGCATCGCGGCTAGCCCGCAGGGCAGCAGGGTGTGGAATAACGCTGCCTTTTTCAACGATGTGACCTGCGCTGTGCTGGCTGGAGGGTGATGGAACTGGATCCAGTCCTTCAGCACGCATCGCTGCCAATGCCCTGCGCATGTGAATCGGAGAGGTCACCAGCACGAAATTTTCGATCTCGTATGCATCCAGCAGCTTGCTCAGACGTTCCGCCTGTTCGCGAGTGCTGCCGGAGACCGACTCCAGGTAGATTCGATCGGTGGCAACGCCTAAATCGCGCAGCTCCTGCTGCATTGGAACGCTTTCCGGAGTCAGAACCTGGTTGAGCTCATCCGCACCGCCTGATACGATCATTGCTGGCTCATCCAAAAGTTGGTAGAGACGAGCTCCCTCCAGCACGCGAAGCGCGGTCGCGTCGCTGATCTCGTTGATTTCATTTCCCCCGGCGCGGTATGTGGCGCTCCCACCTCCCAATACCACAATCGCTTCTGCACCACCGGATTCATCACGCGTCTGTAGGGGCTGCGACCCATCCCTCAGTACTCTTTCGAAGGTTCGGGCGGTTAGGGGTAGGCTAAGTAAGAAGTAAAGCACTGCCATAAACGCAAGCAGGCTGCTGCCCCAGACCCGGGTCTCTTTGTGAGCAAAGAGCAGAATAACTCCCACGAACACACCGATCAGCAGGAACTCAAAGGAGCCGGGGATCAGATAGGCTTTGAGAATTTCGAAGAAGGCGTCCATGCTAACGGGGTAATCCAGGTCAGCCGAGCGGGATCGTCAAGCGGGGGATATAGGGAGCCGTGTGATCGTCGGGCGAACCGACATAGATCACGATCGAATCCACCGGAAAGGTAAAGGAAGGTGGATCTGGCAGGGGAATGGACGCGGGATCCTTGGCCCTACCTAGAGTCAGATGCGGGTGATAGTCATCTCGAGCGAATTCCGGGTACGCCCCTGCCAAAGCCTTATAAAGCGTGATCAGCGGCTCAGGGTCGGTGGGCTCGAGAAATGTGACGTCATCAAACTGCCCGTATTTTTCGAGCGTCACATCAAAAGGAGCGTAACTGGCACAAATGGGACGCAGTACATCTGCTGCGGCATCCGACTGATCTGCCGCTACAAACGGATAGAAGAGCGTGAAGTGCGCAGGCACTTTGGCAAACGAATCCGGATCGTACTCCTCTCGGAGCGCATACGAAAAAGCCTGTACAGGCTTTGGAGGAATGATCAGCAGCGTGCTCTCGAGTTCCACGGCGCGCTGAGTGTAGCATGTTTCACCCTAATGCTGTTCATGGTAGGTGAGGGCTATAATGCTGGGCTATGCAGTGCCCTCAGTGTGAAGGCATCGAACGTGAGTTCGATGCCAAAGAAGCAGAAGACGAGATCAAGGCCTACCGCAAAGATGGGCCAGCCGAGACCACCCGGATACTGATCGACGCGCTAACAGATCTGGGTGTTGATGAGTATACGCTGCTCGATATCGGAGGCGGCGTGGGCGCTATCCAGCATGCCATGCTGAGCGCAGGCGCAAGCGCGGCTACCGCGGTGGAGGCCTCCACTGCTTTTGTCCGGGCGGCTCGCAACCAGGCGGCCGAACTGGGTTGGAGCGATCAGGTTGAAGTGAGGCATGGCGATTTCGTTGACCTGGCTGAGGAGTTGGAGCTGCACGATCTTGTAACACTCGATCGGGTAATCTGCTGTTATCACGATATGGAATCCCTGGTGAGCCTATCCGCTGCACGAGCCGGCAAGCTTTACGGAGTGGTCTACCCGCGCGATGTGATCTGGAATCGGATTCTTTCCCGAGTTGGGAATCTGCTGCTGTGGATCAGCCGCAATCCGTTCCGGACCTTTATCCATTCGGATGAGCAGGTGCAGCAGATCCTGGCCAGCATCGGTTTCGAGCGTGTTTTCCACAAGCAGTTGCTGAGTTGGCAGGTGGCAGTTTACTCTCGCACCCACTGAGCAACGGAGCCCGAAAGCGAAAAGCCGCCAGATCCTGGCGGCTTTTTCCATGCTGCAACGGTGCGAGTCAGAACCGCGTTCTATGTAGAGGCTGAGAGCTCGTGGATCCCTGTCGCACCATCCGGACGGACCGGATAGGACTCCAGGGTCTGTAAATTCCCCAGCCCATCGTAGGCGCGCACCTTGAACAGGTGTCTGCCGCTGGCGCTCGGCCAATCGTAGCGCCACTGGACCCATGTAAGCGGACTCAGGGCCGGATTGCGCAGCTCGACCTCCTCCCAGGGTCCGTCATCTACCTGAACTTCGACCTTACTGATCCCATTTGCTCCGGCATAGGCAATGCCACCTACGGGAACGGTTCCGGTCTCTTCGTCCGTGGCGTCAACAGCAACGGTATCGATGACCGATGTGGTTTTCACGAAAGCCTCCGGACTCCAACCTCGCTCGACCCAGTAGCCCTGTCCTTCCCGATCCAGCAGCTCCATATTAACGATCCACTTGGGCTGCTTCATGCCATAGCGGTGCGGGATGATGATGCGCAGGGGAAATCCGTTGTCGTGAGGAAGAGGGACTCCGTTCATCTGGTAGGCGAAGATCGTTCGATCGTCCAGGAGATCCGACATCGGAACGCTTTCGTAGAACCCATCAGCCGACTCGATGAAGAGTTCTTCCGCAGTCGGCTTCATCCCGGCCATCTCGAGGATTTCCTTCACTCGCACTCCCGTCCATCGAGTTGTGCTGATCAAATCACCTCCGATGCGATTGGAGATGCAGGAGAGCGTGTGGTGATAACTGATGGGAGGCATGGCCTCAATCTCATCCAATGTCAGGCTCAACGGGCGGTCGACCAGGCCATTGAGCTCCAATCTCCAGGTCTCACGCGTCAGTTGGGGTTTTCGAGTGTTGATGTCGATCCGATAGAAGTCTTCGTTAGGAGTCAGTTCGAGGCGGGTTCCCGGCGCGGGAGCTACCCTGGCTGCCAGCTCTTCAGCACTAGGCGACATTTCCAGCGCTGCAGTGTCGAGGATTTCAACCCGGGCCGGTTCCGGGGGCTCCTGGCCAGAGAGCAGCCTGGCCGCGCCCCACGATCCAACCGTAACCGTCACAACTCCACCGCCCACCAAACCAACGAATTCTCGCCTCGACATGCTCGCAGTCGATTCAGAGGCCAGTACCGGTCCGGCTTGCTCGATCAGCCAGCCAAGGACCCAGCCCCAGGCAACGTAAAGGATCGCGAACCACAATCCGATGTAGATCACGTGGACCTGTGAAAAACCCACCCCAACCGACACCAGCCAGGAAAATCCGAACAGGACCGTGCCTGCTCGCACACCATAGGTCCGCAGTTGCCGTGGATCTTCTCGCCCCAACCATCTCAGAACAACGCCCAATCCGCCCCCGATGATGAGAAACAGCACCAGGGCGAAGAGCTGCTCAGCCAATTTCGCGACTTCAGAGGTTGGCCCAAGGTTGAATGTTGCAATGAGCGTCACCAAAGCGTCGATGCCAATTGTGATGACGTCTCCCGGGAGTACCCGCGCCAAGCCGTCAAAAAGATCAAACGGTGTAAACGGGAGCCCGGCAACAGTTTCGGCAAGGTAGCCGAGCGCCATGACCGGAACGCTGGTTACGACTCCCAGCAGGGCAGCCTTCCCATAGGATATTGGGGCGGGCGCCATATCCTCAGCCGCTGGATATCCATCATCGGTACGATTCATTTCGGTTTTTTCTCGATCGATTTCACTCATCTTCCCAATCCAAGTTCTTTTAGTCTCCTACAGATCTTAGTTAGCATCCCTTAAGAGTTGATTATGCCTCGAAATGGCGCACGTTATAATCGCCAACTTGTGAACGGGCGAATGACCTGGGCCATGTGGTTTGCGGTGGGGGCGCTCACAGCGTCGGCCATCCTGCTGCTCGCCTATCAAATACCCCCGGTGAAGTTTTCCATGGAATGGCGCCTGGACATGTTTTCAGGCATCGTGCGTGGCTGGATCCGGCCGGACACTACCCTTCCCACTCCTGCAAGCGCATCAGCAGTCTCCCTTGAACCACTGGAGCTCCCCTCGGTCACGCCTGCGGTAGAACGCACCGAGCTTCCCCCTACTCCTGCACCTTCCCCAACGCCCGTTCCTGAGGCGGTTTCGCTGGCTGCGCCTGCATGGGAAAAACAAGACTGGAACAATTGCGGTCCTGCGACGCTCGCCCTTGGACTTCGCTACTACGGGTGGGAGGGAGATCAATTTGTGATCTCCGATCTGCTCAAACCCGACCGGGGCGACAAGAATGTCAACATCGAAGAGTTGGTCTTCTACGTCCGTACCAGGGCCGGCTGGCTGAATGCCGACTTTCGCGTCGGCGGAACGATCGATCGTTTAAAGAGCTTCCTCGCCGCGGGCTTTCCTGTGATTGTTGAGAAGGGGTTCATCCTTGGTGAGGGTGACGGAGGCGGTGGCTGGGCTGGC
>JABAOE010008393.1_pt3 | contig 12746 bp, 9 predicted proteins | sample 7062141 | NCBI WGS metagenome assembly JABAOE01 (sample SAMN14538627, study PRJNA623070) | marine sediment metagenome | biome: marine biome [ENVO:00000428]; feature: marine pelagic biome [ENVO:01000023]; material: deep marine sediment [ENVO:00002113] | place: India: Gulf of Khambhat ...
CAAGTTGAAGAGCATCGAGGAAAACCGCGCGGAGTACGAACGCCTGATCGATGTGTTCAAGGCCCACAATATCGGCTATTTCTTCTACAACGGTGGCAACGATTCCATGGACACGGCACACAAGGTATCACTGCTCAGCAAGCGCATGGGATTTCCTGTCCGCTGCCTCGGTATTCCGAAGACAGTAGACAACGATCTCCCGGTAACCGACAACTGTCCGGGGTTCGGATCGGTTGCCAAGTACGTGGCGGTTTCGACTCAGGAGGCTGCGCTCGACGTATTGTCGATGGCCAAGACGTCGACGAAGGTTTTCGTGCTCGAAGTAATGGGCCGCCATGCCGGCTGGATCGCCGCCGCCGGTGGCCTCGCGGGAACCAAACCGGAGGATCCTCCGCATATTATTTTGTTCCCGGAGATCCCCTTCAGGAAGCGCGAATTTTTAAATCGCGTTCGTGAATCGGTCCGCAAATACGATTACTGCGTAATCGTCGTCAGCGAGGGTGCGCGCTACGCGAACGGCAAGTTTCTAGCCGAAGCCGGGACCACCGATGCCTTCGGTCATGCACAGCTCGGTGGCGTTGCGCCGGTGGTTGCAAACATGGTCAGAGAAACTCTCGGCTACAAGTATCACTACGCGGTTGCCGACTACCTGCAACGATCGGCGCGTCATCTCGCATCGGCGACAGACGTCAAGCACGCAGTAGCGGTCGGGGAGGCCGCCGTCAAAATGGCGGTAGCCGGCGAGACCGCGGTAATGCCGATCATCAAGCGCATCTCCGACAAGCCCTATCGCTGGAGGATCGACAAAGCGCCGCTTGCGAGAATTGCGAACAAGGAAAAAATGCTGCCGCGCCGTTACATTTCTGCTGACGGATTTTCGATCACTGCGGCTGCGCGCCGGTACCTGCAGCCGCTGATAGTCGGTGAGGATTATCCTCCATATATCAATGGCTTACCGAAGTATGTGAGTCTCAGGAACGTCGCCGTGGCGAAACGGCTGAAGACAAAATTTGTGGTATGATGCGCCGCCTGCTCCGGCAGGGCCAAGCAAAAAAAAATTATCTGACGCGGGGATTCAAATCTTTGCATTACCTCGCCCCGGATGCCTGAATGCGCCGGGGTCATTTATATGATTGGGAGACGATCTGATGACTAACGAGTTGGCACTGGGACTCGCCATAGGATCCGGAGTTCTGGCAGTTCTGTACGGGCTCATATCTTCGCAATGGATTCTCAAGCAGTCGGCTGGTAACGAACGCATGCAGCAGATCGCTCTGGCAATCCAGGAGGGTGCCAGCGCATATATGAACCGCCAGTATTCCACCATCGGAATTGTCGGTGTGGTGTTGTTCCTGGTACTCGGCTTCGTACTCGGCTGGGCAACGGCGTTCGGCTTTGCGATCGGCGCGGTATTCTCGGCCCTCGCCGGTTACATCGGCATGTTCGTCTCGGTCCGGGCCAATGTGCGTACGGCAGAGGCAGCAAGAAAAGGGGTTAATCCTGCCCTGGACGTCGCCTTCCGCGGTGGCGCAATCACCGGTTTGCTGGTCGTGGGACTCGGGCTGATCGGCGTCGCGGGGTATTTCCTCATCCTTAGCAGCATGGGCCTCAATGTTGACGACACGATCCACGCCCTCGTCGGCCTGGCGTTCGGTGGCTCATTGATATCCATCTTTGCCCGGCTCGGTGGCGGCATCTTCACCAAGGGCGCCGACGTCGGCGCCGATCTCGTCGGCAAGGTCGAAGCGGGAATCCCCGAAGACGATCCGCGCAATCCCGGCGTAATCGCCGATAACGTCGGCGACAATGTCGGCGACTGTGCCGGCATGGCGGCGGACCTCTTTGAAACTTACGCCGTAACGATCATCGCGACGATGTTGCTCGGCACGCTCGTCGCATCGAATTTCGGCGTCGCTGCCGTGTTTTATCCGCTGGTTCTCGGCGCCGTATCAATCGTCGCCTCGGTAATCGGCACGTTTTTCGTCAAGACCTCGGATGGCGGCAAAGTGATGGGCGCGCTTTACAAGGGCGTAATCGTCGCCGGCTTACTTGCCGCAATAGTGTTCTATTTCGTCACCGACATGATGATGAGCGAAAGTGGCAATGTGATAGGCATATATTGTTCGGCGCTCATCGGCCTGGCGCTGACCGCTGCCATGGTCTACATCACCGAGTACTATACCGGCACCGATTACAAGCCCGTAAAGACGATCGCCGAAGCATCCCTGACCGGCGACGCAACCAACATCATCGCGGGTCTCGGTGTCTCGATGAAATCGACTGCCTGGCCGGTAATCGCGGTGTGCGCAAGTATCTGGGGCTCGTTCATGTTAGCGCCTGACGGTGATTCGATTGCCGGTCTCTACAACATTGCCATTGCAGCGACGAGCATGCTGTCCATGACTGGCGTGATCGTCGCGCTCGATGCGTTTGGCCCGATTACCGACAATGCCGGCGGGATTGCCGAAATGTCGGAGCTGCCGCCGGAAATTCGCAAGATCACCGACCAGCTCGACGCGGTCGGTAATACCACCAAGGCAGTTACCAAGGGTTATGCCATCGGGTCCGCCGGACTTGCAGCGCTGGTGCTGTTCGCCGATTACACGAACGCGCTCGAGGGCCAGGGTTTCAACCTGACATTCGATTTGTCTGATTATCGTGTCATCGTCGGCCTGTTCATCGGTGGACTCGTGCCGTACCTGTTCGGTTCGATGGCCATGGAGGCTGTCGGGCGCGCCGCCGGATCGGTGGTCAACGAGGTGCGCCGCCAGTTCCGTGAAATCGAAGGCATCATGGAAGGCACGGGTAAACCCGATTATGGGCGTGCCGTCGACCTTCTCACCAAGGCCGCGATCAAGGAAATGATCGTGCCCTCGCTGTTGCCGGTCGGCGTGCCGCTGATCGTTGGGCTGGTGCTAGGTCCGGTAGCATTGGGCGGCCTGTTGCTCGGCACGATCATCACGGGCTTGTTCGTAGCGATTTCGATGACTGCGGGCGGTGGTGCCTGGGACAATGCCAAGAAATTCATCGAGGACGGGAATCTCGGCGGCAAGGGCTCGGACGCCCACAAGGCCGCGGTCACCGGCGACACCGTGGGCGATCCCTACAAGGACACCGCGGGCCCGGCCATCAACCCGCTGATCAAGATCATCAACATCGTGGCACTGCTGATCGTCCCCCTACTTTAATAGTGCCATGCAAATCAAGAAGCCGCCGCGCATAAGCGCGGCGGCTTTTTTTGCACTGCTGCAATATTCAGTTTTCGGATGTCCTGCGCCTGTTCCTGATCAGGTAATAGCCGCCGGCCAATGCTATGACGAGAAAGCCGATGCCGAACACGAGTAAGGGTTCCATGCTGGCGGTATCCATGATTACGATTTTTCGCGTGATTGCGGTCAACGCAACGAGAAACATCATCTCGGCATGAATCCTGTGATCCTCGAGGTACATGTGAATGCTCGTCATTAGCTCCAGTCCGATCAGAACCATCAGGAACAATCCGAAGACATCCAACAGCTCGGACACGCCAAGGAATAATCCCGGTGGCTCCATCAGGCCCGTACCAATTTCGTAACCTACCTCGACAGTCGCCGACGCCACGACAATCCCCATCAGGACAAGAAGCGATAGCGCAATAGCTCTCTCTGCTTTCTGGAAAACTTTCACTCGATTGGCTAACACATCCGCTAAGAACGTCCGCAAATTATACAGCAGAGACACCCCGGACAGCGCCCGCTCGAAGCGCTATCGCTTGTGTCAGGGATTCAGAATGCGATACGAGCCGGTGGTCCCGGTGCCACCGGAACCCAATGTCGTTGGTGGATCGACAAAGTTACCTTGCACGAAATCGATGCCGACGTCTCGCAACCAGTCGAAATCAGCCTGCTCTTCGACCTGTTCCGCAACGACTCTGAACTCCATCGTGCGGGCCAATTTGATCATCGCAGACACCATTTCCTGGTTGACCTGGTCCGTACTCAGGTTCCTCGTGTAGGTCCCGTCAATCTTCAAATAGTCGACCGGCAGATGCTTGAGACTCGAGAATGAGCCAAGGCCACTGCCGAAGTCATCGAGCGCGAACTCGCAACCGATGCCATGCAGCACTTCGATGAAGCGCTGCGCATGCTGCACGTTGCTTGAGATCGCGCTCTCCGTAACCTCGAAACAAATACTCGATGGCGAAACGCCGCTGTGATCGAGTGCGTCGACGACGAAACTCAGGAATCCCTCGTCACCGAGCGTTTGCCCGGAAATGTTGATGGCGCAGCTCCGGTGGCTAGGCAACTTGATCTTGCTCGAACTGATGGCGGCGAGCGCAGCATTGACTACCCAGCGATCGATCTGCGGCATCAGCTGATATCGCTCGGCGGACCGCAGGAAGTCTGCGCTGTTCGTGAAACGCCCGTGTTCGTCGGGCATGCGTATCAAGACCTCGGCGGCGGGACCGGTGTTTTCTCCAGCGCCGGTGGCAATGATGGGCTGTACCGCCAGTTCGAACTTGTTTTCGTGCAGAGCCTCCTGCAGTTGGCGCAGCCACCGGATATCTCCACGTTCGCGTGCAATCGCTTCGTCGCGCGCCGAGTACACGTGGACCTGGCCGCGACCGCGTTGTTTGGCGACATAGCATGCGGAGTCGGCAGCACTCATGATGTCCTGCAGCGCCGCGCTGGCATGCGTGATCTCCACGAGGCCGATCGATATGCCGATATTGAAAATCTTGTCTTGCCAGACGAAGCGGTAATCAGCGACCGCGTTGCAAATATCGGTCGCGATCTGACGCGCCTTGTCGAGCGGGCAACCCATCAGCAAAGTTCCGAATTCGTCGCCGCCGAGGCGACCGACAAAATCCGAGTCGCGAACCTGATCCTTGATCAAGGTCGCTACCTCGCGCAGCATGTTGTCGCCGGCAATATGCCCGCAACTGTCATTGACTGCCTTGAAGCGATCGAGATCCATATAGAAGATTATGTGCACGCCTTCCTCTGCATGCGCAGAATCGATGGCCTCCTGCAGGCGCCGTTCGAATTCACGCCGGTTGATCAATCCGGTCAGTGCATCGTGAGTCGCCTGGTAGCTCATCTGGCGCGTGAGACCGCGAATCTCGCTTACATCGTGAAACACGACTACCGTGCCGGAAATACTGTTGCCGGGACCGCGGACGGGCGACGCCGTGATCTCGACGGAGTGCTCATGTTCTCCGTCTCCGCTGACGAGCAATGCCCGTCGACCCATATTGACGCGGCGTCGCATCGACAGGCATCGCTCAACAGGGTCACCCAACGGTCGCCGGTCGGCTTCGTCAATCAGTGAGAATAATTCGCCAAGCTTGTGACCGGACGCATTATCGCGATTGGCGCCGGTCATCGACTCGGCGGCGCGATTCATGTAGTCGATGCGTCCCTGGTTGTCTGTCGTTATTACACCTTCGGAAATCGACTCCAGTGTATATTGGGCCTGCCGTTTGCTTCGACTCAAAGACACCTCGAGGCTCTTGCGATAGCTGACATCACGGGCAATTGTGAGAATCGCCCGGTTGCCCCGGTACTCGATTAGCGAACTCTGCGCCTCGACCCACAGGCCCCTTTCCGCACCATCGATTAGCTGAATCTCCAGCCTGCGCGGCGCAGACTGTCCTGCAAGGTGATCCGCCATCGTCTTGCGAAACAGGGCGCGATAAGCGGGTTTGACGAGATCTGAAACATCCCTGCCCTCGAGTTGATCCGGTTTTAAGCCAACGAGATTAGCCGCACTGTCATTCGCGAGCAGTATCCTTTCATCGTGAACGAGTACGATTTCCGGCAACGTCCTTGCAAATTCTGCAAACAGTTTGTCCCTGTCCTGAATCTCTTCGTCACGTTCGCCGATTGCATCGAAAAGTCGGTTAATGGTATCCGCCAGATCACCGATGTCTTTTTGATCGGTCGTTTGCAGACGACGTCCGACAGACGCATCGGCCGATACGGAAATCAGTTCGTCGTTCAGGTCATCGAGTCGCTTGACCAAGCGCCGCCGGCGTAGCGACACTACCAGGAGCAGTATCAGGGCAACTGACAACGCGGCGGCGAGAGCGCTAATTAAAACGGTCGGCGACATGCAATTTTAACTGCCGGAAAATTCGAGTTTCCGGCCGCGCTCCCGGCCTGATCAGTTTCTAAGCTATCCCAGCGCAATCTCGTCCGTCCTTGCCCGGCTATCGTGCAAATGATGCCGTTAAACGATCATTTGTTATTATTGAGCGCTCGTCTTGCATCTCCCAAGCCGGAGATCCGAGGTGATTTTGAGCATTTTTTGTGTGCACTACTAAGGATATCCCAGCTACCGCGGCGCGCCGCAGCGATTCACCATAATTCCTGATTGAGAATTTGCGCGGTGAATTTTCGCTGCAGCGGACACACGGTAACGCTAATAATAAATTATTTAATTTCAATAAGTTATAGAAAAGGCTGTATATGAACCCGGAATTGGCTCGGCGAAAAATGGTGGAACAGCAGGTGCGGGCGTGGGATGTGTTCGACCCGGACGTCCTGAGCGTCCTGGGCGAGGTCGCCAGGGAGAAATTCGTGCCGGCCGGATTCGAGGATGTGGCCTATGTGGACACGGAAATCCCGCTCGGCTACGGACAGGTAATGCTGCGACCGGTCATCGAGGGCAGGATACTCCAGGCGCTGGGTATCAAAGCCGATCATCAGGTGCTCGAGATCGGCACGGGCAGCGGATATCTGACAGCATGTATCGCCGCGCTCTGCCAATCCGTAACCAGTATCGACATCCACGAGGATTTCATTGCCAATGCCGGTAATAAGCTCGAGGCCGCAGGCGTAGAGAACGTGAGCCTCCATTGCATGGACGCGATGCAAGCACTGCCGGAGGGCAGATTCGATGCGATCGCGATAACCGGTTCCATACCGCGCCTCGATAATCGCTTCGTCGACGCACTGAAGCCGGGTGGAAGATTGTTTGTTGTCGTCGGCGAATCGCCACAGATGGATGCCTTGCTCATTGTGCGGACAGACGATGAATTGCAGAAAACAGTCCTTTTCGAGACCGACATTCCTTCGCTAGAAAACATTACAGAGGAACCCGCATTTCTGTTCTGATTTGAAACCGCGTGATGCCGATATGCATCTAATTAAAAGATGTTGGCTGCTTGCGCACGGGAGCTTTGAGCTTGTACCAAGACCTGTCACCGGCAGAATATTTACGGGAGCGTGATGCAGACGCGTCGTGGCAGTTGCTCGATGTCAGGGAGCCCTGGGAAATCGAGATAGTTTCGCTGCCCGATTCGATCAGAATCCCCATGTCCGACATTCCCGAGCGCTTCGCCGAGCTCGACAAGGACAGGCCGTTGGCCGTGTTCTGCCATTCGGGCGGGCGCAGCGCCAGGGTGGCCATGTTTCTCGCGGGCCAGGGATTCTCGCAAGTCGCCAACATTGCCGGCGGTATCGATGCATGGTCCACCGATGTGGATAATTCACTGCCACGTTACTGAACACGCCGCACGAAATAATAACTTGACTGATATAGTGATATAGTTGACCATAACACCTAACGCCTGCGAAGCAACTGTCCATGGAATCTTAAAAATGAATAAATTTCTCAAAGTCAGATCCTTATCCGTATTTCTGTGCGCGCTGGCGATGCCTGGCCTGGCCGCAGCCGCGTCCCTGTTGGAGATCTACCAGCAGGCGCTGCAGAGCGATCCGCTAATTCACGAGGCCGAGGCCCGGCGCATGGCGGCACTCGAGGCATCGCCCCAGGCACGCGGTTCGCTGTTTCCGCAGATCGCCGCCGGCGGCAGCTGGTTCAGAGGCTCCGACTCCGGTCTCCAGCAACAGCCGATTCAGGATCCTAATTCGCCTTCCGACATCCTCGGATTCAGGACGGTGGACGCCGAATCCGATTTCGACGGCTTCTCCTGGAATGCCGAGCTTCGGCAGACGGTTTTCAGATGGGACCAGTTCGTCGGCCTGAAGCAGGCAGGCAAGCGAGTCGCAAAAGCAGAAGTGGACTTCGAGGCGGCCCAGCAGGACCTGATCGTCCGCGTGGTTACGCGATACTTCGAAGTCCTGGGCGCAGAGGATCGGCTCACATCGATTCATGCCGACCGGCTCGCGATCGCGCGGCAACTGGAGCAGGCGCAACAACGGTTCGAGGTGGGCCTCATCGCAATTACCGACGTGCAGGAATCGCAGGCGGCTTACGACCAGTCGGTTGCAAACGAAATTCAGGCGAAACGCGAACTCGCCACGGCGCGCTACCTGCTGCGGGAGATAACGGGTGAATATATTTCGGCGCTTTCCGCACCGGGAGAAGAAATGCCGCTGATTTCACCGAACCCGGCCGACGAAGGGAGCTGGATCGACCTTGCCATGTCGCAGAATCTCGCGCTCGTGTCGAGCCGCTTTGACGAGGAGATCGCCAGGGACGAGATTTCGTTCCGACGCTCCGGCCATTACCCGACCGTCGATCTCGTGGCCAGTTATGAAGATTCCGATGTCGACATCAGCAACGTGACGGTCGACGGAACGCTGACCCTGAACCCGAACTTCCCTACGGGGAATACGCGGGATTCGATCGCCCTCCAGGTCAATGTGCCGTTGTTCCAGGGTGGCCGGACCAACTCTCGTGTTCGTGAAGCCGTCTATCTGCATCGGGCAAGCCGGGAGCAATTACAGCGCGTAGTGCGCGAGACCGAGCGGCAGACGCGAGACGCCTATCTCGGCGTATTATCCGAAATCAGCAGGGTCAAGGCGCTCGAGCAGGCAGTCGAATCCAGCCAGACGGCGCTCGAGGCGACACAGGCTGGCTTCGACGTCGGCACGCGGACGATTGTCGACGTATTGAATTCACAACGTGCCCTGTATACGGCGATCACCAACTACTACCAGAGCCGCTATACCTACATCGGTAACGTATTGCGACTCAAACTCGCCGCCGGCACGCTGCAGGTTCAGGATCTCGAAGAAATCGACCGCTTTCTCGTAGAGCGTCGACCGCCGGAAGAAGTGATCGCGGAAGACGAGGCTTTGGAAAACCAGAACTAGTCGGCGACCCTGACGAGATGCGGCTCGAGCAATTGCAGTAGCCGATCGAGCGCGCCCTTGTTTTGCTGAACTATTTCCAGGCCGCGATGACCGATCTCGTTCGCACGACCTTCGTCCGCGAACAAATCCGCTACTGCGACGCCGAGTTGCGTCGCGTCATTTACGGCTATGGACGCGCCCAGGTTTTCGAACTTCGCAGCTATGTCCTGCGTGTGGAACAGGTGTGGTCCGGTCACGACCGGCCTGCCGAGCGCGGCCGGTTCGAGCAGGTTGTGCCCGCCGATCGGCACCAGGCTGCCGCCGACGAACGCGACATTGGCGGCAGCATAAAACAGCGGCACATCGCCCATGGTGTCGCCGAGATAAACCGCCGTTTCGGCGGTGCATGGAACACTCTCGGTTCGCGCAACAAAGTTAAGCCCTCTCCTTTGCAATAAGCCACGAACCGTTGCGAATCGTTCCGGATGCCGCGGCGCGATGATGAGCAAGGCATCCTTGAAGCGTTCGAGAACCTTCTCATGCGCGTCCAGCACTTGCTCTTCCTCGCGATCGTGGGTGCTCGCAGCGACCCAGACCGGGCGCCCGGCAAAGTTGTCACCCCGGAATGCATCACCACGTTCAACAAGATCATCGGGCAGTTCGATGTCGAACTTGATGTTACCGGTTACCTTGGTTCGTTCGGGAGCGGCGCCCAGCGACCTGAAGCGCTCGGCATCGCTCTCGCTCTGGGCGGCAATGATGATGCCGTAGGACAGCGTCTCACGAAACAGCGGCAGGAACCTGCGATAGGTCACCACCGAGTTGGGGGATATCCGCGCACTCACGAGTACCAGCGGGATATTTCGCTTGCCACACTCGTAATAGATATTTGGCCAGATCTCAGTCTCGAGAATCAGGGCGATATCCGGCTGCACCGCATCAAAGAAACGCGTCACCGCGAAGGGTGTCTCGAATGGAATGAAGCAATGTTCAACCGAATCACCGAAAATGGCCCTCACCCTCTCGGCACCCGTGGGCGTGACCGTCGTCACGAGCAGGCGCCGGTCCGGGAATTGCCTGGCCAGCGTCTTTACGAGCGGTACGGACGCCTGCACCTCACCAACCGATACCGCGTGAATCCAGATGCTGCCGCCGGACAGGCGCGGGTAGCCGAAACCGAATCTCTGCCCGAAACGATCGCGGTAGCCGCTGTTACCGAGCCCCCGGACGAACCAGTAAAAGGCGTAGACCGGCGTCAACAGGTACGTAACTAGTGTGTAGGCGAATCGCATCGGTCAACAGACCGTCAACCGCGCAGTTTCTTAATTATATTGCTGGACGAGTGCCCTTCGCGAAACGGCAGTACGTGAACCTCGCCGCCATTCTTCAATATGTCTTTTGCACCGGCGATTTCATCGGGCCGGTAGTCGCCACCTTTGACGAGCACGTCAGGCAGGATCTTGCGGATAAGGCGCGCCGGCGTGTCCTCGGAGAACGGTACTACCCAGTCGACCGCAGCGAGCCCGGCCAGCACGTCCATACGATCCTGCAGGGTGTTAACCGGTCGCCCGTCGCCTTTTAGTCGACGTACCGAGTCGTCGTCGTTGACCGCGACGATCAGCCGGTCGCCGAGACTCTTGGCCTCCTCCAGGTAGGCGACGTGACCGGCGTGCAGGAAATCGAAACAACCGTTGGTCATGACTATCGATTCATCATGCTGTTTCGCCTCACTCACCATCGCAGCGAGCTCGTCCTCGCCGACGAGGCCGCGACCGCCCTGGCCGCGCTGGTGCAGCGCGGCACGAATCTCCGAGGGCGTAACGGACGCCACACCGAGCTTGCGCACAACGAGGCCCGCCGCAAGATTGGACAACGCGGCGGCACTCGCGAGTGACTCGCCACTCGCCAGCGCGCCGGCCAGGACCGCAATGACGGTATCGCCCGCGCCGGTTACGTCGAACACTTCGCGCGCTCTCGTTGACAGAAACAGCGGCTCGTCAGACGACTCGACCAGCAACATGCCTTTTTCACTGCGCGTGATCAGGAGCGCATCGAGCTCCAGCTCCAAAATCATGTGCCTGGCACGCGTAACCAGTTCCTCATCGGATTCACAGGTGCCGGCGACCGATTCGAATTCGGGCTGGTTTGGCGTCAACACCGTGGCGCCCCTGTACCGCTCGAACGCGGTGCCTTTGGGATCGACGAGGACGGGTATATTCGCCTTCCGGCAGACTTCGATCATGTCGCCTACATTGGCGAGCGCACCCTTCGCATAGTCTGACAGGATCACTGCGGTGGCGGATTTCAGTTCTTTTTGCAGCAACCCGGTCAGCGCATCACTCCCGACGGCATTTGCCTCCTCGCGGTCGAGGCGGATCAGCTGCTGGCCCCGGCTCTGCACGCGAGTCTTGGTCGTCGTCGGCCAGTCCTTGACTGCATTGAATCGACAGCGGATGCCCTGGTTCTCGAGGACGCCGCGCAGAGCGGCGGCTTCCTCGTCCTGGCCGACCACGCCGATGAGTGTCGTCTTGATACCGAGGCTGACCAGGTTGACCGCAACGTTTGCCGCGCCGCCGGCACGGCTTTCAGTCTCGCGAACATGTACGACGGGCACGGGAGCTTCGGGCGAAATACGCCCGGTGCCGCCAAACAGGTAGCGGTCCAGCATGACATCGCCGGCCACGACGATCGTGGCCGATGAAAAATCAGGAATCGAGAGAGTCACGGCGGGATAGTACTACAGCCGCTTGTCGGAGCGGGTTGTGGGAGCTCTTTAGACGCGATTCCTTATTAACCGCACTTCGAGTCGCCGCAACTGAGGCAGGTCATACACCCATCCATCATGACGACCGCCGCAGTATTGCAGCGACTGCAAAGTTGCGCGCCCTCGGGATACTCGGACTTCGAAAACGCATCCTGCTGTTTTGTGCTGGCCTCGAATTCTGCGCGTTTTTCCTCCAGCACCTTCTTTTGCGCCTCGTCGAGTTCGGCTTTCTTGAGCAAACCGATCGATATCAGGTGCCTCTCTACGATGTAACCCAGCTCGGCAATGATCGACGGCATGAACGTGCCGCCTGGTTTCCAGTAGCCGCCCCGCGGATCGAACACCGCCTTAAGCTCATCGGCCAGGAAAGTGACGTCGCCGCCTTTGCGGAATACTGCTGAAATAATCCTGGTGAGCGCAACGATCCACTGATAGTGATCGAGATTCTTCGAGTTGATGAAGATCTCGAAAGGCCTGCGCTTCTCGTGCTCGGTGCCTTCGTTCAGGATGATGTCGTTGATCGTGACATACATCGCATGGTCGGATACGGGGGTCTTCACCTTGTAGGTCGAGCCGACCAGCATTTCCGGCCGCTCGAGTCTCTCGTGCATCCTGATGACTTCGGCGCCGCCATCTGTCGCCTCACGACGAAACTCCTGGCGTGGTGCTGCGACATTCGCGTCTTCCTGCTGCTTTACCGAATACCCGACTATCTTCTTTTCGATCTTTACCTTGCTCATTTCTATCCAATCCTAAAACTTGCCGTAGTAGCCTTCCTTGAGTGCGTCAAACAGGTTTGCCGCCGTGTGCACCTCGCCGTCATACTCGATTTCTTCATCGCCCTGCAGCTCGACTTGCGTGCCGTCTTCGAGCGTAAATGAATAGACGGTGTTCTTCAGGTCCTGCTCCTTGACCAGTACACCCTGGAACGCCTCCGGGTTAAAGCGGAAAGTAGTGCA
>JABAOE010004354.1_pt2 | contig 12743 bp, 11 predicted proteins | sample 7062141 | NCBI WGS metagenome assembly JABAOE01 (sample SAMN14538627, study PRJNA623070) | marine sediment metagenome | biome: marine biome [ENVO:00000428]; feature: marine pelagic biome [ENVO:01000023]; material: deep marine sediment [ENVO:00002113] | place: India: Gulf of Khambhat ...
AGCTACTACGAGTGGGTGCAGAACAACAAGAACGAGCAGTGGGAGGAGGACACGGTCAACGCCAAGCTCGAGCAGATCATGACGAAGGCCACCGACGCCGTGGTCGGCAAGCGGGAGGAGATCAACGGATCGCTCGACAGGCTCACGGCGCGGCGCCGCGAGCTGGGTCGCGGAGAGGACGCGCTCGACCCGGTCGATCTGCGCACCGCCGCCTTCGTCGTGGCCGTCGAGCGTGTCGCGCGCGTATCGCTGGACCGCGGCATCTGGCCCTGAGCCGAGGCCGGAGCCGACGACCGGCGGCGTCGGGAACGCAGGCCCATCGGGCTCACTCCTCCGCTGCCGTTTCCTCCCGGAGCTGCTCGTAGCGTCGGATCTCTCCGGGTCGCCGGTCGGAGGGGAAGACGTCCATCCAGGCGGGATACTCGACGCGCGGGGCGCTGACCTCGTCGAGCTCGCCGAGGTCGTCCTCCGTGAGCTGCACGTCGACCGCTCCGAGGTTGTCCTCGAGCTGGCCCATCGTCTTCGCCCCGATGATGACGCTGCTGACCGTCGGCTGTGCGAGGACCCAGGCGATGGCGACCTGGGCGATGGTGGCCTCGTGGCGCTGCGCCACGGTGCGCATCACGTCGACGACGTCGAAGGCGCGCTCCTTGTCGAGCGGCGGAAAGTCGAAGGTCGAGCGTCGCCCCTCCGACGCACCCTCGCGGGTGAACTTCCCCGTCAGGAAGCCGCCGGCCAGGGGGCTCCACACGAGGAGCCCCACGCCCTGGTCCTGCAGGAGGGGGATCATCTCCCGCTCCAGCTCGCGGCCGGCGAGCGAGTAGTACGACTGGGTGCAGCGGAAGCGCTCGAGCCCCTGCAGGCGGGAGATGCCGAGGGCCTTCATGAGCTGCCAGGCGAGGAGGTTGGAGCATCCGATGTAGCGGACCTTGCCCTGTCGCACGAGATCGTCGAGCGCGCGCAGCGTCTCCTCCATGGACGTGAGGGGATCCGAGCGATGGATCTGATAGAGGTCGATGTAGTCGGTGCCCAGCCGCCTCAGGCTCGCCTCGACGCCCTCCACGATGTGGAGCCGAGACAGGCCCACGTCGTTCGCCCCGGCGCCCATGCGGCCCCGCACCTTGGTCGCGAGCACGACCTCGTGCCGGCGGCCCTGCAGCGCTTTGCCGAGCAGCGTCTCGGACTCTCCCAGGGAGTACACGTCGGCCGTGTCGATGAAGTTGATGCCGGCATCGAGCGACGCGCCCACCATCTCGTCGACGGCCGCTTGTCCCATGCCGCCGATCGTCTCCCAGATCTGTCCCTTGCCGCCGAAGGTCATGGCGCCGAGGCAGAGCTCGGAGACGAAGACCCCGGTGTCGGCGAGCGGGCGGTACTTCATGGGTGTCCTCCGGGCGTAGGGAGCGGGGTCGTGGGGTGGGCCAAGGTACGCGAGGGCGTGCCGTGGGCCAGTCGCGTGGCCGCGCCGACGGCGGACTCTGCCGGGGCGGTTGTGCTTGTCCCCCCCGGCACTCGCCTCTAGCGTCCCTGCATGAGACCGAAGCACCTGGGCCTGATCCGGGCCTTCGACCTTCTGTCGTCGCTCTCTCTCGGCGCGGTGTCGGCGCTTGCCTCGTCCTTCCTGCTGCCCGACGCCTGGTGGCCTCCCGTCGCGATGATCGCGGGCATGGGGCTGGGGATCGTGGCCGCGCTTCCGGTCTTGGGTTTGCTGGCGTCGCTGTTGGGCGGCTTCGAGACGGTCGTGATGACGATGCAGGTCGGGATGCTCGCCGGGATGGCGGGCGCGATGATGCGGACGTCGCCGTCGGGGCACGCCGCGCTCGCGGGCGCCGGAGTCGGTCTCGCGATCCACCTCCTTCTGCGGGCGTACGACCGCTCACTTCACGGCGAGGTCGTGGGCGAAGGCGGGTCGGGCGTCGGCTCGGGGAGCACGGGATGAACGAGGCCGCGATCGCGAAGTGGAACCGGGCGAGCCGGGCGCTCGACCGCAGCGGCCGCGGCGAGGACGTCCGCTACGGCGTCTACAAGCGCGAGCTCTTCGGCAAGGCGCGCGGCCGCACGCTGCTGGTCGCCGCGGGAACCGGCGCCGACTTCAAGTTCTTCCCGGCCGCCATCGAGCTGACCGCCGTCGACTTCTCCCCCCGCATGCTCGAGAGGGCCGCGAGGAGGCGCGGCGAGTGCCCAGCCCCGCTCGAGCTCGTCGAGGCCGACGTCATGGACCTCGAGTTCGGGGACGGGTCCTTCGACACCGTCGTCACGTCGTGCACCTTCTGCTCGGTCCCCGAGCCGGTGCGGGGGCTGAGGGAGCTTCACCGCGTGCTGCGTGACGAGGGCCGGCTGCTCATGTACGAGCACGTCCGGCCGTCCCATCCCTACCTGGGGCTGATGATGGACCTCGTCGATCCGCTCGCGTACCGCTTGGGGCCACACGTCAACCGCCGCACGGCGGACAACGTGCGGGCGGCGGGCTTCCGCATCACGCGGGAGTACAACGTCTTCCTCGACATGCTGAAGCTGTTCGAGGCGGGCAAGGAGTAGCGGCCGGCTTGCGCACCGCGAGAGGTGCCGGCCGCTCGGCAGGTGCCGGCCGGTCGGCGCGAAGGCGCGGTTGGGCGCGGCGGAGTCTCGGCCCGTGAGGCTCGACCCGATCTTCGTCTGGGGCGCCGGAGCGATGGGCGGCTCCGTCGGCGCCTGGCTCGTCCGCTCGGGCCACGAGGTCGTCTTCGTCGACACCGACGAGGCCCACGCCGCCGCGATCCGGACGCACGGGCTGCGCATCACGGGTCCGGTCGACGATTTCATCGTGCCCGCGCACTGCGCCCGTCCGGATTCGCTCGATCCCGGGATGAAGACCGTGCTCCTGGCGGTGAAGGCCCATCACACGGCCGAGGCGGTCGCGCAAATCGGTCCGCTCCTGGCCGAGGACGGGTTCGTCGTCTCCGTCCAGAACGGGCTCAACGAGCTCGTCATCGCCTCGCGGCTCGGGCGCGAGCGGACCGTCGGCTGCTTCGTGAACTTCGGCGCGGACGTGCTCGAGCCGGGTGTGATCCTGCGGGGGAACCGGGGTGCGGTGGTGGTGGGCGAGCTGGACGGAAAGCGCACCGAGCGCGTGCGCGCCCTACACGGGCTGTTCCGGCTCTTCGAGCCCGCCGCGCTCCTTACTCCGAACATCTGGGGGTACCTGTGGGGCAAGCTCGCCTACGGCTCGATGCTCTTCGCGACCGCGCTCACCGATGCGCCGATCGCCGACGTGCTCGAGTCGGCCCGCCACCGCGCCGTGCTCATCGGGCTCGCCCGTGAGGCGATGGCGGTGGCGGAGGCTCGGGGCGTCCGCGCGGAGGCGTTCGACGGCTTCGACCCGGCCGCCTTCGCCCCCGGCGCCCCGCTCGCGCAGTCCCACGCCAGCCTCGACGCCCTCGCGCTCTTCAACCGCGGCTCGGCCAAGAGCCACAGCGGCGTGTGGCGGGACCTCGCGGTACGGAAGCGCCGCACCGAGGTGGACGCGCAGATCGCGCCGATCGCCGCACTCGGCGAGGAGGTCGGCATCGATGCGCCGCTCACCCGGCGCCTCGTGGGGCTCGTGCACGACGTGGAGGCGGGCCGGCGCCCGCAGAGCTGGGAGACGCTCGACGCGCTGGGCTAGGGTGGGGGCACGCCGGTCTCGCCGGCCACGGCACCCGGGAGGCGTCAGGCGTCGGGCTCGGCCCCCATGGACATGGTGGCGATCGCAGCAACCTCTTCCGAGTCGAGCCTGAGCCGGCGCCCGAGCCGGTCGGACTCGTAGCACGCGGCGATGACCTCGAGCACGTCGCGCCCGCACTTCGCGTCGGCGGGGGGGGCGGACCCGTCTCGGAAGGCGGCGAGGGTCTTCTCCAGGACGTAGCGCGTCGCCACCATCCCCGGGTCCTTCGGGTTCTTGGCGAGGATCGATCGGTCGCTCCCAACCTCCCTCCAGGCGAGACCCGAGACGCCGAGCTCCATCCGGAGCTTGGGCTTGGTGGAGCGGTAGAGGCCCGCCAGCACGCGGGCTCTCCCTCCGAAGGAAGCGCGCAGCGACGCTCCCATCGTGTCGGCCCGGACCTCGAAGTATTGCGTGTCGCCCTTGCACAGTCGGTTCTGCACGATGTTGGCGAGCCTGCCTCCCGAGAACTCGAGCGTGACCACCGCGAGAGCATCGGTCTCGCCTTCCCGGACGCCACACGTCGAAGTCCAGCACTGGACCGCGACGGGCTTCTCGCCGAAGAGCGCCATCAGATAGTCGACGAGGTGAACGCCCGCCTCGTAGAGGGTCCGCTGCAACATGCGCCCCCTCCAGCCGGGCTCGGCCCAGGGCGGCAGATCCATGAGCTGCCAGATCTGGGCGAGGACGAGCTCGCCCGTCTCGCCCGAAGCGACGGCCTCGCGAACCGCGCGGAAGATCGGCATCTCCCTGAACTCGTGGTTCAGCGCGATACGCACGCCGGCCTCGTCGGCGGCGGCGATGAGCCGGTCCGCTTCGGCCACGCTGGACACGAAGGGCTTCTCGCAGATGAGGTGGGCGCCCGCGCCTACCGTCTTCAGCCCGTACTCCAGGTGCGAGTCGGGAGGGGTTCCGACGATCACCACCTCGGGCTGGCCCTCTTCGATCATGCGGTCGAAGTCGTCGTAGACCGGCACGCCCCAGCTCGCCTTTGCCCGATCCCGCATCTCCGCGGAGAGGTCACAGGCTCCCACGATTCGAATCCCCTCGATGCCGGCGAGGGCCGGCAGGTGGAGCGTGTGGCCGGCGTTGCCCAATCCGACGATCGCGATGCGCTCGATGTTCAACCCGGGGACTCCTTGCTGGCCTCTCGTGGGTGGGGGGCGCGCGACCGGTCGATCGCCGCCCGGACACAGAGCAAGATAGCGCGGGATGGGGCCCGAGGTCCCCGGTCCCGTGACGGGCCGTCGGTGCCTTGTCCGCGGGTCGGCGGCGCCACTATCGTCATCCGTTCCTTCTACGCCCCGACCCGAGATCGCGCGCGATTGCGACCCCCACCGAGTCGAGCGCACCGAGCCCCGCCGCCCACCCGCCCCCAGGCATGAGGCCCGACCTGCGCGGCGCCGTTCGTCTCAGGAACGCCGCCTGGCTCGTCGCGGGCGAGATGTCGTCCCGTGTGATCGCCTTCGCCGCCACCGCGTACGTGGCGATCGTGGTCGGGCCGGAGGCGTTCGGCGTCCTCGGCTTCGCGCTGGCGGTGGCCAGCTACCCCATGGTGGTGGTCGACGCGGGGTTCGTGGACCTGGGCGCTCGCGCAATCGCTCGGGATCGCGAGAGCGCGCCGGAGCTCGCGGCTTCGGTGACGGTGGCGCGGCTGATCGTGGCGGCGCTCCTCGTGGGGGCCGTCGGAGCACTGTCGCCCTGGCTGAGGCCGGACGCGCAGGGTCGCCTGGTCCTGGTTCTGACGTCGCTCCTCGTCGCAACCGCGGCTCTCGATCCGGCGTGGGTGTTCAAGGGCTTGGGTGCCGGGCGTCCCGTCGCGGCTTCCCTGCTCGGCCGGCGGCTCGTCTTCGCGGCCCTGGCCTTCGCGCTCGTCGCGGGCCCCGGCGACGTCACCGTGGTGCCGACGGTGCAGGTCGTCGGAGAGATGGTCGGCATCGCGTGGCTCGGCTGGAGGATCGCGAAGTGGGGGAGGGCGCGCGTGGATCTCCGCTTGGGGTGGCGTACCCTCCGCTCCTCGGCCGGGTTGGTCGCGACCAAGGTCTTTCGCACGAGCATCATCACCTTCGACGTGATCCTCCTCGGGTTCTTGGCGACCGATCTCGAAGTGGGCCTTTACGCGGCGCCGTATCGACTCTGTTTCCTCCTCATGGCCCTGGCGGGCGCGATCCAGGTGGCCTATCTGCCGGACGTCGTGCGGACGAGCGACGAACGGGAGGACACGGAGGCGGCGCGGCGTCATCTGGAGCTTTCGGCGGCGTTGGGGCTGCCGGTCGCCGTCGGTTGCATCCTGCTGGCCGGTCCGCTGATCGAAACCCTCTTCGGAGCCGCGTATCTCGAGGCGGTTCCCGCTCTGCGGCTGCTCCTGGTGAGCCTGGGCCTCCTCTTCCTCTTCGCGCCGGTCCACAACGTGCTTCTGGCAAGGGACCGCCTGGACGTTGAGAATTGGTCCATGGGAGTGGCTGCTCTGACCAACGTGGTGCTGAACGTGATGTGGATCCCTCGATACGGTATCGTCGGTGCGGCGGGCGCGACGCTCGTCGCGGAGGCGATGATCCTGCTCGCGACCGGCGCGGTCGTCTGGCGGGGGCTCCGGGGCGCCCTCGTGGGCGCCGTCGGTCGCCCCGCCCTTGCCTGCGTCGCGATGGGCGCAGCGGTCTTCCCGCTCCGCGACGGGAATCTCTTCGTCGGGGTGGGGGTCGGGGCAGCGGTGTTTCTCGCGACGCTCACGCTGGTGGGTGGGATTCCTGCCGACGCGCGTGCCATCTTCTCCCGGGTGGGATCACCGACATCCGGCGCATGAGGGGAGCGCCTCCACCCCGCTCGGGGGGGAATCCCCGACCGTAGTCCCGATTCGGGCACCCTCGGCCCGCCATCGCCTTCAACCGTCCCACGCGAGCCGCGGTGCCCCGTGGGCCCGGACCCGTCCCAAAGGAGTCCCCCGGATGACGCAAGCTGAACGGGCGACGCGCCCCCAGATCGGAGTCGGCGGCTTGCACGTCTCCGACCGTGCGAAGCAGCTCGTCGCCGAGGTGCTCGAGAGCAACCGGCTCACGTCGGGGCCGATGATGGCTCGATTCGAGCGCGCGATCGCCGAGCTCCACGACTGCCGGTTCGCCGTCATGTCCAACAGCGGGACCAGCAGTCTGCACGTGGCGCTGGCCGCGCTCCGAGAGGCGCACGGGTGGGAGGACGGCGACGAGGTCCTGGTGCCGGCGGTGACCTTCGTGGCCTCCTCGAACGTCGTGATGTACAACGGGTTGAAGCCGGTGTTCGTGGACGTCGAGCCGGACTACTACACGCTGGATCCGGCGAAGCTCGAGGAGCGCCTCACCGATCGTACCCGGGCGATCATGCCGGTGCACCTCAGCGGCCTGCCGTGCGACATGGACCCCATCATGGAGCTCGCGACGGCTCACGGCCTCCGTGTCGTCGAGGATTCGGCGGAGACGATGTTCTCGCGCTACAAGGGGAGGGCAGTGGGATCCTTCGGCGACGTCGGCTGCTTCTCGACGTACGTCGCGCACGTCGTCACCACCGGCGTCGGCGGGCTGTGCACGACGAACGATCCGGAGCTCATCGTCCTCCTCAGGAGCCTCATCAACCACGGACGCGACTCCATCTACATCCGCATCGACGACGACTCGGATGCCGAGGACATCTTCGAGATCGCCGATCGGCGGTTCAGCTTCGTGCGACTCGGTCACAGCTTCCGCGCGACCGAGATGGAGGCCGCCCTCGGCGTGGCCGAGCTCGAGAGACGCGAGGAGTCCATGGATCGTCGCCGGCTCATCGCCCGGAGGCTGACGGAGGGCCTGGACGATCTCCGCGAGTACCTGCAGCTCCCCCGAGTCCGGCCGGAGTGCGACCACGCCTTCATGTTCTACCCCCTCGTGCTGCGGGAGGCAGGGGGAGGCCGCGACGAGATCATTCGCTACCTGGAGGAGCGGGCCGTCGAGACGCGATACCTTCTTCCGCTGCTGAACCAGCCGATCTACCGACGTCTCTTCGGAGATCTCGACGACCAGTATCCCGTGGCGGCCACGCTCAACGCCCGCGCCTTCTACGTCGGGTGCCATCCGGCCATCACGGACGAGGAGGTCGAGTACATGATCGAGACCTTTCACGGGTTCTTCGCCGGGTCCCGCTGACCATGGCCACGCGTGGAAGGACTCTTCGAAGCGGTCTGCCCGGCCGGGGCGAGCGGCGCGACGAGCCGATCCCGGTCCCGTGCCAGATCTGCGGGGCGGTCACACGTCCCGGGCTCGACCTCGGCCTCCAGCCCGTCGGTGACCTCATCCTGGACCGGGCGCAGCTCTCGCAGCCGGAAACCTACTATCCGATGCAGATGCACCACTGTGACGAGTGCGGCCTCACGCAGCTCGGCCACATCGTGGACCCCGACATCGTGTACAAGGGGTTCCCGTTCCTCAGCGGCACGACCAGGACGGCCACGCTGCACCTTCAGAGCCTGCCGGCCAGACTCGTGGAGATGCTCGGGCTGGGTCGGGCGAGCTTCGCCGTCGACATCGGCTCCAACGACGGGACGCTCCTCGAGGGATGGATCCCCCACGGAGTCCGGTTCCTCGGCGTCGACCCGTCGGGGGACCCGGTGCGGATCGCCAACGAGCGGGGCCTGACCACCTGGCACGCCTTCTTCAACGAGGAGACCGCGGAGCGGATCGACGCCGAGCACGGAAAGGCCGACGCGGTCACCGCATGCGGTTGCTTCGCGCACATCGCGGCGCTGGACGGCATCATGAAGGGGATCGCGACGATCCTCGCTCCCGAAGGCGTCTTCGCCAGCGACAACCAGTACTGGCTCGACATGGTGCAGCGGCTCCACTACGACAACGCCTTCCACCAGCACCTGCGGTACTATTCGCTCCGGCCTCTCGACCGTCTCTTCGCCCAGTACGGGCTGGAGGTCTTCGACGTCGAGCGCTCCGACACCTACGGCGGGCAGATCCGCGTATACGGGTGTCACGCCGGTGCGCATCCGGTGCACGAGCGCGTGCACGAGCTGCGTGCGCTGGAGGCGGAGGCCGCCCTCTACGACGCCGCGACCCACGCCGAGTACGCGCGGCGTGTCGAGGCGAAGCGGGACGCCCTCTTCGACCGCGTGTACGAGCTGCGCAAGGCGGGCAGGAAGGTCATAGGCATCGGCGCCCCGGCGAAGGCCTCCACCGTCTGTACGTACTGTGGCCTGGACGCCCGACACCTCGACTACATCACGGAGATCAACCCGCTTCGAGTCGGGACGTACCTGCCGGGCGCCCACATTCCGATCGTCGACGAAGAGCTGATGTTCGAGGACCCCGAGCCCGCGGACGCCGGCGTGCTCTTCGCGTGGAACTATGCCGACGAGGTGGTGCCGAAGCTGCGGGAGCGAGGTTGGCACGGAGAGATCATCCTCCCGTGAGCATTCCCGTTCCGGACGATGGGCGCCGCACGATTCTCTTCGGGGGCAGCGGCTTCCTGGGACCGTACATCCTCGAGCGCTGCCCCGAGATGATCTCGGTGGGTCGGAGGCCGCCGCCCACGCAGAACCGGCACGTGCGGGTGGACTCCCTGGCCGACCTCGGCGCTCTGGACGACGTCGACTTCGACCGGGTCATCTACATCATCGGCAATACCGACCACCACGACATGGAGAAGGAGCGGCTGGACCCCCGCGAGCCCAACGCCTTCGACTATCACGTAACCCCGCTGATCCAGACCATGGAGCAGCTCAAGCACCGGACCATACGGAAGTTCGTGCACTTCTCCTCCGTGCTGGTCTACGACCCGGAGCGGATCACCATGCCGGTCTCCGAGGACCAGCCGATCGCTCCGTACCGGAATCGCTACGTCCTGAGCAAGTACATGGCGGAAGAGGTGTCGAAGTTCTACGAGCGGTGGGTGCCGATCGTAACGTGCCGCTTCTGCAACCTCTACGGCCCCACGCCGCTCGAGCGCTTCGACCTGATCCACGTCGTCGCTCGAAGGCTCCTGGCCGAGGGGGAGGCGGAGATATGGAACGGCGCGCCGAGCCGCGACTTCATCTACGTGACCGACGCGGCGGAGGCGATCCTCCGGCTGGTCGGGAGCGACTTCACGGGCCTGGTGAATCTGGGGACGGGGACCGAGACCTCGGTGCGGCGCGTCATGGAGGTGCTCGGCGAGGTGAGCGGGCGCCCCATCCGAATCGGGAACCGGCCCGTGGACGGGCCGATGCGCTTCCGGTCGGATACCAAGAGGCTGATGAGCGCGATCGACTGGGCGCCTCGGGTCGGCATCGAGGAGGGCGTTCGGGAGGTATGGGAGAAGACCAAGCTCTGGTGGAGCGAGGGGGCGTGAGGGTCGGCGTCGACGCGTGGCGGCTCCAGGGCCGCCGCACCGGCGTCGGGACGTACCTCTCGAGAGTGCTCTCGCACTGGGACCGTGAGCTGCTTCCGGCCGGCACCGAGGTGACGCTCTACTCGCCGACGGCGCTGGAGGACTCGGAGCCGGCGCTCCCGTCCAACCTCCGGCGGAGGATCGTGGGACCGGCGTGGGACATGTTGCCGTGGCAGACCCTGAGGCTCGGGCCGGCCGCCTCCGACGACGTTCTCTTCTGCCCATCGTACGCCGCGCCCCTGGCCACCCGGACGCCGACGGTCGTGGTGATCTTCGAGGCTACGCAGAGGCTCTTTGCCGCCGAGTACGATCTGCGCACGCGGCTGCTCTACAGCCCGGTGTACGGTCTGTCCGGCCGGCGAGCGAGCGTGGTCATCTCCACGACGGCCGCGGCGCGTGACGACGTCGCCCGCGCCTACCGGATACCAGCGGAGCGCATCCGAGTCGTCCCGCTCGCGCCCGCGGAGCTCTTTCGGCCCATCGACGGCGAGGCAGCCCGGGTGGAGGCGCGGGTGCGGGTCCTGGGAGACGAGCGGCCCTTCTTCCTCCACGTGGGCAAGATGACCCGCCGGAGGAACGTGCCGACGCTCCTCCGGGCGTTCGCCCGCTTCAAGAAGTGCGAAGGAACCGACCACAGGCTCGTGGTGGTGGGTCTGAGGACGACCGATCTGGACACCGAAGCGCTCGCGAGCGAGCTCGGCGTGAAGGGCGACTTCACGCATCTGGAGTACATCCCCTCCCAGGACCTCGCCGACCTCTACGCCTCCGCCGACGCCTTCGTCCTGCCGTACACGTACGAGGCGCTTTCCCTGACCGCCCTGGAGGCGCAGGCGGCGGGCGCGCCGGTGGTCACCACCGACACTCCGGGGCTCCGGGAACAGACCGGCGAGGCGGCCCTCTTTCTCGACGGCGTCTCGGAGGCCGCGCTCGCCGAGGCCCTCGGGACCCTCGTGCGGGACCCGTCGCTGGGGGAGCGTCTCAGGCGGGACGGACTCGCGCACGCATCGTCGTTCTCGTGGCGGGCGACGGCGCGGCAGACCTTCGACGTCCTGGCGGACGTCGCCGGAAGGGCCGGCGCAGCCTGAGCTCGACGGCGTCGTACTACGGCAAGCGGGTCCTGGTGACCGGCGCGGCGGGATTCGTCGGCCGGCACCTGGTCGGGTCGCTTTGCGCCGGGGGCGCGGACGTCGGGGCGCTCGATCTCGCCGGGGCGCTGAGCCGAGCGGAGCAGGAGGGAGCGATTCCTCCCGCAGCGAGCACCATCCCGTGCGACCTCACGCGTGACGATTCGTCGGCCGCCATCGCTTCCTTCCGGCCCGAGATCGTCTTCCACCTGGCTGGACACGCGAGCGTTCCCGCTTCCCTGGCCGATCCGGGGTCGGATTTCCGGGCGAACGTGGTCGGGACCTTCGGCCTCCTCGAGGCGGTGCGGCTCGTGCCCGAGCCGCCGGTGCTCGTCAACGTCTCGAGCGCGGCGGTGTACGGAAGCGGGTGCGCGGAGCCGCTCTCCGAAGACCGTATCCCGGTGCCGGCCTCTCCCTACGGGGCTGCGAAGCTCAGCGCGGAGACGTATCTGCGCGCCTATTGCGAGGCCTTCGGCTCCCGGGGCGCGAGCGTGCGGCTCTTCTCCCTTTTTGGCCCGGGACTCCGCCGCCACGTGGTGTTCGATCTCATGGCCAAGCTCGCCGGCGACCCACGCTCGCTGGAGGTCATGGGCGACGGAGGGCAGGTCCGGGAGCTTCTCTACATCGATGACTGTGTCGCCGCGCTCCTCACGGTGGGCGAGCGGGGACGGCTTCGCGGGGAAGTGTACAACGCCGGCGGGGGAATCGTCGTCACCGTGAGAGCACTCGTGGATGCGGTCACGCGCGCGATGTCGCTCGCTCCCGACGTGAGCTTCACCGGAAAGAACCGGCAAGCCGAGCGCGACCGATGGGTCGCGGACACGACGCGCTTGCGCGGTCTCGGCTTCGAGCCCCGCATCGACCTCGAGGCCGGACTGCGTGCGACGGTCGCCTGGTTCCGGAAGGAAGTCGCTCCGTCTCTCGATCCCTGACACGGCGAAGAACGAATCATGGCGAAACGGGCGCTCATCACCGGCATGACCGGTCAGGACGGCTCCTATCTCGCGGAGCTCCTGCTCTCGAAGGGCTACGAGGTCCACGGGCTGCGGAGGCGCTCGAGCTCCTTCAACACCGAGCGGGTGGACCATCTGATCACGGATTTCCGTCACGACGACGCGGCGCGACTCTTTCTCGCCTACGGTGATCTCGCGGACGCCAGCAGCCTCGCCAGGCTGCTTCGGAGCNNACTATGGCGATCTGACCGACGGGCAGAATCTGACCAACCTGGTGTTGGACGTCGAACCCGACGAGATCTACAACCTCGGGGCTCAGAGCCACGTTCACGTCAGCTTCGAGCTCCCCGAGTACACGGGAGACGTGACCGGCCTGGGCGTGGTCCGGATTCTGGAGGCGGTCCGTGAGAGCGGGATCGAGACACGGGTCTACCAGGCGTCCAGCAGTGAGATGTTCGGATCCAGTCCCCCTCCCCAGAGCGAGAAGACCCCGTTCCACCCCCGGAGCCCCTACGGCTGTGCCAAGGTGTTCGCGCATCACATCGCCGTGAACTACCGGGAGAGCTACGGGATGCACGTCAGCAGCGGGATCCTCTTCAACCACGAGTC
>JABAOE010007297.1_pt2 | contig 12743 bp, 15 predicted proteins | sample 7062141 | NCBI WGS metagenome assembly JABAOE01 (sample SAMN14538627, study PRJNA623070) | marine sediment metagenome | biome: marine biome [ENVO:00000428]; feature: marine pelagic biome [ENVO:01000023]; material: deep marine sediment [ENVO:00002113] | place: India: Gulf of Khambhat ...
CCCCCGGGAGGTAAATCGGTGAAAAAAATAGTCCTAACAGCGCCGCTTAGAACCGCAATAGGATCCTTCGGAGGCACCCTTAAAGATACCTCCACTGCAGAGCTTGGTTCAACTGTTGTCAAAGAGGTGCTCAACCGCACGGGAATCGATCCCAAAGAAGTGGATGACTGCATCATGGGAAACATACTCTCTGCCGGCCAGGGAATGAATATTTCAAGACAAGTGGCGATAGGCTCAGGGCTTCCTATAGAAACCCCCGCATTTACAATTAACCGAGTATGCGGGTCCGGGGTGCAATCAGTAGCCCTCGCAGCACAGGCTATTAAGGCCGGAGATGCTGATGCAATCATAGCAGGCGGCGTAGAAAACATGGATCAGGCGCCATACTACCTAACTGGAGCAAGATACGGATACAGATTGAACGCTCCAAATGACGGGATTGTGGACGGGATGCTCAGAGACGGGCTAATGGACGTATTTAATGACTATCATATGGGGGTTACGGCTGAAAATCTGGCCGAGAAATATGATATATCAAGAGAAGAGCAGGATGAATTCGCATACAACAGCCAAATGAAGTGCAAGGCCGCTATGGATTCAGGAAAGTTTGATGATGAAATAGTTCCGGTTTCAATACCGCAGAGAAAATCTGACCCCATTGCGTTTAAGGTTGACGAGCACCCAAGAGGTGACACAACTATAGAAGCGCTCACGAAGTTAAGAACAACTTTCAAAAAGCACGGAACTGTAACTGCCGGAAACTCTTCCGGGATTAATGACGGAGCAGCTGCAGTTCTTGTCACATCTGAAGAAAAAGCAAGCGAACTCGGACTTAAGCCAGCTGCATCTATTATTTCATATGCAGTTGCTGGAGTAGATCCGTCTATTATGGGAATTGGTCCTGTGCCAGCTATGCAGAAAGCTCTGCATAAGGCCGGCTTATCGCTTGATGATATAGATCTATTTGAGTTAAACGAGGCATTTGCTGCCCAGTCATTAGCTGTGTTAAGGGATATCCCGATCCCCGCAGATAAACTGAATGTAAACGGCGGAGCCATAGCGCTAGGCCATCCCGTGGGAGCGTCAGGAACAAGAATTCTTGCTACACTTCTTCACGAGATGACAAAAAGAGATGATGCAAAACTAGGGCTTGCTGCCCTGTGCATCGGAGGCGGTATGGGGATTGCAATGATTGTTGAGAAATACTAAGCCTTGGTAAGAACCTCTACACTGTATTTACGCCCTTTAAATATGGCTTTAAACTCCTTCGGCACCGGAGCCACTTCGTGCTTTTCGTAATAAATGAACACAATTCCGGTTTTGAGAATAGCTACTACCTTGCCAGACTCTTTATTGGTCATTCTGTATACCAGATCGCATCCGTATTTTAGATAGTCGCAAACCGCAATATCCACAGTCACAACATCACCGTAAAACCCTTCTGATATATAATAGATAGCAACGTCTGAGAGTATAATAGCAGGGCCGAAAGCATCCAGCTCTGAAAATCCGTGGCTGGCAAACATCCTTACCCTCGCCTCATGAGCGAGTGATAGAATAGAGTCGTGACCCAGATGACCGCCGTAGTTTATATCACTTATCCTAAGGCTGATATCTGTTGAGTAATCGAACTTTCTGGGTGGTTTAATCTTTATTCTCGCCATTTCTTAGCTCCCAATTATACACTATCTATTTTTAACTTTTTATCTTGATTTTTACTAATCATAGAGTTATTATTTCGACCCATACAAATTACATCCCAGACATAGGGAATGAGGCGGAGGTCGCGAAGACAATGGAAAGAGCTGAGAGAACGGAAAAAGAACATGCAAGCAAACACGTTGACATTGAATCTAAAAGATTCTTTTTTGATGTGAAGGAAAACCACAAAGGTAAGTATCTTAGAATTACAGAATTAAGCGGTGGCAGGTCTTGTATTGTAATACCCTTAGGCGGAATTACGGTATTCAAAGAAAGACTTGGGGAGATAATCGAAGAGGCTGAAAAGCTGATTGATTCCCCGGCAAGCCTTTAACATACCCACACTATCACGAGTGCCCAAAAGACTTAGCTAGTTAGTTTTGATACTGAATAGCTATACCTAAAGAAAATCCGGGATCTGTTCCGGGCCAAGCATCTCGTCATAGGTTTCTCTTTTTCTTGTGATTGAGAACTGATCACCTTTTACCAGCACTTCGGCAACACGCGGGCGAGTGTTGTAGTTTGAAGACATTACAAAACCGTATGCACCCGCGCTGAGAACCGCCAGCATATCACCGCTCTTAACCCGAGGGAGCTCTCTATCCAGGGCAAGAAAGTCACCGGACTCGCATATAGGGCCTACAACATCAACAACTTCTTTATCATGTGCATCCTGAGCGCTTTTTACTACAGGAAGGATTTCGTGGTAAGACTCATAAAATGCCGGCCTTATGAGATCATTCATCGCAGCATCGACTATGACAAATTTCTTTGCCGTGCCCTCTTTGAGATAAAGCACTTTTGTGACAAGCATCCCGGCATTACCCATGAGCGATCTTCCCGGCTCAAGCACAAGTTTATACGGTTTGCCGGAGAATTCTTTCATTATGATATCTGCATATACGCTAGGGTGTGGCGGTTTGTCATCGAGCTTGTAACTAATACCGAGCCCGCCGCCGATATCTATGTAGCGAATATCGATACCTTCGGATACAAGGTCATCAGCAAGGCCAATCAATTTTTTGACAGAATCCACAAATGGAGTCAGGTCAAATATCTGTGATCCTATATGCGCGTCTATCGCAATTACATCTATTCCATCCATCTGCTGTGCTTGCTTGTAGACCTCAAATGCTCTCCCTATCTCTATACCGAACTTGCTTTTCTTAAATCCGGTCGATATGTATGGGTGTGTTTTAGGGTCGATATCAGGATTAACCCTGAGCGCAACCGGGGCCTTTTTGCCTATTTCTATACCCACCTCGTTTAATACATGGAGCTCTTCTTCTGATTCTACGTTGAAAAATAAAATCCCCGCCTCTATTGCTGCCCTCATTTCCTCTCTTGTTTTTCCGACGCCCGAGAATACAACCTTTCCCGGATCGCCACCTGCCCTTATAACACGCAGCAGCTCTCCGCCCGAGACGATATCGTAGCCAGAGCCGAGATCGGAAAAAGCCTTTAGAATTGCAAGATTGGAATTGGCTTTGACAGAATAGCAAATAAGGGTATCCATAGAAGAAAAGGCTTCGCTATATGCAGTGAAACTGTCTTGAAGATACTGATAACTATAGATATAACATGGAGTTCCCACAGATTCAGCTATGGAAGCTATGGAGACTCCCTCTATATAGAATTGATCGTCTTTGTATGTAAATGACCTATGCATTACTAATATTCTCCGTTTAAATACCTCTCTAAATAATCAAGCCTGTCATTTCCCCAAAACATCTTATCATCCACAAAGCAGGTCGGGGCCCCGAACACTCCTTTTTCTATTGCAATGTTAGTTTCCTCTCTAAGCTTATCCTTTATATCCTGCTCGTTAATTCTGTTAATAAAGACATCCACATCAATCCCTATACCGCTGACTGCTTCTGCCAATAGCTCGGGCTTGCTCAGATCAACGCCGTCTACCCAATACGCCCTGAACATCGCATGGTTGTATTCCACGAGCTTATCCAGTTCCTGCGCAGCAAATGCTCCCCTCATTGATCTCACGCTGTTTAGAGGAAAGAGCTCGGGAAAATTAAAGTCTACCTCGTAATACCGCGCAACCCTCTCAAAATCTTCTCTTAAATATTTGATTTTATTGTCTATCTCAATAGCCGGAGTAGAGCCTATCTCATTGAATACTCCGCCTAGAAGAAACGGCTTCCACTCAAGTTCAAAGCCCGTGTCCTCACAAATTTTCTCAATCCTGGTTGAAGCGATATATGTATAAGGACTGCTAAAATCATAATAGAATTCAACTTTCTTGCTCATTTGAATCTCCACTCTGGATTTATTAAACAGGGATTATAAGAAATTAAGGGGATAATATCAAGAATTCGCCGTAATATCCATTTCAAATTGACCCCGGACTACGCTATGCTAAACTCAGATGTAACTCTTAAGAGTATGTTATGAAGATGGAAAGTTCATATAATTTCAATGGTCTAAAAGTGACAGCTTTTGAAAGCAGAAGAGCAAGTGAAATAGAGAAGCTTATACTCTATCACGGCGGAACTCCACGTATAGCACCCTCCATGAGAGAGGTGCCCCTCTCAGAGTCAAAGGAAGCATTGAGATTTGCCAAAGATCTGCTTGAGGGAAAGTTCGACATGGTAATCCTTATGACCGGTGTCGGCACAAGGGCACTAGTTAAAGCCGTGTCAGCCAGATATGACGTAAAAGAATTCATAAGAGCTCTTAAAAAAACTACTATTGTCGCAAGAGGACCTAAGCCGGTTGCGGCGCTAAGAGAGCATAAGTTAAAACCAAATATTACAGTGCCTGAACCCAATACCTGGCGGGATATCCTGACTACACTTGAGAGTCAATCTGACATTGCGGGTAAAAAAATCGCAGTTCAGGAATATGGAATATCGAATAAAGAGTTCATTAACGCCCTCAGAAGAAAGGGAGCAAAAGTTACTAAGGTTCCTGTCTACAAATGGGCCCTTCCTGAGAACATCGGTCCGCTTAAAGACGCTATTAAGTCCATAGGTAATGCAGAAGAAGACATAGCATTGTTTACAAGCTCACAGCAGATCTATCATTTATTTGAAATTGCCTCTAAAAACGGGGCAAAGAAGAAACTAATGGAGGGCTTTAAAACAATTGTGATTGCGTCAATAGGACCAACTACTACAGAAACTTTGCAAAGATTTGGCCTGAGTGCGGATTATGAGCCAGACAGCCCTAAAATGGGCAGCTTAATAAGAGAGATCGCTAGAATTGGCTCTACATTAGTTAATAAGAAGCGTATTGCAGCAAAAAAGGGCGTCTCCACAAACAGCTGGCGGGCAGTGGATATGGTATGGAGTAAGGGATCTCAAAAAAAGAGAAAAGAGATCACAAGAGACTCCGTATTCATGAAAGCATGCCGAGGTGAAGAGACAGACTACACACCTGTGTGGCTTATGCGTCAAGCAGGGCGTTATATGAGGGAATACAGAGAGCTTCGGTCAACTGTATCGTTTCTCGAGCTCTGCAAAACCCCGGAGCTTGCAGCCGAGGTAACACTTGGTGCAGTAGACAGATTAGATGCGGATGCGGCAATAATATTTGCTGACATACTTCTCATTGTTGAGCCTTTGGGAGTCGGGCTCGAGTTCTCAAAAGGCGAAGGACCTAGAATAAAAAGACCGATACGCTCCGGCAAGGCTGTAGACCGCATGAATGATTTTGATCCGGAGTCACTGAACTATGTTTATGATGCACTCAAAATAACAAGACGCGCGCTTGATCCGCATAAGGCGCTTATCGGATTTGCTGGAGCTCCTTTTACAGTGGCCTCATATATGATCGAGGGCGGAGGATCCAGGAACTATGAGAATACAAAAGGTTTAATGTATCGGGATCCCTGGGCTTGGCATTTGTTAATGGAAAAACTTACACAAGGCACGACATTATATCTAAATAAACAGATAAAGGCAGGAGCAGATGTTGTTCAGCTCTTTGACAGCTGGGTGGGCTGTTTGTCGAGAGACGACTATAAAGAATTTGTTCTGCCCCATATGAAAAAACTGGTATCTGAAATAGATAAAGAGACACCAGTGATACATTTTGGCACAGGAACCGGATCACTGCTTGATCTGATCAAGGAGTCAGGAAGTCAAATTATAGGTCTTGACTGGAGAGTTGATTTGGCCAAGGCCTGGAGGCAGATGGGTTACAACACGGCAGTTCAAGGCAATTTGGACCCGGTAGTTCTTTTCTCAACCCCTTCTGAAATCCGGAAAAGGACTAAGAGGATACTAGACAGTGTAAAAGGAAGACCGGGGCATATATTCAATCTCGGTCACGGAATCCTGCCTAAAACCCCCGTTGATAATGTTCTGGCACTAGTGGATTTTGTTCACGAATATACTCAAAAGTAGTAAGTAGGAGGGTCTGATGTCTAAACAGTATGACGCTATTTTGATGATAGGGTACGGAGCACCGGAGAGGATAGAAGATATACGGCCTTTTCTGCAAAACGTTGCAAAGGGCCGTCCGATTCCACCTGATAGGCTGGAGGAAGTTGCCCACCATTACGAGCTTTTCGGCGGCAAATCTCCCCTTAATGAATATACATATAAACAAGCAGCCGGGGTTGAGAAAAAACTTGCAGAGCGTGGGTTTGATATGCCGGTATATGTAGGGATGAGAAACTGGCACCCGCTGATACCTGATACGATTAAAGAAATGTCTGAGAAAGGGCATAGAAACGTTATCGGAATGATCATGGCGGCACATCAGTCAGACGCAAGCTGGGAGAGGTATCAAAGAGATGTGCAGCAGGCGCTCCAAGAGCTCGGAATAGAGATGGAATTTGAATACTCCCCTCCCCTGTTTGATCATCCGCTTTTTATAGAGGACTCAGCAGATCGTGTGCAAGACTGTTTAGATGAAATTCCTTCCGAGGAGTATCCCGAAACCACGATACTGTTTACTGCTCACAGCATCCCGGTGCCAATGGCAGAGGCATCTCCATATGTTCAGCAGCTTGAAACCACAGCAAGGCTGATCGCAGAAAAACTTAACTATGACGACTGGAGACTTGTGTATCAAAGCAGGAGCGGAAGGCCGACTGACCCCTGGCTTGAGCCAGATGTGTGCGATGTGATTGAGGAGATCGCAAATAACGGGGTAAAGAACGTTATAGCCCAGCCCATAGGGTTCATATGTGACCATATAGAAGTTCTATTTGATATTGGAGTTGAGGCCCAGGAGGCAGCAGATGAGGCTGGGATTCGGCTGCTTAGGGCAAAAACAGTGAATGACGACCCTAAGTTTATTGAGGCTATGACTGATGTTGTACAGAAGATGATGGAATAGGAACAAGCTTGATGGCCTCTTACGAATTTGCAACAATTTGGAGTATCGAAGCTCCCTTAGAGCAGGTCTGGGAAGAGGTATATCACACAGAGCGCTGGCCCCAGTGGTGGAAGGGAGTAATCTCGGTAGTAGAATTAAAGGAGGGGGATGAGCTGGGAGTGGGAAGTATTAGGCGGTATACATGGAAGACAAAACTTCCATATAGGCTTATATTTGATATTGAGACTTTAAAAGTGGAACCTATGACTTACCTTGAGGGTAAATCTAGTGGTGAGCTTGAAGGTAGAGGTATATGGAGACTCACCCAAAAAAACAATCATACTATTGCAAGATATGACTGGCAGGTAACGACTACAAAGCTCTGGATGAATATTCTAGCCCCGATTGCAAGACCACTTTTTGAATGGAACCACAAGGTTGTAATGAGATGGGGCGCTGAGAGCCTATCTAATAGGCTTGGAGCAAGGGTAGATATTGAGAAGTAGGAAGTTTTATTATATGAACTGGACACAAAACGAAATTAATTTGTCCCCCAAACCCAGGGGATTTCATCTGGTAACACGGGAAATATTAGAGCAGTTGCCGGAGCTAAAAGAATACAGGATTGGTATAGCTCACATTTTCATATGCCACACATCAGCATCGCTCACCCTAAATGAAAATGCAGACCCGGATGTAAGGGTGGATTTTGAGAGCTACTTTAACGAGTCTGTCCCCGAGAACGCGCCCTACTATGTTCATACGCTAGAAGGGGCAGACGATATGCCTGCACATATTAAGGCCTCATTATTGGGTAGCTCAGTATCTGTACCAATAAAAGACGGCAGCTTGAATGTCGGCATCTGGCAGGGAATTTATCTATGTGAACACCGAAACCACGGCGGATCGAGAAAAATAATTGTGACTATTTACGGAGAGAAGGACTAAACTGTTATATTAATACAAGGCAGCGACATGGCAGAGATTAGTAGAAGCAAAACAAGAGTTAAAGGTTTTAAAAATGATGAAATGGATTTTCAGCTCCTGCGCCAGATGGGCTCTTCATCATTTGGAGCGGCATCGGTTGGTGAGTGTCTAGCTGTAACTAACCGGATAAAAGACGGCGACCCCGCAAGCTGGGTAGAGGAATTCACCAAGCTTGCCCAGTGGCAGCAAAAAGACGCCCACAAACGAGCATCAAAAGGACATACGACAAGCGCGAGAGATCAATTCTTTAAAGCCTGCAACTCTTTTAGGGCTGCAGAATATTACACAAGCTGTAATGATCCCAACCATCAAAAGCTGGGCATGCAGGCCAGGTACTGCTTCAAAGAAGCTATGGATAACCTGTGGCACACATTCGAAGACCATCTCTTGTCGTATAAGAGTATTGATTTGCCTGTCTATTTTATGTCCCCAGGGCTATCCGAGCAGAAAAGGAAAACGCTCCTGATTGTAAGCGGGTTTGACGGTACTCTTGAGGAAGAATATTTCATGAGGGGCTATGGAGCACTTGAGAGAGGCTATAATTTAGTCCTCTTTGCCGGTCCGGGACAGATGGACGTATTTAGGTTCTACTCAGGAACTCATTTTGAGCCGGATTTCGAGAACCCTACAAAAACTGTAATTGATTTTATTGAAAGCCGCCCCGAAGTGGATATGGAGCAACTTGCTCTAATGGGCATAAGTTTCGGGGGTTATTTTGCCACGAGGGCTGCATCTCATGAGCCAAGAATAAAGGCGCTTATCGCAAACTCGCCGATTTTAAACCTTCACAACTATTTAGCGGCATTTTGTGGATACGATCCGGCCACAGCCTCTGACGATTTAAACTTTACAGTTGAAGACATAGCTGAAATACCGGATGATGTTATGCCCCCCGGGCAAAAATCCATGTCTGAGAACCTTATTATACGTTTTGGACAGCCTTCGTTTAAAGATACATTTATATATCTTCAAGACTTTACAGTAGGAGATTCAATATCCAACATCAAATGTCCCTCTCTTGCATTGGTTGGAGCAGGTGAAGGTGGAGAGCCGGAAATACAGTTTAATGAATTTACTGATAAGGTCCCTGGGCCTGTAAGCAGTCATCAATTTACGGAATTTGAAGGCTCTGACACACACTGCCAGGTTGGAAACCCCTCTTATTCCGATGCCGTTGCACTTGACTGGCTGGATGAAATATTCGACTACTAATTAATGTTTTTGAAAATGCGGCGCTTAAGGTAGACTCTAACCCATGAGAAACTTAGCTATACTCTTATTTATATTCACAGTAATATTTTCACTTAATGCAATCTCCCAGCAAAACATCGAAATAATTACACTTGGGGAATGGAATGAAGACAGTCTTTCTTCCATGATAGATACTAACCAAGATACCACTCCGCAGCGGGTGGAATATCTCTCCGGCAGATTTTTAGGTACCCCGTATCAAGAGTCAACCCTCACTGGTGATGCGAACACCCCAGAAATTTTCACTATTAACTTGCAAGGTATGGACTGTTTTACCTATATAGACTATGTGGAGGCGCTTAGACTGTCTGATACATACGAGGAATTCGGCCCGAACCTAAAGGCTATAAGATATAAGAACGGAGATGTTTCCTTTGGGAATAGAAATCATTTTTTCTCCGACTGGCCTGCAGAAAACAGCAATAATATAATGGATGTCACATACCAAATTGGCGGCAGTAAGGCAGTTGCTGTTAATAAAAGCTTAAACTTAAAGAGCGACGGTTCAACTTTTCTTCCCGGTATAGCCGTTGTGAATAGAGAGTTCTATTATATACCCTCATCTGAAATTGATGAGGAAGTGCTAATAAAACTACGCACCGGGGATTATGTTGGAATGTATACAGACACCGGGGGTCTGGATGTAACCCATACGGGTATAGTCATAAAAAAAGATGACGGAATCTACTTGAGGCACGCATCATCTAAAAAGAGTAACAAAAAAGTTGTTGATGAGGACTTCGTAGAATACGTTCAGAACGTACCGGGCATAGTAGTTTACCGACCAAAATAATGAACCAGACGAACACACCAGAGGAATTGGTTCTCAAAGCCACAGACCATTATTACAAAGGGGATTATAAGCTAGCTATAACCTCTTTGGATAAGGCAATTGAGCTTAAACCAGATTTTGCACAAGCATGGTATAACAAAGCAATAACGTATTCTGTTATGGGACACCTGCAGGACGAAATTGAGTGTTACGACAAGGCAATCGAGATAAAACCAGACTACGCTGAGGCATGGAGCAATAAAGCCTCATCACTTGGCAGAGCGGGAAGATTGGAAGAGGCCCTTGAGTGTGCTGAGAGGGCGGTTGAGATTAAGCCTCTACTTGCAGTGGCGTGGTGTAATAAAGGGGCCGCTCTTAGTGCTCTTGGGAAAGACCTGGAAGCTGTCTCCGCATATGATAGGGCAATTGAGATCGAGAGCAAATATCTTGAGGCATGGTTCAACAAAGCTGTGGCACTGCATAACATGGATAAGCCCAAGGGGGCGCTTGAGTCATACAGCAAGGCAATCGAGTTAAATCCCCAGTATGGCGAGGCATACTACAACCGGGCCGGACTATATGCTAATTTGGATGAGTTAGAGAAAGCAAAGTCAGATCTCGATAAAGCGATAAATTTGGATCCGTCATACAGAGATCAGGCTTTGGCGGATGAATTGCTCAGCGGCTTAATATCATAACACTATTATTTATAAAATAATGATGATAGTCTTATTAGCTAGAGACTAGAATAAGGAGAAAGTTATGGGTCTAAATGCTAAAAAACTAACTGAACTTTCAAAACAAACAGCAAAGGCAAGGCATAATCTGGACAATTTGCTCGATTTTGTGGATCTAATGAACAAGGATGCAGAGCAGCTTGAGGGAGACGTAGGTCCTGCAGGTGAAAATATAAAAAAATTATCTGACGAGATGGCAAAATATGTAAATGAAATACAAGGTCTGATTGATACGGAACTCGACAGAATCCCCATTGACCCCGAGGAAATAAAACAGGCCGCAGAAAAATTAAACTTATATCATGGCAACATTCATCAGGTTATTGCCTGGGCAAATACACAGAAAAGTAATTACAAGGAGAATTCATATTGGTGGCGCTACTGGGTAGGCATTCTGGATTGCGTCATGCAAATGGAAATTGAAAATCCGAGCAAGCCTATAGGCAAAGACGTTCAATTTTTGGAGAAAATTGAGTAATTATTTGCTGTTTATTGCAGGCATTATCTCTTTTGCAACTACTTCAATAGTCTTAAATACTGCATCAAGGCTCTGAGCAGCAGGGTCCAGCACCATATGTGTGACACCCATTTCATCATATTGCATTATAATCTCAACTATAGAGCCTACCTCTCCTCTTATAAGGAACGGTGGATCCTTCTCTTCTGTCTCTGTATTTCCCGCATCATTTATGCCCGTAATGTCGAGCCGGTTTCTAACTGAATAAGTAAAATTTGATAGGTCCTTACCCCTTTGATATGCGAGCTGCTCTAGTTTAGAAATTCCGTCCTTCACATCGTCCGGGCTGACCCAAGTCGGCTGCCATCCGTCTCCGTATTCTACAGCTCTTTTTATTGCAAACTCACTCGCCCCCGCAATGAATATCGGAGGATGGGGTCTTTGGTGCGGTTTGGGATAAAATTTCATATCAGAAAAACTACAGAATTCACCTTGAAAGCTCGGATCGTCATTGACCCACAGCTCTTTAATAGCACTTATGTATTCATTAGTTCTAGAACCTCTTTTTTCAAACGGTACAGATAAGGCTTCATACTCTTCCCTCATCCATCCGGGGCCTACTCCAAATATCACCCTGCCCCCTGAGAGCACATCGAGAGTGGAAATCATCTTTGCAACTACTACCGGGTTACGATAGGGAAGTATTATTACACTTGTGCCAAGGGTTATTGTTGAGGTCTCAGCCGCTATATTTGAGAGAAGCATAAAGGGGTCATAAAAAACCTCGCTGAAGGAGCCTATATGCTTATTCGGCATTACTACATGGTCGCTAACCCATACTGAGTCTATACCATGATCCTCTGCAGCTTTTGCAATATCTACATTGTCTTTAGCGCTTATAGATAGCCTGATAGGGAGACACAATCCGAATTTCATAACAGTTATTTAGATTAATGCTATTTATTCAAATTCCAAATGTAATAGTTAAGGACCGCTGCAAACGATACCCAGGCTATATATGGCAATAATAAAGCGCCAGCAAGGGTACTAAGCCTCCAAAACATGATCATTGTAATTAAAATCAATACCCAGAGCAAAACTATATCCACAAGAGCCAAACCAATATTATGCATACCAAAGAAGAACCAGGACCACAAAGCATTCAGTACAAGCTGTGCTATAAAGTAAGCTATTGGGATAGTGGCGAGCTTAAATCCGTAATTTTTCCATATTATCCATACCGAGATACCCATTAACAGATAAAGTACGGTCCAAACGGGACCAAATATCCAGTTTGGAGGATTCCACTCGGGCTTAGAAAGGGCTTCGTACCAGTCGCCCGGTCCGAACTGCGAGCCTATTAGTGCGGGAACAAAACAGATAACAATCCATATAAGTAGTCCGGCTATTTTCATGTTCTTAATAGTATCTTGATTGACAGATATTTCGCAGCTAATCATAATTAGTCTACTTCTAAGTTCGATTATCACAACAAATTTTAATGAGTGAAAATGACAGAAGAGTTCAGCTATACAAAATCTGACCATATTGATAT
>JABAOE010006325.1_pt1 | contig 12738 bp, 13 predicted proteins | sample 7062141 | NCBI WGS metagenome assembly JABAOE01 (sample SAMN14538627, study PRJNA623070) | marine sediment metagenome | biome: marine biome [ENVO:00000428]; feature: marine pelagic biome [ENVO:01000023]; material: deep marine sediment [ENVO:00002113] | place: India: Gulf of Khambhat ...
GACGCGGCGCGAGTTCAATAAGCGGAGCACGGCTGCCGCAATTGCCTTGATGTTGCCACCGGTCGCCAATGCGGTAGATGTGGTGGAAGAAGAGGTCATGGTGCCGATGCCGGACGGCGAGGCCGACTGTTACTGGGTACATCCGGCAAGCGGCAAACATGCCGCAGTCATCGTGTGGCCCGATGTCATGAGCATTCGGCCGTCGTTCCGCGCGATGGGCAAAAGGCTCGCCGAATCTGGTTACTCGGTGCTGGTTGTTAATCCTTACTACCGCACGGCGCGGGGCACGATCATGCCGCCGGGCAAGGGTTATCGTGACCCGGGGATACGTGAAATGTTGACCCCCCACCGCAACAGGCTCTCGCCGGAGACCTGTGTCAGCGACGGGCGTGCGTTCGTGGCATGGCTCGACCAGCAGCCGTCGGTCGATACGAACCGCATGATCGGCACGACGGGTTACTGCATGACCGGTTCCTACGTAATGCGGCTTGCCGCGGCGATTCCCGATCGTATCGGTGCCGGCGGCTCGTTCCACGGCGGCAGGCTGGCAACCGACGCGGATGACAGCCCGCATCTGCTTGCGCCGCAAATGAAAGCGGCTTTCCTGATCGCGATCGCCGAAAACGACGACGAGCGCAATCCGAACGAGAAAGTCCTGCTGCGCGAAGCATTCGACGCAAACGGGGTTGAAGCAGAAATCGAGGTTTACGGGGGCACGCTGCACGGCTGGTGCCCGCCCGACTCTGCGGTTTACAACGAGGCACAAGCCGAGCGTGCCTGGAGCAGGTTGCTCGCCTTGTTCGAGAAGCACCTCGGGTAAGGATCGCTTCCGGCGGCGGACCGTCAAACCGCTAGTCAGTGCGCGCCAGTCGCGCACGGCGGCCCTGGCAAAGACTGATTGGAACCCTAATATATTTTTAAAACAGTTATTTATAGGTCTTTATTAAAGCAAATTATTGCTCTGGTCCCCGGCTGCGGGCAAGGAGAGCCAGGGGCACGGGCCGCCGGGCTTCGCGGCTGAAGACGTTGCTAGAGTATGCTGGCGCTTTTTGGCCAGGTGCTCAGAAGGTTTAGACTCGCGCGAAGGCTTTCAAACAGCTCGTATGGGAGGATGAAATGGACAAGAAAACAAGCGGACTATTGTGGCTTGGCGCAGCTGCGCTTGCCGGGGCGATGCTGGTTGCCTCGTTGCAGGGTTTCGCGCAGGACGATGCCGATGCGCTGATAAAGAACGCGCTGGCCGCTGGATGGCCGGGGATGAGAGAAAATGCAACGGTCGTTGACTGGGAAGGCAACCTGCTGAAGGAAGGCACGAAAGCCTACACCTGTTTGCCGACGCCGGCCATGCTTTCGGGTAATGCGCCGATGTGCATGGACGCCGAGTGGATGAAGTGGGCCGATGCCTGGGCAAACAGGAAGCCCTACGCAGCCGAATCCTTAGGGATTTCCTACATGCTTTTGGGCGATGAGGGAGCGAGCAACATCGATCCCTATGCCGAAGGACCGACCGAGGACAACGAGTGGATCGAGGAGGGGGCACACCTGATGATCGTCGCACCCGGGGAACTGCTCGAGGGATTTCCGACCGACCCGGATAACGGCGGTCCCTACCTGATGTGGAAAGGTACGCCGTATGCACACCTGATGGTGCCGATCGGCGCGCGCGGCGAAGACTAGTTTCCGGAAGTTCCGGCGCCCGGCCGGTTACGGCAGGGCTTTGGCATTTGCTCAGTCGTTCTGCAAACGATGCCGCTGCAGCTTGCCAGTCCCTGTCTTTGGCAGCTCGTCGTAGAAACGAACGTCACGCGGATACTTGTACGGGGCGATACGGTGTTTGACGAACTCCTGAAGGCTGGCAACGGTCTCCTGCGTCGCGAGTGAGGCGTCGTGCAGCACAACGCAGGCGCGCACGAGCTTGCCCCGGGCCGCGTCATGCACGCCGACAACGGCGCATTCCTTGATCAGGGGATGCCGGATTAATGCGCGTTCGACTTCCTGCGGGGAAATGTTGTAACCGGATGAGATGATCATGTCGTCGGACCTGTCGACGAACCAAAAATAGCCGTCGCCGTCCTGTACGAATACGTCGCTGGTGACGTTCCAGCCATCCCGGACGAAAGCCTTTTGGTGTTCGATGTCGTCGAGGTAACGGCAGCCGGTGGGTCCGCGAATGGCGAGCCGGCCCTTTGCGTTAATCGGCAGCGCCTGCCCGTCGGGATCGACGAGCATGGCGGTGTAACCTGGTACTGTCTTACCGCTGGAGCCGACCCGGTCGACGGAGAGCGAGTCCGACAGGACCGTACACATGAACTCCGTAGAGCCATAGCCGTTGACGAGACGGATGCCGGTCTGTTGGCCCCAAGCCTCCCAGATCGGCATCTGCAGGTTCTCGCCGGACGATGCGCATTTCCGGAGGCTGCTCAGATCGTACTGATCAAGTCCGTCGAGCATCTGGGTGAAGGAGGTAGGTACCGCGTAAAGGCTATTGACGCGGTGTTGTTCGATTGCAGAGAGTATTTGTTCCGGCGTCGGACGGGGCACCATCACCACGGTAGCACCGTAACGCAGTGGGTAGATGAGAAAGACGGCGATGCCATAGGCGAATGCGAGGGAAGGGGAGCCGCAGATGATGTCTTCCGGTTCCACCGTATAGACCCTTGGATAGCAGTCATTGATCGCGATGACGTCGCGGTGGAAGTGCAGCGTTGCTTTCGGGTTTCCCGTCGTCCCGGAGGTAAAGGCGATCAGGGCTGCATCATCGGCCGCGGTCCTGATGGCGCGGAAGTTGCCTGTCTTTTTGCTGGCGTCACGGTCGAGGTCTGCGATAGCCGATTTGCCTGTGCCCACCGGTGTGAAATAGGCAATCCGCTCAAGGTCTTCGGCGGATTTCGCCGCGGTCTGCAAGTCGTCTGCGAGCGATTCCTCACATAGCGCAAAACGTATGCGGACCCGATTGAGGATGAACTCCAGTTCTTCCGACTTCAAGAGCGGCAAGGTGGTTACGCAGATGCCGCCGGCTTTGAGCACGGCAAGCCAGCATGCAGCCAGCATCGGATTGTTGCCGGATCGCATCAGCACGCGGTTGCCGGGGGCGAGGCCGTAGTCTTCGACCAGCACGCGCGCGATGCTGTCCACCATCTGCAGTAACTGATGGAATGTCCAGGTGTGTCCGTCGAAGTGGATCGCAGGCTTGTCGGCAAACTCCTTCTTGTGTGCCGTCTGCAGCAGTGTCTCCGCCGCGTTGATGTAGTCCGGGTAATCGCACAGCGGCTTCTCGAAATAGTCGAATACCGGCCAGGTCTCCGACGGCGGCATCATCGTGTAGATAAACTGGTCGGTATGCGCGGAAGGAACGCCGCCCGGGCAATGTAGCGAATTGTCATGCTGGACTAGTCTTGCGTTCATCTTGGTGCCCCGTTACTGGATCGCAGCCTCGTTCGCCGGTTGCTCGTCGCTCACCGCCTGGATGATGTGATTTCGCGCGTTTTGCACGTGTATGCGCATGGCATCGCGGCAACCGTTGGTGTCCTTTCTCCGGATCTTCTCGACGATTGCCCGATGTTCCTCGGCTGCCCGGTCCAGGCGCTCGAGCGGCAGCTGGTCGAACTTAAAGCGCGTGTAGAAGTGCTCGAAAATCGTTGACAGTTGTTGCGTCAATACCTTGTTTCTGCTGATCGACGCGAGCTGGATGTGAAAATCGGCGTCGAGCATGAAGCGTTTGCGGTCATAGTTTTTCGGCCGGTACGAGGCGTGTTCCTGCCGCCTTTTCTCGAGCGCCGCGATGTCCTCGGGAGTCGCGACTGCAATCGCCTGTTCGACGGCATAGGTTTCGAGCGCTTCCCTGACACCGAAGAAGTCCCAGGCTTCCTGCAAGCCGATCTTCTTGACGTAAAAACCCTTGAATGGCGCCGAAACGACCATGCCCTCGTTCTCGAGGCGGTGCAGGGCGTTAATCACCGGCGTCGGCGACATCTTGAAAGTCTTGCTGAGCTTGCCGTAAGTCAATTTCTGGCCGGGCGCGAGCTTCTGCTCGAAGATCATCGCCTTGACCTTGCGATATGCCTCTTCTGTCAGCATTTTCTTGTTTTGCATCTGAACCTCTATGCGAATACGGCTTCCGCCGCTTTGCCCAGGATGATGTCGCGTTCCTCGCGCGTGAACTCGATGTCGGTATCGGGTTCGTCGATCGCTTTTACCCAGTCCTTGGTCGGCAGGTAGAAGGTCGGCAAGGGCGCATCCGTTGCGAACAGGATCTTCCATGGCCCGGTCCAGTCGATCATGTCGCGCAGCCAGGTATAGAACTTCTGCTTGTTGATCTGGTAATCAAACTGGCGGATTGAAATGTCCATGTAGACATTCGGCAATGCGGCACAGGCGAGCCGGCACTGTTCCCAGGATTCGAGTCCTGCGTGCGCCATGATCATCTTGACGGTCGGGAATTCTTCGGCGGCGGATGCGATCAGGTTCGGCTGGCTGTATTGCCAGTTGAACTCGAGGCCGCCGCTGTGAAACATGATCGGCACGTCCCACTCGGCGCACTTCTCGTAAAACGGGAAGCACAGGGGATCGTTGGGCATGAAGCCGGCCGACGGCATGAGCTTGAAGCCTTTCATGCCCCATCCCTCGATCGCTTCCGTGGCCTGCTGGATGACATCCGGGCGACGCGGGTCGAGGGCGGCCAGGGGAACGAACCGCCCCGGGTACTCCTTCGCGTACTCGGCGAGGTACTTGTTCTGCTCGCGATTGGAGACTTTCGGCTCCCCGGTAACGCCGTAAGCCCAGTCGACGCCGAAGATGACGCTTTGGTCGATACCGGCGTCATCCATCTCCGCGATGAGTTTTTCGCCGCTGGGGTCGACCCGCTCCTTGACCATCTCGATGTAGTCATCGGGCGTGATGCTGGTGCCGTGCACGCGATTGTAGAGGGAGGACGCCATTCGCGAATTTCCGCAAAGGAATTTTTTCCTTACGTAACCGGGCCTCGTCAAATGCACATGTGCGTCGATAATCACTCGCGTTCTCCTATGCAGCTTGTTTCGCTGATTCTGTCTTGATGTAGTTGGCGATGTCCGCCAGCGGTGTGCCCGGCAGGAACACGTGTTGCACGCCCAGGGCGGTCAGCTCGGGGACGTGCTCCTTGAGGATGATGCCGCCGACGATGAGCTTGACGTTCCCGGCATTGCGCGCTTCGAGTTCGCTCACGACTTTCCTGACGAGGTTCAAGTGGTCGCCGGCGAGAAAGCTTAAGCCCAGGTAATCGACCTTGTTTTCGATTGCCTTGTCGACGACCTCGTCGACCGTGTGCCGGATGCCCAAGTAAGTCACATCCATGCCGGCCTCTTGCAGGGAATGCGCGACGAGCTTGGCGCCGCGATCGTGGCCGTCGAGGCCGAGCTTTGAAATCAATATGCGTGTCTTCTTCTTCGCCATGTTCCTTTCGTCCTCTGCGGTCAGGCGCTCTTCGACTCGCGGAACTCTCCCCACTTGTCGCGCATGACGCCGCAGATCTCGCCGATCGTCGCGTAGTGCCTGACGGCTTCGATGATCGGCGCCACCAGGTTGTCGTCGCGATCGATTGCTTTACCGAGGTTTTGCAACGCGTTTTGGACGGCGGCGGCATCGCGTTGCGCCTTGACCTTAGCCAGCTTGCGTTGCTGTTCCTCGTCGATGCTCTCGTCGATCTGCAGGTACTCGTCTTGTGGTACATCGGTTTCGTCCTCGATGTACTTGTTGACGCCGACGATTGTCCTTTCCCCGGAATCGATGTCTTGCTGCAAATTGAGACTCGATTTCTGTATCTCCTCGGCGATGTAGCCGGACTCGATCGCCACCTGCATGCCGCCCAGTTCGTCGATTCTCTTCAAGTATTCCTTGACGCGATGCTCTATTTCGCTGGTCAGTGATTCGACGTAGTAGGAGCCGGCAAGCGGATCTATGGTGTTACACAGCCCCGATTCGTGAGCGAGTATCTGTTGCGTGCGCAGTGCCAGCTTGGAAGCGTCCTCGGCGGGCAGGGCGTAACCTTCGTCCCAGCTCGCCGTGTGGATCGCCTGGTGACCGCCGAGAATGCCCATGAGTGCATGCATCGTGATGCGCACGGCGTTGTTGAGGGGCTGCTGGGTCACGAGCGTCGAGCCGCAGGAACCGCTGAAGGTGCGGAATAGCTGGCTTTTTGGATCTTTCGCCTTGAAACGTTCTTTCATGATGTTCGCGAAGATCCTGCGCGCGGCGCGGAACTTGGCGACTTCTTCGAACAGGTCGCGATGACAGCCGAGGCTGTAAGAGAGGCGCGATGCGAACTCGTCGACATCCAGTCCCCGATCCTGTGCCGCCTCGATGTATGCGATCGCATTGGCGAGCGTGAAAGCCAGTTCCTGCACGGCATCGGCGCCGGCTTCGCGAATGTGGTAGCCGGTGATGCTCATCGTGTTCCACTTCGGCAGGTGTTTCGCACAGTACTCGACCACGTCCATGCCGAGCCGCATGCTCGGTCCGGGCGGGAAGATGTAGGTGCCCCTGGCGATGAACTCCTTGAGGATGTCGTTTTGCGTCGTGCCGGTCAGTTTCTCAGGGGCGACGCCCTGTTGCTCGGCGAGTGCGATATACATGGCCAGCAAGACAGTGGCAGGTGCATTGATCGTCATCGACGTCGACACGCGATCGAGCGGAATACCCTTGAAGATAATCTCCATGTCGGCGAGGGTGTCGACCGCGACGCCGACACGGCCGACGCTGCCTTCCGCCAGCGCGTCATCCGAGTCGTAGCCGAGTTGTGTCGGCAGGTCGAACGCGATCGACAGGCCGCGCATGCCCTGCTCGAGGAGATAGCGGAAGCGTTCGTTCGTATCCTCGGCCGTGCCGAAGCCCGCATACATGCGCATGGTCCAGTGACGGCCGCGATACATCGTCGGATACACGCCGCGGGTGTAGGGGTACTCGCCAGGGAAGCCGATGTCCTCGACGTAGTTCGATTCTTGGAGGTCGAGCGGCGTATACAGTCTCTTGACCGGGATGCCGCTCTCGGTGGCGAATTTGTCGCTCAACTCAGGTGAGCGTTCGAGCTGTTTCTTGAGGACCGTCTCCTTCCAACGGGTGTTCGCGGCCTCGATCGTGCTCGCGTCGTTCGCTAAACCGGTTTTGGGTAAACGTGCGGCCATGGTAGTCAGAGCGGGATGTTCCCGTGTTTGCGCGGAACGCGATTCGGTTCCAGCTTGGTGTCGAGCATTGTTAATGCGGCAATGATGGCGCTACGCGTGTCTTTCGGTTCGATGACGGCATCGATGACCGAACGTGACGAAGCGTGATACGGCGTCAGGTAGGTATCCTGGTATTCGCGGACCTTTTCATCGAAGAGGGCGTCCCTGTCTTCGGCAGCCTCGAGTTCCCTGCGATAGAGGATCTTGACCGCAGGCGCGGCTCCGAGCATCTGCATCTCGGCGGCGGGCCAGGCGAAGACCTGGTCGAATCCGATCTCGTGTGCGCCCATCGCGGGAATCGACCCGCCGTAAAGTTTTCGGATGACGACCGCAATCTTGGGAACGCTCGCTTCGGTCCAGGCGTAGAGCATTTTGGCGCCGTGGCGGATGATGCCGGCGTGTTCCTGTCGCAGTCCCGGACGAAAACCCGGGACGTCCGCCAACGATACGAGGGGAATGTTGAACGCATCGCAGGTGCGTATGAACCGTGCCGCCTTGTCAGCGGCATCCAGGTCCAGGCAGCCGCCGATAAATTTCGGATTGTTGGCGACGAAACCGGCTGCGTTGCCGTCGAGTCGAGCGAAGCCGACGACGATATTTTTCGCAAAGCCTTTCTGAATCTCCATGAAATCGCCGTCGTCGACGATTGCCTTGATAACGTCCCTGATGTCATAGATTTTCGACGCATTGACCGGAACGATGTCTGTGACCTCAGGGACCTTCCGCTGAGCCGAATCCTTGGTGCCCGACGTTGCGGGCTTGTCCTGGTTGTTCTGCGGCAGGAACGTGAGCAGGCGTTTGACCTGGTCGAGACAATCCTGGTCGTTTTCGGCGGTCAGGTGGACGACGCCGGATTTGCTGCTATGGACCTTGGCACCGCCGAGATCATCGAACGACACTTCCTCACCGGTTACTTCCTTGATCACGGATGGGCCGGTAAGGAACAGGTGCGAGGTGTCCTTTACCTGGACGATGAAATCGCACAGCGCGGACGAGTAGGCCGCGGCGCCGGAGCAGGTGCCCATGACCGCCGATATCTGTGGGACGATGCCGGAGTTGGTGGCATTCTCGCAGAACTGCCGGGTGACGCCGAACACGTTGTCCATGCCTTCCTGGATGCGCGCGCCCGGAGATGAGTTGAGGCAGATGACGGGCACCATCGTCTCGCGTGCGAGCCGCAGGATGTAATGGATCTTGGAACCGTGGGTCTTGCCCGAGGAGCCACCGAGGACCGTTTCATCCTCGGAGTAGATGAACACCTTGCGGCCGTCGATCCTACCGTAACCGGTGATGACGCCATCCCCGGGAAACTTCTTGTCCTCCATGCCGAAGTCGTGGCACTGGTGCTCAGCGAGCTTGTTCAGTTCGACAAAACTGCCGTCATCGAGGATGTAGTCGATCCGTTCGCGCGCCGTGAGCTTGCCGTTCTCGCGGATTTTCTCGAGCCGGACTTCGCCACCGCCCAATGCTGCCTCGCTCTCTAGAGCCTTGAGCCTGGTGATCGCCTGTTCCCAACTCTTTTCTGCTGTCACATTCCAGGCTTCCGTTTTATGCCGTGATCGTTTCCCAAAAGTCTTCCTCGTCGATCCGGCGGCATTCCTCGTTCCAGTCGCTGACACAACCGATCTTGTCAATGTTTTCGTAAATAGCGATCTTTATTTCACACAGGTTCGCTTTCTCGTCCGCGTCGATCGAACCTATGTAAGCCGTCTCGTAACCGAGTTTCTCGATCAGCTGGTCATTAATCATGTTGGCGATGATGCAGTTATAGATTTTGATGCCACGTTCCTTGAGGCGCGATTCCTTACCCATGTGAATGCAGCCTTTCACTTTCAATCGAAGCAGGACGTCCTTGCCCGCGATGGCGAAGGAGCCTTCCTCGGCGATGCCTGCCGACGCGATCGCCTTGAGGCAGTTCCTGATGATCTCCTCCCGGCTGCCGCCCTCGATGTTTTCGGCCTGGATGAAGTCGACGCCGATGAATTCGGTTTTCCAGCCGGCGCAGTCCGATAACTCGTGCCAGAACAGTTCCTCGATGCGGGCCATCAGGTCGTTGCAGTAAGCCATGCGGTCCATTTATTTCTTCTCCTTCTCGCCGTACTGCTCGTAGTAGACGATCTCATCCAGTTCCTTCTTGGGCCGGGTCGTCTTACCGAACTCTTCCCAGAAGACCAGCTGGTCGAGCGGTATTTTCGGTCGGGGATACTTGCGCTTCTCGAGGGCGTATCCGATGGCGATGTAGGCAATACATTTGTAGGCGTTCATTTCTGTCGGAATGTTCAGGATCTTCTTGAACTTGACGGCGTCGCGCGAACTCGCGACCGGCCCGTGTACCCAGCAGCCGCCGAGACCGAGTGAGTGTGCTTCGAGCAGCATGTTCTCCACCGCGGCCGACAGGTCGTAGGGCACATCGACCGATCCTTCCTGCAGGCTGCCGAGTACTGCAATGACAACCGGTGCCACTTTGGCAAACTCGGATACCTCACCCGAATACATGAAACGCAGGACCCGGGCTCTCTTCTCCTCGTCTTCGATCGCCATGAAACGTTCCTGCATGTGGCCCATGCAGTACCAGGCCGTCATGCGTGAACCGCTGCCAACCTTGGCCAGGTCGCCGATCTTGTTCCTCGTCTCCTGGTCGCGTATGACCACGAAACGCCATGGCTGGTAGTTCTCGCCGGTGGGAGCCCAGCGTGCGGACTCGAGTATCCGGTCGATCATCTCGTCCGGGACGGGATCCGGCTTGTAACGCCTGATGCTCTTCCTGCTCGTGATGACGTCGAGGATGTCATCGAAGTTCTTACCTTCTGTCTGGAATTGGGATTCTTCTGTCTTGCCGGGGTCCAGTTTCTGCATTGGCTGGCTCCGCGCTGGATCGTGAGTGGCTCACTCGAAAATGAACCGTCAAAAAAAATTAAATTCGAGGAGCGTTCCGACTTTAGGACACACCGGGCATCGGGCACAGCGGGGCTATCCGGCAAGGGTCTAGGTGTTATCCACGATGGAACGCAGATTTCGGATCTGCTAGCGGCTCCCTAAGCTGCTGGTTTTTGGACTAATTCAGAGCACCTGACGACAGTTGCCCGGTACCTCGAGGCGTCCGGACACACGAGCGGCACATCCGGCGATGACAGGGACGGCGAATCACGGTCGAAAAAATTTAATTAAATAATATCGTCAGCCGATGAACAGGTATTCCCTGGTGACGATCTGCGGGCAGTCGCCGGCCGCAAGGAAATTGTCCTGGTCGTCGCCAAGCCGTTGATATGCGGCGGAACTCATCGCTTCCCGCAGGGCTTCAAGGGAGTCGAACCAGGCCATGTCGAAGCCGTCGAATGCCGGTTGGCGGCCCTTCGCATAGCCGCCAGCGCGAGCGGGATAGTGCACGTATCGACTCAGCGCGGGAAGCGCTGAGACCAGCGGCGCGTGCTGCTCGCGCCAGTAAGATTGAAAGTCGTCGACACTGATGTCCGGATCACGATTGAAAAAGCGGATGCACTTGACAGCTCCGTCACCGGCGTCGCCGTCGATGACAATCTGTTCGTCGGTCAGGACCAGCACGTTCGCTTCGCGATCGAGAAAATTTTCCTCGTCTGCCTGGACGTCAACATAGGCATCGCTACTCCCGATATTGCGGAACGCCTGGCTATCATTCGCCCACAGTTCGGCGAAACCGTCGTAAGGTGATTCGTCGTCCAGCGGGTGCGACTGCACGTAACGCTGCACACCGGGAAGTTTCGCGATGACGCCGGCATGCTGGTTTCGCCAGTAATCCCGGAAGTCTTCTATCGACAAGTCCGGCCTGCGTTTGAGGAGAGTGATCGCATTGATCATATGCTTGGGATCGAAGCCTTCGCGATGATGCTGATATCTTCAAGCGCTTCGATGTCCCAGCACAGGGCCATCACGCTATCGACCTGGTCTTTCGGCAGCGCCGTGGCAGTCTGTTCGCTGAACTTCTTCTCCAGGGCCTCCCTCGTCATCGGTCGCTCGACGCTGCCGATGGCATGTTCAATGTGCTTCTCGAATTCCCTACCGTCATTGAGTGTGATGCTGACGAATGCTTCTTCCTCGCTGACGTTTTCGTCGACCGTCGCCGTCACTTTGTCGCGCAAGGCGATTACCTCCGGGTCCCGAGCCGCTTCGTCCGTGAATTCATTCGGTCCCGCCGAGCCACGAATAATTGCTGCTGCGCTCGCAATGATAAATACTGAACTTGGTTTCTAGTCCGATCTGCGGCGTCTTGTTGCCGGTCAGTTTCAAAACCAGCGGATTGACCCGCAGTGAATATTGTCGTTCTTGTCAAAGGCACCGTATCCGGGATGCATGTCACCAGTATTAACTGGTCACATCTTGACTTGCCCCGACGCACTGTTCAAGGAATTCGAGTTGAATCGTATCCGGATTGGTGATCGCATAAAAGAAAGAATCAAAATAGCGAATCGTCAAGCGTCTGCTATTCCCGCTGAACATCTCGAGTTCGTCGACGAGGGCGTAGATAGCGTCCTTATTGTCGAGGATTTTTTGCAATGTCTGTGGTAGCAGGTAATTGTTAGCGCATCGGCCCCGATAAAGGCGGCTACGGACGCTGCGCAAGTGGAATCGCGGATTAGCCGCAGCATAAGGGGCGTTGACCAGGCCGGAGAAGTCGAAATCGTAAGGCAGCGGAGTGTACGGTGGGCCGTCTGTTGCCGACATGAGGCCGGAATTATGGCAGCAGTCGTCGTCCGGCGGTCCCTGCACGAGCGAGAAGTCGGTATTACCGATCAAGTACATGAACACGTTGACGAGATTTGTATCGACAGGATCGAGATCGGTATGCTTGAAATTGCCTCTCTTGATCGCCTTCATGCCGTTACGTTCGGCAACGCTATCGTCATCCTCTATGACGAAGGCGTATTTCACACGTGAATTCTTACCGTCGGTGTCGACGTAGTCAATGTGCAGCAGTCGCACGCTGAAACTCTTTTCCGTCAACAACTGAAGGATGCGATAGGCGAGGTACTCTCGGAGCATAAGCTGCTCGGAAGCCGGCTTGTTCTGTTGGCAATGCGTGACGAGTTTAAGCTTGTCCTGGCCGTCGAACAGCGTGTCTTTGACCTGCTTTTTGCGGAAATTAAGGCGAATGGGAGGAAAGATGCAGGTCGCCTTTTGCAGGCGGAAATTCCCACGGGCGCGGAACTTCAGGTCCAAGGTCTGCTCCGTCCCGTCGTCTTTCCTGTAACTGAATTTCCCTTCCAGGTATTCCTTTTCCGGACGCTCGCGAATCAGTGTCGTGATTGGGGCTTCAATCGTTACCTCGAGCGGCGTGTGATCGGCAAACAGCGGTGCCCGGGATGAGTCGGCGCTAGGTTCAGCTTCCTCCGCGTTTGTGGAAAGCGCAAAACAAAGAGTAAGGGCCACACCGATCGGCCAGTTTGCTAGCAAGATTTTCATGTCAATACTTTAATTTACCGGGCAATTCGATCCATTGAATATAAGGGTCAACCGATGCGCTAGACGAGGTCGATGAGATGTGTCCGGACCATGCGCTTGCACAGAC
>JABAOE010001260.1_pt2 | contig 12732 bp, 13 predicted proteins | sample 7062141 | NCBI WGS metagenome assembly JABAOE01 (sample SAMN14538627, study PRJNA623070) | marine sediment metagenome | biome: marine biome [ENVO:00000428]; feature: marine pelagic biome [ENVO:01000023]; material: deep marine sediment [ENVO:00002113] | place: India: Gulf of Khambhat ...
GCATCCGTGGATGCGGTGGCCCGGTCAGAGCCAATGAGTTCCGATGCAGGTGATGGTGCAACAGGCTTGCCTGACGCGTCTACGGTAGCCACGCCGGTCGTGCGAGAGGGGCGCCAAGCGGTGCTGTATTTCGACTTCTTCGACGAATCCTGGGTCGAAGTAACGGATCGTTACGGTGACATTATTTATGCGGATTTGAATCCGCCGGGCATATCGCAACGAATTAGCGGTTATGCACCACTGACGGTTGTCATCGGAAATGCCTCCGGGACCGTCCTGACTTACAACGGTGTGACGATTGATCTGGCCCCACATACGCGGGTAGATGTCGCACGATTGACGGTCGAGTAGGGGCGCGAGGATGTCGGCGCAAGCCCCAGCTCGGCGTAACTCGATTCCTGTCCGTGTTGGCAACGTCATCGTTGGCGGCACCGAGCCGGTGATAGTCCAGTCAATGACCAACACCGACACGGCTGACATCAAAGCCACGCTGTTGCAGGTAGCGGAATTGTTCGCGGCGGGTGCCGAAATCGTTCGAGTCACGGTCAATACGGCAGAAGCCGCCGCGGCGATTGCGCCGTTACGCGAAGAACTCAATAGGATGGGTATCACCGGCCCATTGGTCGGCGATTTTCACTTTAACGGCCACCGCCTGTTGTCGCAATTTCCGGATTGTGCACGGGCGTTGGACAAATACCGGATTAACCCTGGAAATGTCGGCAAGGGGGCCAAGCGCGACGAACAGTTTGCCAGCATGATTGAAGTGGCCTGCCGTCACGACAAGCCAGTGCGCATTGGTGTTAATTGGGGAAGTCTCGACCAACAACTGCTGGCGCGGATGATGGACGAAAATGCGATGCGGGCCGAGCCGTGGGATGCGGAAGAGGTGATGCGCGAAGCGCTTGTGACGTCTGCACTGGACAGTGCCCAACAAGCAATTACATTGGGACTGCCACGAGACCGCATCGTTTTATCTTGCAAAGTCAGTGATGTTCAAGACCTGGTCGAGGTTTATCGCAGGCTGGCAAAGCGATGCGACTTTCCGCTGCATCTGGGACTCACAGAAGCAGGGATGGGATCTAAAGGTATTGTTGCCTCGACTGCCGCACTCGCGGTGCTCCTGCAAGAGGGAATCGGCGACACGATACGTGTATCCCTGACCCCGGAGCCGGGTGGAGACCGCAGTCGCGAGGTAACGGTTGCGCAGGAAATACTCCAGACCATGGGGTTGAGGTCGTTTGCGCCGCTGGTGATCGCGTGTCCCGGATGCGGCAGGACTTCGAGCACCTATTTTCAGCAGCTGGCCGGTACTATTCAGGCCTACCTTCGGCGCCAGATGGAACAGTGGCGCACTCTCTACCCTGGAGTCGAAGAAATGCGTGTCGCTGTCATGGGTTGTGTTGTCAATGGGCCGGGCGAAAGCCGGCATGCCAACATCGGCATCAGTCTTCCCGGGTCTGGAGAGCGGCCGGTTGCTCCGGTGTTTGTCGATGGTGAGAAGGCTGTGACGCTCAAGGGCGAACGCATTGCCGAGGAGTTTCAAGTGTTGATCGAGCAGTATGTGAAGCGTCGCTTCGGAACAGGCAGCAGTCAAGCAGTCCAGCGTGAGCGTGCGACTGAAATCCGCAGCTGAAGATCTCTGCTACCAGAAGAATCTATCCGACCATAACAGTATGCAAGCTATCCAGGCAGTCCGAGGCATGAACGATGTCCTACCGGACCAGACGCCACTTTGGGAATTCTTCGAGCAAACCGTTCGCGGTTGGCTGCGTGACTACGGGTACCGCAACATGCGCATGCCGATCCTAGAAAGGACCGACTTGTTCGTTCGTTCAATCGGCGAGGTGACGGACATCGTCGAGAAGGAAATGTACACCTTCATTGATCAGCTCAATGGAGAAAGCCTGACCTTGCGTCCGGAAGGTACCGCTTCGTGCGTTCGTGCTGCAATCCAGCACAACCTACTCTACTCCGGACCTTGCCGGGTGTTTTATTCAGGGCCGATGTTCAGGCACGAAAGGCCGCAAAAAGGCCGATTCCGCCAGTTTCATCAGGTTGGGGTCGAGGCGCTCGGGTTTGAGGGGCCGGACATCGATGCCGAACACATAGTCATGGGTGCACGCCTGTGGCGACGTCTCGGCCTAGAACACATCAGGCTCGAGATCAATACCTTGGGCAGTAGCGAGTCGCGCGCACGCTACCGGGCTCGATTGATTACCTATTTTGAATCGCGCAGTGACGAATTGGACAAGGATTCGCAACGCCGGTTGCACACAAATCCGTTGCGGATTCTCGATAGTAAGAACCCGGCAATGCAAGATGTTGTTGAGCAAGCGCCACAGCTTGTCGACGATCTCGACGCTGTATCGCTGGAGTCATTCGAAAAATTGCAATCGTTGTTACGTGCAGCTGATGTCTCATTCGAAATTAATCCACGGTTGGTTCGTGGTCTGGACTATTACAATGATGCCGTTTACGAATGGGTGACCACCCGGTTGGGCGCACAGGGTACGGTCTGCGCCGGTGGTCGATACGACGGCTTGTTCGAACAAATAGGCGGCAAGCCGGCAACGGCATGCGGGTTTGCCATGGGTGTCGAGCGAATACTATCGCTCATGGCGGAAGCTGCTCTATTGCCTTCTCCGGCGGTGCCCGATGTCTATATTGTTCATGCCGGAGAGGCGGCCAACCGCTTTGCCTGGAAGGTGGCAGAGCTATTTCGGGATGCGCAGCTATCAACGATCTTGCATTGCGGCGGCGGGGGCTTCAAGTCGCAAATGAAGCGCGCAGATGGTAGCGGGGCGCGTTTTGCTGCCATCATTGGTGACGATGAGGCGCAGGGTCAGCTCGTTTCGCTCAAACCACTGCGTGTCGCTGGAGAGCAGCAAAAACTCACTATCGAGCAGGCAAAAGACATTATTCGAAAGCCTTGCCGATCAATCGCAGAACCGATAAAGACCACAAATATAGATAAGGAAAGCTAGCAGATGGCGACATACGACCTCGAAGAACAGGAACAAATAGATGCCCTTAAGCATTTTTGGCGTGAACACGGACGGCTGATAATTGCGGCGGTCGTTGCATTTGTCGTCGGTGTTGGGGGAACGCAGGGGTGGAAATACTACAAGCGTGGTCAGGCGGAAGGTGCGTCCCAGCAGTATGTCAAGTTAGAGGCAGCGGTGGGCAAAGGCGACGTCAATGAGATCCGCAATGTCGCTGAAGGAATCATCGCAGATTACGGCGGCACCTCCTACGCGCCGATGGCGGCATTGGTGTTGGCTCAAACAGAACGCGACGCCGGTGATCTGGAAGCGGCGGCGCAGCAACTGCGATGGGCGCTTGACAATGCATCGAATGAGGAGATACAGATGCTGGCCACCCTGCGACTGGCAGCCGTGTTGCTCGATCAGGATCAGTACGATGCGGTTTTGCAGTTGCTAAACAAAGAAGTGACTCAAGCGTTTGCTGGCGCATACGCCGACTTGCGCGGTGACGTGTTTGTTGCCCAAGGCAAGACTGAAGAGGCGCGGACGCAATATCAGCAGGCGCTCGAGCAGCTAGGGGAAACTAGTGCCTGGCGTGACATCGTGCAACTCAAAATCGACGCACTGAACAGCGAGTGATGTTTCTTGGGCGAGCCATTCTTGCCGTGTTGGTCGGCATCTCTCTCACGGCCTGCGGATCCAAAGGTGTCGAGCCGTCACCGTTGTCACAGTTCGAAGCGCGGATCAAGGCTCGCACAGCTTGGCGAGCGTCAGTCGGAACTGCGAAGGGTTATATCTTTTCTCCGGTGATTTCGCGAGACCTAGTCTGCGCAGCCGGGGGGAATGATCGCTTGGCCTGCTTCAATGCTGACAATGGCAAGCGTGAGTGGGTGAGGCAGCCCGGTGTTACATTGTCGGGCGGAGTCGGCGTCGGCGATAACATGCTGTTGATGGGCACTTCACAAGGCGAGGTGCTCGCTTATGACTTCAACGGTACCCTATTGTGGCGATCGCAAGTTTCAAGCGAAGTGCTCAGTGCACCGGCGGGTTCCAAAACGATCGTCGTGGTGCGTGCCGGCGACAGTAAGGTGTTCGGACTCAGCGCGAAAGACGGCACAGTGCTTTGGCAACATGAAGCGATGCGTCAACCACTGATTCTCCGGTCCAACCCGCAAATGGCTGTCGAGAACGACAAAGCTGTGATTGGCGGATTTCCGGGCGGGCGACTGATCAAGCTCAACATGAGTGATGGTGCGTTGCTGTGGGATATTGCAGTTGCAACGCCGCGTGGAGACAATGAACTAGAGCGACTCACTGATGTTGCCAGCACGCCGCTGCTCGAAAATGACTGGGTGTGCGCTGTTGCGTATCAGGGGCGCATTGGCTGTTTTGGCGCCGAGCGGGGAGATCAAATTTGGGCGCGAAGCGCGTCGAGCGCTGGTGACCTGGCTGTCGACGAGCGTAACGTTTATTACACGGAAGACGATGGCGTAGTCGTGGCGTTGGACAAATCGACCGGTGCCAGCGTGTGGCGGCAAGACAAATTGCTTTACCGGCGAGTGTCGGCACCAGAAGTGGTTGGAGACTGGATCGTTGTTGGCGATTTCGAGGGCTACTTGCACGTCCTATCGCATGAAGATGGTTCATTTGCAGCCCGTTTGTCCACTGACGGAGACCCTATTGTCGTGGCGCCGGTCGAGGTCAATGGCCGGACACTTGTACAGACCAGAAGTGGAGGTCTGTACATGATTGACCTGGAGAGCTGAAGCTAACTCGGACCTCGTGACCGATGAGAAATTGCACTGCGCTTGAGCAGTGCACTGTTTTTTATTGAGACTCTGTTGATGAAGCCCACCGTTGTACTCGTTGGTCGCCCCAACGTCGGCAAATCGACACTGTTTAATCGCCTGACCCGCTCCCGTGCGGCGTTGGTGGCGGACGAGCCGGGTCTCACCCGGGACCGTCACTATGGGCATGCAGAAATTGGCGGTCGGTCGATTATTCTGGTCGATACCGGTGGTCTCGAGCCGGCCTCGGAACACGGGCTGCGGCGGGAGATGGCTCGGCAGACGATGCAGGCGGTCGACGAGGGTGATGCCATTGTGTTCATGGTCGACGTCCGTAATGGGCTGGCACCGCAGGACCGTCTAATTGCCGAGCAACTGCGCCGGACGGGTCGAAAAATCTGGTTGGTCATCAACAAGGCTGAGGGCATGAACGCAGCGTTGGTCTCGGCGGAGTTTTACGAACTTGGTCTTGGCGAACCAATTGCCATTTCTGCTGCGCATGGCGACGGTGTCGGCGAACTGATGGAGCAGGTCCTCAGCCCATTTTCGCCCGAGCCAGAGCGAGAAGCGAGGAGTGTTGCGGCGGATCACCCTAAAATCGCCGTCGTCGGAAGACCCAATGTCGGCAAGTCGACTCTGGTCAATGCGCTGCTGGGTGAAAATCGAATGATCTCGTTTGATGAGCCTGGCACCACGCGGGACTCTATCTACATTGAGTTCGAGCGTAATGGGCGCCGATACACTGTGATCGATACCGCTGGCGTAAGGCGCCGCGGGCGCATTGCGAAAGTTGTCGAAAAATTTTCTGTTGTCAAAACGTTGCAAGCCATTGAGGACGCCAACGTGGTGATTCTCGTACTTGATGCGACTCAGGAAATCGCGGATCAGGACGCCAATATCGCAAGCTTTATTGTCGATGCCGGCCGGGCGTTGGTGGTTGCCATCAACAAATGGGATGCAATCGGAGCCGATGGCCGTGAACGGATCAAACGCGAATATCAGCGCAGGCTCGGTTTTTTAGCGTTTGCCCAACTGCATATGGTCTCGGCGGCCTTGCCGCGCGGGCTCGGGGCGCTGATGCGCTCGGTCGATGGCGCCTTTGGTGCGGCCATGACACGCCTGCCGACCCCAAAGCTCACGCGCGTATTGCGTGAGGCGACCGACAAGCAGGCACCACCGCGCCGTGGCTATCGCCGTCCAAAGTTGCGTTATGCACACCAAGGCGGGGTCAATCCTCCACTGATTGTGGTGCATGGTAATTCGGTCCAAGATGTCTCTGACGACTATCGTCGATACCTCGAGCGGACCTTCATGCAGGCCTTTAGCCTGCACGGCACGCCGGTGAGGGTCATATTCAAAAAAGGCGCAAACCGGTTTGCTACCGGCAGACGCGGCCACTGACATCAGGGCCTCGGGATGGTATTGACGCCCGGATTCCAGTAAAGTACCTGAATCAATAAGTACAACAAGGGAGCCGCCATGAGCGCGAAAGGGCAAATGTTACAAGACCCGTTCCTGAATACGCTGCGCAAGGAGCACGTGCCCGTGTCTATTTACCTCGTCAACGGCATTAAATTGCAGGGGCAGATCGAATCCTTTGACCAGTATGTGGTGTTGCTCAAGAATACCGTCACCCAGATGGTCTATAAGCACGCGATTTCGACCGTCGTGCCAGCACGGGCAGTTAATATGCAGATTGATCAAGGAGCTGCAGACTGACCACTGGCGCGGAATTGGCTCAGCCTTGTATGAACATAGTGGGAGGCGCGCGGCCTTGATGGCCGATCCACCGCTTACGCCCGCTGATGGCATTTTCCTCGATGTTTGACCGAACGCGCGCCAGTGATCGCGCCGTTGTGGTTTGCCTCGACCTTGGCGAACCGGATTACGTAGAGAGCATAGACGAGATATCCCAGCTCGCCCACAGCGCTTCGGTACAGGTTGTAGCCATCCTCAAGGGTCGACGGCAGCGCCCAGATGCGGCCACCTTTGCGGGTCGTGGCAAGGTCGACGAGCTCGCCGAACTAGTTCGAAATCAGAAGGTAAATGTGGTCATCTTCAACCATGACCTTTCTCCTGCCCAACAGCGCAATGTGGAGCTGCGAATTGGTTGTCGGGTCATAGATCGCACTAGCCTGATTCTGGATATTTTTGCGCAACGCGCTAGGAGCCACGAGGGCAAGTTACAGGTGGAGCTGGCGCAACTCGACCATCTGGCCACGCGCTTGGTGCGGGGATGGACCCACCTTGAACGGCAGAAGGGGGGCATTGGATTGCGAGGCCCTGGAGAAACCCAGCTCGAAACCGATCGCAGATTGCTGGCTAAACGAGTAAGGGTCCTGCGTAGTAAATTGGCTGCATTCGAACGGCAGCGCTTAACGCGCCGACGCGGACGATCGCGCAGCAATGTGATATCGGTGTCACTGGTCGGTTATACCAATGCAGGCAAGTCGACGCTATTCAACAGGCTCACGCATAGTGATTCGTATGCAGCAGACCAGCTGTTTGCAACGCTCGATACAACTTCGCGTCGTTCCGGTATGTCCGGCAAAAGGTCGGTGGTATTGTCTGATACGGTCGGGTTCATCCGTGATTTGCCGCACACGCTGGTCGAAGCCTTTCGCGCGACTTTGGAGGAGACGGTGCAGGCAGATCTGCTATTGCATGTAGTCGATGCGGCGAGCTCTGTCCGGGAAGCACACATCGCTGAGGTTAACAAGGTGCTCTCGGATATCGGCGCCGATAAGGTCCCACAAGTCATCGTTTACAACAAGATAGATCTGGCTGGATTGTCGCCGGGAGTTGAAAGGGACGCCTGTGGTAGAATCTGCGCACTGCGCGTCAGTGCAGCGAGTGGTTCCGGAATCGCCGAACTGCGCGCGTTGTACGATGAATTTCAATATGCTTCCGGGTCGGCATTTGCTCTTGAAGTGGCCTGATGCCGCCGGTTTTCCTGAATTCGAGAACTCAGAAATATGTCGTTAAATGATCCGCAATGGGGTCGGCGAGACAATGATGGTCCACCTGATTTGGACGAATTGTGGCGCCGCTTCAATCAAAAGCTGAACTCGTGGTTTGGCGGCAGGGGCGGCCGTTCTGGCGGACGCGGGCCCTCAGGCGCTCGACCGTTGGGCGGTTTCGGCGTCGTTGCTGTCGTTATTTTCCTGATATGGGTTGCGAGTGGAATCTACATTGTCGACGCCAGTGAACGTGGCGTGGTCTTGCAATTCGGGAAATACAAGGACCCTATCATGCCTCCCGGCCCGCATTGGCACATTCCTTGGCCATTTCAGAGCGTCGAAATCGTCAACGTGTCGGAGGTGCACACCGTTGAAGTCGGTTATCGCAACAACGTGCGCACGAAGGTTCCCAATGAGTCGCTGATGCTCACAGAAGACGAGAACATCGTAGACCTTCAATTCGCAGTGCAGTACATCAGGGCAAACCCGAAAGACTATCTGTTTAACGACCGTCATCCCGATGAGACGGTCAAGCAGGTCGCTGAAGGCGCAATCCGCGAGATTGTCGGAAAGAGCAAAATGGATTTTGTCTTGTACGAAGGTCGTGAGGAGATAGCAACCAACGCAAGGGACCTGATGCAAAACGTGCTTGATTATTATGGGACTGGCATTTCGGTCAGTCAGGTCACCATGCAGAATGCGCAACCGCCCGAGCAGGTGCAGGCGGCGTTCGACGATGCCGTCAAGGCGAACCAGGACCTCGAACGCCAGAAGAACGAGGGCCAGGCTTATTACAATGATGTTGTACCCAAAGCAGAGGGTACGTCGGCGCGACTGATGCAAGAAGCAGAGGGTTACAAGCAGCGGGTAGTAGCAGCTGCCGAGGGTGAGGCGTCGCGGTTTGACCAGATTCTTGCCGAATATAAAAAAGCGCCGCGGGTGACGCGCGACCGGTTGTATCTCGATGCAATGCAAGAGGTTCTCTCCAATTCGACAAAAATCGTTATCGACCAGAAGCAAAACAGCAATCTGCTGTTCTTGCCACTGGACAAACTAATGCAGGCGGCGACGGCCGGCTCTGAAACGTCAGCAGCCATGAACGGCGGGAGTGCTGCAAACGCTGCTACGCCACCGCCTGCAAATGAGAGCAGGCGCACACGCGAAGCGTTCCGGAGCCGCGACAGGGAGACGAGATGAGAGCGTCTCTGACAACCGTTTTGATCATCATTGTTGTTGCATTGATCCTGGCTAGCATGTCGCTTTTCACTGTTGATCAGCGTCAAAGGGCGATTGTGTTCCGCCTCGGTGAAGTTGTCAGCATCAAGAAATCCCCCGGTTTGTACTGGAAGGTTCCGCTAATCGACAACGTTCGCTATTTCGACGTCCGTATTCATACCGTTGACGCTGAAGAGCCCGAGCGTTTTCTGACTTCAGAAAAGAAGAATGTGCTGGTCGACTCGTTTGTAAAATGGCGCATTGACAACGTTGAGCAGTACTACATCAGCGTTGGAGGAGACGAGCAACGGGCGCGCGACCGTCTCAACAAGACCGTTAATGACAGCTTGCGTGCCGAGTTCGGCAAGAGAACGATTTACGAGGTGATATCGGGCGAGCGAGACAAAATCATAGAACTCATGCGTGAGAAAGTCGGTGATGACGCCAGCAAGATTGGAGTTGAAGTGCTTGACGTGCGGCTCAAACGTGTCGATCTTACNNAATGGAGGCTGAGCGCAAGCGTGTAGCCAATGAACTGCGATCGACTGGTTTCGCCGACGCCGAAAAGATTCGCGCTGATGCGGATCGCGAGCGTGAAGTGATTATCGCCAAGGCGTATCGGGATGCGCAGCAGATCAAGGGAGAGGGCGACGCGCAGGCGGCGTCAATCTATGCACGTTCGTTTCGGCGCGATCCGGAGTTTTATGCCTATTATCGTAGCCTCGATGCTTATCGCGAGACCTTCAGAAACAAGGGTGACTTGCTCATCCTCGAGCCGGATTCGGACTTCTTCAAGTATATGCAGGCGCCTCGTGGCGGCAGATAGGTCGAGCGCGGCGTTTGTGCGCGTTGAGGGCGTTGTGGCTGGTTACTGAATCCTATGGATGGTTACTGGGGGACTTTACTTGCTGCGTTTGCCCTCATGCTGGTGCTCGAAGGCTTGCTTCCGTTTCTATCGCCGCGTAGTTGGCGGGCCGCCTTCCGCCGGTTCATTGAGCTCTCGGACGGGCAAATCCGGTTTATAGGCCTGACCTCGATGATCGCGGGATTGCTGCTTCTTTTGCTTACCAGCTAGTGTGTTCGCCGAAACAGGCTCACCTGGAGCGGTTTATTGACCGAAACCCATGACGCAAAAGTGGCTGCTACCGGAATACATTGACGATATCCTGCCTGCCGAGGCGTGGCGGATTGAGCAGTTGCGCGCGCGCGTGCTCGAATTGTTCACTGTCAGCGGCTACGAGCTGGTGATGCCGCCGCTTCTCGAGTACCTCGATTCTCTCTTGACCGGTTCGGGCCACGATCTGGGGTTGCGTACCTTCAAGTTGGTCGATCAGCTGTCGGGCCGGACTCTCGGTCTGCGTGCCGACATTACGCCCCAAGCATCGCGTATCGATGCGCATCTGCTCAATCGCCAGGGTATAACGCGACTATGTTATTCGGGCAGTGTGGTGCATACATTGCCATCAGGCATCCTCAAGACACGTGAGCCGCTACAGATCGGTGCCGAAATTTATGGACATGCTGGTGTCGAGAGCGATGTAGAGATCCAATTGCTCATGCTCCGGGCGTTAGCTGCGGCCGGCGTCAAGAACGTGCATTTGGATCTTGGACACGTGGCGATTTTCCGTTCCCTTATCCGATGGGCGGGCATTGACCGTGAATTGGAGGCAGAACTGTTTCGTGTGTTGCAGACAAAAGACGTCCCGTCATTGGACGTGCTGACCGCTCCATTGGACCGCAAAGCGCGTGCGGCCTTGTGCGCTTTGCCGAAACTGTACGGGGGTGTTGAAGTGCTAGATGAGGCGCGCAAGAGTTTACCCAAACTTCCAGAGCTTGCATCTTGTATCGACACACTAGAATTTCTTGCAGGAGAACTGGCAAAAGATGTCGAGGCAGTGTGCGTCGATCTCGCCGAGTTACGTGGCTATCACTACCACAGCGGTGCCGTTTTTGCCGCTTACGTTCCTGAACAGACCGAAGCCATTGCGAGGGGCGGGCGTTATGACGAGATTGGCAAGGCGTTTGGTCGAGCCCGACCGGCAACTGGGTTCAGCATTGATTTGCGCGACCTCGCCAGCCTTGCACCGAGCGATGGTCAGCGAAAACGGGTTATGGCACCTTACAGGCGCGATGATGCAGGCTTGCAGGCCACAATCGCGTCACTTCGCGACGCAGGCAAAATTGTGATCGTCGATTTGCCAGGACACGAGAACAACAAGGACGAACTCGGTTGCCAGGAAGAGTTGGTATTTCGCGGAGGAAAATGGGTCGTTGCACCTCGCGCGCGCTGATGCACGGTCAATAACACCTTTCGTATTTGAACAAAAATGGCAAGTAACGTTGTGGTAGTCGGAACCCAGTGGGGTGACGAAGGCAAAGGCAAGGTCGTCGACTGGTTGACTGAACACGCCGCTGGAGTAGTGCGCTTCCAAGGCGGGCACAATGCCGGTCACACTCTGGTAATCGGTAATGTCAAAACAGTTTTGCATCTGATCCCATCCGGGATTCTTCATGCTGATGTCCATTGCTATATTGGAAATGGTGTCGTCGTGTCACCTCACGCACTGTTGGAAGAGGTTAACACTTTAAAAACTGCGGGCGTAGAGGTCGGAGGCAGAATCACTGTCAGCGAGGCGTGCCATGTCATTTTGCCATCGCACGTTGCCCTCGATCGTGCACGTGAAGCGGCTAAAGGCGAAGGTAAGATCGGTACTACGGGCAGAGGCATTGGCCCCGCTTACGAGGATAAGGCGGCGCGGCGCGGCGTCCGTTTGCAGGATCTGTTCTACCGTGAGCGCCTCGCGGCGAAGGTAGGAGAAGTTCTCGATTTTCACAACTTTGTTCTCAAGAATTTCTTTTCCGCCGAGACAATCGATTTTCAGCAGACACTGGAAGACTTGCTGGCACTTGCAGAACAACTTCGCCCGATGTTGGGTGATGTCCCTCGCATGTTATTCGAAGCTAATGCCAGGGGTGAAAACCTGCTTTTCGAGGGGGCTCAGGGAACGCTGCTCGACATCGATCACGGGACTTACCCGTTCGTCACCTCGAGCAATTGCGTGGCGGGTGCCGCTTCGGCGGGCAGTGGCGTGGGCCCACAGTTATTGCATTACGTGCTTGGAATTACCAAGGCATACACGACTCGTGTTGGTGGTGGTCCGTTCCCAACCGAACTGGAAGATGAGATCGGTCGTCATTTGGCAACTCGTGGCCAGGAATTCGGCGCAACGACCGGTCGTGCGCGACGCTGCGGCTGGTTCGACGCCGCAGCGCTCAAGCGCTCGATTCAGATCAACGGTGTTTCCGGCTTGTGTGTCACTAAACTCGACGTGCTTGATGGCGTAGAGAGGTTGCAAGTGGGCGTGGGATACCGACTGGAGGGACAGAGAATTGATATTCTTCCGGTTGGTGCAGAGTCATTGTCGCAGTGCGCGCCGGAGTACGAGGAAATTCCAGGTTGGTCAGAAAGCACAGTCGGCGTACGGGATACGGGAATACGACGCACTCCCAAAAAATGCAATCCGATATCTACGACGCATCGAGGAAATCTGTGGTGTGCCCATCGATCTAATTTCGACTGGGCCGGACCGCGAGGAAACGATTGTGCTACGACATCCATTTACGACCGGTGGATAGGCAATTTCACCGAAGTCTCGCCGACGCACCGTACGGTGGGAGCATTACGAAAGCGGAAAAAACAGGTCTGGGAGGCGATGGTGCCGAGAAGAGGACTCGAACCTCCACAGTGTTGCCACTACTGGCACCTGAAGCCAGCGCGTCTACCAA
>JABAOE010002711.1_pt1 | contig 12727 bp, 16 predicted proteins | sample 7062141 | NCBI WGS metagenome assembly JABAOE01 (sample SAMN14538627, study PRJNA623070) | marine sediment metagenome | biome: marine biome [ENVO:00000428]; feature: marine pelagic biome [ENVO:01000023]; material: deep marine sediment [ENVO:00002113] | place: India: Gulf of Khambhat ...
CTCTAACCAGCTGAGCTACATCACCACGCGGAGGGACCGGCATTTTCTGTGCCGCTCCCCGTCCTGTCAAGGTATTCCGCTGAGCCCGGGTCTCTCCTCCACCGCCTAAGACGCTGAAATATCTCGACATAGCAACGGACCGCTCCCGGCTGTCGGTGGAGGGGTTTAAGCAACCGTTGGCGATTGGTAGGCTACCGCACTTTCGGGCAGACACTGGCCGGCGGGGAGGGATCTGGACACCCCATCGACCGAGTTCAAACCCATACACAACAACCATGTTTTTCTGACTATGTTGCGCATCATCTCCGTCTATAACATCAAGGGCGGTGTCGGCAAGACCACGACGGCCGTCAATCTCGCCTACCTCGCCTCGTCGGAGGGAGCCAGGACGCTGCTGTGGGATCTCGATCCGCAGGGCGCGTCGACTTATACGCTGCGTCGCGAGCCCAAGGTCGAAGGCGGCGCCCGCGACCTCGTCGACGGCGAAAAGCCGCTCTGGAGCCTGACGGTCGAGACCGATTACCGCAAGCTGCACCTGATCCCGTCGGATTTTTCGTATCGCCACATGGATACGATGATCGACGAGTACAGGTCGGCGACGAAGCATCTGCTTCGGCTGATGCGTCCGCTGCGCGACGAGTACGACTATCTGATCATCGACTGTCCGCCGGGCATCACGCTGGTTTCGGAGAACATCGTGCGCGCATCCGACGCGATCGTGACGCCGCTGCTGCCATCCCCGTTTTCCATCCAGATGCTCGACACGCTCGTGCAGTTCATCAAGAAGAAGCGCTGGAGCGACGTCGCGATACTGCCGTTCTTCTCCATGGTCGACCGCCGCAAGAATCTGCACAAGGAAGTCACCGCGTCGCTGCGCGAAGACTACCCGATGATCTTGCAGACCGAGATTCCGTATTCCAGCGAGATCGAACAGATGAGCCTGCGGCGGGCACCCATCCCGAGCTACTCGCCGAAGAGCCAGTCCGGGCGGCGGTTTGCCGCGCTGTGGGCAGAAATCGAGCGCGGGATGCTGGGCGAATCAGAGGTCGACAGCTACCAGCGGATCGCCGTTTGAGTCGATCGCCTGTTCGGCGTCGACCGCCGCCAGTACCCGGCCGATCGTCTTGTCACTGACCAGCGCCTTATAGACCGCGTCGCCGAGATCGGTCGGGTTGATGTGCCCCGTTACCGTGGTGCTGTCGAGCAGCACCGGGCCGCCCTTGAAGTTGCGGCGGAGCAGGCCGCCGGCGCGGACGATCGTCCAGTCCATCGACGTGTCCCGCAGCGCCCGTTCCGCCCAGGTCTTCGCGGTGAGCGCCTTGCCGACGAACGCCTTGACGAAATCGTCGACCGCCTCCGCGCTGTCGCCGCAACCGATCGACGTGACGAGCAGGAAGCGGCGGACACCGGCCTGGCTTGCGACATCGATGACGTTCATGTTGCCGGCGCTGTTCATCAGCGGCGAGCCGCCGACCATGGCCGCGACGGCGAGGCCTTGCGGGTTGAGGTTTGCGAACAGGGTGGCGACGTGCGTGCTTTTGGTCGGATCCGCCCGCAAAACCTCGGCGCCGAGACGCTCGTACATGCCCGGATCGGTCGTCGGCCGGATCACGGCGATGGCATTGAGGTTGGCGCGGCGGGCCAGCTGGACGATGCGATACCCGGTGTCGGTATCGGCACAAATGACAAGAATCGTCCGTAAGCCCATGGCTAACAGATACCAGAATCGACTGGCCGGCTCAAACGAACGGGCGGATTAGTCCTCGACAAACCGCCGGTCGGCCGATTTTGCAACGCGACATGTGAGTAAAGACCGGGTTCAGACCCGAAGCGCTGACCCGGACTTAAATGTTAAACAGGATGTGCACGACGTCGCCTTCGTGCATGACGTAGTCCTTGCCCTCTGAACGCAGCCGCCCGGCTTCGCGCGCGCCCTGCTCGCCGTTACCGGCGATGTAATCGTCGAACGCGATCGTCTCCGCGCGGATAAAGCCCTTCTCAAAATCGGTGTGGATCTCGCCAGCCGCCTGCTGCGCGGTCGCGCCGACCCTGACAGTCCACGCGCGCACCTCCTTGGGCCCGGCGGTGAAGAACGTCTGCAGGCCGAGCAGCCGATAGGCCGCGCGGATCACGCGGTCGAGTCCGGGCTCGCTCAGGCCCACGTCAGATAAAAACACCTGCTTGTCGCCATCGTCGAGCTGGGCGATCTCCGCCTCCAGCGCCGCGCACACGACGACGACTTCCGCGCCGTCGTCCTTCGCCAGCGCTTCGACCTGCGCGACGAATTCGTTCTCGCCGGCGAGCCCCGCCTCGTCGACGTTCGCGATGTACATCACCGGCTTGGCCGTCAGCAGGTTCAACTCACCGAAGGTGCCCGGATCATCGTTGCCGATATCGAACGTGCGCGCCGGCGCCTCGCCGTCGAGGTGATCACGCATCCGCGCCAGCGCATCGCGCCGCCGGATGTCGTCTTTCTTGCCGGTCTTCGCCTGCTTGCCGGCTTTCTCGAGCGCGCGCTCGACCTGCTCGAGGTCGGCCAGTATCAGCTCGGTGTTGATCACCCCGATGTCGCGGCGCGGATCGACTTGACCGGAGACATGCGCGACGTCGGTGTCTTCGAAGCAGCGGACGACGTGCGCGATCGCGTGAGTCTCCCGAATGTTGGCGAGGAACTTGTTGCCCAGCCCCTCGCCTTTCGATGCGCCCGCGACGAGCCCGGCGATGTCGACGAACTCGACCGTCGTCGGGACCACCTTCTGCGGCCTGACGATGGCCGCAATCTGCTTCAGCCGCGGGTCGGGGACCGGCACGATGCCGACGTTCGGATCGATCGTGCAGAAGGGGTAGTTCTCGGCCGCGATCTCCGCCGCCGTCAGGGCGTTGAACAGGGTGGACTTGCCGACGTTCGGCAGCCCGACGATTCCGCAGCGAATGGCCATGAGGCCGGCCAGTGTATAGCGGGCGGCGCGGAATGCCAGCCCGGCACCTATACGGACGCGTTTCACCGCTCTCGCGAGAGGAAAGCGGCTGTAAACAGTCTTTCCAGTGCCTCAGGATTGAGCACGCACGTAGCAATCTTTTTATTTAAAAACAGCTATTTACGATTGATCGGTTGACAATTGTAACTACAAATTGTAATTATGATGCTGTTTGAATGGGATGAAGCGAAACGCCAGCAGAACATTAAGAAGCACGGGATCGACTTCTATGACGTTCGCGAGATCTGGCTTGGTGACGTTCTTGAGTATGCCTCGTGGCAATCTCACCATGGCGAGGAACGGTACCTGGCGATCGGACGAATGCACGAAGAACTCGTTACAGTCATTTTCACGTGGCGCGAAGGATTCAGACGGCTAATCAGCGCGCGAAAGGCAAGACGCTATGAGCAAGAAGATTACGCGAGTTTCTATGGATAAAGGCCCCAGTAAAGGTGAAACCGACTGGGAGAAGCTTCGCTACATGCGCGACGAGGATATCGATCTTTCCGATATCCCGGAACTGGACAAACGGTTCTGGAAGAATGCAAGGATGGTGGGACCGGATCCGACCCAGCAGGTCACACTGCGCATCAAGCGCTCCGTGCTGGAGTACTTCAAGGCCGGCGGCAAAGGCTATCAGACCCGAATGAATCGCGTGCTTGAAAGTTACGTCAGAACGAAGACGCGAAGAACCTAAGCTCGTTAAGCCAGCGCCCGGACGACGCGTTCCCCGATCGTCCGGATCGACTCGGCAGGGTCGGCGTACAGCCGCAGTGCGATCGCGCCGAGGCCGGCATCCGCGAACGTTCTCAGCTTGTTGATCTGCGCGTCGATCCCGGCGGTGTCGCCGGCGAATGTCAGGTGCCGAACCATCGCATCCAGCACGGCGTCGGGTACCCCCTCGACGCGGTGACTGCCCGTGCGGAACGCCGTCCAGAACGCATCGGTACTGCGCATCACCAGGTCGATCTCGTCCGGCTCCAGGAATTCCGCGAGCACCCAAGGCCTGAAGATGCCGCGCAGGACCAGCCACTGGCGCGCCTCGCGCATGGCCCGGTCCGCGTCGGCATAGACGTGCCAAGCTGCGAATGCGCTGGTTGCGAACGCGGGCCGTGCCTTGCCGCATCGCGCGAGCGCCGCGTCGAGCGTGGTGATCGCGCCCGCGGCCAGCGGCACCGGCATGTCGCTCATCATGCTGCCGTCGGCCACGCGTGCCGCCATCCGCAGCATCTGTTCCATGCTCGCGCCGACGAAGACCGGTGGCGCCGGGCTGCGCAACCAGCCGAAGTGCAGGTGGCTGACCTGGTACAGCTCACCCCGGTAGTCCACCGGTTGACCGCTCGCGGCCGCCTTGATGATGTCCACGCATTCGGCGACCGCGCGGACCCGTCGCGCGGGGCGAATGCCGACTGCGGCCAGCGCCTCGCCGCCGCCGCCGATGACGATCCGCGCGCGGCCGTCGGCCAGCTCGTTCAGCGTCAGCAGCGCCGATGCGATGCGCACCGGGTGAATGTCGAACGGGTTGACCGCGATCGCGCCGAGCCGCAGGCGCTCCGTGGCCGTCGCGAGGACCGAGAGGTTCGTAAACGGATCGCGCGAATCGAGCAGGCTCGACACCCAGACGCCGCGTATGCCGGCGTCCTCCGCCAGTTGGCCGAGCTCCGCCAGTCGCGCGGCGCTGTCGCGGGCATCGAGGATGACGTCGATTTTCAAGGATCAGGAGCCGGAACCGGGCTTGCCGGCTTCGGCTTGCTCCGCCAGTTGCCGCCCCATCTCCCGAAGTTCCTCGGGCGTCGATGCGAGGCCGGTGCCGTCGACGTAGCGGTTCATGAAGCTATAGAACGCGCACACGCACACCGCGTCGAAGACCGCGCTCTCGTCCCAGCCGGCGTCCAGGATCGCTTGCGTGTCCTCGGGCCGCATGCGCGACGGCCACAGCGTCAGGCGCGCCACGAACCGCAGCACCGGTCGCAGCCGCTCCTCGACGCCCGCCTTTTCCATGTCCTCGAGCAACTCCGCGAGCAGCCGCGGGTCGACATCGAACGCCTCGGCGGCCGACTCGTGGATCCCGGTGCAGTAGTCGCAGCCGTTGAGGGCGGACACCAGCGAGGCCATGAGTTCTCGCTCCCCCAGCGAGAACGCGGACTCACGCCGCATGATGTCCCGGTGAAGCGCCGCGATCGCGCGAGTGGTCTCGGGGAACTCGCGGAACACGTCGACGCGCGCCGCGACTCGCGGAGTGGTCGGATCTTCGTTCATCTTGTTATCTCCGGTGCGCCGGCCCATATAATCCACTTTCGAGGGGTCCGACGACAAGAGACGAGACATGATGCTTGAAACCACGATTGCGGGAAGCCTGCCGCGCCCGGCCTGGCTGGCCGAACCCGAGGCGCTGAAGGGCGAATGGAAGTTGTCCGGCGAGGAGCTCGAGGAGGGCAAGCGCCGCGCCGCCGTCGAATGGATCCGTCACCAGGAGGAAGCCGGCATCGACGTCCTGACGGACGGCGAGGTGTTTCGGAAGCATTTCGTCCACACCTTCCTGGAGGGCATCGAGGGTATCGACCAGAACGTCAAGACCGTCATGGGCATCCGCGACAACCGCTACGACCTCGAGGTGCCGACCGTGACCGGACCGGTGTCGCGACCGAAGTCGGTGCACCTCGAGGAGTTCAAGTTCGTGCGCGGCCTGACGGACCGCAAGCTGAAGTTCACGCTGCCGGGGCCGATGACCATCTGCGACACGATCGCCGACGCGCACTACGGCTCGCGACCCGACATGGCGATGGCCTTTGCTGAACTATTGAATGATGAGGCTAGGGAGCTGGTCGGCGCTGGCGCCGACGTCATCCAGTTCGACGAGCCGGCGTTCAACGTGTTCTTCGACGACGTCAATGAGTGGGGCGTAGCCGCGCTCGAGCGTGCCGCCGAAGGCCTGGACTGCACGACCGCGGTGCATATCTGCTACGGCTACGGCATCGAGGAGAACATCCACTGGAAGGAGACGCTCGGCGACGAGTGGCGGCAGTACGAGCAGATCTTCCCGGCGCTGAACGCGAGCAGGATAGACCAGGTGTCGCTCGAATGCGCGGCATCACACGTGCCGCACTCGGTCATGGGAATTCTGAAGGACAAGGTGCTGATGGTCGGGTCGGTTGCGGTGACGCCGGACCATGTCGAGACGCCCGAGGAGGTCGCGGCGACGATCCGGTCGGCGATGGAGTACGTCGACGTGGAGCGTATCCGGCCTTGCACCAACTGCGGCATGACCCCGATCCCCTACGACATCGCGCTGGCGAAGCTTTACAGCCTGTCGGCCGGCGCGGCCCTGGTCCGGGCCGAGCTCTAGGCGCGGACGCTCCGCTTTGCCGCGATCGGTATAGTGCCCCCGTTTCCCCGTCGCCGGGGCCGGGTCGACTTTTTCTAGCCGAAACACTCGGTTCGACCCCGGTTTTCGGGCAGAATTCGCCTCCATGTCCGAGACCGCTGAACATACCGAGATCGAGCCGAACGTCGACCTGATCGAGCACGAGGGTCGATCTTTTTTCATCATCGGCACCGCGCACGTCAGCAAGCAGAGCGCCGAACTCGTCGAGAAGGTCATCCGCGAGCGCAGCCCCGACACCGTCGCGGTCGAGCTGTGCGAGTCGCGCTTCGAGAGCCTGTCGAACCCGCAGCGCTGGAAGGAGACCGACATTTACACGGTCATTAAAAGCGGCCGGGCCTACGTGCTGATGGCCCAGCTCGCGCTGTCGGCGTTCCAGAAGAAGCTCGCCGACGAGTTCGGCGTGCGGCCTGGGGAGGAGATGCACCGGGCGATCAAGGTCAGCGAGGAGACCGGCGCGGAGCTGCACCTCGCCGACCGGGAGATCCGGACGACGCTGAAGCGCGCGTGGGCGACCGCCGGCTTCTGGACCCTGATGAAGGTGCTCTACCAGACCATCCTGTCGACCTTCCACGCCCAGGAGATCACGCGGGAAGACATCGAGCGGATGAAGTCGGGTGACGAGCTCGCGATGGTGCTGGACGAGTTTTCCGGCTCGCTGCCGGGCGTCAAGGTCGCGCTGATCGACGAGCGGGACAAGTATCTCGCCCAGAAGATCCGCATGGCCCCGGGCGATACGGTCGTCGCCGTCGTCGGCGCCGCCCATGTGCCGGGCATCAAGCGCGCGTTCGGCGCCGCGGTCGACCTCGACGTGCTCGACGAACTCCCGCCGCCGAAAAAGATCTTCAGGGTCATCGGCTGGGGGATACCGCTGCTGGTGCTGGCGCTGATCACGGCCGGTTTCGTCACGTCCGGCCGCGAGACGACGGAGCAAATGGTGCTGGCCTGGATCCTCGCGAACGGCATATCGGCTGCGATCGGCACCATCATCGCGCTGGCGCACCCGCTGACGATCGTCGCCGCTTTCCTCGCGGCGCCGATCACCTCCCTGAACCCGACCATCGCCGCCGGCTGGGTCTGCGGGCTGGTCGAGGCCTACCTGCGCAAACCGCGCGTGCTGGACCTCGAAAACATCGGCGACGACCTGACGACGCTGCGTGGCATCTGGGGCAACCGGGTCATCAAGGTGCTGCTGGTCGTCGTGCTCGCGAACCTGGGCAGCAGCGTCGGCACCTTCATCGGCGTCGGCTGGGTCGCGGCCCTATTGGGCGGCGGCGTCGCGTCCGGCTAGACCACACCGGCGCCGCAGACCGGGAACGCGGCGATCGCGATCAACATCTTCGCTAACTCCCGGCCGCCAGTCGCGTCAATGCGGGCTCGGGCGGGGCCGTGCAGTCCGCCCATTCTTCCTTCGGCAGCCGGCCGTTGTCGAAGCGGCAACGCACGCGCCCGGCGTACTCGTCGACGACGTCGAGAAATTCCGCGAAGTCCAGTCGCTCGTCGGATTGGCCTCCTCGCCCATCCCGTTCGCCGCGCTTGATCACGATGGCGCCGAGCAGCTCTTCGGTGTCGAGGTCGACCACCTCGAGCTGCAGCGCCATCTCGACGACGTCGAAGTAATCCAGCATCGTGCGCATGATCACCTCCGGGCTCTCCGTGCCGATCGAGGTATAGCCGAGCGTCTTCTTGCCCGGTTTCTTTTTCAGGAACAGGTCCGTCAAGGCCACGCGCATGAAGGCGACGTTGGGCACCGGGGCCTCCACCACGTCGTGGCCGCCGCGGATCAGCGCGCCCGCCAGCTTGTCGCGAACCAGGTCGACGATCGCCTTCAGATAATCCGCCTTGGTACCCGGGTAGTCGGACTTGCGGTCAACCCAGATCTCCGGCTGATCGATGATGACGCCTTCGTAGTCGCCCACCCGCTCGAACGCCCCGGGCGCGACGTAAATCAGGTCGAACCCCTTCTCGCGCGGCTCCATCCGCATGTCTTCGTAACCCAGGCTCAAAAAGCCGCGATCGACCGGATCGCGGACGTGCACGTCTGCGGCCGCGTGTGTCCAGACCGCCGTGGCCAGCAATAACATGGCGATGCGCATCGTTCGTATTTGGCCTGCAATCATGCCTCGTTCTCCATGGAGTCCGTGAAAAGGTCGCTCACTTTAGCGCCATGTCGGGCCCTGCGCTATCATTCGTTCACTGATCGGGACCGGAGCTTTGATCCCATGATGAGAATTCTCGTCGGTGCACTGCTGCTAACGGCTTCAACACAGTCATTCGCACAGAACATCAATTTCCTGCATCGGGGCCCGGTGGCTTACCTCGACGACGTCGACAAGCAGATCCTCAGCGACACGTTGAAAGCGGCGCTGACCGACGGCGCGGATGGCGAGACTCTGGCGTGGAGCAATCCCGACACGGGCAATCACGGCACGATAGAGGTGATCGACACGCACGAAGACTACGGCACGACCTGCCGAACCGTGCGAACTCACATGCAGGCCAGCGGCCGCGAGGGCGGTGGTGTGTACCGGCTGTGCCTCGCCGAAGATGACACGTGGCAATTCGCGCCACGTCGGCGACAGCAGTCGGGTTGACAATGAGGACGAAGCGTCCCGCCAATTTTCTGTACCTGCTGGGTGGCCTGCTGGTCGTACTCGTCGCCGGCCCGATCGTTTACGAGCTCACCAATCAGCCGATGCCGCTGATCTCGCAGATCGCTTTCACGACTACGCTGTTCGTCGGCCTGTGGAGCCTGATGGAAGAACGCAAATGGTTCGTCGCCGGCATCGTCCTGGTCGTCGCCGACATATCGATGACGGCGGTGTACCTGGTCACCGGCACCCTGCTTGCCGAGACGCTGACGATCCTTCTCGAGATGGCGTTCTGTGCGCTGAGCCTCGTATTCGCGCTCGACCACGTGCTCTTCGGCAGGGGCATGGATATCAACCGGATCGTCGGCGCGATCTGCGTGTACCTGCTGCTGGGACTGTTCCTCGGATTGACCAACATGCTGATCTACATCTACATGCCCGGGTCGTTCAACGGTATCGATGCATCGGAGGCCGCGACTGCCGGTTTCACACTGATCTATTACACCTTCGTCACGATGACGACACTCGGTTATGGTGACGTCTCGCCGGAAGGGGCGCTGGCCCGAGTCGTCGCTTACCTTGCCGCGATCGCCGGACAGTTCTATATCGCGATCCTGGTCGCGATGCTGGTCTCGCAGTACATCACCGAGCTCAACAAGGAGAACGCGCGCGAGTAAGCGTCGCGTCCGAACCGCGAGTTTGCAGACAGGAGACTGTGTCATGCGCATGCCGCTACTGCTTGTCAGCGCCCTGATCGCTCTGCCGATGACGCCGAGCGTGGCGCAAGAACGGAAACCGTTGGTGACGCTCGAGAATGAGATCGAGGCGGCCCGCAAGCTGATGATCACGGAGCGCAAGCTCGTCATCGCCGGTGAGCTGGTGCTGTCGTCGGAAGAGAAGGAGGTATTCTGGCCGGTCTATAACGAGTACCTGGAGGAGATGCGCGCGGTCGGCGATGACGAGGTGCGGCTGATCACCGAATTCGCGGCAAACTATCAGAACATGACGGAGGATGTCGCGGATCGGTTGCTGCGGGAGCACCTCGATCTCCAGGCTCGTGCGCTGAAGATTCGTCGCAATTACGTCAGGCGCTTCAAGAAGGTGCTGCCGGCCATCAAGGTCGCGAAACTGTACCAGGTCGAGAACAAGCTCGACGCCGTGCTGGACTACCAGCTCGCCTCGCAGATACCGATGATCGGATCCGGCCAGTAGCAACAGAACAGAATCGACACGAGTTCTTCCGGGAAACCCGATACGAGCCTGTTTCCGGGCGCCTGTGAGTTATTCCAGGTCCTTCGTGATGTCCACGGGCGGCGACGCCGTGTGCAGAAACTTCTGTGCCGCCTCGAGGCCCTCCCGCATCAGCACGTCGATCGCCTCCTGACCCTCGCGCAGCGCCTCTTCGAGTTTCGGCAACTCATCCTTGCCCGGCGGGCGCAGCACGTAACCGGTCACCTGGTCCTTGCTGCCCGGATGCCCTATGCCGATCCGCAGCCGCAGGAAGTCGCGGCCGCAGTGGGCGATGATGTCGCGCAGGCCGTTGTGCCCGCCATGCCCGCCGCCGAGCTTCAGCCGGGCCGTGCCGGGCGGCAGATCGAGATCGTCGTGAATGACGAGCACGCGGTCCAGCGGCACGCCGTAATAGTCGATCGCCTGGCGCAGCGACTGGCCGCTGTGGTTCATGAACGTCGTCGGCTTGAGCAAGCGCACCTGCCGGTCGTTCAGCAGGATCCGGCAGGATTCCCCGTGCAGCTTCTTCTCGTTCGTGAAGCGGCCCCCGTGGACTGCGGCGATCGCCTCGACCAGCCAGTACCCGACGTTGTGCCGGTCGCGGTCGTGGCTCGGTCCCGGGTTGCCGAGCCCGACCACCATCGCCGGGGCGTTAGCCATCTCGTGTCACGCTCGCAGGCGAAACTCGCTACTCGCCGCCCTCTTCGCCGGCCTTCGGCTCCTCCTCGGCCGGCGCCGCCTCCGGAGCCTCCTCGCCTTCCGCGACCTCCTCGGCGATCTCCTCTTCGATCGGCGCCGCCTTGACGATATGAATCGACACGACGCCGCGGTCGTTGCCCTGCGATAGTTCCGGGATCTCGACACCGTCGGGCAACGGTATGTCCGACAGGTACAGCGTCTCGTCGAGCGCCAGTTCACCGACGTCGATGTCGAGATACTCCGGCAGGTTCGCGGGCAGGCACGAGACTTCGACCTCGGACAGCATGTGCGAGACGGTGCCCCCGCCCAACTTGACGCCGACGGCGACGTCCTCGTTCAGGAAGTGGATCGGCACGGTCATGCGAATCAACTCGTCCTCGACGATGCGCTGCAGGTCGAGATGCAGGACCTGCCGCTTCGAAGGATGCATCTGCACATCTTTCAGGATGCACTGGCGGTTGTTTTTCCCGATCTTGATATTCAGAACGCTCGAGAAGAACGACTCGCTCTCCATCTTCTGCAGCAGCGAATCGCGGTCGAAAGTGACGCTGCGCGGCGCGCGGCCGGCGCCATAAACGATCGCGGGGACCTTCCCGGCTCGACGCAGGCGGCGGCTCGCACCTTTCCCCGTGTCTTCCCGGAACTCCGCGATCAGATCAACTGGTTGAGCCATCGTGGGCCTCCATGGTGCTTCTGATCGGCCGGCGCCCTGCGACCTGACGCCGGCTGTACGCGTTGATGAGGGGGCGGGACTATAGCACAAAGATCCGCGGATATTCCGCTTGTGCGGCCGATGGAAAAGGCGGAATGCACCGCCCTCAGTCGATGTACAGCGAACTGACCGACTCGTCCAGGCTGATGCGCCGCATGGTCTCGGCGAGCAGCTCGTCGACGCTCAGCTGGCGGATCTTCTCGCAGGCGGCCCCCGCCGCGGACAGCGGAATCGTGTCGGTCACGACCAGCTCATCGAGTTCGGACTCGCTGATCCGCTTCACGGCCGGCCCGGACAGGACCGGATGCGTAATGTACGCGATCACCCGCGTGGCTCCGTTATCCTTCAGCGCCTTGGCCGCCAGGCAAAGGGTGCCCGCCGTATCGACCATGTCGTCGATCAGCACGCAGGTCTTCCCGTCGACCTCGCCGATGATGTTCATGACCTCGGCCTCGTTCGGCTGCGGACGGCGCTTGTCGATGATCGCCAGGTCGAGGTCGTCCATGCGCTTTGCCAGGGCGCGCGCGCGCACCACGCCGCCGATATCCGGCGACACCGCCACCATGTCGTCCGTCTTGTGCTTCCACAGATCGCCGAGCAGCACCGGCGAGCCGTAGACGTTGTCGAGCGGTATAGAGAAGAATCCCTGGATCTGGTCCGCATGCAGGTCGACGGTGAGGACGCGGTCGATGCCCGACGTCGCGATCATGCCGGCCACCAGGCGCGCGGTGATAGGCACCCTCGCCGCACGGGGGCGGCGATCCTGGCGAGCATAGCCGAAATACGGAATCACCGCGGTGATTCGCGCGGCCGACGCGCGCCGGAGCGCGTCGGCCATGACCAACAACTCCATCAGGTTGTCGTTAACGGGCGGGCACGTGGATTGCACGATATACACGTCGCGGCCGCGGACGTTCTCGAGGATCTCGACCGCGATCTCGCCGTCGCTGAAGCGCGCCGCCTGAATCTTGCTGAGCGGCAAGAGCAGGTGGCGACACATACGGTGGGCCAGCTCCGGGTTCGCATTCCCGGTGAAGACCATGATATTCGGAATCGTCAGAGCGTTTTCGTTGTTCACGGTGGTCTGCTTACCCGATGCTCGAGGTTATGGCTGGGGCGGCAGGATTCGAACCTG